>Ga0160439_1000086_pt1 | contig 81238 bp, 76 predicted proteins | sample HID1975M_E0MG_FD_108201 | JGI IMG/M metagenome (GOLD analysis project Ga0160439, IMG submission 108201) | Enriched soil microbial communities from UW Madison campus, WI, USA - HID1975M_E0 MG | ecosystem: Environmental > Terrestrial > Soil > Unclassified | place: USA: Madison, Wisconsin...
CGTCGCACCTGGGGGTGGGTGCTCGCCGCGATCGCGGTGGTGGTCGTCGTGGTCGTCGCGGTCATCCTGGTGACGCGGCCCGACGACGACGCGTCGACGGCCTCCCCGTCGACCGTCCCCTCGGGCGCTTCCCCGAGCCCGACGGCCACGTCGACGCCGGCCTCACCGGAGCCCAGCCCGACGTCGAGCGCGACGAGCACCACCGCGACCGGCTGCGCGCCGAACGACGAGCACGCACCGTCGTCGGCCGATCCCGTCGAGGTGGTCGACGTCGACGGCGACGGTCGCGCGGACCAGGCGTGGATCTCGTCGGGCGTCGACCGTCGGTTCGGCATCACCACGGCGTCCGGCGCGACGTTCTCCGCCGCCATCGACAGCGCCAGCCCGCAGCCCGCGTCGGCGGTGGTGAACGTGGTCCAGCAGGACGCGATCCCGATCGCCCTCGTCGACCTGGGCCGCGAGGCGCTGCTCTACTCCCTCACCGACTGCGCTGTGACGCCGGTGCAGAACGCACAGGGCGACCCGTACACGTTCGACCGCGGCTTCTCCGGTGCCGGCACGGGCGTCGGGTGCTCGGAGGACGGCGACGTGCTCCGTCTCGCGGGCCTGAACGCGGTGTCGAAGGACGACGGCAAGACCTTCGACGTGTCACGCACGTTCGTCGACCTCGACGCCGCCGGCCGCCACGCGACGAACGGCGACGAGTCGACGGTCGCCACCGGCGCACCCAAGGGCAATGCCGTCGTCACGACAGCCCAGGAGGTCAGCTGCGGCGACCTGGTCGCGGGCAAGGACGGCCCGGTGGAGAAGGAGTAGCCACACCCAGTGCCGCCCGGACATGAGAAAGGGCCCACCAGCGTGTACTCACGGACCCTTGCTCCAAGCCATAACAGAGAGACCTGCCTCTGCCTTCGAGCGCTAGATTACGCCCGTGCCACCGGAACGATGAAGTGTGAACGCCGCGGACGCTCACGTCGCACGTGCGATCAGCCCGGCGCGCCTCGCTCCATACCTCGCGGTAACGAGCGACAAGACGAGCGACGCGATCCGGCTGTATCAATCGGGAATATCGGCTCGGCGAGGTCACCGTTGGAGCAGTTGCGGCGATGTGCTGAAGCCGAGTCGCTGGTACAGGCGCACAGCGCGGCGGCCGGAGTGCACGGTGATCCGACCGGCACCCAGGCCGGTCCCGTACTGCGCCGCTGCTTCGACGAGAGCCGCACCGATGCCCGCGCGACGGTACGAGGGCAGGACGAACACTGTCTGGATGTCGGCGCAGAGCCGGTTCGTCGCGCCGGGCCGTGGGACGCGCGGAAGCATGGCCAGCCACGCCATTCCCACGACGGTCGAGTCGTCCGCCCACGCGACGAACGCGTGATGGGTGCCCTGGTGCTCGTCCCACCATTCCGCGAGGTCCGCGGAGAACGTTCCCGCGGACGTCATCGCTCCGGGCGTGTCGAGCCGGATCAGATGCGCGAGGTCATCGATGTCGTCCCGCGTCGCCCTGGCGATGTGCACGGAGTGCGTCTCCCACGGGACCCGGTGGTCACAGGGCGGCGATGGCCTTGCGGATGCGGGTCGGGGAGACCGGGACCGGGGTACCGAGCTGCTGGGCGAACAGGCTCACGCGCAGCTCCTCGATCAGCCAGCGGATCTCGTCGACCTTGGCCGGGTCGGCGTCACGAGCGGCGGCCAGGGCCTCGGACACGTCCCGTACCTGCCAGGCGAGGTCCGCGTCGCGGGTCGGGTTGTCCGCGGCCTTGGCCAGGCGGTGCTGGGCGGCGCGGAGGTAGCGGGTGAGCTGCGGCAGGCGCGTGGCGCCGGTCTGCCCGACGAAGCCGTCGTGGACCAGCGCGGTGGACTGGGCTCGCACGTCCTGGGCGGTGGCGAGCAGGGACAGGCTCGTCGCGGCGCGCAGGTCGACGTCCAGCTCGCGCCACGCGGTCAGCACGGCGACGAGGTGCCCGACGATGCCGTGCACGGTGTCCTCGAGGCCGTCGCGGACTCGGGCGCGTAGGCGCGCGTACTCGTCGCCGTCGTGGACCGTCGCGCGGCCGGTCAGTGCGTCGATCGCCGCCAGCTGCACGTCTGTGACCAGCGCGTTCGTGCTCGGGTAGGGGCTGGCGGCGAGCGTCAGGGCCTGCGTGCCGGACCACCGGCTGGTGATGCGGGCGCTCGCGAGACCGACGTCGAGCAGCAGCAACCGGCGCAGGCCCGCGCGGCCGGCGGACGGGACCGTCGACTCGTCGGCCAGCGCGCGCACCGCGACGGTCAGGTCCGGCTCCTCGACGAGCGTGGGGAACGCGCGGACGACGATGCCGCGCGGGCCGGTCGCCTCGATGACCTCCGGCAGCGGCGGCAGGTCGGCCGGCCAGGTCGTCAGGCTGCTGCGCAACAGGTCGACGGGCGCGGCGACCGGTTCGGCCTGGGCCACGGCAGGACGAGGGCGTGGGCTCGGTGCGCTCTCGGCGGGTGGCGATCCGGCCGCCGCACGGGCTTCGGCCATCGCCGCCTGGACGGCGGTACGGACGGCGTCGTCGACGGCTTGCTGCGCACGTCCGGCGAGCCGGCGCTGCAGGACGACCAGGTCCTTGCCCTCGTCGAGGACTCCGCCGCGGTCGCCGACGATGCGGAACGTCATGCGCAGGTGCGGCGGCAGGCGGTCGTCGTCGAAGTCGTCGTCGGCCACCGCGACGTCGCGCAGGGCTCGCACCGCGGACGCGAAGGCGTCGTGGAACGACGGCGCCGCGTCGCCCGCGCGCACGGTGTCCTCCCAGCCCGCCATGTGCTCGCGGATCCACGCCGCGACGTCCCGGGCGACGTCCGGCGCCGGCACCAGCTGCACGCGCACGGGCTTGGGCAACGCGCGGATCGTGGCCGTGCAGAGCTCGTCGAGCAGGCCTGGCACCATCCAGCCGAACCCGTCCGGCTGCACGCGCGCGAGCTGGCCGAGCGGGATGTGGACGGTGACGCCGTCGGCCTCGGTGCCGGGCTGGAACTGGTACGTCAGTGGCAGCGAGACGTCGCCCTGCGGCCAGCGCGACGGGAACGCCGCCTCGTCGATCGCGGCGGCACCCTCGGCGACCAGCAGCTCGCGGCTGAACGAGAGCAGGTCGGGCGTGCGGCGGCGGGCCGTCTTCCACCACTGGTCGAAGTGGCGGGCGCTGACGACGTCGTCGGGGATGCGCTCGTCGTAGAAGTCGTACAGGACGTCGTCGTCGACCAGCAGGTCGCGGCGTCGCGCGCGGGCCTCGAGGGCCTCCGCCTCTGCCAGCAGGCGGCGGTTCTCGTGGAAGAACTGGTGCGGCGTGGTCCAGTCGCCCTCCACCAGCGCGTGCCGGATGAACAGCTCGCGGGCCTGGGCCGGGTCGACCTTCGAGAACAGGACGCGGCGCTGCGCGACGATCGGCACGCCGTAGAGCAGCACCTTCTCGAACGCCGTCGCCGCGCCCTGCCGCTTGGACCACGCGGGCTCGGAGTAGGTGCGCTTGACCAGGTGGGCGCCCACCTCCTCGGCCCACTCGGGCTGGATGCGCGCGGCGTCGCGCCCCCACAGGCGGGAGGTCTCGACGAGCTCGGCGGCCATGACCCACGCGGGCGGCTTTCGGGACAGGCCCGAGCCGGGGAAGAGCGCGAAGCGGGCGCCGCGGGCCCCCAGGTATTCGTTGCGGGCGCGGCGGTCGGGGCGCTGGCCCTTGCGGGGGGCCGCGACCTCGGTCGCTTCCTGCATCCCGATGTGGGACAGGAGGCCGGCCAGGATCGCGACGTGGATGCGGTCGCCGTCCCAGGTCAGCGCGTGCTGGCCGGCGCGCAGCGTGTCGTCGTCGGCGTCCGGCTTCGCCACCGGCTTCGTCGGGCCGACCTCGATGCCCAGCGGCTTGGCCAGCTCCTTGAGCTGCGTGACCACGTCCTGCCACTCGCGGATGCGCAGGTAGTTGAGGTACTCGCCGCGGACCGTGCGCCGGAACGCCGAGCCCGACAGGTCGCGCTGCTGGTCGCGCAGGTAGTGCCACAGGTTGAGGTAGGACAGCAGGTCGGAGGTCGGGTCGGCGAAGCGCGCGTGCTGCTGGTCGGCCTTCTCGCGCTCGTCGGCCGGGCGCTCGCGGGGGTCCTGGATGGACAGCGCGGCGGCGATGATCATGACCTCGCGGGCCACGCCACGCCGTCCGCCCTCGACGATCATGCGGGCCAGGCGCGGGTCCATGGGGAGCTGGGCCAGGGCGCGGCCCGTCTCGGTCAGGCGGGTGGCACCGTCGCGATTCTCCAGCGCCCCCAGCTCGGTGAGGAGCTGGACGCCGTCGCGGACCGCGCGGACGTCGGGCGGGTCGACGAACGGGAAGTCGTTGACGTCCTCCGGGGTCGTCGCGACGCCCACGGCGATCATCTGCAGGATCACCGACGCGAGAGATGTACGAAGGATCTCCGGCTCGGTGTACATGGGCCGGGCCTCGAAGTCGTCCTCCGAGTACAGCCGGATCGCGATGCCGTCCGCGACACGTCCACACCGGCCGGAACGCTGGTTCGCCGACGCCTGGCTGATGGGCTCGATCGGCAGCCGCTGCACCTTCGTCGCCTTCGACCACCGGCTGATGCGCGCGGTGCCGGGGTCGATGACGTAGCGGATGCCCGGAACGGTCAGTGACGTCTCGGCGACGTTGGTGGACAGCACGATGCGCCGGTGCTGGTGGTTCTCGAACACGCGATGCTGTTCGGCGGCAGAGAGCCGGCTGTACAACGGCAGCAGCTCGACGTGCTGCGGGTGCCTGGAGTCGGTGACGCGCGGGCCGAGCGAGCCGCGCAGCGTGTCCTCCGCGTCGCGGATCTCCCGCTCGCCGGAGAAGAACACGAGGATGTCGCCCGGCCCCTCGGCGACGAGTTCGTCGACGGCCTCGGCGAGCGCCGTGGGGAAGTCGCGTTCCACCGCCGCGCGCGGCTTGCGGCGCGGCTGCTCGTCGTCCGTCCCCAGCTCGTCGGGCGACAGCGGCCGGTACCTGACCTCGACGGGGTAGGTCCGCCCGCTCACCTCGACGACGGGCGCGGGCGTGCCGTCGGGTCCGGCGAAGTGCTCGGCGAACCGGGCGGAGTCGATGGTCGCGGACGTGATGACGACCTTGAGGTCCGGCCGCTGCGGCAGCAGCCGGGTCAGGTAGCCCAGGATGAAGTCGATGTTGAGCGAGCGCTCGTGCGCCTCGTCGATGATGAGCGTGTCGTAGGAGCGCAGCATCGGGTCGCGCTGGATCTGCGCCAGCAGGATGCCGTCCGTCATCACCTTGACGAGCGTGGACTCCGACGACTGGTCGGTGAACCGCACCTGGTACCCGACGATCTCGCCGAGCGGCGTGCCGACCTCCTCGGCGATCCGCTCCGCGACGCTGCGGGCCGCGATGCGCCGCGGCTGCGTATGGCCGATCTGACCCGCTCGGCCGCGGCCCAGCTCGAGGGCGATCTTGGGCAGCTGGGTCGTCTTGCCCGAGCCTGTCTCGCCCGCGACGATCACCACCTGGTGGTCGCGGATCGCCGCCGCGATCTCGTCGCGCCGCGCGCTGACCGGCAGCTGTTCCGGGAAGTGCAGGTCGCCGACGACGACCGCCGCGCGCTTCTGGGCGTCCCGCTCCCGCCGAGCGGCCCGCCGCTGCTCGTCGGCTCGCACTCCTGCCCGTGCCCCAGCCTGCGGGTGGCCGCCGCTCCCACCTCGTCGCGATGACCCGCCGCGCCGCCGCGGTCGCCGGTCGCCGCCGGTCGCGGACGGGGTGCTGGACGTCATGATCGCCCATTCTCCCAGTCCCGCGGCGCTGCGGTCTCCCCGATTCCCGACCGCCCCGGGCGTCAGCAGTGCAGCAGCTCGCTGGGCAGCGGCGCGACGACCGGTGAGACGTACGGTGGACCCGTGGAGAACAGCGAGCCCGTGGACGTCACGGACGGCGAGCGGCGTGCGGTGGCCGCGCTCGACGCGAGCGGTCTGAAGTACCGCCTGACGCGGCACGGACGCGTCTCGTCGTTGGCCGAGGCGGCCGCGGCCCGCGGGGTCGAGCCTGCGCGGATCGTCAAGACGATCGTCGTGCGGCGGGGCGACGACGACTACGTCTTCGTGCTCGTCCCGGGGGACCGGACCATCGCGTGGCCCAAGCTGCGCGAGCTGCTGGACGTCAACCGCATCTCGATGCCGGACGCGACCGTGGCGCGCGACGTGACGGGCTACGAGCGCGGCACGATCACACCGTTCGGGTCGCTGCACGCGTGGCCGGTGGTCGCCGACGCGCGCGTGCCGGGCGGGTTCGTCTCGATCGGCGCGGGGGCCCACGGGGTCGCGGCCGGGCTGGACGGGTCGGCGCTCGTGCGGGCGCTCGGTGCGACGGTGGCCGACGTCACCGATCCCGAGCAGCCGGCCTGATCGTCGGGAACGTCCGGTCCGTGCGGACCGTTGGGACTTTCGAGTGGCGCGCGGCGAAGAGCGGCGTACCGTCTTGTCGCCGGATGTGGGCAGACCCGATCCGGTAGGAACGACGAAGAGGTAGACGTGATCGAGCTGGCTGCAGTGGGCAGCATCCGCACCGAGGCGGGCCCCGAGGTTCTCGAGCTGCGGCTCGCGGGGGAGATCGATGCGGCGCTGCGACCGCAGGCGAGCGAGTCGATGGCCGTCGCGCTCACCGCCGGCACGCCGGTGGTCATCGACGCGTCCGACGTGACGTTCATCGACTCGGCGGGCATCGCGTTCGTCATGCAGCTGCACCACGCCGGCAGCGAGGCCGGCATCGACGTCGCCCTGCGCGACCCACGGCGCGTGCTGCGCGACGTGCTCGACATGATCGGCTACGGCGACCAGATCCGGGACGCGGACGCCGTCGTCGCCTGATCCTCGGCCCGTCGCACGGGTCGTGTCGGTGCCTCGGGTTACGGTCCGAGCATGCGGATCCTGCACACCTCCGACTGGCACCTGGGCCGGGCGCTGCACGGCGTCGACCTGCTGGACCACCAGGCCGCGCACCTCGCGCACCTGGTCGACGTGGTGCGCTCGGAGTCCGTCGACGCCCTCGTGGTCGCGGGGGACGTGTACGACAGGGCGATCCCGCCGGTCGAGGCCGTCACGCTGCTGTCGGACACCCTCGCGCAGCTCGCCGAGCACACCACCGTCGTCGTCACGTCCGGCAACCACGACTCCGCGACGCGCCTGGGTTTCGGTTCGGCGCTGATGCGCGAGCGCGTCCGGTTGCGCACGCGCGTGGCCGGGCTCGCCGAGCCCGTCGAGCTTCCCGGCGGACTGCTCGTCTACGGCATCCCGTACCTGGACCCGGACTCGGTGCGGCACGCGTTGGCCGACGACGAGCACGGCGTGCCGGCCCGCTCGCACCAGGCCGTGACCGACGCGGCGATGGCGCGCATCCGCGCGGACCTGGCCACCCGGCCCGGCGCGCGGCGGACGGTCGTGGCCGCGCACGCGTTCGTGATCGGCGGCGAGGCGTCGGAGTCGGAGCGGGACATCCGCGTGGGCGGGGTGGACCACGTCGCCGCCGGCGCGTTCGGCGGCGTCGATTACGTCGCGCTCGGGCACCTGCACGGGCCGCAGCGGGTGTCCGGTCCCGACGGTACCGTCGTGCGCTACTCGGGCTCGCCGCTGGCGTACTCGTTCTCGGAGCAGCACCACGCGAAGTCGTCGGTGCTCGTGGACCTGTCCGGGGCGGAGGCGCGGACCGAGCTGTTCGCCGCGCCTGTGCCGCGCCGGTTGTCGGACGTCTCCGGGACGCTCGACGAGCTGCTGGGCGTCGCCGGTGAGGCGCACGTCGACGACTGGACGCGAGTCACCGTCACCGACGCGCACCGGCCCGCCGACCTGTACCGACGCGTGCGTGAGCGGTTCCCGCACGCGCTCGTCGTGCAGCACCACGCGCCGTCGTCGTCGCCGGCCGTGCGCGCCGCGGCGGTGACCGCGGCCCACGACCCTGTGGCGGTCGGCGGGGACTTCGTGCGGTACGTGACGGGTGCGGACGCGACGCCAGACGAGGTCGCGGTCCTGCGCTCGGCGTACGAGCACGTGCTCGCGGGCGAGCGGAGCGCCTGATGCAGCTGCGCACCATGACCCTGCAGGCCATCGGGCCGTTCGCCGGTTCGCACACGGTCGACTTCGCGGCGCTGTCGTCGTCGGGCCTGTTCCTGCTCGAGGGGCCCACCGGCTCGGGCAAGTCCACGCTCATCGACGCCGTCGTCTTCGCGCTCTACGGCAAGGTCGCGTCCGACGAGGCCAGCGACGACCGCCTGCGATCCGCCTTCGCCGCCGAGGACACGGAGAGCTTCGTCGACCTCACGTTCGAGGTCGCGTCCGGGATCTACCGCGTGCGCCGCACACCGGCGTACGACCGAGCCAAGAAGCGGGGCAGCGGGACCGTGCGGCAGCAGGCGTCCGTGCGGTTGTGGCGGGTGGCGCCCGACGACGTCGACGGCGAGCCGGCGTCCGTGCCCGTGACCAGGCTCGATGAGGCGGGGCTCGAGATCGAGCGTGCCGTCGGGCTGTCGCGGACGCAGTTCGTGCAGACGATCGTGCTGCCGCAGGGCGAGTTCTCGAAGTTCCTGCGCGCCAAGCCCGAGGACCGGCGCGGGTTGCTGCAGAAGATCTTCGGCACCGAGGTCTACGAGCGGATGCAGCAGCGGCTCGTGGAGCTGCGCGCCCAGGTCGCGCGGGACGTCGAGGCCGCACGCGGCGCGGTGCTGACCGCGACGGCGCAGCTCGTCGGTGCCGTCCGGTTGCCCGACGACGAGGCCGTGGCGCTACGGGACGAGGTCTCCGCGCTCGCGGCGGCGGCGGCGTCCGGTGGTCCTGACCTCGAGGCGATCACCGCGCTGATGAACGGGCGGACGACGGCGCTCACCGAGCAGGCCGATGCGGATCGGTCGCTCGCACAGGCTGCTGGTGCCCGTCGTGACGCCGCCGCGGCCGTGCTTGCCGAGCAGACACGCCTGGCAAACCTGATCACACGGCGGTCGCGCCTCGCCGCGGAGCAGGAGGAGCTGGACCGGGGGCAGGAGGCCCACGTCGACGGTGTGGCGCGGCTCGACCGCGCGCGGGCTGCCGGCGCCGTCCGGCCGATGCTGGACGCGCTGGACCGGTCGCTGGCCGACGTGGGGGCGGCCCGCAAGGGGCTCCTCGCCGCGGCCGATGCGGCTCCCTCGGCGGTCGCGGCCACGGTGCGCGAGGTCGTGGCGGGTCTCGGCGACGGCGACGGGCTGCACGGCGTCGGTCCGGACGGTCTGCTCACGCGGGGCGCGGTGGATCTCCTCGCGCCCAGGCGGCTCCTGGTCGAGCTGCGGAACGGTGCGGCGGACGACGCCGCGGCCCTCGACCGGGTGGTGGGGCTCGAGGCGGCGCTCAACGACAAGCGACGCGCGGTCCGCGACAGTCGCGACCAGGCGGACACGCTCCGCGACCAGATCGCCGCCGACGACGCGTGGTTGGCGGCGCGACCCGCGGAGCGGGACGAGCTCCTGGCGCGCCTCTCGCAAGCCACCTCCACCGCGTCGCGCGCCGGAGAGCACCGGGCGCGCGTCGCGACCCTGGAGGCCGCGGCCGCTGCGCACCTCGAGCTCGAGCGGCTGGAGGGCGAGTCGTCGTCAGCCGACGCGACCCGGGCCGCGGCCGGTCGGGCCGCCCAGGATGCTGTCGGCGCCGAGGCGGCGCTGCGGGCTGCGCGCATCGCGGGGCTGGCAGGGGAGCTGGCTCAGGCGCTCGGCGACGGCGAGTCGTGCCCGGTGTGCGGCGCGGTCGAGCACCCGCACAAGGCGTCGCTCGCCCAGGACCACCCCACGGCCGACGCGGTCGAGCGTGCCGAGCAGGCCCGCGTCTCGGCGGAGCGCACCCTCGCGCGTGCGGGCGAGGCTGCGGCGGCACTGACCTCCCGCGTGGAGGCGGCCTGTGACGCGCTGGGCGACTCGACCGCGGAGCAGGTGGTCGTCGAGCTCACGGCCGCGGCGGCGGATCTCGCCGCGGCCCGGGCGGCGGAGGCCACCGGCACGGAGCTGGCGGGCGCGCTCGACGCCCACGCCATGGCCACGGAGGCTCGGACGGCCGAGCGGGCGACCTCCGTCGCACAGCTCGCCGACGTGCAGGGTCGGATCGGTGTGCTGCAGCAGGCGCTCGCCGAGGACGAGGCAGAGGTGTCGCTCGCGTGCGCCGGCCACCCGACGGTCGTCGCGCGTCGCTCCGAGCTGCGCGACCTGGTCCACGCCGCCGACGACCTCGTGGCTGCCTTGGACGACCTCGCTGCCGCAGACAAGGACGTCGCCGTCCGCGCGACCGAGCTCGATGCGGCGCTCGTCGAGCGCGGCTTCTCCTCCACGACGGACGTCACGGCCGCGCTGCTGGACCGGCCGGCCACCGAGGTGCTGGCCGATGCCGTCGCCGCCTACGCGGGTGCCGTCGAGGCGGTGCGTGCGGGCCTGGCGGACCCGGACGTCGCCGGCCTGCCGGATGGTGCGGTCGCCGATGTGGCCGGCGCGCGGACGGCGGAGCAGGAGGCGCAGGAGGCGCTCGTCGTGGCGGAGGCCCGGTCCCGGTCCACCGCCGAGCGTGCCGCGGCCGTCGCCGACGCGGCTCGGACGGTCCTCACCGCGGCGCACCGGCTGGCGGCCGTGTGGGCCGAGGGCGGTCCGGTCACGCGCCTGGCCGGCCTGGCCTCCGGGACGGGGTCCGACAACGGGCGTGGCCTGTCGCTGGCCACCTACGTCCTGGCCCGCCGGTTCGAGGACGTGGTCGCCGCGGCGAACGACCGCCTGCTCGGCATGTCCGACGGCCGCTACGAGCTGGTGCGGTCCGAGCAGAAGGAGGACGTCGGCTCGCGCCGGACGGGCCTCGCGATGCGCGTCGTCGACCACTGGACGGACCAGCAGCGCGATCCCCGCACCCTGTCGGGCGGCGAGAGCTTCTACGTCTCCCTGTGCCTCGCACTGGGACTGGCCGACGTCGTCACCGCGGAAGCGGGCGGCATCGACCTGGGCACGCTCTTCGTCGACGAGGGATTCGGCAGCCTGGACCCCCACGCGCTCGAGCAGGTGCTCGCCGAGCTCGGCAGGCTGCGCGCAGGCGGGCGCGTCGTCGGCGTCGTCTCGCACGTGGAGGCGCTCAAGGCGTCGATCGCCGACCGGATCGAGGTGCGGCCGGGTGCCGACGGGCCGAGCACGCTGCGCGTCCTGGCCTCGTGACGAACGGCAGCGACCGACTCGACCGGACGTGCGTCGGCGGCGGGGCGGCCGGCTACCAGGACCAGCCGCGCGAGGTCAGCTCGACCTCCTCGCGGAAGCGTTCCGCGGGATCGCCGGGCGCGGCGGGTTCCACTTCGATGCCGGCCATGTGGCACGCCTCGGCGAGCAGGTGGTCGTACGCGAGCTGCGAGGCGATGATCCGCTCGGCCCGGGCGAAGGTGTGCACGTCGATCTCGAGCGCGCGGACGTGGTCGGCCACGGCGCCGAGCCGCGACTGGACGCGCAGCGCCTCGAACGGGTTGTCGGTCGGCGGGACCGGGCGGCGGCGCAGGTGGGCGGCCCACAGCTCGAGCCGGGCAGCGAGCATCGTGCGCCATCGGGGCGTCTCGTCCGGCGAGGGGATCCAGGAGAACATCAGCCAGAAGACGAACGCCGGGAAGGTGCAGAAGACCCCGAGCAGAACCCACGTCATCGCGTGTCCCTTTGTCGCGCTGTGTCTCACAGGTTAGGTCTGCGCTCGGATGCTCGCCAGAGGAGACGAGGTCGGTGAGGGGTGATCTCGCGCGAGGCGGGGCCGCCGCTGATGCGGAGTGTGACGAGGATCCGAGCGACCAGGGTCATCAGGCGGCGGTCCAGTGCCGATGATGAACCCATGACTCGCTCGTTCCCCCGGTCGTGGCGCGCCGCGACCTCGGTGGTCGCCGCGGCGGGGATCGCGGTCACCGTGCTGTCCGGCTGCGAGCCGACGACGACCGGCTCGACTGGTGCGGACGAGTCCGCGGTGTCGTCGTCGGGCACGATCTCGAGCGCCCCCGCGAGCCCCGAGACCACGCAGGACGCTGCGTCAGCGGGGCCGTCGACCGCGGCACCGTCGACCACGCCGACGTCGTCCCCCGCGCCGGCGCCGAAGCCGACGGCGACGCCGAAGGAGGCGGCCCCCGGGACCGCGCTCGCTGCGGCGAAGCTGCTCACCGTCAAGGGCCGTGCGCCGCGGACGGGCTACGACCGCGACGAGTTCGGGCCGGCCTGGCAGGACGTCGACCGCAACGGGTGCGACACCCGCAACGACATTCTGGGTCGGGACCTCGTCGACGTCGGCTACAAGGGCGGGACGCGTGAGTGCGTCGTGGCGTGGGGCACGCTGCACGACCCCTACTCGGGCAAGGACATCGACTTCGTGCGCGGTGCGACGACGTCGACGGCGGTGCAGATCGACCACGTCGTCGCGCTGTCGGACGCCTGGCAGAAGGGTGCGCAGGGCTGGACCGAGGCCAAGCGCACCCAGCTCGCCAACGACCCGCTCAACCTGCTGTCCGCGGACGGCCCGCTCAACCAGTCGAAGGGCGACGGCGACGCGGCCACCTGGCTCCCGCCCAACAAGAAGTTCCGCTGCGACTACGTGGCGAGGCAGGTGGCGGTCAAGCGCGGCTACGGCCTGTGGGTGACTGCGGCGGAGCAGGACGCGATGGTGCGTGTGCTGACGACGTGCCCGGCGGAGAAGCTGCCGAAGTCCGACCCGGTCCCCGGCCCGGGCGGCGCCGACCTCGGCCCGTCGCACGCGCCGACACCGAAGCCGAAGGCCACCCCGAAGCCGACGAAGAAGGCGGCGAAGCAGCCCGCCGCCGACGTGTACTACCAGAACTGCACCGCGGTGTGGGACGCGGGTGCTGGTCCCATCTACGCGGGCGACCCCGGCTACAGCCGCAAGCTGGACCGCGACGGCGACGGGGTGGGCTGCGAGTACCGGCCCTGAGCCGGCGCCGCCAGGCATCTCCCAGCCGGCTCCCCTACGGTGTCCGCGTGAGCCAGAGGTGGAGCGCATGAGCGCGCGTGGGGTGGTCGTCGGGCTGCTGGTCGGTGTCGTGGTCGTCGGTGCGGGTGCGGTCGGCGCCGACCGCTGGGCCGCGCACGAGACGCAGCAGCGCGCCGCGGACGCGATCGTGGAGAACCTCGACGACGTGGTCGGCACCCCGACCGTCGATGTCGGCGGGTTCCCGTTCCTCACCCAGGTCTGGGCCGGCTCCGTCGACCACGTGACGGGTGACGTCGAGGGCGTGTCCCTGGGCGGCATCGACGCGACCGACGTCCACGTCGACGCGCGGGACATCACCACCAGCGAGCCGTACACCGCGGGCACCGCGACGATCGAGGCGACCATCCCCACGGCGTCGCTGGAGAAGATCGTCGACGACCGCACCGGCCTGGACGTCACGCTGACCATCGACGGCGACCAGGTCGTCGCGAGCGGCACGGTGCTGGGCGTGACACTCTCGGCGGGTGTGACGCCGGCGGTCTCCGACGGGATGCTGCAGGTCAGCGTGCACGACGTCTCGCTCGGTGGCCTGTCCGTCGACCCGAGCAAGCTGCCCGGCGGCCTCGGCGACAAGCTGCGGGACATCACGGTCCCGGTCGAGGGCCTGCCCGACGGGATCGTGCTCACCGACGCGACCGTCGTCAGCGACGGCCTGCGTGTCGAGGCGGACGGTGCGGGCGTGGTTCTGCAGGCGCCCACGACCTCCGACGCGCCGACCGGCTGACGGCGGTGGACTGGATCTCCGGCGTCTGGCACGACGTCACCAGCCCGCAGCCCGCGCCGTCGACGACCGCCACGCTGATCACCGCCGCGGTCGTCGTCGTGTGCCTCGTGGTGCCGACGGTGTGGCACGTCGCCCGCCACGCGCTGACCATCGTGCACGAGGCAGCGCACGGGTTCGTCGCGCTGCTCGTCGGGCGACGGCTGTCCGGCATCCGGGTGCACTCCGACACGTCCGGCCTCACGGTGTCGGTCGGCAAGCCGCGCGGCCCTGGCATGGTCGCGACCGCCGCGGCCGGGTACCCCGGGCCGGCCGTCGTCGGGCTGGGCGCTGCCGCGTTGCTCGCGCACGGCTACACGCTCGCCGTGCTGTGGGCGCTGCTGGTGCTGGTCGTGCTGGTGCTGGTGCAGATCCGGAACTGGTACGGGCTGTGGGCGGTGCTCGTCAGCGGTGCGGTGCTCGTCGTCGTGACGCAGTGGGGGTCGGCGCTCGTGCAGGGCGTCGCGGCGCACGCGCTGACGTGGTTCTTCCTGCTCGGCGCGCCGCGGGCGGTCCTGGAGATGCAGGCGCAGCGCCGTGACCTGCGACGACGGGGCCGTCCGGACACCTCCGACGCCGGGACGCTCGGCGCGCTCACGCACCTGCCGGGCGGCTTCTGGGTGGCCGTCCTGCTGCTGGTCTGCCTCGGCGCGCTCGCGCTCGGCGGTTGGTGGTTGCTGGGCTGAGCATCACCGCCCGACGACGCATCGACCCAGCTCGCGCGCGAGCGCCGCGTGTTCGTCGGGCGTGACCCACAGCCCGTACGCGGACTTCACGCGCACCTGCCGCACCGCGTAGACGCACCGGTAGCCGACCGACGGGGGCAGCCACGCGGAGGCGTCCGACGACCCCTTGTCCTGGTTGGCGCCGCCGTCGACGGCCAGCAGGTTGGCGGGGTCGTTGGCGAACGACCGCCGCCGGGCAGCGGACCAGTCGCGCGCTCCGGTGGACCACGCGTCCGCGAGGGCGACGACGTGGTCGATCTGGACGTCGGCCGACGACGGCCCGCGCGCGAACGGGATGTCGGTGCGCGTGTACGGGTCAGCGAGCGCGCCGCTGAGCACCGTGCATCCGTCGGCGACCACGTTCGTCAGGTCGCGGCGCAGGATGTCGTCGCGCGTGTCGCAGCCGTTGTGGTCCTCGTCGGCCCAGGCCGTGCCGAACGCGGCGCGGTCGTAGTCGTCGCCCGCCGACGCGTCGCGGACCGCGAGGTCCGCCAACGCGGAACGCGCCGCGCCGAGGTCCGACGCCGACACCGGGTACTGCGCCGCCGCACGCGTCCGCGTCCACCACGGCCCTCCGAGCCCGACGACCAGGCAGCACACCAGCACCGCCGCCCACACCCACCACCCGCGCACCTGAGGAGCATCGCCGGATCTCGGTGCGACGTACGCGGGCTCTCCACCTGTGGTCGGTTCAGGGGCCCGCGTGAGCCGCTCTCGTCAGGAACCTTCAGAGAGGGACGACAGGCCGGCAGTCACGGTGCAGGTTGTGGGCTTCCCGTCGACGGACAACGGGATCTCGAACGGCGCAGGTGTCCCCGGCGCGACCTTCCCGTCCAGGTAGGTGCTACCCGCGCCGACGGTCTTGCCCTTCTTGTCGGTGCAGATCGCAACAGCCTCGACGTTCGTGACCGACTGCTCGTAAGAGGAGTCGATCGTCCCGGTGGCTGTCGACGTGAACTCGTCGACGTGGACCTTGACCTTGTTCGCCGTCATCTTGCTGTCGGGATGATCGTCCGCCTGTGAGTCGGAGACGTTGACCTGGGCGTCGACCTTGTCGACCTTCGAGTCCTCGGGCACGGAGATGTAGGTCGCCACCTGCATCTTCGATCCGGACCGAGCAATGACGTACGCCGTCTCCGTCGCGACGACGTCCCCGCCCTTGTCGTACGCGGCGAAGTTGACCTCGATGCTGGCGATGTCCTTCGTCGGGTTGTCGACGACGGCGTAGGCCTGCGGAAGCATGTCGTCGTCGACGAAGCCGACCGAACCGACGGTGACCTCCGCGTCGTCGTCGTTCTCGGCAGCCGACGAGTTCTCGGACGACGTCGTGCCTGTCGTCACGGTCGAGTCGACGCGGTCCGAGCTCGACGGTGTGTCGGAGCTCGAGCACCCGGCGACGAACGCCAGCCCGAGGAGCAGCGATGCTATGGATGGCGCGAACGTTCTACGCATGGCGAGATGCCTTCCCCCTGATGAATCGTGCATGTTCGTGGCTGACGTCGTAGTCAGCGAACGCACCCGATCGAAGCAATGAAGCGGGCGCCAGCGCACTGCCTCTTCGTCACGACCATATTCCCGGCCTCTCGACCGCGCCAGATCGAGCGGGCGGTGGACGTTCCGTGGACGGACGACCTCAGCGCTGCCAGGCTGGCGGCATGGACCCGTCCTACAGCCTCGCCACGCGGATGGCCTGCGAGTTCATCGGCACGGCGATCCTCATCATCCTGGGCAACGGCACCGTCGCGAACGTCCACCTCAGGGGGTCCAAGGGGTACGGCGGGGGCTGGTCGCTGATCGCGATGGGCTACGGGTTCGGTGTCATGATCCCCGCCGTGATGTTCGGCGGCATCAGCGGCAACCACATCAACCCGGCGTTCACGCTCGGCCTGGCGACGTGGGGACTGTTCCCGTGGTCGGACGTCGCGCCGTACATCGTGGCGCAGATGCTGGGCGCCATGGCCGGTCAGCTCGCCATCGTCGTGACCCACAAGCCGTACTACGACCGCACCACGAACCCCGACGACGTCCTGGCCACCTTCTCGACGATGAACGCGGCGAAGTCCCGGCTCAACGGGTTCGCCAACGAGCTGCTCGGCTCGGTGGTCCTCTTCTCGTGCGCGATCGCGATCGTGCACTCGCCGCTGACCCAGGACGAGCCCGGCGTCGCGCACGTGACGATCGGCTTCCTGGTCTGGGGACTCGTGGCAGGGCTGGGCGGACCGACGGGCCCCGCGCTCAACCCCGCCCGTGACCTGGGCCCGCGCATCGTGCACGCGCTGGTGCCGCTCAAGCACAAGGGCGGGTCCGACTTCCGCTACGGCTGGGTGCCGGTGGCGGCGCCGATCCTCGCCGGTGTCATCGGCGTGGGCGGGTGGAAGCTGCTGCTGGGTTGATCAGGCCGGCGTGAGCACGAAGACCGGGATGAGGCGGTCCGTCTTCGTCTGGTAGCTCGCGTAGTCGGGCCACGCGGCGACGGCGTGCTCCCACCACTCCTCGCGCTCGGCGCCGCTGACCTCACGGGCGACGTAGTCGCGACGGACCGCACCGTCCTGCAGCTCGACCAGCGGGTTCGCGACGAGGTTGTGGTACCAGAGCGGGTGCTCGGGGGCCCCGCCCTTCGACGCGACCACCGCGTACTCGCCGTCGTGCTCCACGCGCATGAGCGGCGTCTTGCGCAGCGTCCGGCTGGTCGCGCCCAGCGTCCACAGCACGATGATCGGCTTGCCGCGCATGGTGTTCCCCTCGCGGCCGTCGGTGGCCTCGAAGACCTCGACCTGCTCGCGGGCGTGGTCGGACGTGCTGGGCTGGTACTCGGCGGTGATCGGCATGCACAGGGCAACCGAATCGGCCCCACGGGGCATTCCCAACCACTACGGTCTGTCTCGCGATCGGCGCCGGGTCGAGCGCACGACCCGAAGGAGCCCGATGAGGTTCAACCCGCCGCCCAACTGGCCCACGCCCCCGGAGGGGTGGGAGCCGCCGCCCGGCTGGACCCCCGACCCCTCGCTGCCCGCACCGCCGCCCGGCTGGCAGCTGTGGGTGGACGGCCCCGCGCCGACGAGCGTGCACGACCAGCACCGCAAGCACGCGGTGCGCTCGTTCTGGATCGGCATCGCGTTCTTCGTCGCCAGCGCGGTCGCGATCACCATCGCCTCCCGCGAGGGCGGCGGCGTGCTGTGGTACGGCGGGCTCCTGGTCGGGGTGGCGTCGTTCGTTCGTGCGGTGGTCAGCTACCGCGAGTCGCTGAAGGCCGGAGTCCCGCCCCTGGCGCCCCGGGGCATGGCCGTGGCCGGCCTGGCGGTGCTCGTCGCCCTCGTCGCCGGGGGCGTGGCCGTCGCGTCGTTCGCGGAGACCTCCAACCTGCAGGCTCACGTCGGCTCGTGCTGGAAGGAGGACGACGGCCAGGCGGTGCTCGTGCCCTGCTCGGCCGGGCACGGGTATGTCGCGACGGACGAGGTCGCCACGGACAGCGACTGCCCCGACACCACGGTGGCCGTGGTCGACGGCGACGCCGAGGACGTGCTCTGCCTCGTCGAGGACTGATCCGCCGGTGCCGGCCGGAAAGAGCCCGGCCGGCGCCGCGCTCAGGATGCGGCGAGCTCGCGGGCCCGCAGCAGCACCGCGTCGAGCATGGCCGGCGTGAGCCGGCCGGTGAAGGTGTTCTGCTGGCTGACGTGGAAGCTGCCGAGCAGGGTCAGGGTCCGCCCGTCGCGACCGACGACGAGCTCGACCCCGTGGCCGAACGAAGGCAGCGGCCGCGGCACGGACCAGCCCAGCTCGCGCAGCGTCGTCAGCAGCGCCTGCCAGCCGAACCCGCCCAGCACCACCACGACCACCGGTTGCACCAGCTCGAGCTCGCGCGCCAGGAACGGGGCGCAACGGCGGCGCTCGTCGGGGGTCGGCTTGTTGGCCGGCGGTGCGCAGTGCACCGGGGCGGTGGTGCGGATGTCGGTGAGGGTCAGGCCGTCGCCGATGCGCGTCGACGTGGCCTGCGACGCGAAGCCGGTCCGGTGCATCGCGGCGAACAGGAAGTCGCCGGATCGGTCGCCGGTGAACATTCGACCCGTGCGGTTGGCGCCGTGCGCGGCCGGCGCGAGCCCCACGACCATGACGCGCGCGGCCGGGTCGCCGAAGCTCGGCACCGGTCGCGCCCAGTAGTCGTCGTCCCGGAAGGCCGCCCGACGGACGCGCCCGACCTCCTCGCGCCACGCCACCAGCCGTGGGCACGCGCGGCACGCCACGACGTCCGCGTCGAGCGCCGCGAGCGAGTCGGCCTCCTGCGGTCCAGCCTGCGTCGAACCGGCCATCAGAACCGGTCGGGGTCTCCCGCGCCCTCACGCACGACCTCCGGGCCGCCGCTGGTCCAGTCCACGACCGTCGTCGGGACCATCCCGCAGTCACCCGCGTCGACCACGGCGTCCAGGTCGTGGTCCAGCTCCTCCTTGATCTGCCAGCCCTCCGTCATGGGCCACTCGTGCCCCGGCATCAGCAGGGTGCTGGACAGCAGCGGCTCGCCCAGCTCGCGCAGGATCGCCAGCGCCACCGGATGATCGGGGATGCGCACCCCCACCGACCGCTTCTTCGCGTGCGCAAGCCGGCGCGGGACCTCCGGCGTCGCGGGCAGGATGAACGTGTACGGTCCCGGCGTCGCGGACTTGATGGCGCGGAACGCGCTGTTGTCGAGGTGGACGAGCTGTCCCAGCTGTGCGAACTCCGCGCACACGAGCGTGAAGTGGTGCGTGTCGTCCAGGTGCCGGATCCGGCGGATGCGCTCTGCGCCGTCGTGGTTCTCCATGCGCGTGCCCAGCGCGTAGCAGGAGTCTGTCGGGTAGGCGATCACGCCGTCGCGACGCAGGATGTCGACGACCTGCCCGATCGACCGAGGCTGCGGGTCGACGGGGTGGACGTCCAGGTAGCGCGCCATGCCACCGAGGTTAGCGACGGGCCAGGGCTCGCGCGCCCGGAACGGGAACGGCCCCCGACCTCCCCTGCTCGGGAGGTCGGGGGCCGTTCCGGTCTGCGGTCGTGTCAGGCGGCGTCGAGGATGTCGACGACGAACACGAGCGTCGAGTTGGCCGGGATGGAGCCCGACGCGGTGTCGCCGTAGCCCTTGTCCGGCGGGACCACCAGCAGCACCTGGCTACCGACGGTCTGCCCGACGAGGCCCTCGTTCCACCCGGTGATGACCTGGCCCTGGCCGATGTTCTGCACCGCGTAGGTGGACGGGTCGCGGTCCCACGACGAGTCGAAGGGGGTGCCGTCCCACAGCCAGCCGGAGTACTTCACCGTGACCGTCTGGCCCGCCTCGACCTTGGGGCCGGAGCCCTTGATGAGCGGCTGGACCACCAGCGAGGTCGGCTTGTCGGCCTTCGACGGCGTGATCGACGGCTTGCCCTTCGAGTCCAGCGTGATGGTCGGCAGCCCGTCCTTCGGTGCCTGCGTCTCGCCCGTCGCGCGGTCCGGGACGACCTTCGCGTCGGTCACCTCGAGCACGTAGACGTTGGTCTGCGGCGCGCCGGTCGCGGTGCCGTCGGCCGTCTCCGGCGAGGCGACGACCACGCGCGTACCGACGTGCTTGCCGACGAGCGCGGACTCGAGGTCCTGGTTGATGCTGCCCAGCAGGAGCGCCTGCTCCTTGTCCGGGTACGTGGAACCGAGCGTCTTGCCGTCGGCTCCCGAGACGGCGAGCTGGAGGACGCTGAGGCGCTCACCGGCCTTGATCTCGTCGCCCTTGCCGTCGGACTCGTTGCGGATCACCAGGGCACCCACGGTGAACGGCGTCTCGGGCAGCGTGACCTTGGGCTCCTTGCCCGTCTCGCCGGTGACCTTGATCTTGGCGACGGCGGCGACGTCCTCGGCGCTCGCGGTCGGCGCGGCGGTGGTGGTCGGCTCTGCCGACGCGCTCGCGGTCGACGAGGCCGACGGGCTGCTCGACGCGTCGTCGTCGGTGCTGCACGCGACCAGCGTGACGGCCATCGTCAGGGTGAGGGCTCCGGCGGCCAGGCCGCGGGCTCGAGTCGTGCGGCGCACGAGGGACTCCGTCGTTCGGGGGTTCCACCCCGGGCGACGAGGCGGCGGACCCGTGCACGGTACGCGATCAACCTGGACGCGCGCTGAGCGGTTTCACCCGGTGATCACGCGCCGATCGCGCGGTTCGTCCCGCGGCCGACCTTGCGGCCGCTCACGGCGATGTCCGCCCTGGAGCCGGCGTGCGCGCCCGCGTCCCACCCGCGGCCCGTCAGGCGGCGCGTCGACTGACGGACGTGCGGGAACTCTCGCGCGACCGCGGCACCGACCCGCGCACCTCGCTCGGCGACCACGAGCGCGCTGGACGTCCCCTCCGTCTCGGCCTCGGTGAGCACCTCGGCGTAGAAGTCGGCGAGCCGCCGGGCGACGACCATCGTGAAACCCGCGGCGAACGCGCGCTTGTCCGCGGGCCTGCCTCCGTGCGCCGCCATCTCGGCCAGCATCTGCGGCTCCAACGAGTCGGCGAGGACCGTCGCCATCGATACGTCCGCCGCGAAGCCGAAGGCGACCAGCTCGGTGACGGGCCCGCGCCGCACCCGCAGCGCCTGGCAGCCGAAGGCCGCGTAGACCGCTGAGCGCAACGAGATGCGGTCCAGCACCCAGGAGCCCGTCATGGGGGTGTCGACACGGACCGGCTCGTGGGCCTGCTCGTGCGTCATGCGCACGGCGGCCTCGTCGAGGCTGTGCCGCAGCATCAGCTTCTCGGCGCGTGCCCGGGCCAGCTCCCGTTCCGGCTGGTGCGGTGAGCCGCCGTCCGCGATCGCCAGCAGCGTGCGGATGAGCGCGAGCCGCTCGTCGTCGGACTTGGGCATGGTCGTCCTCTCGGGATGGTGCGGGGTTGTCGGGTGGGTGCCGGTCGGTGCCGGCGTGCGCGTCTCGTGAACCGTAGGTCGACGCACCGACACGACGTCAGCGGGCGTCGACCACCTGCAGGATCGCTTCGAGGCCGACGAAGTCCGACACGTTGTGGGTGAGAAGGGCGGCACCGTGTGCGTGGGCGGTGGCTGCGATGAGAAGGTCCACGCTGCGTGCGCGGGGTCGGCGGCCGGCCGCGACCACCGCGGCGGCGATCTGCCCGTAGCTCGCGGTGACGGCCGCGTCGACGGGCAGGGGGTCGAACCGACGCTCGACGGCTGCGAGAACCCGCAGGCGCCGGGCTCTGTCGACGGAGTCCGCGGCTACCAGCACGCCGAAGTGGAGCTCCGCGACGCTGACCGCGCTGACGGCGAGCTCGGCATCGAGGGGCGCAAGCTCGCCCGCGACCAGGACACTCGTGTCGAGGACGGCTCTCACGGCGTCGCGAACGGGTCACGCAGCCCGTGGTCGAGCTCGTCGTCGGCCGGCCGGTCGAGACGTGCAGCGGTCCCGAGGGCGTCTGCGATCTCGTCGTACGTCAACCACGTGCGCCGACCCGTCTGCGCGACGGCCGCGGGAACGAGATCGGCGACGTGTCGACCGCTGACGGACACCTGGAGCTGCTCACCGCTCTCGACGCGACGGAGCAACGCGCTCGCGTTCTGACGCAGCTCTCGGACGCCGACGGTCTCCATGTCGGCCAACCGTAGCACTTGTGCTACAGCGGGCGATCGGGCTCGTGGGGTCATGGGGAGATCGTGGCCCGGTCGTCCCCGTGCTCGGCGGGGCAGGGGCGGATCTGTGGACGAGCGTGCGTGAGGGTGTGGCTGGCGTCGCCTCGATGACGGCGTGACGGACGCGGGGACGAGGTCTACGGGGGGGTGTCGGCAGGGCGACGTACGGTGGCGCGATGCCCGACGACCCCACCCGCGTCCTGACCGATCGCCTCGACCTGCGTCCCCCGCTCGAGACCGACCTCGACGGCCTGTTCGCCGTCACCAGCGACCCCCGGCTGTGGCAGCACTTCCCGACGCTGCGCCACACGTCGCCCGACCAGACCGTGACGCGGATCCGGGAGTGGGGCACCAGCTGGCGGGAGGCGGGTCTCGGCACCTGGGCCGTGCGGGAGCGCGGCGACGAGCGCATCGTCGGCAACGGCGGCTGCACGCTCGTCCGGGACACGTTCTGGAACCTCGGCTACCGCCTGGCTGTGGACGTGCAGGGGAAGGGCTATGCCACCGAGCTGTCGCGCGAGGCGATCCGCCGGGCGAACGACCTCGCGCCCGACGTTCCGGTGGTCGCGTACCTGCTCGAGCACAACACCGCGTCGGCCCGCGTCGCGGAGCGCGTCGGGCTGACGTTGGTGCATCGCGCGCCGGACCGCGGTAACCCCGACCCGACCGCCGTCCGGCTGGTCTTCGCCGACCGCCCTCTCGACGAGGCGCAGCTGGAGGCGACGCTGCGCTGAGGTGGTCCTGCCCCGGGCCGTCAGCCGAAACGGGCGGAGGGCGTAGGTTGGTCGGAACGATTCGATGAAGCGAGGACGGTTCATGGCTCCCATCAGGTTCGGCGTGATCGGCAGCGGATGGCGCGCGGAGTTCTTCGTCCGCGTCGCGCGCCTGCTCCCGGAGCGGTTCACGTGCGTCGGCGTCGTCACGCGGTCCGCCGAGCGTGGGCAGCAGGTCGAGCACGAGTGGTCGGTGCCGACGGTGCGCACGGCGGCCGAGCTCGACCGCCCCGACTTCGTCGTCGTCGCGACGCCCTGGCCCGTGACACCCGAGGCGACCGCCGAGCTCGTCGCGCGCGGCGTGCCCGTGCTCGCCGAGACCCCACCCGCGCCGGACGCCGACGGGCTGCGGGCGCTGTGGCAGCAGGTCGGGAACTCCGGTCTGGTCCAGGTGGCCGAGCACAGCCCGTTCATGCCCGCGCACGCGGCCAGGATCGCGGCCGTCGACGACGAGATCATCGGCACTCCCACGTCTGTACAGATCTCGTCCACGCACCTGTACCACGCGGTCGGGCTCATCCGCAGGCTGCTCCGCGTGGGCTTCGGGGAGGTCGCCGTGCGCGCTGTGACCACCACCGCGCCTCTGCTCGACCCGGTCGCCCGTGACGGCTTCACCGGAGCCACCGACCCCCGTGACGCGTGGAACATCCTGGCCACGCTGGACTTCGGCGATGGCCGCAGCGCGCTGTACGACTTCACCGACAACCAGTGGCACAACCCGCTGCGCACCAACCGCATCGTGATCCGCGGCAGCCACGGCGAGATCGTCGACGACGCCGTCACCCGCTGGGTCGACGAGCGGACGATCCTCACGTCCACGTTCAACCGCCGCGTCTCCGGGCTCGAGCAGAACCTCGACGGCTTCGACCTCGAGCACATCTCGTTGGACGGCCGCGTCCGGTTCCGCAACGAGTTCCATGGCGCCCGCCTGGCCGACGACGACCTCGCCGTGGCCGGCCTCATGGCGGCGACCGCCGCGTGGGTGCGCGACGAGGGACCGGCGCCGTATCCGCTCGCCGACGGTTGCCAGGACCACCTGCTGGGCCTGGCCATCGGGGAGGCGGCACGCACGGGCGAGCCCGTCCGGACCGTCGTCGAGCCCTGGGGCCGCTGAGCACGTTCGAGGTGCGGTCGACGCCCCGCGGGGTGAGCCTCGGAGCATGACCCGATTCGGCTACACCCTCATGACCGAGCAGTCCGGCCCTCGTGAGCTCGTCGGCTACGCCCGGGACGCGGAGGAGGCAGGCTTCGACCTGCTCGTCTCTTCCGACCACTACTTCCCGTGGCTCGACAGCCAGGGCCACGCCCCGAACGCCTGGACCATGCTCGGCGCGGTGGCGCAGGTGACCAGTCGCGTCGAGCTCATGACCTACGTGACGTGCCCGACGATCCGGTACCACCCGGCCGTCGTCGCGCAGCAGGCCGCGACGCTGGCGCTGCTGTCGCAGGACCGGTTCGTGCTGGGCCTGGGCGCGGGCGAGAACCTCAACGAGCACGTCGTCGGCGAGCGCTGGCCGGCGGTCGGCGAACGGCACGACATGCTCGAGGAGGCGATCACGATCATCCGCGGCCTGCTCGACGGCGAGCGGCTGACGTGGGAGGGCGACCACTTCCGCGTCGACCAGGCCCGGCTCTGGGACCTGCCGGAGCGGGCTGTCGAGATCGCGGTCGCGGTGAGCGGCGACCAGTCGGTCGAGCGCTTCGCCCCTCTCGCCGACCACCTGGTGGCCGTGGAACCCGACGCCGACCTGGTCCGCCGGTGGGATGGCGAGCGCGCCGAGCCGTCCCGCAAGATCGGCCAGGTGCCGATCTGCTGGGACCCCGACGAGGACGCCGCTGTGGCCCGGGCGCACGACCAGTTCCGCTGGTTCGGCGGCGGGTGGGGCGTCAACGCGGACCTGCCGACGACCGACGGTTTTGCGGCCGCGAGCCAGTTCGTCCGGCCCGAGGACGTCGCCGGCTCGATCTCCTGCGGACCGGACCTCGACAAGCACGTGGAGGCCGTCGCCGCGTACTGGGAGGCCGGATTCACCGACGTCGCGATCGTCCAGATCGGCGACGACGGCCAGCAACGCTTCCTCGACGAGGCCGCGCAGCCGCTGCTGGCCGCGCTTCGCGACGCATCGAAGGGGAACTGACCATGGCCGTCACCAGCTTCCAGGACCTGCCGCTCGCCGACCGCGACCGCGAGTGGGACGGCGCCGCGGCGGAGAAGCGTGTGCGTGAGTGGGCCGACGCGCAGGACGAGCCGAATGCGAAGTACCGCGACGCGCACGTCTGGTACGACGCCGACGCCAAGGAGAACTTCACCGCCTACAAGCTGCTGATCGCCGACGTCGTCGACGGTCGGCTGAAGGCGGTGCCGCGGGGCTTCTTCGCGGCGGCGGCGGTCATGCAGGGCTCCCGCGGCGGCGTGGACCTGCCCGCCAAGGACCGCGACCGGGTCAAGAGCCACCTGGCCAAGTACTACGCCAAGCTCGGCGAGACGCCGCCCTGGGAGTGAGTCACGCCCCGTAGGCGGTGACGCCGCGGTCGTCGTCGGTCCGCACCTCGAACCAGACGGTCTTGCAGTCGCCGCTGGGGTCCACACCCGAGCCCCAGGCGCTGGCCAGGTGGTCGATGAGCCAGACGCCGCGCCCGCCCACGTGCGAGCTGGGGACGTCGCGCAGGATCGGCTGCTCGCGGTGGCTGCTGTCGGTGGCCTCGACCCGGATGCGCTCGTCGTCGACGTCCACCCGCAGCACCACCGGCGGCCACGCGTGCTCGACGGCGTTCGTCACCAGCTCGCTGACGAGCAGCACCAGCATGTCGCGCCGATCGGCCGGGATCCCGGCCTCGGCGAGGCGGTCCGCGGCCCAGTGCCGCGCGGGCGCGACAGCTCGGTAGTGCGGGTCCACCGTCCGTTCGGCGCGCATCGCCTGGCCCCCTGATCAGAGTGTGTCGATCAGCAACGGTGGAACGGACCCGTCGATTCGGCAACTCGAACTCGATCGGATGTCCAGGATGTCCGGATACTGACTGCCACCATGGGTGCCATGACCCCCTCGAAGCCCCAGATCCGCCGGTGGCGGCAGTACCTGGCCGACGAGCGCGCCGAGGCGGCCGTCTACCGGGACCTGGCCGCCCGACGTACGGGCGAGGAGCGGGACATCCTGCTCGCGCTCGCGGACGCGGAGGGGCGCCACGAGCAGCACTGGCTCGACCTGCTGGGCGACGACGCCGGCCGCCCCGTCCGCGGCGACGTCCGCACCCGGATGCTCGGCTGGCTGGCCCGGCGGTTCGGCTCGGTGTTCGTCCTGGCGCTCGCGCAGCGCGCGGAGGCGCGCTCGGAGTACGACGACGACGAGGACGCGACGCCGCAGATGGCGGCCGACGAGCGCATCCACGAAGAAGTCGTGCGCGGGCTGGCGGCTCGCGGCCGCAACCGGATGTCGGGGACGTTCCGCGCAGCGGTGTTCGGCGCCAACGACGGCCTCGTCTCGAACCTGGCCCTGGTGCTGGGCATCGGCGCGAGCGGCGCCTCGTCGGCGACCGTGCTGCTCACGGGCCTGTCGGGGCTCCTGGCGGGCGCGCTGTCGATGGGCGCCGGCGAGTACGTGTCCGTGCGCTCGCAGCGCGAGCTCCTCGAGGCCTCCCGCCCCGGCCCGGCAGCGGGCGCTGCGCTCCCGCACCTCGACGTGGACGCCAACGAGCTCGCCCTGGTCTACCGCGCGCGGGGGATGGAGCCCGACGAGGCGCGGGCGCGGGCCACCGACGTCCTCGGCTCCCTGGAGCGCCACTCCGCGCTCACGGCGCTCGGCGTTCCCGCCGGCGCCGACCAGGCGGTGCCGGACGTCGACGAGCACGAGGTCATCGGCAGCGCGATGGGCGTCGCGGTGGCGAGCTTCTGCTTCTTCGGGTCGGGCGCGCTGATCCCCGTGATCCCCTACCTGCTGGGCGCGGAGGGTTTCGTCGCCGTGGCGTGGGCCGCGGGGCTCGTCGGCATCGCCCTGCTGGGCACCGGCGCGGTCGTCGGCCTGCTCTCCGGGACGTCCCCGGGCAAGCGCGCGCTGCGCCAGCTCGCGATCGGCTACGGCGCCGCCGCGGCCACGTACCTGCTGGGCCTCGCGTTCGGCGGCGTGGTCTAGCCGGTCGTCGGGTGTCAGCGTGGGTCGGTCGACGGGCCGTCCGTGCTGCGGCGCTCCGGGTGCGGCCACGCCAGGTCGAGGGCGCGCCGGAACGTGCGCACGTCGATCTTCGGGACCGCGAGCTGCCAGTCGTGGCCGGTCGCGTCGGCGCCGTCGATCGTCGTGAAGGCGGCGTCGACGCCGCGGGGGCGTCGACCGTCCGCGCGGAAGATGCGGTGCGGTCCCGGGCCGAGCACGGCGGCGAGGTCGTCGGGCTGCCCGCCCAGCACCAGGTAGTGCCGCTTGGACCGGCCGCGGTCCCCCACCAGGTAGCTCACCAGCGAGAGCTCGCGACCTGCTTCCAGGTCGGCGAGGTCCTCGTCGGGCTCACGCCGACTGCCCGCCCACGACTTCGCGACGTCCCAGAACGTGCGCGTCCCGGCGGTGCGCTGGATGGCTGCCATGCGCACATCGTGCCGCGTCTCACTCCTCGGCGGGGTTTAGGTAAGGCTCACCTCGTGCTTATGCTGGGCGACGTGACGACGACCACCGAGGCGCCCGCCGTGACCGAGCCCGCGTTCAAGTTCTTCGCGGTGCAGGTCAGCGGCGTGCAGCGGCTGTGCCCCAGCGTCCTGCGCCTGACGTTCACCGGCGACGACCTGGACCGCTTCGCCGACAACGGCTTCGACCAGCGCATCAAGTTCTTCCTGCCGCTGGCCGACGCCCCCTACAGCGAGCTGCTGGACCTGGGCGCGAGCGCCGACTGGTACGGCACCTGGCGCGCCCTGCCCGACGAGCGCCGGCACCCGATGCGCACCTACACGGCCCGCTCCGTGCGCAACGACCGCCGCGAGGTCGACGTCGACGTCGTCCTGCACGGCGACCTCGGCCCCGCGTCGCGCTGGGCCACGACGGCCACGCCAGGCGACGAGCTCGTCATCCTGGGCCCCAACGCCGGCTGCACCGGCCCGCACGGTGGCGTCGACTTCGTCCCGCCGGCGCACACCGACCGCATGCTCATCGTCGGCGACGAGACGGCCCTGCCCGCCATCGCCGGCATCCTCGAGCGCCTGCCCGCCGACGCGCGCGGCGAGGTCCTCATCGAGATGCCGTCGTCCGAGGACCGGCTCGACCTGGCGGCTCCCGCCGGTGTCGTCGTGCGCTGGTACGGCCGCGACGGCCGCGAGCACGGCGAGCTGCTCGTCCCCGCCGTCCGCGCCGCGTGCGCGCGCATGCTGCCGGGCCAGGCGCCCGCCGCCGACATCGAGCTCGAGGACGTCGACGAGGACCTGCTCTGGGAGGTCCCGGTCGACGAGAACGGCCGGCCGTTGCGCGAGCAGGCCGCGATGTACGCGTGGCTCGCGGGGGAGTCGGGCGTCATCAAGACCCTGCGCCGCCACCTCGTGACCGAGTGCGGCGTCGACCGCAAGGCCGTTGCCTTCATGGGCTACTGGCGCCGCGGCAAGTCGGAGATCAACTGATCCGTGCGGCGCCAGGTATGACGAAGTACGTCTTCATCGACTACGACGGCACGTTCGCGAACGGCAGCGTGGTGCCGCCCGAGCACGTCGACGCCGTGCGTCGTGCGCGGGCGGCCGGGCACCGCGTCCTGCTGTGCACCGGGCGTCCCCGCTGCATGTTCCCGGACGACGTCGCGGCGGACTTCGACGGCATCGTCGCGCTCGCGGGGGGCTACGTGGAGCTGGGCGGGGAGGTCCTCATGGACACCGTCTTCCCCGCCGACGTGGCGCGTGAGGCGCAGCGCCTGCTGACGGATCACGACGTGGTCTACACGCTCGAGTCCGCGTCGGCTCTGCGCACGGCCGCCGACCGCGCCGATCGCCTGCGCGAGATGGCGCGCCGGAACGCCGACCCGCGGTCGGCCTTCACCGAGGTGGTCGACGCGCTGGTCGTCGACGACGGTCCGGCCGAGTTCGGCAAGGTCATGTGCTGGGCGTCGTCGGTGCCCGTGGCGGAGATCGCCCGCGCGCTCGGCCCCCTCGTCGCGTCCATCCCGACGTCCCTGCCCGGCCTCGTCGGCAACGCCGGCGAGCTGTATCTGGCCGGCATCACCAAGGCCGTCGGCGTCGAGGCCGTCGTGCGCGCCCTCGGGATCAGCGCCGACGACGTCGTCGCGATCGGCGACGGCTACAACGACCTGGAGATGCTGCAGTACGCCGGAACGGCCGTCGTGGTCGAGGGCGCGCCGCCGGCGATCCTCGCCGAGGCGGACCTGATCGTCGGACGCCCCGACGACCACGGGGTCCTGCGCGCCTTCGAGCAGCTCGAGCTCGCCTGACGCGTCACTCGGGTGAGCGGCCGCCCAGCGCCCATCGCAAGGCGTCGGGGAGCAGGACGCCGCCGTGGTTGGGGCTGTGGCCGCCGTCGCCGACGACGAGCCGGAAGTCGTAGCCGGCCTCGGCGAGCGCGGCCGCGACGCGCAGGTTCTCGGCGAGCCAGTTCCGTTCGGGCTGATCGTGGTTGAGGTCGCGGTGCCCGGCCTGCAGGAAGTACCGCACTGGTTTCGGGTCGGTCGTCGTCAGGAGCGTCGGGTACGGGTTGCCGCCGGGCATCTGCGCGAAGCTGGACAGGTAGCAGATCGCTCGTCGGAAGCGGTCGGGCCGCAGCCACGCGGCCGTGAACGCGGCGTTGCCGCCGCTGCTCCCGCCGGAGACGCCCCACCGCTCGGGGTCGTCGGTCACGTCGAAGCGGCTGGTGACCAGGGGGACGATCTCGTCGAGCAGGAACGAGGCGTAGCGTTCGTCGAACGCGCCGTACTCGACGTTGCGGTGCTTGGGCTGCGGGCCGTCGACGACACCCGGGTCCACGAAGACGCCGATCGTGAACGGGATCTCGCCGCGGTGGACCAGGTTGTCGAGGACGATCGACCCGCGCACCTCGCCGTCGGGGTCCAGGTACCACCAGCCGTCGTTGAAGATCATCACGCCGGCAGGGCCGGCGGCCTCGTCGTGAGCGGGGACGTGGATCCACACGCGGCGGGTCGTTCCGGGGTAGATGCGGCTGTCCGACCAGGTCAGCTCCACGGTCTCGCCGGCCGGCACGTCCGTCCGGCGTCGCGAGTCCGGGCCGTGCTCGTACCGGACGTCCGTGAGGTCGACGGGGAGCGGTCGGTAGGGGATGAGCGTCGGCACGTCCTCGACCCTAGGCGCCAGAGCCGGGCCATCGCCGCTGGCATGAGTCATCGCTCTGCGTTTGTCGGTGTGATGCGAACAATCGCCGAGCGATGCCCGGCGTCGCGTTCAGCGGGGGTCGGCCGGGCAGGTCGGCGGCGCGGGGTCGGCGGCGCAGGTGGGGGCGCCGTCGGCGGTGACCGTCAGGCGGCGATCGGGATCGAGGCGGGTCAGGATGTCGAGGCAGAGCGACGCGAGGCGGTCGACGCCGCTGTCGTCCAGCCCGTCGAGGACCATCGTGCGCACCGCGTCCTCGTACAGCGGGCGGGCGGCCTCGTAGGCGGCGGCGCCCGCGTCGGTGAGGACGGCGTTCGTCGCGCGGCCGTCCTGCTCGCACGGTGCGCGCAGCACCAAGCCCTTGCGCTCGAGGCCGGAGACCACGCGGGAGAGCCGTGGCAGCGTCGCGTTGGTGCGGGAGGCCAGGGCGGACAGGCGCAGGCGGTGGGAGTCGGCTTCGTGGAGCGCCTCGAGCAACGTGAGCTCGAACGACGTCAAGCCAGTGCCGGCGAGCTGGCGGTCCAGGGCGGTCGGCAGCAGCTCGAGCAGCGCGTGCAGGCGCGCGACCGCGACGCGTTCGTCGTGCTGGAGCTCCGCCATGCTGTCTATCCTACGCGAAGGTTGCACCTACAAGTAAGCAGTGTTAGTTTCAGGTACAAGCAAACAACGAAGGGACGCATCATGGCTGGCTTCACGATCATCGGTACGGGCACCATGGGCAGCGCGATCGGCGGGATCCTGGCTGCCGGGGGAGCCGACGTCAGCCACGTGAACACGTCCGACGAGGGCAAGGCGACGATCGCGGGCGACGTCGTCGTCCTGGCCGTCCCCTACCCCGCGCTCGACGCGATCGTCGAGGCCTACGGCGACCAGCTCGCCGGCAAGGTCGTCGTCGACATCACCAACCCGCTGAACTTCGAGACGTTCGACTCCCTCGTCGTCCCCGCGGGCAGCTCCGCCGCCGCCGAGCTCGCGACCAAGCTGCCCAGCAGCAGGGTCCTCAAGGCGTTCAACACCAACTTCGCCGCGACGCTCGCGAGCAAGCAGGTCGGCGGCCTTCCGACGACGGTCCTCGTGGCGGGTGACGACGCGGCCGCCAAGGCGACGCTCGTCGACGCCGTCGTCGCGGGTGGCGTGGCGGCCCTGGACGCCGGGTCGCTGGCCCGGGCGCACGAGCTCGAGGCCCTCGGCTTCCTGCAGCTGACGCTCGCGGTACGCGAGAAGGTCGCCTGGACCGGCGGCTTCGCCGTCGCCCGCTGACAACCGCACCACCTGAACCACGCTGGAGAAGACCGTGACCGACGACCGCATCCTCGCCGCCGACACCTCGATGGGCGCCGTGACCCTGCGGGTGGGCGACCTCGAGCTCATGTCCGACTACTACGCCCGCGCGTTCGGCATGGCGCCGCTCGAGGAGCGCACCCGCGAGCGCGAGGTGCACCGCGTCCTGGGGCGTGGGACGACGCCGCTCGTGCGGCTCGTGCACACCCCGGACCTGCCGGGCGTCGACCCCCGACAGGCGGGCCTGTTCCACACCGCGTTCCTGTTCGAGGACGCCCCCGCGCTGGCGGCGACGGTCTACCGCGCCGCGCAGGACCGCCGCGGGCAGTTCGTCGGCTCCAGCGACCACCTGGTCAGCGAGGCGTTCTACTTCACCGACCCGGAGGGCAACGGCGTCGAGCTGTACACCGACCGGCCGCGCAGTGAGTGGACCATCACCGCAGGTCAGATCGCTATGGCCACGGAGTACCTGGACCCGAACCTCTACCTGCAGAACCACCTCACACAGGAGACGTTCGACGCGGGGCCGAGCCGCGCGGGTGTCGTCGGGCACGTCCACCTGCAGGTGGGCGACGTGCCGACGGCCCGCGAGTTCTACGTCGACGCGCTCGGCTTCGAGGCGACCGTGACCGGCTACCCGGGCGCGCTGTTCGCGTCGGCCGGCGGGTACCACCACCACATCGCGATGAACACCTGGAACAGCCGCGGAGCCGGACCGCGGGCCGCCCGGCTCGGGCTCGGCGACGTCGCGATCACGGTTCCGACGGCCGGCGAGATCGAGGCCCTGGGCGCCCGGCTGCGCGCGCGGAACATCGACTTCGCGGGCGACGGCCGGTCCGTCGTCGTGCAGGACCCGTGGGGCACCCAGGTCACCGTCGCGCTGCCCGACCTGACCACCGACGAGCTGCTCGCCCGCTGACCCGGCTACCGGTGGCCGGTCGTCGGTTGCCGTGGCTCGGTAGTCGACCTTCCTCGAGGTAGTCGATTGCAACCGACTACCTCGAGGGCGACCCGACTACCGGCGGGGAGGGAGGTCCAGCTAGGTGCTCGGCTCGTAGAGGCGGGCGCCCTGAGCAGCGGCCGACCAGCCGCCGTCCACCGTGACGGTCGCGTCGGCGAGCTCGTCGGTCGGGGGGAGTGCGTCGCGGTCGACCGCGACGATCTCGCGGTAATAGCTGAAGTCCGCGGTGCAGGTGTTGCCGGACCGCTGGGTACGGGCGGCGATCGTGTCGTCGTCGCCGGTCGCGATGGTCGAGATCCACATGGGGCACGAGCTGGACTCGCCGGACGAGATCAGGGCGACGACCTGGCGGTCGAAGTCGACGTCGTCGAGGTCGCCGTAGACGCCTGGCTCGTGCGGGACGGCATCGAGCGTCGGCAGGTCGGTGGGGACGGTGTCGTTCCACATGGCCTCGGCTGTCTGGCGGTCGGGGGCGATCTCGATCACCGCGACGGGCGACGCCGTCGACGACCCGTCGTCGCGCCAGCCCTGGACCTTGGCGAGGGCGTCCACGCGGTACGGGCCTGTTGTGCAGGCGGACGCGAGCAGCAGGGCGCCCAGCGCCACGACACCGGCAACGGCTGCGCGAGCTCCCATGGCGGGCAACCTAGCGGGACCCACCGAGCCGCGACATCCCCCGAAGGGCTCCGCCGACCGGCGCCGAGGAATGTCAGCTGCGGGCTGCCTCGCGCAGGGCGCTGACCGCGCCCGTCGACCACAGGGCCAGCGCGACGAGGACCGGCTGGAAGAAGAGCCGCACGAGGCGCTTGGTGTCGGTGTCGAGCCCGAAGCCGTCCTTGTGCTCGAGCCACTGGCCGATGTTGCCGGGGAAGATCACGACGAAGAACGCGGCGGCGACCAGGCCGACGGCGACCTTCCACCGCGCCAGCGTGACCAGCGCCGCGCCGAGCGTGATCTCGACGGCGCCCGAGACCAGGACGGTGAGGTCGGCGTCGACCGGGAACCAGTCGGGGACCTGCGCCTGGAACTCGTCGCGCGCGACGGTCAGGTGGGTGATGCCGGCGAACACGAGGCCGGCGCCCAGGCCGATCCGGGTCAGCGTGCGGGGCAGTGACGTGGGCGGGCACGGGCGCGTGAGGACGGACAGATCCATCGGGCGATCGTCGCACCCGGGCGCGCCTCGCGCGCGGCGGCCGAGGCGAGGCGTGAGCATAAAGACGACTGATCTGGTCCAGTATTCGAGATCCGCCCCGACCTTCGTTGACAGGGTGGCGGCACCTTCCTAGATTTCCCGACATCGGCAGTCCGGTTTTGAGTGTCGATGCTGGTCACGAGTTTCGACGTGTAGCCCCGGCTGGTCGGACGGCAACCCTCCCGCGCGGCGGGGTGCCCCGGGTGAGGACCAGGTCCGGCGGCGTCGTCGTCGGGCAAGCGCGCACGGCGTCTCCGGACGCCACGACCACGGACAGGAGACGGCAGATGGCGACGAACCTCACGCAGGTGCGCCTCGCCATGCCGTCGGCCCGTCCCGCGCCCGGCGCAGCCGCCTGGCGAATGTGTTGTCGCACGGCCCAGCTCTGTCGCTGAGCACACCCTCGGCGCGGAGCGAGCGGCCCTGAGCCGGCTCCCGCGCCCCCGCTGATCCCGCGTCCTGACGGCGGGCAGCACCGCGCCTCGCGCGCCACCCCGACGAGCCCCCCTCGTCGTCCCCCGCAGCCTGTCCGTCGTTTCCCTGAACGGAGCACCCCCATGTCCCCGCACGCCCCGAACAACCTCACCGCCCTGCACGGCCCGACCGCCCTGCACCTGGGCGTCGACCTCACGGACGCCGGCGCCCACCCCGCCGCCTGGCGCACGTCCGGCTCGCAGGCAGCGCGGTTGTTCGACGTGGACCGCCTGGTCGCTCTCGTCGCGACGGCCCAGCGCGGGCGCCTCGACTTCGTCGCTTTCGACGACGGCTTCTCCCTGCAGCCGCACGAGCGGGGTGCGCGCGGGCGGCTCGACGCGGCGCTCGTCGCGTCCCGCCTCGCCCCCCGCAGCGCGGGCATCGGCCTGGTGGCGACCGTCGACACCACGCACACCGAGCCGTTCCACGTGTCCAAGGCGCTCGCCACGATCGACCACGTGAGCAGCGGGCGCGCGGCCTGGCAGGTGGCGTGGTCCACCGAGCAGGCGGCCGCCACCGCGTTCGGCCGCAAGGCCCCGCGGGACGCGGCGGACGCGATCGAGCAGGCCGACGAGGCCGCCGACGTCGTCGGCCGGCTGTGGGACTCGTGGGAGGACGACGCGGAGATCCGCGACGTCGCCACGGGGCGGTTCGTCGACCGCGACAAGCTGCACCACGTCGACTACGAGGGCATCCGCTTCGCCGTGAAGGGTCCGTCGATCACGCCGCGCCCGCCGCAGGGGCGCCCGCCGGTGGTCGTGCGGGCCGACGAGGACGGCGAGATCGAGCTGGCCGGCCGACGCGCCGACGTCGTCCGCGTGCACGCCCGCACCCTGGAGGAGGCCCGCGACAAGCGCACGCAGGTGCACGAGGCCGCCCGCGCCGCCGGCCGCGACCCGCGCGACGTCATCGTCCTCGTCGACGTCTTCGTCGTGCTGGCCCAGCAGGAGGCCGCGGCCGAGTCCCGGCTCTGGCTGCTGCAGGACCTCGAGGGTGTCGAGTGGCAGACCGACTCGCTCACGCACGTCGGCACGCCCGCTGCCCTGGCCGAGACCGTCGCGCAGTGGGTGAACGCCGGTGCGGTCGACGGCTTCCACGTGCGGCCCGCGTCGCTGTCCACCGACCTCGACCTGTTCGTCGACGAGGTGGTCCCCGCGCTGCAGGAGGCGGGCCTGTTCCGCACCGAGTACCCGGGCAGCACGCTGCGCGACACGCTCGGCCTGCACCGTCCCGCCAACGTCTACGCCGCCGCGACGGCCTGAGGGACGGGCGACGATGGCGCGCAAGCAGATCCACCTCGGCGTCCACTTCCCCGGGGTCAACAACACGACCGTCTGGACCGAGCCCGACTCCGGCAGCCAGATCGACTTCGCCTCGTTCGAGCACCTGGCCCGCCGGGCCGAGGACGCCAAGCTCGACTTCTTCTTCCTGGCCGAGGGCCTGCGTCTGCGCGAGCACAAGGGCGCCATCCACGACCTCGACGTCGTCGGCCGCCCCGACACCCTGCCGCTGCTCGCCGCGCTCGCGGCGGTCACCGACCGGATCGGTCTGGCCGGCACCATCAACACGACGTTCAACGAGCCGTGGGACCTGGCGCGCCAGTTCGCGACGCTCGATGTGCTCTCCGGTGGCCGGGCCGCCTGGAACCTGGTGACCAGCTCGGACGCGTTCACGGGGGAGAACTTCCGCCGCGGCGGGTACCTGCCCTACGCGGAGCGGTACGCGCGGGCCGGGGAGGTCGTGGACGTCGCGCGGGCGCTGTGGGACTCGTGGGACGACGACGCCGTCGCGGCCGACGTCGAGTCCGGCGAGTTCCTGCGCGCCGGTGCGGTGCGGCCCGTCGACCACCACGGTGCGCACGTCGACGTCGAGGGCACGTTCACGACGCCGCGCGGGCCGCAGGGCCACCCGGTGCTCTTCCAGGCGGGAGACTCCTCCGACGGTCGCGACTTCGCCGCCGCGACCGCGGACGTCGTGTTCTCCATGCACTCGACGTTCGACGCCGGGCGCACGTTCTACGACGACGTCAAGGGCCGGCTGGCCACGTACGGGCGGTCGCGCGACTCGCTCAAGATCCTGCCCGCGACGACCGTGGTGCTGGGGGACACGGCCGACGAGGCAGCCGAGCGGGCGCGCATCATCCGGCGCCAGCAGGTCTCGCCGCAGACGGCGATCGCGTTCCTGGAGCAGGTGTGGGGCGTCGACCTGACGTCCTACGACGCCGAGGGGCCGCTGCCGGACGTCGAGCCCGACGTGGACGGCGCGAACATCACGCGCGGACGCGTGCGCCACATCAAGGACCCGCGTCCCGTGGTCGCGCAGTGGCGCGAGCTGGCCGCCGCCAACGGCTGGAGCATCCGCGAGCTCGTCATCCAGGTGACCTCGCGCGGCGGGTTCGTCGGGACCCCTGCGCACGTGGCCGACGAGATCGACCGGTACGTGCAGGAGGACGCCTCCGACGGCTTCATCCTCGTGCCGCACCTGACGCCGCACGGCCTCGACGACGTGCTCGACACGGTGGTCCCGCTCCTGCAGGAGCGGGGCTCGTTCCGCACCGAGTACAGCGGCACGACCCTGCGGGACCACCTCGGCCTCGCCCACCCCGACCTCGCGCGCGGGCTCCGTCCCGCCGCGATCGCCGGCTGACCACCCCTTCGGACCCAGGGAGATCCATGAGCACCGTGACGCTGGAGACGACGGCCGACGCAACGGCCCCGGCCGACGAGGCCGCGCTGCACGAGGCGTGGCACGCCGAGCGCGAGCGCGCCCTGGCCACCGAGCACGGCTGGCTGACGCTCGTCGCGCTGCACTGGCTGCCCGCGCGCCCGACCGCGCTGGCCGGGCTGCCCGGTCGCTGGTCGGTGGACGCCGACGGCGCCGCGCGTGTCACCGCGACGCCGGAGGACCGGCTGGAGCGCGACGGCGTGCCGCTGGACCTGCAGGCGAGCGTGCTGGTCGAGGAAGGGAAGTCGTCGAGCGAGCTGGCCTTCACGGCGCACGACGGGACGCTCGTCGTCGTCGAGGTCATCCGCCGCACGGGCCGGACCGCGCTGCGCGTGCGGGACCCGCGCGCCGTCGCGCTCGCAGGGTTCACGGGCGTCCCCGTCGGCCCGTACGACGCGTCCTGGGTGCTGGACGTGCCCGTGCGCTGGTACGACGAGCCGCGGCCGGTGACCGTCGGGGCCGCGCAGCCCGGCCTCGTGCACCAGGTGAGCGCCGTCGGTGAGGTCACGCTCGAGCGCGACGGCCGGTCCGCGACCGTGGTCCTCACGGCGGCCCATGACGGGCAGGTGGCGCTCCTGTTCTCGGACGACTCGGTCGACGTGGCTCCGTGGCGCATCGTCGTCCTGCCCGCCGGCCCGACCGACGCGACGCTGCGCATCGACCTCAACCGCGCTGTCAACCTGCCGTACGCGTTCAGCGACCACGGCACGTGCCCCGCCCCCGTCCAGGGCAACCACCTGCCGTTCGCGGTCCCCGCCGGTGAGCGCCGCCCGGAGCGTGCGTCGTGACCACGACGACGTTCGAGGTCCGGACCGTCGGGCTCGGCGACCCGCTCGTCAGCCCACTGCTGTCCGAGCTCGCCTACGAGTACGCGACGCGGTACCGCGACCTCCTGGACGCCGATGAGCTCCGCGCCGAGCTGGAGGCGTACCCGGCTCACGAGCTCGCGGCGCCCGACGGCGACCTGGTGGTGCTGCTCGACGGCGGTGAGCCCGTGGCCGGCGGTGCCTTCCGGCGGCGGACCGAGCCGGAGCTCGGCGACGTCGAGCGTCTCGCCGAGCGGCACGTCCGGCACACCGACGGCACGCCCGCGGTCCCGACGGCCGAGCTCAAGCGGATCTGGACGTCGTCGACCCGCCGACGGCAAGGGCTCGCGCGCCGCGTCCTCGTCGAGCTCGAGGCTCGGGCTGCCGCGGCCGGGTATGCCCGGCTCTACCTGACCACCGGCCCGCGCCAGCCCGAGGCCGTGGGCCTCTACCTCTCCGCCGGGTACACGCCCCTGTTCGACACCGAGGCGGAGCGCACCGGCCCGCTGCCCTTCGAGAAGTGGCTGAGGACGTCATGACCATCATCTCCGCACGCCCGTCGGCCCCCGCCGCGTCGTCGGCCCCACCCGCGTCCACGCACCTCACGTCCGCCGAACGACGCGCCGAGCTCGAGAGCCTGCGCGTCCTGCCGGCCCGGCACCCGGGGCGGTGGGTCGCGACGGCCGTCGTCGCCGTGCTGCTCGCCATGGTCGTGAACTCGCTGGTCACCAACCCGCACTGGGACTGGGCCGTGGTGGGCAAGTACCTCACGTGGCCGTCGATCCTGTCGGGCGTCTGGGGAACGATCCGCCTGACGGTGGCCGCCGCGGCGATCGGGTTCGGGCTCGGGACCGTGCTCGCGCTCATGCGGCTGTCGCGTTCGCCGCTGCTGCAGTCGGTGGCGTGGCTGTACGTGTGGGTGTTCCGCTCGGTGCCCCTGATCCTGCAGCTGCTGCTCTGGTACAACCTCGCGTACCTCTACCCGACGCTGTCGTTCGGCATCCCGTTCGGGCCGTCGTTCACCGACGTGGAGACCGGGTCGATCGTCGGGAAGTTCGGGGCCGCGATCCTGGGCCTGGGCCTCTCGCAGGCGGCGTACTCCTCGGAGATCGTGCGCGCCGGCATCCTGGGTGTCGACCAGGGGCAGCACGAGGCCGCGGCCGCCCTCGGCATCCCTCGGGCCCGGCAGCAGTGCCGCATCGTCCTGCCGCAGGCCATGCGCACCATTGTCCCGACCTCGGTGAACGAGATCATCGGCCTGCTCAAGGGCACGTCGGTGGTCTACGTCCTGGCGTACGGCGAGCTGTTCTACACCGTCGGCGTGATCTACGGCCGCAACCTCAAGGTGGTCGCGCTGCTGCTCGTCGCGGGCATCTGGTACCTGGTCCTGACCACGGTGCTGACCGTCGCGCAGTTCTACCTGGAGCGCTACTACGCCCGCGGCGCGCTGCGCACCCTGCCGCCCACGCCGCTGCAGAAGGGGCGCTGGACGCTGCTGACCGCGTGGGCCGGCATCACCGGGCGGCCCGTGCCGGCGTCGGTCCCCGCCGGGTGGTCGTCGGGCAACCGCGGCGGCCACCTGTTCCGCACCGCGCGTACTCCGCGCCCCACGGAAGGGAGCGGACTGTGAGCGCCGCAGCGGCAGGCGGCCTCGTCGAGGTCCACGGCGTGCGCAAGAGCTACGGCACGCTCGAGGTCCTGCACGACGTCGACCTCGTGGTCCCGCCCGGCGGGGTGACCGTCGTCATCGGGCCGTCGGGCTCGGGCAAGTCGACGCTGCTGCGGGTGGTCAACCACCTGGAGAAGGTGGACCGCGGCTTCGTCGCGATCGACGGCACGCTCATCGGCTACGCGCGGCGCGGTGAGACGCTGCGCGAGCTCAAGGAGAAGCAGATCCTGCGGCAGCGGACCCAGATCGGGTTCGTGTTCCAGTCCTTCAACCTGTTCCCGCACCTCACGGCGCTGGAGAACGTGGTCGAGGCGCCGGTCTCCGCGCAGGGTCGTCGACGGTCCGAGGTCGAGGCGGAGGCGCGCGAGCTGCTGGCCCGCGTCGGCCTGGCCGACAAGGCCGACGCCCGGCCCCGCCAGCTGTCCGGCGGGCAGCAGCAGCGCGTCGCCATCGCCCGCGCGCTGGCCACCCGGCCCAAGGTGCTGCTGTTCGACGAGCCGACGTCGGCGCTCGACCCCGAGCTCGTCGGCGAGGTGCTCGACGTCATCAAGGACCTGGCCCGCGGCGGCACCACGATCCTGCTCGTCACGCACGAGATCGGGTTCGCCCGCGAGATCGCCGACCAGGTCGTGTTCATGGACGCCGGCCGGATCGTCGAGCAGGGCACTCCCGCGCAGGTGCTCGACAACCCCACCCACCCCAGGACCCGAGCGTTCCTCGACAAGGTCCTGTAACCCCACCCCACCCATCAGGAGAGGCACCACCATGCACCGCACCATCGACCACCGCCGCAGCAGGCTGCTCGCCGCTGCCGTCGTCCTCCCGCTGCTCGCGGGGCTCGCGGCCTGCTCGTCGGCCGCGGCCGACGGCGACGGCGACAGCGACCTGCAGGCCGCCGCCAAGAAGGCCGGCCTCCAGGTCAACACCAGCCCGGACCAGGACCGCATCCACACCACGGAGGACCCGGACGCGATCGCGCTCCTGCCGGCCGCCTACAAGGACAAGGACACGCTGAAGGTCGCCGTGTCCGCCTACGTCGCGCCGCTGGCGTTCCTGGCCGACGACGAGAAGACGCCGATCGGCAACGAGCCGGACATCGCGCAGCTGGTCGCCGACGCGCTGGGCAAGAAGCTCGAGCTCGAGGTCACGGCGTGGGCGGACTGGCCGCTCGCGCTCTCGTCGGGCAAGGTCGACGCGATCGTCTCCAACGTGACCGTCACCGAGGAGCGCAAGGAGACCATCGACTTCTCCTCCTACCGCAACGACCAGCTCGGCTGGCTCGTCACGACCAGCAACAAGAAGGTCCCCGCGACGATCACGAAGCCGGCGGACATCGCGGGCCTGACCGTGGCCGTCGGCTCGGGCACCAACCAGGAGAAGATCCTGCTGGCCTGGGACAAGGAGAACACCGACGCCGGCCTCAAGCCCGTCAAGATCGAGTACTTCGAGAACGACGGCGACACGATCCTGGCGCTCAAGTCGGGTCGCATCGACACGTCCTTCGGGCCCAACGCGACGGCCGCGTACAAGGCGGCCGTCGAGCCGGACGAGTTCAAGGTCATCGGCACGCTCAACGGCGGCTGGCCCGACACGGCGCAGATCGCCGTCGGCACCAAGAAGGGCAACGAGCTCGCCCCGGCCATCACGGCCGCGCTGAACCACGCGTTCAAGGACGGCTCGTACACCAAGGTGCTCGAGCGCTGGGGCCTGACGGCCGAGGCGATCGACGCTTCGCAGACCAACCCGCCGGGACTGCCGAAGTCCTGACCCTCTGACCGCTGCGCCGGCCGGACCCCCGGGGGTGGTCCGGCCGGCGCGGCACTTCTGCGAAGGGAACGTCCATGCACGTCGACCACGTGGTCGTCGGTGGCGGCGTCGTCGGGTCGGCGGCCGCCTGGCGTCTCGCCGCGCGCGGGCGCGACGTGCTGCTGCTCGAGCGCTTCGGCCCGGGCCACGCGCACGGCGCGTCGCACGGGTCCGCGCGGATCTACCGGAACACGTACGCGGCCGACGACTACCTGGACCTGGCTCAGGAGGCGCTCGGGCTCTGGCGCGGGCTGGAGGCGGAGACGGGGGCGTCGGTGCTGACCGTCACCGGCGCCGTGAGCCACGGCGACGGTCGCGGCGACCTGGAGGAGATCACCGCGGCCTTCGACCGGCGCGGCATCCCGTACGCGTGGTTGACCGCGCAGGAGGCCGACGAGCGCTGGCCGGGGATGCGGTTCGAGGGGCGGGTGCTGCACGAGCCGTCGACCGCGGGCCGGTTGGACGCGGACGCGTCGGTGGCCGCGCTGCAGGCCGCTGCCGTGGCGCGCGGTGCCGTCGTGCGACACGACACCGAGGTGCTCGCGGTGCGCGAGCGTTCGAACGGCGTCGTCGTCGAGACCTCGCACGGGACGGTCCATGCCGGGAGCGTCGTGGTCGCCGCCGGAGCCTGGACGTCGCGGCTGCTGTCGTCGCAGATCCCGCTGCCCGCGCTCGTCGTGACCCAGGAGCAGCCCGCGCACTTTGCGCTGCGGCCCGGCGTCGGTGCCGACTGGCCCGCGTTCACGCACCAACCCGCCGAGCCGCACCCGTGGCCGTCCGGCACGTACGGCCTGGTCGCGCCCGAGGGCGTGAAGGTCGGCTTCCACGCCGTCGGTCCCGTCACGGACCCCGACCGACGCACCTACCAGCCGGAGCCCGGCCAGCTCGCGGCCCTGCGCCGCTACGTCGAGCAGTGGCTGCCCGGCGCCGACGCGGACCGGCTCGAGCCCGTGTCCTGCACCTACACCTGCACGCCCACCCACGACTTCGTGCTCGACCGGGTCGGGCGCATCGTCGTCGCGGCCGGGTTCTCCGGGCACGGCTTCAAGTTCGCGCCGGCCGTCGGGCGCCTGCTCGCGGACCTGGCCACCGACGACGACGTCCGCCCCGCCCGCCGCTTCGCGCTGCGCCGCCGCGCGGGTGTCCCCGCCTGACTTCCCCGATCCGCACCTTGAGGAGAACGCCATGACCCTGACCATCGACGAGACCGCCGCCGCTTCGACCCCCGAGAGCGGGCGGGTGCCGCTGTCGATCCTCGACCTGGCCGTGGTCGGCGAGGGCAGCACGGGCGCGGACGCGATCCGGGCCAGCCTGGACCTGGCCGTCGAGGCGGACCGGCTGGGTTACCGCCGCGTCTGGTACGCCGAGCACCACCTGGCGCCCGGCGTCGCGTCGGCGTCGCCGGCCGTGCTCGCGGCGCTCGCGGCGGGCCGCACGACGAACATCCGCGTCGGATCGGGCGCGGTGCTGCTCAGCACCACGAGCCCGCTGGTCGCGGCCGAGCAGTTCGGCGCGATCGCCGCGGCGCACCCCGGTCGCGTCGACCTGGGCCTCGGGCGCGCGTTCACGCCGCCACCCACGGCGTCGGGCGCGCCGGTGCCTCGACGCGTGGAGCCCACGCCGGCCCGCGTCGTCGACGGCCTGCACGTGCCCGCCAGCCCGCCGTTCGACTACAACGACTCCGAGCTGCGCGAGCGGTTCCTGGCGCATGCCCGCGTCCTGGCCACCGGCCGGCAGTCCGCCGACTTCCGCTCCGAGCTCGAGGTGGTACTCGCGCTGCGGGCGGGAGAGCTGGAGGCGGAGGGGCGCTCGTTCGTCTCCCCGCCCGTGCAGCACGCCGACCTGGACCTGTGGGTGCTGGCCAGCAGCGGCGGCGAGAGCGCCCGGGTGGCCGGTGAGCTGGGCCTGCCGCTGGCGGCGAACTTCCACGTCAGCCCGTCGTCCGTGCTCGAGACCGTCGCGTCCTACCGCGCAGCGTTCCGCCCCGGCGTGCTGGCGCAGCCGTACGTGATCGTCTCGGTCGACGTGCTGGCCGCGGACACCGACGCTGAGGCCGAGCGGCTCGCCGACGGCTTCGCCGACTGGGTGCTGTCCATCCGCCGCGGCCCCGGTGCCTCCGCCTATCCGCGCCCCGGAACGTCGTCCCCGCTCTCCGAGGCGGACGCAGCCCTGGTGAGGGACCGCCTGGAGACGCGCGTCGTCGGCGGCCCGGCGACCGTCGTCGAGCGCCTCGCGGTGCTGCAGCGCGCCACGGGCGCCGACGAGCTCCTGGTGACGACCCAGACCCACGACCCCGCCGACACCCGCCGCTCGTTCGCCCTGCTGGCGGCTGCGTGGTCCCCGTCCCGGACCCGCACGCACCGCTGACGATCCCGACGCCGAGCGCACCCGATACGCATCGAGCGCACCCGTTGTATCGGGTGCGCTCGACGTGTTTGGGGTGCGCTCGGCGTCAGGGCGCGCGGGTCAGAGGGCGGAGTGCTCGCCCAGGCGGTGGTAGGTGCGGTCGTGGTAGACGAGCGGGGACGGCGTGTCCAGGCCGTCGCGGTGCGCGCACTCGGTGGGGCGGCGGACGCTCGACGACAGCGCCTCGACGGAGACGAGGAAGCTGGAGCCGACGGGCACGCGCTGCAGGATCCGGCCGCGCACCCAGGACAGGGCGCCGTCGATGACGGGCTCGCCGGTGGGCAGCGCGCTCCAGCCGCCGGCGGCGAAACGGTCGATGCCGCTCGTCGCGAACCGTGCGGAGACGTCATCCTGGTGGTGGGCCAGGAAGCTGAAGGTCAGTGTGCGGGCGCGCTGGACCGCGGCCCACGACGAGGAGGTCGCGGCCAGCGAGAACGCGAGCAGCGGCGGCTCGGCCGAGACCGAGATGACGGACGTCGCGGTGAAACCGACCGGGCGGCCCGTGGCCTCGTCGTGCAGCGCGACGACCGCGACGCCTGCCGGGTGGCCGCGGAACACGGCCTTGTAGTCGTCGGGGGACAAGGTCGGGTCGGTGTCGTCGAGCGCGTCGATCGCGACCTCGGGCTGCGCGGTCATCGGGTGGCCCCCACGAGCTCGTCGGCCTGCAGATCGATGGCGACGGCGCGCCGCAGCGCGTCACCGCCCCGGGCGAGCCATGCGTCCACGGCGTCGTCGAGCGCGGCCAGGTCCGGCTCGGTCAGGACGAGCGAACGGGTGGGGACCACCGCGCCGAGCTCGACGAGCACGGGTCGCAGGTGGACCTCGCCGACCAGGGCGTGCGCCGGAGAGCCGGCCACCACCACGGGCACGACGACGACACCGGCGAGCCCGTCCGGGCCGTAGAGGTCGAGGAACGCCTTGAGCAGGCCGGTGAAGGACGCCTTGTGGACGGGCGTCGCGATCACGGCCACGTCGGCGGCGGCGAGCCGCGCGCGGGCCTCGTCGGCCGTCGGGTGCTCGGTGGTGAGGATCTCGCCGGCGAACGTCGCGAGGTCGACGGGCTCCGAAAGCTGCCCGCCGACGAGGGCGGCGACCGACTGCCCGACGCGCTCGGCCGCGCCCAGCGTGCGCGAGCCGGGGCGGGGGTTGCCCGCCACGACGACGACGGATGGTGTCCTGCTGCCCATGACTTCTGCCTCTCGATCGGTTCCTCGCGGGCCTGCTCCGGTGCCCGGGGGAACGGTCTAGCAGCGGATCGATATTTTCGTACCGATCCAGTCGTATATCTCGGATGGTGGACGCGCCCGCGACCGGTCGTGGCCGCGGGCGCGCCGCCCTCAGGCGAAGAACGTGCGGAGGTCGGCGGCGACGTCGTCGGGAACCTCCATCGCGGCGAAGTGACCGCCGCGCTCGTGCTCGGACCAGTGGTCGATGCCGGTGTTGTCGCGCTCGGCGAGCGAGCGGATGGTCTGGAAGTCGTCGTGGAACACGGCGACGCCGATCCGGGCGTGGCTCACGACCGGCTCCGCGCCCGCGCGCTGCGCCTCGTAGTAGTAGCGCGCGGCCGAGCCGTAGGTGTTGGTGAACCAGTAGAGGCTCGCCTGCGCGAGCACCTGCTCAGGGGTCAGCAGGCTCGTCCCGTTGCCGAAGCTCTCCAGGAGCTCGCTGTATGCCAGCACGCCGACGGGCGAGTCCGCCAGCGCCGCCGCGATCGTCTGCGGGCGCGACGCGTTCATCGCGTTGTAGCCGCCGACGGACTGGAACCACTGCATGTGCTCGAGCGCGGCGTACTCCTTCGGCCCGAAGCCGGCGAGCTCGCTCGGGTCGCCCGACGGGAAGGAGAACAGCTGCAGGACGTGCGCGCCGAGGAACCCGTCCGGCTCCAGGAGGGTGAGCTCGCGGGCGACGAGCGCGCCCGCGTCGCTGCCGTGCACGCCGTAGGAGGCGTACCCGAGCTCGCGCATCAGAGCGTCGTACGTCGTCGCGACCCGCGCCATGGTCCAGCCGGTGTCGACGACGGGCGTGGACCAGCCGAAGCCGGGCATCGACGGGACGACCACGTGGAACGCGTCCTGCGCGGTGCCGCCGTGCGCCTCGGGGTCGACGAGGCGGTCGATCAGGTCGACGTAGTCGAGCACCGAGCCCGGGTAGGTGTGCGCCAGCAGCAGCGGCGTCGCACCCTCGACCGCCGAGCGCACGTGCAGGAAGTGGATGCGCTGCCCGTCGATCTCGGCGACGAAGCCCGGGTGCGCGTTGATCCGCGCCTCGACTGCGCGCCAGTCGAAGGCCTGCCACCGCTCGACCATGTCGCGCAGGTAGGACTCGGGCATTCCGTAGTCCCACGAGTCGCCGGGGACGGCGGGTGCGAAGCGCGTGCGCTCGAGGCGGGCGTTCAGGTCGTCGAGCTCGGCCTGCGGGACGTGGACGGTGAAGGGCGAGATGTTCATGGCGGCTTCCCTCTCGGTGGTGTTCCTGCTGATGAGGAAGACGCTATGAACCCTTGCGGAACGGTTCATTCCTGATATACCGAGCAGATGAAATCCACCTCCCGCCGGCTCCTCGAGGTGCTCGGCCTGCTGCAGTCACGCGCCGACTGGACGGGCCCGGAGCTCGCCTCCCGGCTCGGCGTCTCGGACCGCACGGTGCGCAACGACGTCGCCCGGCTGCGCGAGCTGGGCTACCCCGTCCACGCGACGCGCGGACGCGAGGGGCGCTACCGCTTGGGTGCGGGCGCCAAGCTGCCGCCGCTGCTGCTGGACGACGAGGAGGCGGTCGCCGTCGCCGTCGGGCTGCGCACGCTCACGGGCGTCGCCGGGTTCGAGGAGAGCGGGGCGCGGGCGCTCGCGAAGCTCGAGCACGTGCTGCCCGACCGGCTCCGCCGCCAGCTCGTCGCGCTGCGCGACGCGACCAGCGCGGGCCCGGCGAACACCGACTCCAACGTCGAGGACCCGACCGTGGCGCCGGCCGTGCTCACCGAGATCGCGGCCGCGATCCGCGACCACCGCGGGCTGCGGGCGTTCTACCGGGACGACGAGCGCATCGAGATCGAGCCGTACCGCGTCGTCGGCTGGCAGCGGCGCTGGTACGTCGTCGGCCGCGACCCCGGGACAGGGGCTTGGGCGCCGTACCGCGTCGACTGGCTCACGCTGCGCACGCCGGGTGGCCGGCCGTTCCGTCCGGTCGACTTCCCCGGCGACCTCACGGAGTTCGTCGTCCGCGAGGTGGCGCGCACGGGCTGGGCCGTGCACGCACGCCTGGTGATCGAGGCCTCGGCCGACGAGGTCATCGCCCGGATCAACCCGACGGTCGGGACCGTCGAGCCGCTGCCCGACGGGCGGGCCGTGCTGATCACGGGCGGCGACAGCCTGGAGGTCGTGGCGGTGTGGATCGGGATGCTCGGCCTGGACTTCACGGTCGAGTCCCCGCCCGCGCTGGCCGAGCACCTGCGGGCGCTCGCCGCGCGGTACACCGCCGCGGCCGGCTCACTCGGCTGACGCCGAGCGCTTCACCACCCACGCGTTGATCGCGTACAGCACCACGCCGATCGCGAGCAGGATGCCCGCGCGCAGGTAGACCGACGCCTCGCGGCCGGTGAGCGGGGAGGCCAGGACCAGCGAGACGACGGCGCCCGCGACCGGCGCCCACGTCGGCGCGCGGAACGACTTCTCGCTGTCGCCCTCGACCCGCTCGTCGTCCTCGTCGGGAACCTTCCGCAGCACCAGGACGGCGACGTTGACCACCGCGAACACCAGCAGCAGGAGCAGCACGGTCGTGTCCGCGAGCCCGGCCAGGTCACCCGTCGCGACCAGCGTCATCGCGATCAGGACGGTGAACGCGATGGCCACGTACGGCGTCTGCCGCTTGGCGCCCACGCGGCCGAAGATCGCGGGCACGATGCCCTCGTTCGACATCCCGTAGACGAGCCGCGACGCCATGATCATGTTGATGAGCGCGGTGTTGGTGACGGCGAACAGCGCGATGAGCGCGAACAGCTTGGGCGGGAACGTCAGGCCGGCCACCTTGACCACCTCGAGCAGCGGCCCCGTGGACTCGGTCAGCGTCTCGGTGTCGACGAGCATCGACGTCGTGAGCGCGACGCCCAGGTAGATGAGGCCGGCGATGATCAGGCCGCCGAACAGCGCGCGCGGGAAGTCGCGGCGCGGGTGGCGCGTCTCCTCGGCGAGGTTGACCGAGTCCTCGAAGCCGAGCAGCGCGTAGAACGCCAGGCCGGTGGCACCCAGGATCGCGATCCACGGGGTGCCGTCGGTGTCGAGCTGCATGGTGCGCGACGGGTCGCCGTCGCCCTGGATCAGCGCGAACGCGCCGATGGCCAGGATGACGATCAGCCCGGACGCCTCGATCAGCGTCAGCACGACGTTGACCTTGACCGACTCGGAGATCCCGATGACGTTGACGGCCGTGATCACCAGCAGGAAGAACCACGCCGCCAGCAGGGTCGGCACGCTGATGAACTCGGCCAGGTAGTCGCCGCCGAACGCCCGCGCCGCGGCGCCCGCGCTCGTGATCCCGGACATCAGCACGGCGAACGCGACGATGAACGTGAAGAACGGCTTCCGGAACGCCTTCTGCGTGTACAGCGCCGCGCCGGCGGCCTGCGGGAAGCGCCCGACGAGCTCCGCGTACGCCGTCGCCGTGAGCGTGGCCAGCACGAACGCGCACACGAACGGGATCCAGATGGCCCCGCCCACCTCGCCGGCGACCTTGCCCGTGAGCGCGTAGATCCCCGCGCCCAGGATGTCGCCGACGACGAACAGCAGCAGCACCTTGCGCCCGATGGCCCGCCGCAGCGTCGGGCTGGATTCGGTCTGGGTCGTCTCCGTGCTCATCGCCGTACCTCCGTGCCGCCGCCGGGGTTCCTGGGTGCAGACAGTGTGTTCCCTGTGCGCGGATCGCGCTCGTCGGGCGGGTCGGGTCCTCGCTGCCTACGCTCGACCTCTCTCGACCAAGGAGGAGCGCATGAGAGGCAAGGTCGCATTCGTCGCCGGAGCCGGGCTCGGCTACCTGCTGGGGGCCCGGGCCGGGCGGGGCCAGTTCGACAAGATCAAGGCCTGGGCCGACGACGTCTGGCACGACCCGCGCGTCCAGGGCTACGTCGCCGACGCGCAGGCGCAGGCCACCCAGTTCGCCAAGGACCAGGGCGCGGTGCTGCGCGACAAGGCGTTCGAGGCCGCGAAGCAGGCGGTGACCGGCACGCCGGCTCCGCCGCCGCGTCCCGTCGACCCCGACGAGATCATCCTCGAGCCGCTGCCCGACGACCTGGACCCGAACGCGCGCCGCTTCTGAGGCTCGGGGCGCGGGCGTCCCGCGGCGCCCCGGCCTCAGTGCTCGTCGAGCAGGTCCTCCAGGGCCTCGCGCAGGTCGGGGTGACGGAAGGTGAACCCGGCGTCCGAGAGCGTCGTCGAGACGGCACGCCGTCCGGTCAGCCCGAGGGCGGGGTCCGTGCGCAGCACGACGGCCCCGCACCGAACGGCCCACCCAGGAGTCGGTGGGGCTGCCGGCCTGTGCAGCACGGACCGCAGGGTCGCCATCAGCTCGGCATTGCGGACCGGGTGCGGTGCGGTCGCGACCAGGACGCCTGACGGCGGCGGCGCCGCGGGGAGCTCGAGGCCCGGGGCGTGGTCGCCGAGAGCCCAGTGCCCGATCCGCAGCCAGTCGTCGACGTGCAGCCAGCTGAACCACTGACGCCCGCTGCCCACACGTCCACCGAGCCCCCACCGCGCGAGCCCGGCCAACCTGCTCAGCGCCGGGGTGTCGCGATCGAGCACGATGCTGGTGCGCAGCACCACCATCCGGTCCGTGCGGGCACCTGCTGTCGCGGTTTCCCAGGCCGTGGCGACACCGGTCATCTGCGGCGGCCCGTCGGCAGGGACGCGGGTGTCCTCGGTGATCGTCGCTTCACCGGCGTCGCCGAACAGCGCCAGGGTGCTGGCCTGCAACCAGGCGACGGGGGGCGTGTCGACGCGTTGCGAAGCCTCGACCAGCGCGCGGGTGGGCTCGACCCGCGACCGCGTGAGCAGCGCGATGCTCTCCGTGGTCGGGCGGCGGTCCACCAGCTCGCCCGCCAGGTTCACGACGGCTGCGCCGTCGAGCTCGGACGCCCACGGACCGACCGTTCGTCCGTCCCAGACGACCTGCCGGTAGGGGCTGTCCCGGACGCTGCGCGTGAGCACGACGACGTCGTGGCCGTGCGCCACCAACGACCGGCACAGCGCCCGACCGAGCGCTCCGCTCCCACCCGCGACCACGACCTTCACGGTGGCGAACCTATCCGCGCTCGGAGACATCGAGCGCCGCGCGAGCGGCAGCGGCCGTCGCGGCGGCGTCCCGGCCCGCGGGAACGGTGACCCCGTCCTCGTCGGCATCCAGCGGCTCGAGCGTCGCGAGCTGGGAGGCGAGCAGGCTCGCGGGCATGAAGTGGCCCTCGCGCTGCGTCATCCGTCGGGCGAGCTCGTCGGGTGCGACCTCGAGGTGCACGAACCGCACGCGTCCGCGGGCCTCGCGCAGCACGTCGCGGTAGGCGCGGCGCAGGGCGGAGCAGGTGACGACGGTCGAGCGGCCGTCGTCGGCGTTCGCGCTGAGCTCGTCGCGGATCGCGGCCAGCCAGGGCGCGCGATCGTCGTCCTCGAGCGGGATCCCGGCGCGCATCTTGGCGACGTTGGCCGCGGGGTGCACGTCGTCACCCTCGAGGAACGACCACCCCAGGTCGTCGGCCAGCAACGTCCCCACCGTCGACTTCCCGGTCCCGGACACCCCCATCACCACGATGTGCTCGACGTCCGTCACGGGCCCAGCCTGCCACGTCGCCGTCGGTCGGACCGCGGACGACCGACGTGACCGAAGCGGGTGGCGTCGGTCACAGGGCCTCGCCTCCTCGATGGGGCAGCAACGAGCCGCAGTTGGGACAGAAGTGCGCTATCGGGGCGCCATCGAGTCACTTTCGTTGACTCGCGTCACAGGTGCGGCTGGTTGCTGACGCCGGACGCGGCCGGCCCGTCCGGAGGCTCGAACTAAACTCGCTCGGTGCCTTCCCTCGTCGTCGACACGACGCCGCTTCGCATCAGCCCGCCGTTCCGCCGCCTGTGGTGGGGGCTGTCGATCTCGAACCTCGGCACGCAGCTCACGGTCGTCGCGGTGGGCCTGCAGGTGTACGACATCACCGGGTCCACGTTCTCCGTCGGCATCCTGGGGCTTTTCGCGCTGTTCCCGCTGATCGTCTTCGGGCTGTACGGCGGGGCGATCAGCGACCACTACGACCGTCGCAAGGTCGCGCTCGTCGCATCGCTGGTGAGCTGGGTGGTGATCCTGGCGCTCGCGGTGCAGGGGTGGGCCGGCAACCAGCAGGTGTGGATCCTGTTCGTGCTGGTCGCGCTGCAGTCCGGCGCCAACGCGGTGAACTCGCCGGCGCGCGGCGCGATCATCCCGCGGCTGCTGGATCCCAAGCTCATGCCCGCCGCCAACGCGCTCCAGGCCATCGGCTTCCAGACCGCGCTGACCGTCGGCCCGCTGCTGGGCGCCGCGCTGGTCGCCGCGTTCGACTACGGCGTCGCCTACACCGCCGACGCGATCCTGTTCACGTTCGCGCTCAGCGCCGTGTTCCGCCTGCCGCCGGTCCCGCCCGAGCCGTCGGAGAACCGTCGCAAGCGCGTCGGGCTCGGGTCAGTGCTGGACGGCCTGCGCTACCTGGGCACGCAGCGCAACGTGCGCATGACGTTCGCGGTGGACCTCATCGCGATGGTCGTCGCGATGCCCCGCGTCGTGTTCCCGGCCGTCGGGATCTGGTACCTGGGCGGCGGCGCGACGACGACCGGCGTGCTGACCGCCGCCATCGCGGTGGGTGCCGTGACGTCCGGCCTGTTCTCGGGCGGCCTCGCGCGCGTGCGTTGGCAGGGGCGCGTCATCACCAGCGCGATCACCGGCTGGGGGCTGTCGGTGACCGCGTTCGGGCTGGTGCTCGTGGCGGTCGGCCGGGACAAGCCCGACCACGTGCTGTGGGCCGCGCTCGCCATCGCGTGCTGCACGTTGGTGGCCGCCGGTGCGTCCGACGAGATCAGCGCGATCTTCCGGCAGACCATCCTGCAGACCGCCACGCCCGACGACATGCGCGGGCGGCTGCAGGGCGTGTTCCTGGTCGTCGTCGCGGGCGGCCCGCGCCTGGGCGACCTGTGGATCGGGTCGATGTCCGAGTGGGTGGGCGAGGGATGGGCCGTCGTGATCGGCGGCGTGCTGTGCGTGCTGCTCCTGTGGCTGCTGGTGCGCAGCCAGCGGTCGTTCTGGAACTACGACGCGCGGCATCCAGTGCCCTGACCTGCTGTTCTCCTGACAGCCGGGCGGACCGCTCCGCCCGCGGACGTACTCCGGACGCGACCACGGGTGGATGCACGTCGCGACCCGAGGGGGACGACGCGGCGGGCCGCCGGCGACGATCGTGGTCGGTATGACGATCTACGTGCACGGCCGCTCCGAGGGCCAGCTCCGCCGGCGTCGGCGCACGACGACGGTCGTCGTCGTGCTCGTCGTCGCCGGGCTCCTGGCGGGCGGCTGGCACCTCGGGTCGACGGCGCGCGCCGAAGCGGACGACGCCCCGGCCGTGCCTGGGCCCGCCGCGGAGGCGGTGACGCTCACGTCGGCGCAGAAGGCCGCGGCGAAGCGCGCGGTCGCCCGAGACCCGCAGCTCGCGGCGCTGGACCGGACGCTCGCGCTGCGGTTCGCACGCGCGCAGGTCGCGGCGGCGGCCGACGGGGTCACGCTCACGCTGACGTCCGGCAAGCGGAGCGCCGCGAAGCAGGACGAGCTCGTCGCCGACGCCGTCGAGAAGTACGGCAGCACCGCGAAGGCGCACCGGTACGTGCTGCCTCCCGACAAGTCGTCGCACGTGCAGGGACTGGCCGTGGACGTCGGCCCGACCGAGGGGGCGCTGTGGCTCGGTGAGCACGGGCTCGCGTTCGGCCTGTGCCGCACCTACGCCAACGAGGTGTGGCACTTCGAGAAGCTGCCGGCCGGCCGGACGACGTGCAAGAAGATGCACCCCGACTCGTCGTGGGGGTGGTGACCGGAACGGAACCTGGGGCCGTGCGCGCCGGAGGGGGCGTGCGCGGCCGACGACGACACGAGGGCGGGTGTGGTGCGTGGACCTCCCACGCACCACACCCGCCCTCCGTCCTGCTCAGGCCTGATGTGCCCAGGCCTGCCGTGCTCAGCTCACGAGCTCAACGTTCACGAGCACAGGGTCCCGTTGAGCGTGAAGCTCGTCGGCGCGGTGTTGGTGCTGCCGAACCCGCCGTTGAACCCGAACGTCGCGGTCCCGCCCGCCGCGAGCGACCCGTTCCAGGCCGCGTTGGTGACCGTCACCGATGAGCCGGACTGCGTGGCCGTCGAGTTCCAGGCCTGCTGGATGGTCTGGCCGCTGGGCCAGGTCCACTTGAGCGTCCAGCCGTTGATCGCGCTGCCGAGGTTGGTGATGGTGACGTTGGCGGTGAAGCCGCCCGGCCACTGGTTGGGCGCCGAGTACGCCACCTTGCAGCCGCCCGTGGGGGTGGTCGTCGGAGTGGTGGTCGGCGTGGGCGTGGGCGTCGTCGTCGGGGTGGGAGTGGGCGTCGGGGTCGGGGTGGCCGTCGGCGTGGGGGTCGGCGTCGGCGTCGTCGTCGGGCTGCTCGCGTTCAACGCGTTCAGGACGGCCGTGTACGCCGACTTCTTGTTGCCGCTGTTGTCGAACAGCAGCGGGTTCTGGCCCGTGCGCCACGAGTCGGAGTCGCGCACGCCCCACACGGTGATGCCCTTGCACGCGCTGACTGCCAGGCAGGCCTTGGTCACGGCGGTGTAGATGGCGTCCTGGCTGGACCCCTGCTGCACGTCGAGCTCGGTGATCTGCACCTCGACACCCAGGTCGGCGAACCGCTGCAGGTTGGCCTGGTAGTCGGACGGGACCGACGTGTTCAAGTGGGACTGGAAGCCGACGCAGTCGATCGGGACGCCGCGGGCCTTGAAGTCCTTGACCATGTTGTAGACGGCCGTGCTCTTCGCGTTGATGCCGTCGGTGTTGTAGTCGTTGTAGCAGAGCTTGACGTTCGGGTCGGCCGCGCGGGCCGTCTTGAACGCGACCTCGATCCAGTCGTTGCCCGTGCGCTGCAGGTTGGAGTCGCGCCGGCTGCCCTGGCCGTCGTCGGCGAACGCCTCGTTGACCACGTCCCAGGCATACAGCTTGCCCTTGTAGTGCGTGGCGACCTGGGTGATGTGGTTGACGAGCGCGCTGCGCAGGGCGGTCCCGGACAGGTTCTGCATCCAGCCGGGCTGCTGCGAGTGCCACGCCAGGGTGTGCCCGCGGACGGGGATGTTGTGCTGCGTGGCCCAGGTCAGCAGCGCGTCGCCCTGCGTGAAGCTGAACTGGTTCTGCGACGGCTCCGTCGCGTCCATCTTCATCTCGTTCTCGGGCGTGATCATGGTGAACTCGCGCGCCGCGATGGCGGCGTAGGTCGAGTCCGACAGCTTCGAGGGTGCGAGAGCCGCGCCGTAGTAGCGACCGGTCTGCGCGGCCGCTCCGCCGAGCGTCGTCGATGCCGCCTGCGCGGGTGCGGAGACGGCGACGGCGGCGACGACCGCGCTCGCCGTCAGGGTCGCGGCGGCCAGTGCCAGCCGTCCGCGTCGTGGTGTGCTCATGAAGGACCTCTCTGTGGGGCGCCGTCGCGGTCGGGGCCGCGGGGGCCGCTGTCGCGGCGGTCCTCGTCGACCGCCGGGCCGGCTCGTGGTTCCCCACCCCGGCCGACGGTTCACGCTGGCACAGCGCGGCCCGCCGCGAGAGGGAGCTAAACGATTAGTTCGATATCGATATCGAACGGCCGGGTGCGCGGTGCGGTCGGCGGCGGCCGCAGCAACCAGCCGCACCTGTGACTGGTGAGTCCTCCTGGGACGCTGGCCGGTCCCTCCAGGTCACTCCTGCACCAAGTGCGGCGGGTTGCTGCGGGGCGCGGGCAAGCAGGCGGTCCGGCCCGGATGCCGGGCAGTGCGGGTCAGGCCGGGGTGGCGGGAGTGAGGCCGGGGTGGCGAGAGTCAGGCCGGGCCGGCGGGGCGGTCGGGTTCGGGCTGGGGGCGGTTGCGGTCGTGCTCGACGCACTCGGCCAGCTCGGCGGCGGCGACGGCGGCGCCGCCCGTCGCGGAGGGTGACTCGGGCTCGATCGCGTCGTGCACGTGGCCGTCGTGCCGCCCGCGCAGGGTCCGGTAGCCGGCCAGCACCGCGATCACGGCGACCGCCGCGGACACCATCGCCACCCGGAACCCGCCGTGCGACCCGTGCGCGTCGATCTGCGCTCCGGCGATCGACGACCCCACGGAGACCCCGACCCCCAGCGACGTCCCCACCCAGGTCAGCCCTTCGGTGAGCCGCTCCGGCGCGACCAGCTGCTGCACCATCCCGTTGCCGTTGATGAGGGTCGGCGCGATCGCGAACCCGGTCACGAACATGACCGCCGCCAGCACGGGCAGCGAGTGCACGAAGAAGAAGAGCGTGACGCCGGCCGCGAGCGCCACGGTGCCGGTCGCGAAGCGCTGGTGCAGCGGCCGTTTCCAGTGCCGCGTGCCGTAGAGCAGGCCGGACAGCAGCGAGCCGGCGGCGAAGACTGCGAGCACCGGGCCGGCCAGGCTCTTCTGCCCGGCCTCGTCGGCGAATGCGACGGTCGACACGTCGTTGGCGCCGAACAGCGAGCCCATCCCGACGAAGACCAGCATGAGCACGAGCATCGCCGGGTTGCGCAGCACGGACCCGCGGGGCCGCGGCGCGTCGGCCGGCGCGACCGGCGGCTCGGTCGCCCGCAGCGAGCAGAACCAGTACCCGCCGACGACCATCGCGACCAGCGGCACGACGAGCCCGGCCGACGGCGTCACGCCCGTGGCCAGCAGCGTCGCGGCCACCGGGCCGATGACGAACACGAGCTCGTCGAGCGCGGACTCCAGCGAGTAGGCGGTGTGGATGCGTCGCTCGTCGTCGCCCAGCAGGAACGACCACCGCGCGCGCACGAGCGACCCGAATGACCCGATGGCCGCCCCGGTGACGGCGGCGGCGGCGTAGAGCACGGCCTCGGGCGCGGACAGGACGGCGGCCGTCACGAGACCGACGAGCCCGACGGCCGCGACGCCGACCGCGGGCCGCATGATGCGCGCCTGCCCGTACCGGTCGACGAACCGCGCGAGCTGGGGCGAGCAGACCGCCTGCGCCACGATGTAGACGGCCGAGACGCGCCCGGCCAGCCCGTACGACCCGTACAGCGACTGCACCATGAGCACGATCCCGATGCCGACCATCGACATCGGCAGGCGCGCCAGGGTCCCGGCGGCCGAGAAGCGGAGCGCGCCGGGGCGCGACAGCACGTCTTTGTAGGGCCCCAGCACTCGCCCAGTCTGTCATCCGTAGCGCGTGGTCCGGCTGTCGGGGCAGGATCGACCGCATGGACATCCACGTGACCGACGTTTCCGACGAGAGCCGTTACGAGGCCCGCGACGGCGACGGGACCTTGCTGGGCATCAGCGTGTACGACGTCGTCGACGGGACGGTCGCCTTCACGCACACGGAGGTCGACGAGGCGGTCGAGGGCAAGGGTGTCGCGTCGACGCTCGTCCGTGCCGCGCTCGACGACGTGCGGGGCAGCGGCCGCCGCGTCGCCGCGTTGTGCCCGTACGTGAAGGAGTGGATCAACCGCCACCCGGACTACCAGGACCTCCTGACGACGCACCCCTGAACCACGACGTCCGAGCAAGTGGCTGCAATTGCAACCACTTGCTCGGACGTTGTTGGGGGGAAGGGCGGTCAGCGGGCTGTGCGGACCACGCGGACGGCGCCGGCGGGGAGCTTGAGCGCGCCGTTCAGCGTGTCGCCGCTCAGCAGCTCGGTACCGGTGGCCGGGATCTCGACGGGCTCGTCGCGGTGGTTGATCGCCACCGTGAACGTGGCGCCGTCGCTCTCGCGGTGCAGCACCTCGACGCCCTCGGGCAGGCCGGGGGGCGTGATGCCGGCGTCGCGGTAGGCGGCCGCGAGTACAGGCGCGAGCGCCGCGACGTCCAGGCGGGTGGACACGTACCAGCCGTGCCCGGAGCCGTGGGTGTGCCGGGTGATCGCCGGCCGGCCCGCCGCGGGGCCGTCGACGTAGGTCGCGACGACGTCGGCTCCGGCCAGCGCGATGTCGTCGGCCCACACGTCACCCGTCAGCTCGCTGCCGGACCAACCGACGTGCACGCGCTCGCCGGCGCGCAGCGGCAGGAACTCCTCGACGCTCATGCCGAGCGCGTCGCGCAGCGGGGCGCCGTAGCCGCCCACGTGCACGGCGTCGAACTCGTCGACCACCGCGGAGAAGTACGACACGACGAGCGTGCCGCCGCCGGCGACGTACCGCGTCAGGTTCTCGGCGCCGGCCGTCGTGAGCAGGTACGACGCCGGTGCGACGACCAGCGGGTACCGGGACAGGTCGTCCTCCGGGTGGGCCATGTCGACCGTCAGCCCGTCGCGCCACATGCGCTCGTGGAAGGCGGCGACGCGCTCGCGGTGGTCGAGGTCGTCGGACGGTCGCCACTCCAGGTCCTGGGCCCAGAACGACTCCCAGTCCCACAGGATCGCGGCGTCGGCACGCGTGCGGGAGCCCAGCACGGGCGCCAGGCGCCCCAGCTCGGCACCCAGCTCGACGACCTCACGCCACACGCGCGACGACGTCCCGGTGTGGGGCAGCATCGCGGAGTGGAACTTCTCCGCGCCGGAGCGGGAGGCCCGCCACTGGAAGAACAGGATCGCGTCAGCGCCGCGGCCCAGGTGGGACAGCGAGTTGCGGCGCATCTCGCCGCCACGCTTGGCGACGTTGCGCGGCTGCCAGTTCACGGCGGACGTGGAGTGCTCCATGAGCATCCAGGGCTTGCCGCCGGCCACCGAGCGGGTGAGGTCGGCGGCGAGCGCCAGACCGACCTCAGGGTGCTCGTCGGCCGCCGTCAGGTAGTGGTCGTTGGACACGACGTCCACCTCGCGCCCCCATGCCCACAGGTCCGTGGACGGGCAGGACGCGGCCATGAAGTTGGTGGTGATCGGCACGGACGAGTGCGCGCGGATCGCGTCGCGCTCGGCGATGTAGCACTCGCGCAGCGCGTGGTCGGTGAAGCGCGCGAAGTCGAGGCGCTGGGCCGGGTTGACCGCGCTGGCGGCGACCGACGGCGCGCCGACGTGCGCCCACTCGCCGTAGCGCTGACCCCAGAACGCGGTACCCCAGGCCGCGTTGAGCGCGTCGAGCGTGCCGTAGCGGTCCTGCAGCCAGGCCCGGAAGGCGGCGGCCGACGAGGGCGAGTAGTCGTCGGACACCGGGGCGCCGTACTCGTTGTGGACGTGCCAGAGCGCGATGGCCGGGTGGCTGCCGTAGCGGCGGGCCAGCTCCGTGGTGATGCGGACGGACGCGGCGCGGTACTCGGGCGACGACGGTCCGGCCATCCCGCGCGAGCCGAAGCCCAGCACGGTGCCGTCGCGCGTCACGACCCGCGCCTGCGGGTAGGTGGCGAAGAACCACGCGGGCGGGGACGCGGTGGGCGTACCCAGGTCGACGCGGATGCCGGCGGCGTGCAGGAGCTCGATGAGCTCGTCGAGCCAGGCGAAGTCGAACTCGCCCTCGCGCGGCTCGAGCAGCGCCCAGGAGAAGATGCCGATGCTGACCAGGTTGACGCCGGCCTCGTGCATGAGGGCGATGTCGGTGTCCCAGACCTCGCGCGGCCACTGCTCGGGGTTGTAGTCGCCGCCGTAGGCGATGCCGTCGAGGCCGAGCGGCCAGGACGACGTGAGGGGGCCGGGAGCGGCGCGCATGACTCTCCATCGGGTCAGTGGTCAACGAACGGGCTGTGCGCGTTCCCAGCACTGGGACCGTTCACAACGAAGAGATAACACCCTGAGACCCGATGTTGACAAGTCCCCAACGGCTGGCGTTACTGTGACCGGGCACAGGCAAGGTGTCTCAGGACGCCACCCTCCGTCGCAAGGCTGCGACGGACCATGACGAGGAGGTCAGATGCGCCTGCAGTCAGGCATCAGAGTCGCGGCGATCGTTGCCGCAACCGCACTGCTCGCCACCGGATGCACGTCCGGCGACGACGACAGCACCACCCCCAGCGCAGGCGCCACCACCAGCGAGAAGGCCGAGAAGGTCGACCTCACGTTCTGGACCTGGGCCCCGGGCATGGACGAGGTTGTCGCGGCGTGGAACGCCGCCAACCCCGACATCCACGTCACCGTCAACAAGCAGGACGGCGGCGACCCGGCCGTCACCAAGCTCCTGACGGCGATCAAGGCAGGCTCGGGCGCGCCCGACCTGATGCAGACCGAGTACCAGAAGATCCCGACCCTGGTGGCGGCCGACGCGCTCGCCGACATCAAGGGCGACATCAGCGACGACCTGTCGAGCCACTTCGCCGACGGCACGTGGCAGTCGGTCACCCTGGGCGGCGACGCGGTCTACGGCATCCCGCAGGACTCCGGCCCCATGGAGTTCTACTACCGCGAGGACATCTTCAAGAAGTACGACCTCAAGGTCCCGACGACGTGGGCGGAGTACGCCGACGTCGCCGCCAAGCTCCACGAGAAGGACCCGAAGGCCTACCTCGGCACGTTCTCCGCGACAGATGCGGGCTGGTTCACCGGCCTGACGCAGCAGGCCGGCGCCTCCTGGTGGGGCATCGACGGCGACGCGTGGTCGGTGGACATCGACTCCGCCGCCTCTCAGAAGGTGGCCTCCTACTGGGGCGACCTGGTGGAGAAGGGCGTCATCGACAACAAGCCGATGTACACGCCCGAGTGGAACGCCGCGCTCAACGACGGCACGCAGGCCGGCTGGGTCTCCGCGATCTGGGCTCCCGGTGTGCTGGCGGGCAACGCCGCCGACACCAAGGGCAAGTGGAAGATGGCGCCCATGCCGCAGTGGAACGCGGGCGACAACGCCACGGGCAACTGGGGCGGCTCGGCCACGTCGGTGACCAGCCAGTCCAAGCACGCCGAGGCGGCCGCGAAGTTCGCCGAGTGGATGAACACGAGCCAGGACGCCGTCAACATCCTGGTCTCCAAGGGCGGCCTGTACCCGGCCGACCTGCCGGCCCAGGCCCAGGCGCTGTCGGAGCCCCCGGCGTTCTTCCCGAACCAGCCCGACTTCTACACGACGGCCACGGACATCGCGAAGTCCGTGCAGCCGTTCACGTACGGTCCGAACGTGAACGTCGCGTTCTCGGCCTACAACGACGAGTTCGGCAAGGCCGCCGAGTCCAAGAAGGCCGCCGACTTCCTCACCGCGCTCACCGCGATGCAGAAGACGACGGTCGACGACCTGAAGAACTCCGGGTTCAACGTCAAGGAGTGACACCGTCGTGGGTGGCCGCCCGATCCCCCCGGGCGGCCACCCCGCACGCTCCAGAACCGCAACCCGCCCCACCCCGACAGGAGCCAGGACGTGACCGTCCAGACGCCCACCCGCAGCGCCCGCCCCGCGCGGCGCAGGAGCGGCAGGTTCGCCCCGTACGTGTACCTCGCGCCGGCGATGACGCTGTTCACCCTCTTCCTCGCCCTGCCCATCGGCTACGCGATCTACCTGAGCTTCCGCTCGGTCAAGGTCAGCGGCCTGGGCCTCGGCAAGGGCGCCCGCACGGAGGTGTGGGCCGGCTTCTCCAACTACTCGCGCGCGCTGACGGACCCCGACTTCATCGCGTCCGTGATCCGGGTGGGCATCTACGGACTCATCCTGGTCCCGACGATGCTGGGGCTCGCGCTCCTGTTCGCGCTGCTGCTCGACTCCCGTCGCACGCGTGGCCGCGGCTTCTCCCGCGTCTCGATCTTCCTGCCTTACGCCGTGCCCGCGGTCATCGCGTCGCTGCTGTGGGGTTTCCTGTACCTGCCGCGCGTCAGCCCCTTCTACTACGTCTTCGACAAGCTGGGCTGGGACGTGCCCGACGTGCTGTCGTCGCCGTGGATCATCTTCGCGATCGCCAACATCGGCCTGTGGGGTGGCGTCGGCTTCAACATGATCGTCATCTACACGGCGCTCAAGGCCATCCCCACCGAGCTCTACGAGGCCGCCCGCCTGGACGGCGCCTCGGAGGTGGCCATCGCCTGGCGGATCAAGATCCCCGTGGTGATGCCCTCGCTCATCCTCACGTTCCTGTTCTCGATGATCGCGACGCTGCAGGTCTTCGCCGAGCCGATGACCCTCAAGCCGCTGACCAACACGATCTCGTCGACCTGGAGCCCGCTCATGAAGGTGTACCGCGACGCCTTCACGCGCGACGACATCTACTCCGCCGCCGCGACCTCGGTGATCATCGCCGTCGCCACGTTCGCGCTCTCGTTCGGCTTCCTGCGCCTGGTGCAGCGCCGTGCCTTCAGCCAGGAGAACAGCTGACATGACGACCCTCACGCTGACCCCCGTCAAGAACCCGCCGAAGGTCCGAGCGACGACCGGCGCGACCGGCCCGACGAACAAGCGCAGCACCATGTCCACGCTGGTGCTGCTGGTGGGCGCGCTGTACTGCCTGCTCCCCGTCGCGTGGGTGCTGATCGCGTCGACCAAGAGCGCGGGCGAGCTGTTCTCCACGTTCACGTTCGCGCCGTCGTCGCACCTGTGGGAGAACATCCAGGACCTGTCCGCCTACCGCGGCGGGCTGTTCTGGCGGTGGATGGCCAACACCGCCCTGTACGCCGGGGTTGGCGCGCTCCTGTCGGTGATCGTCTCGGCGATGGCGGGCTACGGGCTGGCCAAGTTCACCTTCGCCGGCAAGAAGGCCATCTTCAACATCATCCTGGCCGGTGTGCTGGTGCCGGGCGTCATCCTGGCGATCCCGCAGTACCTGCTGCTCGCCCAGGTGGGCCTGACCAACACCTACTGGTCGGTGCTGCTGCCCAGCATCATCAGCCCGTACGGCATCTACCTGGCGCGCATCTACGCCGCGGCCTCGGTGCCCGACGACGTCCTCGAGGCGGCCCGCACCGACGGCGCCAGCGAGGCGCGCATCTTCACGCGCATCTCCGTCCCGATGATGGTCCCGGGCCTGGTCACGGTGTTCCTGTTCCAGTTCGTCGCCATCTGGAACAACTACATGCTGCCGTTCATCATGCTCGGCAACGACCGCCTGTTCCCCATCACGGTGGGCCTGTCGGGCCTGCTGAACCAGGGCGCCTCGCAGCCGGCCATGTACACGGCCGTGATCACCGGTGCGCTGCTGTCGATCATCCCGCTGATCGCCCTGTTCCTGCTGCTGCAGCGGTACTGGCAGGTCGACCTCGCCGCTGGCGCGGTCAAGGCCTGATCGCCCCTAGAGTTCACAGGAACATGGAACCGACAGGTGCAGGGCGCAAGCGCCCGACGATCCGCGACGTGGCGGCCGCGGCCGGCGTGTCCCGCGGCACGGTCTCGCGCGTCATCAACGGTGGCCACTGGGTCTCGCCGCAGGCGCTGGCCGCCGTCGAGGAGGCCATCGCCAGCACGGGCTACTCGCTCAACCAGCACGCGCGCAGCCTGGCCACGGGACGCTCCAACTCGGTCGCGTTCCTGCTCACCGAGGCCCAGCACCTGCTGTTCGAGGACCCCAACTTCTCCATCCTGCTGCGCGGCGCCGCCACGGCGCTCGCGGCGCGGGGCATGCCGCTGCTGCTCATGGTGGCGGGCACGGCGGCGGAGCAGAAGCAGGTGCTCGACTACGTCGGCGCCGGGCACGTGGACGGCGTGCTGCTCATCTCGTCGCACTCGGGCAGCCCGGTGCTGAAGTCGCTGATCAAGCAGGACATCCCGACGATCGCGTGCGGCATCCCGCTCGGCTTCGAGTCCACCATCGGGCACGTCGCTGCCGACGACCTGGGCGGCGGCCGCCGCATGACGCGGCACCTGCTGGACCGCGGACGGACGCGCATCGCGACGATCACCGGCCCCCCGGACACGTCGGGCGGACGCCTGCGCCTGGAGGGTTACCGGGCCGAGCTCGGCGACGCGTACGACGAGAGCCTCGTGGTGCACGGCGACTACTCGCGCGCCAGCGGCGCCGCGGGCATGCGCGAGCTGCTCGAGCGGCGGCCGGACCTGGACGCCGTCTTCGTCGCCTCCGACCTCATGGCCACCGGCGCGCTGCAGGTGCTGCGCGAGTCCGGCCGCAGCGTGCCGGGCGACGTCGCGGTCGGCGGGTTCGACGACTCCGGCCTCGCGGCCACGCTGGACCCCGCGCTGACCACGATGCGCCAGCCGCTGGAGCGGATCAGCTCGGAGATGGTGCGCCTGCTCCTCGACGTCGTCGACGGCGCCGACCCGGCGGCGATCACCCTCCCGACGACCCTCGTCGTCCGCGAGACCACCTAAGACCCCAACGTCCGAGCAAGTGGCTGCTATAGCGACCACTTGCTCGGACGTTGCTGGTGTGCCGGTCAGCCCTCCAGGGCCGCCGAGACCACGTCCTTGGCCTCCGCCTGGACCTGCTTGAGGTGGTCCTCCGACACGAAGCTCTCGGCGTAGATCTTGTAGACGTCCTCGGTGCCCGACGGGCGCGCGGCGAACCAGGCGTTGGCGGTCGTGACCTTGAGGCCGCCGATCGACGCGTCGTTGCCGGGTGCCTTGGTCAGGCGTGCGGTGATCGGGTCGCCGGCCAGCGTCGTCGCCGCCACCTGCTCCGGGGAGAGGGCCGCGAGCGTGGCCTTCTGCTCACGCGTCGCCTCGGCGTCGATGCGGGCGTACCAGGACTCGCCGAACTCGTCGACCAGCTCGCGGTGCCGCTGCGAGGGGGACTTGCCGGTGACGGCCAGGATCTCGGACGCGAGCAGGCACGCGATGGGCCCGTCCTTGTCGGTGGTCCACACGGTCCCGTCCTTGCGCAGGAAGCTGGCGCCCGCGGACTCCTCGCCGCCGAACCCGACCGACGCGTCGATCAGCCCGGGCACGAACCACTTGAACCCGACGGGAACCTCGATGACGCGCCGACCCAGCCGGGCCCCCACGCGGCTGATCAGGTCTGAGGAGACGAGGGTCTTGCCGATGCCCGCGTCGGACGGCCACTGCGGGCGCGCGCCGCCGTACAGGTAGTCGATCATCACGGCGAGGTAGTGGTTGGGGTTCATGAGGCCGCCGTCGGGGGTGACGATGCCGTGCCGGTCGGAGTCCGCGTCGTTGCCCGTCGCGATGTCGTACGGCGCGGGCCCGTCGCCCGCCGTCATGCGGTTGACCAGCGACGCCATGGCGTAGGGCGACGAGCAGTCCATGCGGATCTTGCCGTCCCAGTCCAGCGTCATGAACGGCCAGCGCGGGTCGGCCACCGTGTTGACCACCGTGAGGTCGAGCCCGTACCGCTCGCCGATGACGCCCCAGTACTCGACCATCGCGCCGCCCAGCGGGTCGGCGCCGATGCGGACGCCGGCGGACCGGATCGCGTCGAAGTCGATGACCGTCGCCAGGTCGTCGACGTACATCGTCAGGTAGTCGTGCTTGCGGACCGTCTCCGCGCGCGCGGCCTGCTCGTACGGGACGCGCGGGATCGAGCGCCAGCCCGTCGCGAGGATCTCGTTGGCGCGGTCGGCGATCCAGCCGGTCGCCTCGGAGCCCGCGGGGCCGCCGTGCGGCGGGTTGTACTTGAAGCCGCCGTCGGTGGGCGGATTGTGCGACGGGGTCACGACGATACCGTCGGCCAGCCCGGGCCCCTGCGTGCGGACCCCCTCCGACGTGCCAGCACCGTTGTGGCGAAGGATCGCGAGGCTGACGGCGGGCGTGGGCGTGTAGGAGTCGCGCGCGTCGACGTGCACCTCGACGCCGGCGGCGGCCAGCACCTCGAGCGCCGTGCGCTGGGCCGGCTCGGACAGGCCGTGCGTGTCGCGGCCGATGAACAGCGGGCCGTCGGTGCCCTGGCTGCGGCGGTACTCGATGATCGCGGCGGTGATGGCGACGATGTGCGCCTCGTTGAACGCCTTCTTGAACGCCGACCCGCGGTGGCCGCTGGTGCCGAACACCACCTTCTGGTCCGGGTTCGTGACGTCGGGCTCGTCGTCGTAGTACGCCGCGACCAGCGCGTCGACGTCGATCAGGTCCTCGGGCAGGGCGGGTGTTCCGGCGCGCGGGTGCATGTCTCGATCTTCCCGCAGCTGACGCCGATTTGCAGCCCCCGCCTGGCGTCGGCTGCCGACGGTTGCCACGACGGCGGCGCGGTCAGTGCACCGGGTCGGGATCCTTCGGTTGCGGGACCGAGGCCGGGGTGGCCGGTTCCTGGCCCGTGCCGCGCCACGTCTCGATGACGCGCATCAGGTGGTAGACGCCCAGGGCCGCCGCGGTGCCGAGTGCGATGCCGCTGAAGATCAGGTCGCCGGGCATCCAGGTGAAGTTGGCGATGCCGACGACGAGCGCGACGGCGGCCGTCGTGAGGTTCTTGGGGTCGGAGAAGTCGACCTTGTTCTGCACCCAGATCCGTGCGCCGAGGATGCCGATCATGCCGTAGAGGACGGTCGTCGCCCCGCCCAGGACGCCTGCCGGGATGGACGCGACGATCGCGCCGAACTTGGGGCACAGCGAGAGCACGAGCGCGGTCGCGGCGGCCACCCAGTAGGCGGCCGTCGAGTAGACCTTGGTGGCGGCCATGACCCCGATGTTCTCCGCGTACGTGGTGGTGCCGGACCCGCCGCCGAGCCCGGCGAGCGTCGTCGCGAGGCCGTCGGCGAACAGCGCGCGGCCGGCCACGGGGTCGAGGTCGTGCCCCGTCATGGCGGCGACGGACTTCACGTGACCGATGTTCTCCGCGATGAGCACCAGCACCACGGGCACGAACAGGCCCAGCGCGCTGACGTCGAACGACGGCCCGATGAAGTGCGGGAACCCGACCCAGTCCGCACCCTTGACCGCCTTGAAGTCGACCTCCCCGCGGATCGACGCGACCGCGTACCCGACCAGCACGCCGACGAGGATCGACAGCCGGCCCAGGATCCCGCGGAACAGCACGGTGCACAGCACGATGGCCAGCAACGTGACGAGCGCGGTGACGGGTGCGGCGCGGAAGCCGTTGGTGCAGCTCTCGACGATCTTCCCGTCGACCACGCTCTGCGTGCACGTGCCCCACGCGGCCGGTGCCAGGTTGAAGCCGATGAGCGCGACGATCGTGCCGGTCACCACGGGCGGCATGAGCGCGTTGATCCAGCCCGTCCCGGCCAGGTGCGCGACGACGCCGACGATCACCAGCAGCAGACCCGTCATGACGATCCCGCCGAGCGCGACCGACTGGCCGTCGCTCGCCGTCGCCGCCGTGATGGGCGCGATGAACGCGAACGACGACCCCAGGTAGCTGGGCAGCCGGTTGCGCGTGATCAGCAGGAACAGCGCCGTGCCGATCGCTGAGAAGAACAGGGTCGTCGCCGGCGAGAAGCCGGTCAGCAGCGGCACCAGGAACGTCGCGCCGAACATCGCGACCACGTGCTGCATCCCGATCCCGACGGTGCGCGGCCAGCTGAGGCGCTCGTCGGGCGCCACCACCTGGCCCGGCGGGATGGTCCGACCGTCTCCGTGCACACGCCAGCCCAGGCTCATGTCGTCGTCCCTCGTCGTCGAAGCGGCCCCTGCGCAGGTCAGGACGCTAGCAACGCGCCCACCGGCACGACAACGGTCCGACGGTCGGCCGCGCCGCCGGTAGCCTTGCGCGCATGGCTACGAGCGACTTCGTCCTGCGTCCCTTCGAGGGTCTCCCCGGTGAGCCCGACTGGGTGGCGCTGAAGGAGGTCGTGCCCGCCGCGACCGCCACGGCCCGCACCACCAAGGAGCACGGCGCCAAGGAGGTGCTGGTCACGACGGTCCTGCCGCAGGCGTGGCCCGCGCTGCACCGCGCCGACGGCGTGATCCTGCTGGCCCTGCAGACGACGCACAGCTCGGGTGACGCGAGCCGCGACCTGGCCGCCGCGCTGCTCGAGGCCGTGGACGCCGAGCCCGGCACCGCGATCGAGCTGACGGGCCTGCCCGAGGCCGGCCCGCGCCTCCAGGACGTGCTCGACCTGAGCGTCCCGTTCGAGGTCACCGTCCACGACACGTTCGCTTACTGGCTCGCGCCGGACGTCGAGCGGACCGACGACCTGGCGGCCGCGATCGAGGAGGCCGACGCCGGCATCATCGACACGGTCAAGCTCGAGGGCGTCGAGTCGGCCTACTGGTGCCGCATGGGCGCGCGCGAGTTCCTGCGCTGGGCCCAGCCGCACGAGGAGCAGGTGGTCCTGGACGGGCTCGCCCGCCTGCACGCCAAGCGGGCGTCGGGCTTCGAGGGAGCCAAGTTCGTCGGCTACTTCCGTTCGTCGGGCCTCGTCGTGCCTGTGTGGGAGCTGCCGCGCGGCTCCGAGGCCGACGACATCCAGGACGCCGTCGCCGCGTTCGCGCCCGCGTTCACCGCAGCGCTGGAGGACACGAACCCGCTCGACGCCAACGAGCGTCGGGCTCGCGCGGGCCTGGTGGCCCGCCAGGTCACCCTCCGCTGACACGCGAACGAGCAACCGACCTCGGTAGGCTGATCGTCGTGACGGACCAGGGCGCCTCCACCCCCGCGGGCGCGGAGGGTCATGCCCGCGTCCCCCGCAGGGCGCCTCGCCAGCGGGTCGCGGTCGTCATCCCCGCCAAGGACGAGTCCCGCCGCATCGCGGCGACCGTCCGCTCGGCCAAGGCGATCCCGAACGTCGACCTGGTGCTCGTGGTCGACGACGGCTCCGAGGACAACACGCAGCACGTCGCCCGGGAGGCCGGCGCGGTCGTCGTCCGGCACTCGCACAACCGGGGCAAGGCCGCGGCGATGGAGACCGGCGCGGCCGTCGTCGCGATGCGTGACGCCCCGGACCGTGAGCCGCGCATCCTGCTGTTCATCGACGGCGACCTGGGCGAGACGGCCGTCAACACCGCGCCGCTGGTCCGGCCCGTGGTCGAGGGCCACACCGACCTCGCCATCGCGCTGATCCCGCCGCAGCCCGGCGCGGGCGGCCGCGGCATCGTCGTCGGTGCCGCTCGTCGGGCCATCGCGTCCCTGACCGGCTGGACCCCCACGCAGCCGCTGTCCGGCATGCGCTGCCTGACGCGGGAGGCGTTCGAGGCCGCGACGCCGCTCGCGCACGGCTGGGGCGTCGAGACGGGCATGACGATCGACCTGCTGCGGCGCGGGTTCCGCGTCGTCGAGGTGCCGTGCGACCTGCGGCACCGGCCGTCGGGTACCGACCTCAAGGGCCAGCTCCACCGCGCTGCCCAGTACAAGGACGTGCAGCTCGCCGTCAGCGCTCGTCGGGCGCGGTCCGTCGCGGGCGCGGTCAAGCGCAAGATCGCACCCAAGCCCGCGTCCCCCACGCACCGCTGATCGTCGCCGCAGGCGACCCGTAACCTGGAGCCGTGCTGCCCGCCGCGCCGAGCCGAGCCCGCGTCCGGGCGTGGTTCGCGGCGCTCGCGGTCGGTCTCCTGGCCCTGCTCGCGCTGGTCGTCCCCGCGGGCGCGGCGCACGCGGCCGACGACGACGGCCTCGTGCTCGTCGGCGTCGGCGGCCTGCACTGGTCGGACATCGACCGGACCACGACGCCTCAGCTGTGGGGGATGGTCTCCGAAGGGTCGGTCGGCTCGATCTCCGTGCACGCCCTGGCCAAGGTCACCTGCCCGCTGGACGCCTGGCTCACGATCTCCGCGGCCAGCCGCGTCTCCGCGCCGGCCGACGAGGCCGCCGGCACGACGACGTGCGACGACCTGCCCGACGTCCGCACGACGACCGAGCCGCGGGCGCGGGTGCGGGGGTGGGCGGACCTCGTCGACCCGTCCGCGCAGCCCGGTGTCGCGGGGACACCGGGCACCGTGGGGCGGCGGGTCGACGACTCCGAGCGGTGCGCCAACGCCATCGGACCCGGTGCCGCCGTCGCGCTCGCGCGCCCGGACGGACGCGTCACGCGCTACTTCGACGCGCTCGACGTCGACGGCAGCGTCCTGCGCTCGTGCGCGGTGACCGTGCTCGACGTCGGCGAGCTGCCCACCGACAGGGCGGCGCGCCTGGCCGCCCTCGCCGCACTCGACGACCAGCTCCGCACCATCACCGCGCAGGTGCCGATCGGCACGGACGTCGTCGTCGCCGGCGTCTCCGACAGCCCGACGGGCGAGGCCGGCCTGCAGGCGGTCGTCGACTGGCGCCGCGGTGGCGGACCCGTCGCGTGGCTGACGTCGCAGTCCACGCGCCTGCCCGGCGTCGTCACCCTCACCGACCTGTCCGCGACCATCGTCCAGCGGGTCGGCGGCGAGACGTCGGACCTCGACGGGTCGCCGCTCGAGACCGGCTCCGAGCGCCGCATGTCCACGCAGCGCACCCTCGACAACCGCCGCTACCTCACCGAAATGACGACGGTGACGCCGTACCTCCTCCCCGTCGTGCTCGCGGTGGCGGGCGTCGGGGTCGCTGCCGTGGTGGGGGCCGTGGCGGTGTCGCGTCGTCGGCGGCCGCGCGGCCCCGGCCGGGCACTCGGTCGGCTCGCCATCGCGGCGGTGCTGGTCGGGGCGTCGATGCCCGCGGGTGCGCAGCTCGCGGTGCTGTCCCGCTGGTGGGTGCGGCCGGCCCCGCTGGTGGCGGCGACGGTGTGGTTCACGGTCGGGACCATCGTCGTCGCGCTCGTGTCCTGGCTGCTCTCCCGGCTGCTCCCGCGCGGCCCGTGGCGGGTGGCGGTCGTGGCCGCGGGCGTGTCATGGCTGCTCACGACCGTCGACGGGGTCACCGGGACCGTCCTGCAGCAGGGCTCGGTCTTCGGGATCACGCCCACGTCCGGCGCGCGGTACTTCGGGTTCGGCAACACGACGTTCGGCGCGTACGCCGCGGCGGCGCTCGTGCTCGCGGGTGCGCTCGCGGTGGGCGGCCGGGCGGTCGGCCGACGACGAGCGGGCCTGGTCGCCGCGGTCGTCGTCGCGGTGCTGTCCGTGCTGGTCGACGGCTGGCCCACGTTCGGCGCCGACTTCGGCGGCGCGCTGACCCTGGTGCTCGCCTTCGCCGTCCTGCTCCTGCCGCTGACGTCCGTCGGGCTGACACCGCGCCGCGTCGTCGTCGCGCTCGGCGCGGCCGTGGCCGTCGTGGCCGTCGTCGCGGTCGTCGACTGGGCACGCCCTGGCCGCAGCACGCACCTCGGGCTGTTCGTGCAGCGGATCATCGACGGCGACGCGCTCGACGTGGTGGGCCGCAAGGCCGCGGGAGCATGGGCGACCGTCGACCAGCCCGCGGGAGCGGCGGCGGCGGTCGTGTGCCTGGTGGTCTGCGCTGTCCTCGTCGGGCCGGACCGTTGGCGTCCGGCCGTGCTGCGCCGGCTGTACGACGAGTGGGACGGCTTGCGCGCGACGCTGCGCGCGGTCGTCGTCGCCGCCGTCGCCGGCTCGCTGGTCAACGACTCCGGCGTGGTCGTCGCCGTCGTGCTCCTGGCCGTCGCGGGCGCCCTGCTGGGCGCGTCGGCGATGGCGGACGCGTGGGGTGAGCGTCGCGCGCCGGCCGACGAGCGTGCGGGCGAGCCCGTGCTGCGTGCGATGCCCGCCGTCGTCGTCGCCACGGGCGGCGTGCTGGGCGTCCTGCTGCTGCTCACGACCTCCGCGTTCCCCCTCGCGGCGCAGGCCGGGGGTGCGACACGTGCTGACGGGCCCGCGCTGCTGACCGGGGGCGGCGCCCCCGTCGTCGTCGTCGGGACGGGCGGCGTGAGCTGGGACGACGTGACGCGTGAGCGCACCCCGACCCTGTGGGGTCTGCTGCGCGACGGGGCTCCCGCCGCCGGTGTCATGGCTGCCGGCGTCGAGAAGTGCCCGGCCCAGGGGTGGCTGTCGATCTCGTCGGGCGCCACGACCGTCGCCGACGAGAAGGCCGGCGACACCTACGTCTGCCGCAGCTGGGCGGTGGTGCCGGACGGCGACGGCGCGAGCGTGCAGGGGTGGGGCGACCTGCTCGACGCGCAGCCGGCCGCCGCCCACCTGGGCGTGCTGGGCGACGGGCTGACCGCGTGCAGCACGGCGGTCGGACCCGGCGCGGCACTCGGCCTCGCCCACGCCGACGGGTCCGTCGCACGTTATCGCACGCTCGACGCCGCGCTCGCGGACCCGTCGGACGCGCTCGCGTGCCCGGTCACGATGGTCGACGCGGGCACCGCGGCGAACGATGCGTCCTCGGTCGACGAGACGTTGCGCAGCCTGCTGGCCGTCATCCCGACGACGACCACCGTGCTGGTCGTCGACACCGCGCGGGCCGAGCCGGGCACCGAGGCACTGGGCGTCGGCGTCGTCCGCATCGGGCGCCCCGCTGCGGCCACCTACCTGACCTCGCCGTCGACGCGCTCCACGGGCGTGGTCCGGCTCACCGACACCACGGCGACGCTGCTGGCCGACCTGGGTGCCGACGTGCCCACGTCCGTGCTGGGCGCGCCGGTCGTGATCGGCGACGAGCGCCCGTCGCAGGTGGACGTCACCGTCGACCAGCTCGCGAGCGTCAACGTGCGCACCCATCTGCTGCACGACGCCACCGTCCCTCTCGCCGTCGGCGCGGGGGTGCTGGCGCTGCTGCTCGGCTGGGCGCACGTCGCCGCCCGACGACGGCCGCGCGTGCGGTCCGCGGTCGACGTGGCGCTCGTCGTGCTGGCGTGCCTGCCCGCCGGTGCCGTGGTCGCGGCGAGCACAGGCTGGTGGCGTGGGGAGCACGCGACCGCGGGACTGTGGCTGTCGTCGGCGCTGTGCACGGCGGCGGTGGCCGGCGGGGCCGGGCTCGTCGGGCGGCGCGTGCGCTGGGCGCCCGCCGCGACCGTCGCCGTGTTCACCTGGGTGCTGCTGGTTCTCGACGTGCCGCTGGGCGGTCGCCTGACTCGCGGTGGTCTGCTGGGTGCGCCGACCGCGACCGGGCGGCCCTCCGTCGCGATCGTCGTGGTGCTCGGGCTCTCCGGCATCGCGACGGCGTGGGTCGCCCGCGAGCTGCTGCGACGCGCGGGCCGGCCGCGCCTCGGGCTCGTCGCCGCGGCGGTCGTGCTCGCCGCGACGGTGGCGCTGCTACTCGTCGGCGCGTGACCCTGGAACGTCCGCGCTCGGCGGCGCCGGCGCCGTGCGACGCCACTGGGCGACCAGGGCGACCAGGCACGGGACCGCGACGGAGAAGCCCGCAGCGGGGATGACGATGCCGGAGTCGTTGATGAGGAACCCGACCAGGAGCCCGGCGCCGATGGCCGCGACCGTCGCGCGCAGCAGCGGCACGGCGTCGTCCAGGCCGGTCAGCGGCCCGCGGCGGGAGGCGCGCAGCACGAGCCACGTGATCGCGACGCCGCTGAGCGTCAGCAGGAGGTAGCGCCAGCTCGTCAGCAGGCTGATGTTCGTGGAGATCTTGCGATCGAGCGTGTCCCACAGGCCGCCGTCGAGCGCGGTGGCGACGAAACGACCGACGTGGGTCCGGGAGTCGGCGGGGCGCAGGTAGTCGGCGAACGCGAACGCGCCGACGACGAGCGCGCCGACCACGCACACCGTCACCGCGGCCCGCCACGTCACGCGGCGGCCGGCGACCACGGCCGTGAGCAGCGCGAACGCGACCAGGAGGGCGGGCGGGCCGCCGAAGTCGCTGCCGAAGCCCGGTGCGCCGTCGACGACGATCAGCACCAGACCGAGCCCAGCGGTGGACGCGACCGCCACGCCACGCCTCCCGCGGCGCTGGAGAGGGGCCGCGACGGCCGCGGCGAGGATGGGACCGGCGGCGACGAGCAGCGCGAAGCCCTGGTTGCTCATCCCGTAGAAACGGGCCGCGACCAGGCGCTGCGCCCCCCACGGCGCGTCGATCACCAGGTGCGAGCCGGTGACGGCGTCGATCGCGAGCGTGCCGACCGTCAGCCCGGCGATCACCCCGACCGGGCCCCAGGGCGTGCGCCGCCACGGCCCCACCAGTGCGATCGCCGCGATGACGGCCGTGAAGCCCAGCACGGTCCAGCGGAAGGTCGGCGTCGGGTGCTCGGCGCGCCACCACGGCACGAGCCCGGCCAGGAAGCCGGCGACCGGCCCGGCGGCCAGCGCGGTGGCGGCCACCTGCAGGACGCGGAGGAGGGTGCGCCGGGTGATTCCGGCGCCGCCGAGCACCAGCAGGACCGCCGCCGCGGCGGCGAACAGCAGCGCGTCGAGGACGACGACCCGGGTGGTGAAGCCGCCGGACACGTAGGACGCGTAGCCGGCATGGCGCTGGATGTCGATGAGGCCGTCGACGCGGTCGTCGGCGCTCGCCGGGCCGGGGGTGGGAGAGATCGTGGCGCCCGGCAGCGTGCCCTCGTCGAGGCCCACCGACTCGAGCAGCGTGGGCGTGACGTCGATGACCTGGATCAGCCCGTCCTGCTGCGTGGAGCCGGAGGTCAGCAGGTCGTCGGCGTACGTCCCGCCTCGTGGCGCAGGTCCGGTCGCGGCGGCGAGCTGGAGCGTGGACCGGCCCTCGGTGGCCAGCGAGACCACCAGCACGGTCGCGTCGCTGGGGGCCGCGGCGATCGCGGCGCCGACCCGCTCGTCGACAGCGTGGACCTGCGGCGCGCGCGAGGCCGCCAGCGCGGCCTCGCCCAGCGGCTCGTCGCTCACGGGCACCTGCACGGCCCCGGCATCGACGACGACGAGGCGCGACGAGCCGAGCGCGGAACGGACCGCGTCGGTGATGCTGGACGCGTCGGCGGGCAGGGCCTCGTAGTCACCTGTGACGCTGCCGTCGGAGCCGGCCAGCGCGATCGCGGCGCCGGGTCCGATGGCCGTCGTCGTCGTGCCCGCGTCCGCCAGCCGGTCGCCGAGCAGGCCGAGCTTCGCGCCGTAGGACTGCGACGACGCCGACCCGCGGTACTCCGACCAGCGGGGGACGTCGCCGCCGTCCGGCTCGTCGAGCGGCAGGCAGGCGCCGTCGTCCGTCCGCTCGTCGGCCGCCCGGATCCCCGCCGAGACGGTGAGCCATCCGTCCGCGGGGCACGAGCGCGCCGAGACGGCGCGCGTCGCGACGAGGCCGACCGAGGCGGTACGGGACAGCTCCCACAGCGCGGGCGTCGTCGTCTGGTCGACGTCGTCCCAGCGCACGCCCGCGACGCCGACGAGCAGCACCGGATGGTCGTCGGCGGTGGCCGCCCGGGCAACCGCAGTCGCGGTCGTCGGCGCGGTCGCGGACGCCGTCGTCGCCGCGCCCAGGACGGCCAGCAGCGCCGCGAGCAGCACGAGCGCGCTGCGCACCGCGGGACGGGCGGCTCGACGACTCGCGGGACGGGGCACCGCCCAAGCCTACGTGCGCACTACCCTCGACCCGGGGTGCGCGACCGAGGCGCGGGCACCGTGTGAGGAGGGTCATGTCTGCACCGATCGCCGGGGCGCGCTACGCCTACCTGGGCCCCGCGGGCACGTTCACCGAGGCCGCGCTGCGCCAGGTCGTCGGGCCCGACGAGGCCACGTACCTCCCGCAGACGGACGTGACGTCCGCCATCGCGGCGGTCCGTTCCGGGACCGCGGACTTCGCGGTCGTCGCGATCGAGAGCACCGCCGAGGGCGGTGTCACGGCGACGCTCGACAGCCTCTCCACCGGGGAGCCGCTGGTGCTGCTGCGCGAGATGCTGGTGCCGGTGCAGTTCACGCTCGCCGCCGCACCCGGGCGGACGCTGGCCGACGTCCGCCGCATCTCCGCCCACCCGCACGCGTGGGTGCAGTGCCGGCGCTGGATCGCCGAGCACCTCCCGCACGCCGTGCACGTGCCCGCGACGTCCAACACCGCGCCCGCCGCGCTCATCGCGCAGGCCGACGGCCCGCTGCCCTTCGACGCCGCCCTGGTCCCGCCGCCGTCGCTCGACACCTACGGCCTGACGGCGCTCGCCCACGACGTCGCCGACAACGCCACGGCCGTCACCCGGTTCGTGCTCGTCGGCCACCCCGGCGACGTCCCCGCCCCCACCGGCGCCGACAAGACGACCCTCGTCGTGCACCTGCCCGACAACGAGGCCGGCGCCCTGCTGGCGATGCTCGAGCAGTTCGCCGCCCGCGGTGTGAACCTGTCCCGCATCGAGTCGCGGCCCATCGGCGACGCGCTCGGCCGGTACTCGTTCTCCCTCGACGCGGAGGGCCACGTGCTCGACGAGCGCGTCGGTGAGGCCATCATGGGCCTGCGTCGGCGCTGCCCGTTCGTGCGGTTCCTGGGGTCCTACCCGCGCGCCGACGCCGTCGCGCCGACGGTCCACGTCGGCACCGCGGACGCCGACTTCGTCGAGGCCCGCACGTGGCTGCGCGGCGTCCGCGACGGCTCGGCGACCTGAGGCCGCCCCCGACCGACTACTTCACGCCGTGCGGACCACCAGGGCGCCCGGGTCGACGCGGGCCGCGACCTCGGTGACGCGGCCGATGATGTCGCCGTCGACCTGGGCGTACTCGCCGGCGGGCACGACGATGCGCACGGTCTGCGCGCGGCGGTGGTCGATGCGACCGATCTTGTGGGGCAGGTCGTTGCTCATGCCCCAGCCCTGCAGCACGACCTCGCCGAACAGCTGTGCCCAGCCGGCGATGCCGCCGCGCGTGTCGATGGCGGCCAGGTCGAGCCAGCCGTCGTCGAGGACCGCGTCGGGGATGAGGGTCAGGCCGCCCGGAAGGCGTCCGCAGTTGCCGACGAGCAGGCTGCGCATGCGGGCGGTCGTCGTCTTCTCGTCGTCGACCCGGACGTGCACGCGCACGCGGTCGCCGCGCAGGTGCTTGAAGCCGGCGACGAAGTAGGCGATCCACCCGACCTTCGCCTTGAGCTGGGGGTCGGTGTCGGCGACCATCGCGGCGTCGAAGCCGAGGCCGGCGATGACCAGGAAGATGTGGTCGCGCGGCTGGTCGGGGGCGTGCGGCACGTCGTCGGCCGCCTCGGCCACCTTGTCCTCGACGTCGTCCTCGAACTTGAGCACGCGCAGCCAGCCCACGTCGATCGGGCGGTCGGTGCCCGTCAGCGCGATGCGCAGCGCGGCGAGCGGGTCGCCCAGAGGGATGTCGAGGTTGCGGGCCAGCAGGTTGCCGGTGCCGATGGGCACCAGGCCCATGGGGACGCCCGAGCCGACGAGTCCTTCCGCGACGGCGCGGACCGTCCCGTCGCCCCCGACCGCGACGACGACGTCCGCACCGGCCTCCAGCGCAGCTCGCGCCTGCCCGACCCCCGGGTCCTCGACGGTCGTCTCCAGCCACAGCGGGTCCGCCGCGCCCAGCTCGGCGGCGGCGCGGTGGACGGCCGCACGCAGCTCGGCCGCATCAGGCTTGGACGGGTTCGCGACGAACGCGACGAGCAGTCCGCCGTCATCGACCTGCTGGGCGAGCCCGCGCGCCTCGGGGCTCACGCCGACGGCCTCCAGCCGGCGGTGCAGCCTGGTCTGCTGGCGACGCACCTGCACCGCGAGCCCGATCGCGACGAGCGCGAGCACGACCGCGATCAGCGCCGCCCACTCGACTCCCGTCACATGCGCAACCTACTGGGAGGTGCCGACACGAGCCAGGAAGAATCGTGTGGCCGGGGGTCGGTAGGGTTCGCAGGGTGATCGATCTGAGGCTCCTGCGGGAGGATCCTGACCTGGTGCGCGCCAGCCAGTCGGCGCGCGGCGACGACCCCCACCTCGTCGACGAGGTGCTGGACGCGGACGCCCGCCGCCGTTCCGCGCTCACCGAGTTCGAGACGCTGCGCGCCGAGCAGAAGTCGCACGGCAAGCTGGTGGCTGCCGCGAAGGGCGACGAGAAGCAGGCGCTGCTGGCGCACGGCAAGGCGCTCTCGGAGCGGGTCAAGGCGCTCCAGGCCGACGCGGAGGCCGCCGAGCAGAAGGCCACCGAGCTGGCCCGGCGCATCGGCAACGTCATCGAGGACGGCGTCCCGGCCGGCGGCGAGGACGACTACGTCGTGCTCGAGCACGTGGGCACGCCCCGCGACTTCGCGGCCGAGTACGGCGCGGACTTCGTCGTGCGCGACCACCTGGACCTGGGCGAGAGCCTGAAGGCGATCGACACCGAGCGCGGGGCCAAGGTCAGCGGCGCACGCTTCTACTACCTGACCGGCATCGGCGCCCGCCTCGAGCTCGCGCTGCTGAACGCGGCCGTGGACCGCGCGCTGGCCGCCGGTTTCACGCCCGTCATCACGCCCACGCTGGTCAAGCCGGAGGTCATGGCCGGCACCGGCTTCCTCGGCTCGCACGCCGACGAGGTCTACCGGCTCGAGGCCGACGACCTGTACCTGGTCGGCACCTCGGAGGTCGCCCTGGCCGGCTACCACGGTGGCGAGATCGTCGACCTGTCGAGCGGCCCGCTGCGCTACGCGGGCTGGTCGGCCTGCTACCGGCGTGAGGCCGGCTCGTACGGCAAGGACACCCGCGGCATCATCCGCGTGCACCAGTTCCACAAGGTCGAGGCGTTCGTCTACACGACCGTCGAGGACGCGGCCGACGAGCACCGCCGCATCCTGGGCTGGGAGCAGGAGATGCTCGCGCTCGCCGAGCTGCCCTACCGCGTGATCGACACCGCCGCCGGCGACCTGGGCTCGAGCGCCGCGCGCAAGTTCGACTGCGAGGCCTGGCTGCCCAGCCAGCAGCGCTGGCTCGAGCTCACGTCGACGTCCAACTGCACCACGTTCCAGGCCCGCCGCCTGGGCGTGCGGGAGCGGACCGCCGACGGATCGGTGCGGCCCGTCGCGACCCTCAACGGGACGCTGGCCACCACGCGCTGGCTCGTCGCGCTGCTGGAGAACCACCAGCAGCAGGACGGGTCGGTGCGCGTGCCGGTGGGCCTGCGGCCGTACCTCGGCGGGCTCGAGGTGCTGGAGCCCGTGCGTTGAGCCGTACGCGGATGATCGCGCTCGACGTCGACGGCACGCTGATGTCGTACGACGGGACCATCTCGGCCGACGTCCACGCGGCGGTCCGCGACGTCGTCGACGCCGGCATCCACGTGGTCCTCGCGACCGGCCGCGGCGTGCACTCCGCCGGGCCCGTCGCCCGCGAGCTCGGGCTGGCGGACACGTGGCTGGTCTGCTCCAACGGGGCGGTCACCGCGCGGCTGTCGTCGGACGGTGACCTCACGATCGTCGACACCGTGACCTTCGAGCCCGGCCCTGCGCTGCGTGCCATCGCGCTCGAGGTGCCGGACGCGCTCTTCGCGATCGAGGACGTCGGCAACGGGTTCTTCGTGTCCGGCGAGTTCCCGCCGGGCGAGATCGGCGGCACGCTCACGCCCATGCCGTTCGACGAGCTGACGTCCACGCCGACGACGCGCGTCGTCATCCGGCACCCGGCCTCCACGCAGGAGGAGTTCCACGAGCTCGTCCAGCGTGTCGGGCTGCACGAGGTGTCCTACGCCGTCGGCTACACCGCGTGGCTGGACCTCACGCCCGCGGGCGTGTCCAAGGGCAGCGCGCTCGAGGTGGTGCGGCGCGAGCTGGCGGTCGAGCCGTTCGCCACCGCCGCGATCGGCGACGGCGGCAACGACCTGGAGATGCTGCGCTGGGCTGCGCGGGGCGTCGCCATGGGTCACGCGCGCGACGAGGTCCGCGCGGCGGCCGACGAGGTGACCGGGACGATCGAGGACGACGGCGCCGTCGCGGTGCTGCGCAGCCTGCTCGACTGAGGCTCACCGCACACGGCGGCCTACGCTGGGCGCGTGCCCGCCCCGCTGCTGTTCGTCCTGTCGGGACTGACGCAGTACGTGGGTGCCGCGCTCGCGGTCGGGCTGTTCGCGACGATCGCGGCACCGACCGTCGCGTGGCTGCGCATCCTGGTCGCCGCCCTCGTGCTGGTCGGCTGGCGGCGTCCGTGGCGGGAGCGCTGGTCGCGGCGGGACCTGGCCCGCGCCGCGCTGTTCGGCGTCGTGCTGGCCGGGATGAACGTCAGCTTCTACGTCGCCATCGACCACCTGCCGCTGGGGACCGCGGTCGCGATCGAGTTCGCGGGACCCGTGGCCGTGGCGGCCGTCACCGGCCGTGGCTGGCGTGACCGTGCCGCGATCGGCGTGGCCGCCGTCGGTGTCGTCCTCCTCGCCGGGGTCAGCCTGAGCACCGACGAGGACGCGCGGGTCGGGCTCGCCGCCGCCGTGCTGTCGGCCGTGCTGTGGGCCGCGTACATCCTGCTCGGGCGGCGGGTCGCCACCGCGACGACCGGCGGCGTCACCGGTCTCTCCGTCGCGATGAGCGCCGGGGCGCTCGTGTTCGCCCCGTTCCTCGCGACGGGTGCGGCGCCGGTGCTCAGCGATGCCGGGCTGGCGCTCACCGTGGTGGGGGTCGGGGTGCTGTCGTCGGTGATCCCCTACGCCATCGAGCAGGTGGTGCTGCGGCGCGTCCGCCCGGCCACGTTCGCCGTGCTCCTGGCGCTGCTGCCCGCGACGGCCGCCGTGGTCGGTGCCGTCGGGCTGGGTCAGGTGCCGCACGGGCTCGAGATCGTCGGCCTGCTGCTCGTCTCCGGCGGGATCGTGCTCAGCGCCAGGGCGGCCGACGCCCCCGACGAGGCTCCGCCGCCCGCCTGAACCCTGGCGCCGCGGCGATCGAACCGGGTCGGTCAGAGGTACTGGCCCGGGCCGGCGGCCGGGCCGTCGGCATCGTGGCCCGGCGGGAGCGCGCGGCGGAGCTGGCCCAGCTGCGCCTGGGCCGCCATCTGCTGCGCGACCAGCGCGGTCTGGATGCCGTGGAACAGCCCCTCCAGCCACCCGACCAGCTGGGCCTGCGCGATCCGCAGCTCCGCGTCGGACGGCGGCGTGCCGTCGTCGGCGAACGGCAGCGTGATGCGGTGCAGCTCCTCGACGAGCTCGGGCGACAGCCCGTCCTCGAGCTCGTGCATCGAGCGCTCGTGCACGTCGGCCAGCCGCGCACGGGCCGCGTCGTCGAGCGGAGCGCTGCGCACCTCGTCGAGCAGCTGCTTGAGCATGGTGCCGATCCGCATGACCTTGGCGGGCTCGTCCACCATGCCCGCCAGGCCCTCGCCCTGCTCGTCGTCGGGGGGAACGATCACCACGCGGGGGCGGTCCGGAGTCGTCTCGTCCGTCATCCCCGCATTGTCACGGTTCCAGCAGCACCTTGCCGAACACCGCGCCCGACTCGAGCAGCCGGTGCGCGTCCGCAGCCCGCGCGAGCGGGAACGTGGCGTGGACGATCGGCCGGATCCTGCCGGCGGCGACCAGCGGCCACAGGTCCTCGCGCACCCCCGCCATCACGCGTGCCTTGTCGTCGGGCGCGCGCGACCGCAACGTCGTCCCGATCACCGACGCCCGACGGTTCATCAGGGCCGCCAGGTCGAGCTCGGCGCGTCGGCCCTTCTGCATGCCGATCACCACCAGGCGCCCGCCGTCGGCGAGCATCGCCAGGTTGTCGGCGAGCGCCGCGGCGCCGACGACGTCCAGGACGACGTCGACGCCGCGCCCGTCCGTCGCCGCCAGGACCTGCTCGACGAGGTCGTCGGCGTGGTGGTCCAGGGCGACGTCCACGCCGAGCTCGCGCAGCCGCTCGACCCGCTCGGGACCGCCGGCGGTGGCGAGCACGTGAGCGCCGTAGTGCTCGCGTGCCACCTGGACGGCGACCGATCCGACGCCACCGGAGCCGCCGCGGACCAGGACGGTCTGACGGGCGGCCAGGTGCGCGGCCTCGAAGTTCGACCACACCGTGGCGAGCGCCTCCGGGAGCGCGGCGGCGTCGCGGTGGGTGAGCGCGTCCGGGACCACGAGCGCCAGCTCCGCCGGGACCGCCACGAGCTCCGCGTACCCGCCGCCGCCCAGCAGTGCGGCGACACGGCTGCCGGCGGGCACGTCGGGGGTCCCGACGACGACCGTGCCGGAGACCTCCATCCCGAGCCACTCGGGCGCGCCCGGGGGAGGTGGATAGTGCCCGACACGCTGAAGCAGATCGGCGCGGTTGAGGCCCGCAGCGGCCACCCGGATGAGAAGATCCCCGGGCCGAACGGCCGGATCGGGCACGTCGTGCAGTGCCAGGACGTCCGGTCCACCGGGTTCTTCGACGACGATCGCGCGCACGAGCACGACCGTATCCCCAGGACGGACTACCACACGCCGGTGTGAATCCGGCGTATCGACATCGGCCATGTCCATGGCAAACTCTGCCGACGGCTAATGGTCCTGTGTCCAGGAGCCGATGAAGTGCGAACGGGGCACCCGTGGATCGACCAGACGACTGGTGGGACGCGGACACACCCAAGGTCGGGTGAAGGAAGGGAACGACATGCTGCGACGGTTTGGCATCCGCGCCAAGGTGATGGCGGTTCTCGCCGTCCCCATGATCGTGCTGCTTGTCGCCGGGGTGTACATCTCGTACGGCGCCGTGCAGAAGTACCAGGACGCGAGCGCCGCCCAGGCGGTCATCAAGACGCTCGACGCGTACAAGCCGCTGTCGGCCGCGATCGAGAACGAGCGTGTCGTCACGATCACCGGTGGGTCGAAGGAGGAGGTCGCCGCGGCGCGTGCGGCCACCGACAAGGCACTGTCCGAGGTCCGCGACGTCACCCAGGACATCGACCTGGGGAACTTCCCGCCCACCGTCGTCACGCACTTCAAGCAGGTCCAGGAGAGCTACAACACCAACCTGCCCGACGCGCGCTCGGCCGCCGACAGCGGCCTGGCCGGCAACGTCGCCTACAACTACGCCGCCATCACGACGGGTGAGCTCGACCTCGTCGACGAGATCGGCCAGGTCCTCACGGACCGCGAGGTCGGCGCCTCGATCAGTGCCTTCGGCGCGATCCAGCTCCTGTCCAACCGACTCGTCTCCGAGATGATCAACGGTCTGCAGGAGCACGC
>Ga0160439_1000087_pt1 | contig 80427 bp, 74 predicted proteins | sample HID1975M_E0MG_FD_108201 | JGI IMG/M metagenome (GOLD analysis project Ga0160439, IMG submission 108201) | Enriched soil microbial communities from UW Madison campus, WI, USA - HID1975M_E0 MG | ecosystem: Environmental > Terrestrial > Soil > Unclassified | place: USA: Madison, Wisconsin...
CCCGCGACGACGACGCGCGCGCCGTCCAGATCGAGAGCCACCTAGCCGGACACCCACTCGGCGTAGAAGATGCCGATCCCGAGCGCGACGAACAGCCCGGCGATGATCCAGAACCGGATGACGATGGTGACCTCGCCCCAGCCTTGGAGCTCGAAGTGGTGGTGCAGCGGCGCCATCTTGAACACGCGTCTGCCGGTCAGCTTGAAGAAGCCGATCTGGATGACGTCCGAGAGCACCTCGAGGACGAAGAGGCCACCGATGATCGCGGCCAGGATCTCGGTCCGCGTCAGGATCGACAGCCCGGCGAGCGCACCACCGAGGGCCAGCGAGCCGGTGTCGCCCATGAAGATCTTGGCCGGGCTGGCGTTCCACCACAGGAAGCCGAAGCACGCACCCGTGATCGAGGCGGCGACGACCGCGAGCGCGAGCGGGTCGCGCGTCTCGTAGCAGCTGGGGCCGGCCGTCGCCAGGAACTGGCAGGACTGGTTGAACTGCCAGACGCCGACGACGACGAACGAGCCGAAGACGATGAGCGACGTGCCCGTCGCCAGCCCGTCGAGGCCGTCGGTGAGGTTGACCGCGTTGGACCAGGCGGTGATGAGGAAGTTGGCCCACACCACGAACAGGATCAGGCCGATCGTGGCGCCGGCGAACGCGAGGTCCAGCTTGGTGTCGCGGATGAACGAGATGTGGGTGGACGCAGGGGTGCGGAACTGGGAGTTGGGGAACTGCAGCGCGGCGACGGCGAACGTGACGCCCACCAGCCCCTGCCCCACGAACTTCCACCGCGCCTTGAGGCCCAGGCTGCGCTGCCGCGAGATCTTGATGTAGTCGTCGAGGAAGCCGACCAGGCCCAGGCCGGTCATGAGGAACAGGACCAGCACCTCGGACGCGCTCGGCGCCGTACCGGTGACGAGCAACGCCCCCGCCCAACCGATCAGCGTGGCGCCGATGATGACGACGCCGCCCATCGTGGGGGTGCCGCGCTTGGTGAAGTGCGCGGTGGGTCCGTCCTGCCGGATGAACTGGCCGTACTGCTTGCGGACCAGCAGCCGGATGAACAGCGGCGTGGCCAGCAGCGCGACCAGCATCGAGACGAAGCCCGCGATCAGGACGGCCTTCACGCGGCGTCACCCCCCGCGACCAGCAGGTCGCCGAGACGCCACAGCCCCGAGCCGTACGACGACTTCACGAGCACGACGTCGCCGGGACGCAGCTCGTGCTCCAGGAAACGGGTCGCCGCGTCCAGGTCGTCGGCCAGCAGGACCTCGTCCCCCCAGCTCCCCTCGCGGTTGGCGCCGTCGCGGATGCCGCGCGCGCCCTCGCCCACCACGAGCGTCAGCCCGATGTTGAGCCGGACCACCAGGGTGCCGAGCGCGTCGTGCGCCTCGCGCGATCCCTCGCCGAGCTCGAGCATCTCGCCGAGGACGGCCACAGAGCGGCGGTCGCGCCCGGCCACGACGGCGAGCGCCTTGAGCGCCGCCCGCATGGAGTCCGGGTTCGCGTTGTAGGAGTCGTCGATGACCGTGATGCCGTCGGGACGGTCGACGACGTGCATACGGTGCGGGCTCAGCGCGTCCGCGGCGCTCAGCCCCGCGGCCACGTCGTCGAGCGTGAGGCCGACGGCCAGGCCGGCGGCGGCCGCGGCGAGCGCGTTGTGGACATGGTGCTCACCGACGAGCCGCAGCTCGACCGGCGCGCTGCCGCCCGCCGTGACGATCGTGAACCGGGCACGGCCGGCGCGGTCGACGACGACGTCCGCGGCGCGCACGTCGCTCGCGGGCGCGCTGCCGAAGGTCACCACGTCGCCGGGCGCGAGCGGGGCCATGGCCGAGACGCGCTGGTCGTCGGCGTTGAGCACGGCGACGCCGTCCGGCAGCAGGCCCTGCACGATCTCGGACTTGGCGGTCGCGACCGCCTCGATCCCGCCGAACCCGCCCAGGTGCGCCTGCCCGACGACGAGCACGACCGCCACGTCGGGCGGTGCGATGTCCGTCAAGTAGGTCAGGTGCCCCGGCCCGCTCGCGCCCATCTCGAGCACCAGGTAGCGCGTGGTCTCGTCGGCGCGCAGCACCGTCAGCGGCAGGCCGATCTCGTTGTTGAACGACCGCACGGGCGCGATCGTCGGGCCAGCGGTGCCGCACAGCTGCGCGAGCAGGTCCTTGGTCGTCGTCTTGCCGACCGAGCCGGTGATGCCGACGACCTTGAGCTCCGAACCGCCGGGCTCCAGCGCCGCCTCGCGCAGCCGGGCCAGCACCTCGCGCGCCAGGTCGCCGAGCGCGCGCTCCACGTCGTCGACCAGCACGGCCGGCAGGTCACCGGCCGGGCCCGCGACGGGACGCGCGGCCAGCACCAGCGCGGCACCCGCGGCGACCGCGGTCGCTGCGTAGTCGTGCCCGTCCACGTGCTCGCCGGGCAGCGCGACGAACAGGCCGCCCGTCTCGACCTCGCGCGAGTCCGTGACCACGGCGCCGTGCACCAGCACGGCGTCGTCGACCGCGTGCAGCCGACCGCCGGTCGCGGCGGCGATCTCGGCCGCCGTCAGCGCGATCACGCGTGGTTCTCCGCAGCCTCGGCGTCGCGGACCGCGCGGGCCCGCTGCTCGAACGCGCTGCGCAGCACGTCACGGTCGTTGTACCGGTGGAACACGCCGGCGATCTCCTGTGTGGGTTCGTGCCCCTTGCCCGTGATGATCACGGTGTCCGGCTCGTCGGCCAGGGCGAGGGCGTCGTGGATGGCCTGCGTGCGGCTGGTCGTCGCCTCGTGCACATCGGTCAGGTCGGGCCGCACCGCGCGGACCCCGTCAAGGATGGCGGACCTGATGCTCTGCGGCTCCTCGGAACGGGGGTTCTCGTCGGTGACGACGATCACGTCCGCGAGGCGCGCGGCGATCTCCCCCATGATCGGGCGCTTGCCCTGGTCGCGGTCGCCGTCCGAGCCGAACACCAGGATCAGGCGTCCGGGCGTGATGGGACGGACCGCCTCGAGCGCGAGCACGAGCGCGTCGGGGGTGTGCGCGTAGTCGACGAGCGCGAGCGGCAGGCCGTCGCCACGTTCGATCACGCGCTCCATGCGGCCGGGCACGGCGCCGGCGATCCCGACGGCCTCGATGGCGGCCGCCAGCGGCACCCCGGCGGCGTGCGCGACGACGACGGCGAGCGCCGCGTTGGAGACGTTGACGAGCCCGGGCAGCGGGCTGGCCGCCTCGTGCAGCGTCCCGTCCGGCGCGCGCAACGTGAACGTCGACCCGACGCCGTCGAGCCCGATGTCCGCGGCGACGACAGCCCAGTCGGCGTCGTCGGCCTCGGGCGCACCGACGTGCGTCGCGACCGACTCGACGGGGATCCGCGCCTCACGGGCGAGCCGCCGGCCCCACTCGTCGTCGACCACGACCACACCGCGGCGCGCCTGCCCGGGCGCGAACAGCCGGGCCTTGTCGCGGAAGTAGCCCTCCATGTCGCCGTGGAAGTCGAGGTGGTCGCGCTGCAGGTTGGTGAACGCGGCCACGTCGAACTCCAGGCCGTGCACGCGACCCAGCGCGAGCGCGTGCGAGGAGACCTCGGTGACCATCGCGGTGGCACCTCGCTCGAGCGCGAGCGCGAGGATCGCCTGCAGGACGGGCGCCTCGACCGTCGTGCGCGGGCTCTCGATGCCCTCGTCGCCGATCCGCAGCTCCACCGTGCCCATCACGGCCGTGAGCCGGTGGGCGGCGCGCAGCGCGGCGTCGACGAAGTACGTGGTCGTCGTCTTGCCGTTCGTCCCCGTGATGCCGACGGTCGTCAGCCGGTCCCCCGGCGTGCCGTGCACGTGCGCCGCCAACGGGCCGGCGACGCCGCGGGGGTCCGCCGAGATGAGCACAGGGACGGTGAGGTCGGACAGCAGCTCGGCCCCTGCCTCGTCCGTGACGACGGCGACGGCGCCTGCGGCGACGGCCGACGAGGCGTAGGTCGCACCGTGGACGCGCAGGCCGGGCACGGCGACGAACAGGTCGCCCGGCTCGACGTCGGTGCTGGTGACGGTGACTCCGGTGACGCGGACGGACGCCAGCTCCTGCGGCACGCCTGTGACCAGGTCGAACGCTGCAGCGAGATCGGCGAGACCGTGGTCCGCGGGATGCGTCGGGCGCATCCGGGCGGGTGAGGTCATGGGGAGAATCTACCCCGGTGCAGGCCTGCGCCCCCGCATCCGCCGGGCGTCACCACGTCGTCGGGAACGGGTTGGCCTTGGCTCCCGACGGTGCGACGCCCAGCTCGCCGAGCGTGTACGCGGCGACGTCCTTGAAGACGGGCGCTGCCACGTCACCGCCGTAGATCGACGACTTCGGGTTGTGCAGGATGACGCTGACGACGATCCGCGGGTTGTCGGCAGGCACCGCGCCGATGAACGACGCGGTGATGCCCTGCTTCCCGTTGAGCCAGTTCTGCGCGGTGCCGGTCTTGCCGGCCACCACGTACCCGGGGATCGCGGCGGTCTTGGCGGTCCCGCCCTCCTCGGTGACGCTCTCCATCATGCGCAGCACGGTGTCGGCCGTCTTCTTGCTGACCACACGCGTCGACGGCTTCGTGGCAGCGGCCGTGTACGTCCCGTCCGCGTCCGTCCAGCCGGCGATGATGTGCGGCTCGACCTGGACGCCGTGGTTCGCGACCGTGGCGAACACCTGCGTGACCTGAAGCGCGTTGACAGCGACGGCCTGGCCGAACAGGACGGCGTACTTGGACCGGCCGTCGGGGTCCGAGAAAAGACCGGGCGACTCACCGGGGAGCTCGATGCCGGTCTTGCTGCCGAACCCGAACCGCTTGAGGTAGTCGTAGCGCTGGTCGGTGGTCAGGTGCTGGCCGATCATGACCGTGCCGGCGTTCGAGGACTGCGCCAGGATGCCGGTCGTCGTCAGCTTGAGCGTCGCGTGCTCGTGCGAGTCGTGGAACGACTGCCCGTTGTCGGTCGTGTAGCTGTACGGGACCTTGAACTCGGACGTCGGGGTGACCAGGCCCTCCTCGAGAGCGGCCGCCATCGTGATGACCTTGCCCGTCGAGCCGGGCTCGAAGACGTTGGAGACCGACGGGGCGAGCGAGCCGCCCTTCGAGTCCCCGGGGTTGTTGGGGTCGCGGGTGCCCGAGTCGGCGAGCGCGAGGATCGCGGACGTCCCGACCTCCTCGACCACGACGGTGCCGGAGTCGGCGCCGGTCTTGGCGATGGCGTCGTCGAGCGCGTCCTCCGCGCGGAACTGGATGTCGCTGTCCATCGTGAGGCGCACCGAGCTCCCGGACTTGGCCGGCGTGTCCTGATTGTATCCACCGGGCACCGCCTGCCCGTTCGCGCCGCCCTCGTACACCTCCTCGCCGGGGGTGCCCTTGAGCTTGTCGTCGAGCGACGCCTCGAGCCCCTCCAGGCCGGCGCCCGCCGAGTTGACGAAGCCGATGACGTTGCCCGCCAGCGCGCCGTTGGGGTAGGTCCGGTCGGCGACGACGTCCACGTTGATGCCGGGCAGCTTGAGCGCGCGGATCTCGCGGGCGACCTGCGGCAGGACGCCCTTCTTGAGCACCTTGAAGCCCTTCTCGCCGACCAGGAGGCCACCGAGCTCGGGCTTGTCCACGTCCAGCAGGGGCGCCAGCAGCGTCGCGACGCCCTCGACCCCCTTCGGCACGTCGGCCGTGCCCAGGTACTGCCCGACGAGCTTCTGGTTCACCGAGATCTCGTACCGCTCGACGGACGTGGCCAGCGCGACGCCGTTGACGTCCGTGATCTGACCGCGCGTGCCGAGCTGCGTCACGTCGATGAGCCGTGCGGCGCGCGCCTTCGCGGCGATCGTCGGGCCGTTCACCACCTGGATCTTGACGAGCTGGACGGCGAAGAGCACGAGGACGGCGACGATCGCGATCGTCAGGAACAGCATCCGCCCGCGCGACCCGGACCGCGCCGGCGCAACGGCGACCCGTCCGGGGATGACGCGCGAGGCGGTGGGCCCCCCGACGCGGGAGCGCTGCTGCGGGACGGGCGTGCGCGGTCGCTGGACGGTGGGCGCGCTCACTTCGACGCCTTGGGTGCCACCTGCACGCTCCCGTCGGAGAGCCGCACCCAACCGGTCCCTGCCGCGGGCACCATCCCGAGCTTCGCCGCGGCCTTGGCGAGCGACTGCGGCGACGACTTCTCGTCCAGCGTCGCGGCCAGGTCCTTCTGGTCCTGGTCGAGGCGGCTGAGCTGGTTGACCAGGTCGTGCCGGGCGTACGCGGCCTGCGCCATCTGCGTGTTGAGGAGGAGGGCCGAGAGCAGCGCGACCGCCAGGATCCCCATGCACACCAGGACGAACGGCACCCGCGTACGGGCCTGCGCGGGTGCGCGGACCACGCGCAGCCGCGGCGACGGCGGCGTCTGGACGGCCGGACGAGGACGGGGCGCGAACGTCGGCGGTGCGACGCGGGCGGCTGCCTGGGCGCTCATGGGGTCCTCCTGGGGGCCTTGCCGTGCTGGTCTGCGTGGGTGCGGCGCATGTGCGTCGGGGTGGGCCGGAGCCTCTCGGCGGCACGCAGCCGCACGGAGGCGGAGCGTGGGTTGAGCGCGAGCTCGGCCTCGTCGGCCTCCTCGGCGCCGCGGGTCACGAGCCGCAGGTAGGGCTGGTGCGTGTCGGGGACGACCGGCAGGTCGGGCGGCGCGCTCGTCGTCGCCCCCGCCGCGAACGCCTGCTTGACGATCCGGTCCTCGAGGGACTGGTACGCCTCGACGACGATGCGGCCACCGACCGCGAGCGCCTCGATGGACTCGGGAACGGCCCGCTCGAGCGTCTCGAGCTCACCGTTCACCTCGATCCGCAGCGCCTGGAACGTGCGCTTGCCGGGGTGGCCGCCCGTCTTGCGCGTCGCCGCCGGGATGCTGGCGCGCAGGATGTCGACGAGCTCGCCCGTACGCGTCAGTGGCGCCTTCGCCCGCGCCGCGACGATGTTGCGCGCGATGCGGGGCGCGAACCGCTCCTCGCCGTAGACCCGCAGGATCCGGGCGATGTCGCGCTCGTCGTAGGTGTTCAGGACGTCGGCGGCGGTGATGCCGCGCGTCGCGTCCATGCGCATGTCCAGGGGTGCGTCCTGCGCGTAGGAGAAGCCGCGCTCGACCTCGTCGAGCTGCAGCGACGACACGCCCAGGTCCATCAGCACGCCCTGGACGGCGCCGATCCCCAGGTCCTCGAGGACGTCGCGGATCTCGTCGTACACCGCGTGCACGCCCGTGAACCGGTCACCGAACCGCGCCAGGCGGCGCCCGGCGAGCTCGAGCGCCTGCGTGTCCCGGTCCAGGCCGACGACCCGCACGTGCGGGAACGCGGACAGCACACCTTCGGTGTGCCCCCCCATCCCGAGGGTGGAGTCGACCATCACGGCACCCTCGGCGGCGAGCGCCGGTGCGAGCAGGTCCAGGCAGCGCTGCAGGAGGACGGGGACGTGGCGCTCGTCCGCAGGTCGGTCGTCGGTCATCGGTCCCTCCCCCCGTGCTCGTGCTGTTCACAACCAGGTGCTGCTGGAAAACGCTGGTGGTCTCGCGGCCCCTCCGCCGTCCGACCAGATCCCCCACCGACCCTCTGACGCCGGGGAAGTGCGTCAGAGCGGACGGGAGGAGGTCTCACCGGGCGGCATGCTTCGGGCGTCGACCGTCTAGAAGGGTCCGTTGGGGAAGACCTCCTCGGTGGTGTCGGCGTAGCCGGACTCCTGCTCCTCGAGATACGTCTCCCAGGCCTGCAGGTCCCAGATCTCCACGCGGGTGCCGGCACCGATGACGGCGACGTCCCGGTCGAGGCCGGCGTACTTGCGCAGGACCGGCGGGATCGAGATGCGGCCCTGCTTGTCGGGCAGCTCGTCGCTCGCGCCGGACAGGAAGACACGCAGGTAGTCCCGGGCCTGCTTGCTCGTCACCGGGGCCTGCGCGAGCTGGCCGTGGTAGCGGCGGAACTCGTCCATCGGGAGCAGGAACAGGCAGCGCTCCTGACCCCGGGTCATGACCAGTCCCGTCGAGAGCTGACCGCGGAACTTGGCCGGGAGGATGAGCCGGCCCTTGTCGTCGAGCCGCGGGGTGTAGGTGCCCAGGAAGGGCGCACTCGAACCGAAGAGGCCGGACGTCGCGTCACCGGTCACCACCCCTCCTCCCCGCTCTCGTGCTCGGCCCTCCCAGCCTCACCACGTGCCTCCACGCTACTCCACTTCACTCCACCAGCAACCGCACAGAGGCCCAAGTTCACCCGTATGCGCACCGTTCTCGCAGGTCACAGCAGTGGGGAGAAGTGGAGGGATTTCGTGGCCGACGAAGGCCCCGGGCGCGTCGTCCACGCACACCGCGGCCGCAGGCCCGGAGGTTCCACCACATTCCGGACAGCAGGACGCGATCGGGCGGTCGACCAGCGACACTCGAGGCGGGGGACGGTCGCGCGGTGGAGCGAAGTGGAGGCTCTCGGGCGAGCAGCGATCTCACCCCCATCCCGATGACCGGGGCGTGTGCGCACACGTAGGCTCGTCCCGGACCAACCCCGCCAAAGGAGGCGCCATGCTGCAGGCCGTCCCGTCGTCGACCGAGCTCGACGACCTCGTCGCCACTACCGGTCGCATGCGCGCCGGCATCGAGAAGGTGGTCACGGGCCGGCCCGAGCTCGTCGCGACCACGGTCGCCGTCCTGCTCGCGGAGGGGCACCTGCTGCTGGAGGACGTGCCCGGCGTCGGCAAGACCACGCTCGCCAAGGCGCTCGCGCGCTCGATCGACTGCCAGGTGGGTCGCATCCAGTTCACGCCGGACCTGCTGCCGAGCGACCTGACCGGCGTGAACATCTACCGCAGCCAGACCGGCGAGTTCGAGTTCCGGCCCGGCCCGGTCTTCTCGCACATCGTGATCGGCGACGAGATCAACCGCGCCTCCCCCAAGACGCAGTCCGCGCTGCTGGAGTGCATGCAGGAGGCCCAGGCCACGGTCGACGGGCACTCCTACCCGCTGCCGCGCCCGTTCCTGGTGGTCGCGACGCAGAACCCCGTCGAGATGGAGGGGACCTACCCGCTCCCCGAGGCCCAGCGCGACCGGTTCATGGCGCGCCTCACCGTGGGCTACCCCAGCGTCGACTCCGAGCTCGCGATGCTCGACCTGCAGGAGACGGTCGACCCGCTGGCGGACCTGCGCCCCGTGACGGACGCCGCGCACGTGGGCCGACTCATCGACGTCGCGCGCCGGATCTACGCCGCTCCCGGGGTCAAGCGGTACGTCGTCGACCTCGTCACCGCGACGCGCGAGGACCAGGGGCTCCGCCTCGGGGCGTCCCCGCGCGCAGCCATCCAGCTCCTGCGGGCCTCGAAGGCTGCCGCGGCGGTCGCCGGACGCGACCACGTGCTCCCCGACGACGTGCAGTCGCTGGCCGGCCCCGTCCTGGCGCACCGCCTGCTGCCCAGCACCGAGTCGCGGCTGTCGGGCCGCAGCACCGAGGCCATCGTGCGGGACGTCGTCGCGCGCGTCGCCGTCCCGAGCCCGTCGGTGAGCGCACGCGGGACGCGCTCCGCGCTGCGCTGATGCGCCTGCGTCCCACGCCGCGGGGCTGGGCCCTCGGCATCACCGGGCTCGTGCTCCTGGGGCTCGGCGCCGGGCTCGAGTCGCTCGACCTGCTGCGGATCGCGGCGCTCGCGCTGCTGTGCGTCGGCGGCGCCGCGGCGATGGTCGCGTGGCGCGACCCGGCCCGCGGGCGCAACCGGATCGACGTGACGCGCGTCGCCGCCCCGAACCCCGTGCACGCCGGGTCCGTCGTCGGCGTCGACGTCCACATCCGGGCACGGGACGCCGGCTCACGCACCCGCCTGGCCGGCCTGCGGTTCGCCGAGCAGGCGGCCACGGAGCTGTCGGCCGGGCGCCCGCTCAAGGCCAAGGTGACGCGGGAACGAGCGCACGTCACGGTGAGCTACACGGTCGAGGCCGCCCGCCGCGGCCGGTGGCCGATCGGGCCGCTCGTCGTGACACGGACGGACGTCTTCGCCACGATGGCGACCACCACGACGCTCGGCGACGACGCCGAGATCCGGGTCTGGCCGGCCGTCCGGACGCTGCCCGCCCCCACGGACGTCCTGGTCGGCGAGCCCGACCGCGTCGCGCTCGGCGCACGGTCCCCGTCCACCGACGACGCGTCGCTGCGCGACTACCGCGAGGGCGACGACCTGCGGCGCGTGCACTGGAGCAGCAGCGCCCGCCGGGGCGCGCTCATGGTCCGTTCCGACGAGCGTGCCGGCATGCGACCCGTGTCCGTGCTGATGGACCTGCCGCTGCGCGGTGGGCACGCGATGGAGTGGACCGTCTCCACCGCGGCATCGATGGCCCTGGCCATGCTCGACGCCGGCCACCCCGTGCGCATCCTCGACGGCGGGCACGTGTCCGGCCTGACGACGCCGTTCCTGCACGCGCGCACCGACTCCGCCCGCAGCGCGCTGCTGGACCGGACCATCGACCTGGAGCCGACCCGCAGCGCCGCGCAGGCCGAGCACCAGCTCGTCGCCGCGGCCCACATGCTCGACAGCACCGAGGCGGGCGGCGAGATCGTGCTCGCCCTCCTGGGCGGCACCGGGACGACCGGTCGCGAGGCGCTGGCCCACGTCGCCGACACCGCGCAGTGCTGGGCGATGGTCCGCACGGACGGCGGCACTCCGAGCCAGTCCCGGGAGGCCGAGCACACGCTGCACGCGCTGCGCCGGGCCGGCTGGCGTGCCGTGGGCGTCACGTCCGGCGAGGACCAGGTCGACGCCTGGCTGCGGATGCTGGGTGACGCCCGATGAGCCTCGTCGCGCGCCGGGCACCGCGCGGGTCCCGCGCCACGCTCGCCACCGCGCTCGTCGCCGTGGGCACCTGCGCGAGCACCCTGGCGCTGGCCAACCTGCTCAGCCCCGGAGGCGGTCGCGGCGTCATCTGGCTGTGCGTCCTGCTGCTGGCCGCGTTCGTCGCCGGCGTACGCGCACTCACGCGCACCTGGTGGGTGCCGTCGGCCGCGGGGCTGGTGGCCGCCGCCGTCGGCGTGGTCCTGCGCTACGGCGCTCCCCCCGGTCGCCTTCAGCTGGTGCCCACGCCGGACACGTGGGACCGCGCGAGGGCCGTCTGGTCGGACGGGCTCGCCCTCATCGACTCCTCGGTCGTCCCCATGGACGTCACGAGGCCCGTCGAGATGGTCATCCTCGTCGGCGCGCTCTTCGTCTTCCTGGCCTGCGACCTGCTCGCGGTCGGGCTCGGGCGCGCCGGGTGGGCCGGCCTGGTCTACCTGGCCATGTGGGCCCCGGCGCTCACGCTCGGGTTCGACGCCGGCGCCTGGGCCCTGCTGTGGACGGGCGCCGCCTACCTCCTGCTCCTCGCCGTCACGTCCGCCCCGCACGCGGGCGGGGTCGAGCGCGGCCGGCTCGCGTCGGCGGCCCTGTGGTCCACGGCGGCCGTGGTCGTCGGCGCCCTCGTCCTGGGGCCGATCCTGACCGTGCTGCCCGCCTGGTCGTCGTTCGACCTGCCGTCGCTCGGCTCGGGGGCCGCCGGCCCCCTGCGGCTGTCCGACGAGCTCGACATGCGCCACAGCCTGGGCAAGCGCTCCGGCAGCACGGTCCTGACCTACTCGGTCGCACCCGCCGGCCCCGCGGCGACGCCGGCGGCCTCGAGCAGCGCCACGCCCCTGCCGGCGGCCCCGGCCGGGCCCAGCCCGAGCGCCACGCCCACCCAGGCGCCGCTGGTGGCCACCGTCGCGAGCGTCGGTCCGCTGCGAGCCTTCACGCTGACCGAGTTCGACGGTCGGACCTGGACCCCGACCGAACCCGTGGCGACCAACGCGGTCGCAGGCGGGTCCCTGCTCGCCACCGACCCGGACCTGAGGGGCACCGAGCCCGACGCGAAGCGCGGCGTGCTGGCGAAGGTCGACGTCGAGGTCGGCACTCTCGACGAGAAGCGCCTGCCGATCGGGATCTTCCCGCGCACGGTCGACGCGCCGGGGAGCTGGCAGTACGACGCGGAGCGCGACGAGGTCTTCGGCTCCGACGCGACGCCGACGGGCATGAGGTACTCGATGGTCGTCGAGCTCCCTGACCTGCGCCCCGAGGACCTCGAGGATGCGACGACGCCCGCTCCGCCGGACGCCGAGGTGTCGGGCGTGCTGTCCGTGCCGGCCACGTCCCACAGCGACGACATCGCCGCGCTCGCCCGCGACCTCACGAAGAACGACCCGACGCCTTACAAGAAGGCCATGTCGCTGCAGAGCTACCTGAGGGCCTCGTCGAACTTCACCTACGACACACGCGTCGCCCCCGCCAGCACGGACGACGCGGTGTGGGACTTCCTGCAGGACAAGCACGGCTACTGCGTCCAGTTCGCGACGACCATGACGGTGATGGCGCGGACGCTCGGGATCCCCGCGCGGATGGGCGTCGGGTTCCTGCCCGGCAAGGCGAACGACGACGGAGCGATCGTGGTCACCGGCAAGGAGGCGCACACCTGGCCCGAGCTCTACTTCGGCCCCGACCTGGGGTGGGTCCGGTTCGAGCCGACCCCCGCCGTCCAGTCCGGGGCTCCGCCGGTGTGGAGCGACCCGTTCCAGGCCAACGCGCCGGGCACCGACCCCCGCGACGACCTCAACCAGCGCCCGGACGACGTCTCCACCGACGACGCCGCGCCGACCGACGCGGCGACCTCGACACCCGCTGCCCCGACCACCGACACCGCCAACCTGCTCGTGCCGGTCCTGATCACGCTCGCCGCGGTGCTGCTGCTGGCCGGCTTCGCCGTCGCCCTGGTCGTCTCGCGCCGCCGCGCCCGCCCGGACCTGAGGCCCGAGCAGGCGTGGACGCGGACGCGCAAGGGTCTCGCGGCGCGCGGGATCCGGTGGTCAGACGCCACGACGCCCCGCGCGGCCGTGCACAGCGTCGAAGGTCAGCTGGCCGGCCGAGGGTCCCCGGTTCTGGGCGCCGAGGCCGCACGGGCCCTGGTCTCGCTGGCGACGGCTGTCGAGACCGAGCGGTACTCACCGCGCTCGACCGACGTCAGCCCGGACGAGCTGCGCCGTTGGTCCGACACCGTGCTCGACGAGGTGAAGCGGCTGCTCAGCGACCGCTCTCGCCGCGACGCCGCTCCCAGCGCTCCTCGAGCCGAGTCATGAACCCGCGGTGCTGACGCGCCCCTGACGGACGAGCGGCGGGGCGGACGGCACCGTCCTCCGTGACGACGCCCTGCGGTCCGGTGCGGCCACGGTGCCGACCCGGGTTGGCGAACGCGAACGCGACCGCCGCGAACATGACCACGAAACCCAGCACGCCCAGCAGCGGCAGGCTGAACGCCACACCGACCACCAGAAGGACCAGCCCCACCACGGCCCCCACGGACGCGATGACGTAACGGCCCACGCCTCTGTGGCCGCTCTGCGTCAGCGTGTTCGCGAGCCGCGGATCGTCAGACGTGAGCTGTCGCTCCATCTGCTCGAGGACGCGCTGCTCGTACTCGGAGAGTGGCATCCCGACTCCTGTCGACCCTGATTTGACGCTTATCTCGTTCAGGATAGATCGGCTGCAGCAAAGGTGGTAGTCGGACGACCCCATGGCCTCCCGCTGGCGCGATCTTGACCCGCTCAGAACGCGTTGCCTACCTTCCCCGGACCCGCGGCGGACGAGGTCCGCCGAACCGACCTCACGACGCGCGGGCGTCGAGGCCGGTGGGTGCGACGTCGAGCACGAGCGACCGCACGGCGTCGACGAAGTCCTCCGCGGTGCACAGCGTCTGCTCAGCACGCTCGGACGAGACGGCGTCGAACCTGCCCGCCTCGATGGCGGACCGCGCCGGAGCGCCGGCTTCGAAGAAGTCGGACCAGCGGTCCAGCTCGGGAGCGCACCGGCGCAGCATCGACCAGACGGTGCGTGGTGGCCGACGGCCGCCGGGCGCACCTCGCGACGCGACGACGGCCGCCCCGGCTCGGAGCGCGGCGAGGTGCGCATGACTGAACTGCTCCCACGCCTCGTTCGAGAACTGTGCGGCCAGCAGCTCGGCGTCGGCCCGGTGCATGAGGTCGGTGGCACGGGGAGACGCGGGAGCCCGACCGCTCACCGCGGGATCGACGCGGCTCGCGGACATGAGGGTCGTCACCGACCGACCGGGCGCGACGGCCCGCCCGCTGCCACCGCGCTCCCCCGACATCAGCTCTGCGTGGGTCACCTCGACCACCTCCTGTCTCATCATCGAACACATGTTCGACCGCGTCAACCCCTGCACCGCAACGAGGTGCGCGGCGCCCAGTACGGTTGCTGCATGCCCCGCCGCGACCGACCCGCCCGCGGCCGCCCAGGTTCCCACCGAGCACCCACACCCTCCCGTTCGCTGATGGACTCCTGGCCCGACGGCCCCGTCCTCATCCCCACGGGGTCGGTCGAGCTGGTGCGGTCGGCGGACGAGCCGACCGGCGTGACGGTCCTCGTCAACGGGGTGCCGAGCTCGTACCTCGACCTCGCGGACCCGGGCGCGCTGGCGTTCGAGTACATGCAGCAGATGAAGCTCGTGGTCGACGAGCTCGAGCCCCCGTCTCTCGACGTCGTCCACCTGGGCGCCGCGGGCTGCGCGCTCGCCCGGGCGATCCACGCCTCGCGACCCGCCTCCCGGCAGATCGCGGTCGAGCTGGACACCGCGCTCCCCGAGCTCGTGCGGGTGTGGTTCGACCTGCCGCGCGCACCGGCGCTGCGGATCCGCGCCGGAGACGCACGGGCCACGCTCGCCGCCATGGCCACCGGCTCGGCCGACGTCGTCGTCCGCGACGTCTTCGCCGGTGCCCGGACGCCCGCGCACGTCACGACGCGGGAGATGGTCGCGGAGGTGGTGCGGGTGCTACGACCCGGCGGCGTCTACCTCGTCAACTGCGCCGACCGTCCGCCGCTGGGCACCGCGCGTGCCGAGCTCGCGACCCTCGCGGACGCCTTCGCGGACACGGCGGCGATCGCCGAGCCCGGAGTGCTGCGCGGGCGGGGCTACGGCAACCTTGTCCTGGTCGGCACCGACCGCACCGACCTGCTCGGCGCACCGGGCCTCGCGCGCCACGTGCGCAGCCTTCCCGCACCGGCGCGCCTGCTGCACGGCGACGAGCTGCGCGCCTTCGTCGGTCGCGCACCCGTCCTGCGCGACCCCGAGGCCGCTCCCGGCACGACCGTCGAGCACACCGCGCCGCAGACGCCGTGAGGCCGCCCCCGAAGGGACGGCCTCACGGCACGAACGGGAGCCGCGAGGCTCCTCGATCCGTTCAGTCGATCAGAGCGGGCGGACGTGCTCGGCCTGCGGACCCTTGTCACCCTGCGTGATGTCGAACTCCACGCGCTGCCCCTCGTCGAGCGAGCGGTAGCCCTGCGTGTCGATCGCCGAGTAGTGGACGAAGACGTCGGCGCCGCCGCCATCCTGGGCGATGAACCCGTAGCCCTTCTCGGAGTTGAACCACTTGACAGCACCCTGTGCCATGTCTTGCTTCCTTCTGTCCCACCGGTGAGCGCCGCGGACGTGTTCCGCGACGTGCCGCAATGCCTACGTCCTGCACCGGATGGTCCAGCCAGCCGCACCGACACCGGGTCCCCCGGCCTACGGCCCAGGGGCGTCGGTGCCGGTCACGCGGGATAAACCGGTCGAGCGAGCACGCCACTGCAACGCGAAGATCCTGGCACGCCGGGTGTGGCGCGCGCCACGGTTTGACGGCCCCCGCGGTGCGGATTCGACAACGATTGGGTAAAGGTCGGCACCAGGACAGGGTCAGTCGTCGGCGGAGTCCCCGTGCTCGGCCAGGAACCGCTCGAACTCCGCCCCGATCTCGTCGGCCGTCGGCAGGTCGGCCGACCGCGCCAGCAGGCTGCCTCGGCCCGAGCTGCGCGCGAACGCGTCGTACTGCTCCTCGAGCGCCTGCACGACGCCGCTGACCTCCTCCGACTGCGCGACCTGGCGCTCGATCTCGGCCGTGGCCTCGGTCGCGGCCGCCGTCAGCGCGGTGGTGCGCAGCTCGAGCCCGGTCGCCTGCTCGATCGCGTGCAGCGCGGCGATGCTGGCCTGCGGGTACGACGACTGCGTGAGGTAGTGCGGCACGTGGACGGCGAAGCCCATCGCGTCGTGGCCCTGCTCCCCCAGCCGCAGCTCGAGCAGCGAGGACGCACTGGCGGGCACCTGGACGGTCCCGAACCACGACGGGTGGTCCGCGACCAGCTCGGGGCGCGTCGCGTGCGCCGTCACCGAGGCGGGACGCGTGTGCGGGATCCCCATCGGGATGCCGTGCAGCCCCACGGTCAGGGGGACGTCGAAGCGCTCGACGAGCTGGCGGACGGCGGCGACGTAACGTTCCCACTGCACGTCGGGCTCGACGCCGTGCAGCAGCAGGAAGGGCGTCCCGGCGGCGTCGTCGACCAGGTCGACGACGAGCTCGGGCTCCTCGTAGGCCGACCACGTGGTCGCGTCGAACGTCATGAGCGGCCGGCGCGAGCGGTAGTCGAGCAGCTGGTCGACGTCGAAGGACGCCAGCCGCACGCTCGACAGCTCGTCGGACAGGTGCTCGGCCGCGATCTGGCCGGCGTTGCCCGCGTCGATGAAGCCCCGCACGGCGTGCACCAGCACGGGTCCGCGACCGCCGGCGCTGCGCTGGTCCAGGCGCTCGTCCAGGCGTGCTGCGACGTCAGGATCCACCTCGTAGATCTCGCTCGGGTCCAACATGCGTCGGGTTCTGCCTCTCGTCCGCGGTGCGGCCGACCGGCCGCTGCTCACCTGCCACAACACGACGCGGCGGCCCCCGCATTCCGGGGACCGCCGCGTGACGTGTTCGCTGTCAGCGCGAGGGCAGGCGCACGACCTCGACGAAGAACTCGTCGATCTGGCGGACGACGTCGATGAACCGGTCGAAGTCCACGGGCTTGGTGACGTACGCGTTGGCGTGCAACGAGTAGCTGCGCACGACGTCCTCCTCGGCCTCGCTCGTGGTGAGGACGACGACGGGGATGGCGCGCAGGTTCGCGTCGGCCTTGAGCGCCTCCAGCACCTCCCGACCGTCCATCCGGGGCAGGTTGAGGTCGAGCAGGATGAGGTCGGGCACGGGCGCGTCGGCGTACTCGCCCTCCTTGCGCAGGAACTCGAGCGCGCTCACGCCGTCGGAGACCACCGAGAGCCGGTTGGCCACCTTGTGGTCGGCGAACGCCTCACGCGTCATGAGCACGTCGCCCGGGTCGTCCTCGACCAGGAGCACGTCGATCGTCTTGCGGGATTCCGGCATGTCAGCCTCTCTCTCGACCCGTGCGGGTCAGTCCTCGACCTGCGCGGGCAGGGTCCAGCGGATGCTGGTGCCCTCCCCCTCCGGGGGGTCGATCCAGATGTGACCGCCGTGGAACTCGACGATCTTCTTGCACAGGGCCAGGCCGATGCCCGTCCCCTCGTACACGTCCTTGGGGTGCAGCCGCTGGAAGATGACGAAGACCCGCTCGGCGTACTGCGCGTCGATGCCGATCCCGTTGTCGCGGCAGCGCAGCTCCCACTGGGAGCCGCCCGAGTCTGGCACGGGACGAGCCGACACGTGCACGTGGGGCACGCGGTCGGGGTCCGCGAACTTGATGGCGTTCCCGACGAGGTTCTGGAACAGCTGGACCAGCAGCGGCTCCTCGCCGCGCACCACCGGGAGCTCGTCGTGCGTGACCCGCGCGCCGGCCTCCTCGATCCGCTCGGACAGGTTGTCGAGCGCCTCGCGCAGCGCGTCCTCGAGCGGGACGTCCGTCACCTCGCCGCCGACACGGCCCACGCGGCTGAACCCGAGCAGGTCCTGGATCAACCGCTGCATCCGCTTGGCGCCGTCGACAGCGAAGGCGATGTACTGGTCGGCTCGTTCGTCCATCTGGCCGCCGTAGCGCTTCTGGAGCAGCTGCGTGAAGCTCGCGACCTTGCGCAGCGGCTCCTGCAGGTCGTGGGACGCCACGTAGGCGAACTGCTCGAGGTCGCGGTTCGAGCGTCGCAGCTCCTCCGTCTGCTGCTCGAGCAGAGCGTGCGAGTCGCGGACCTCCTCCACCTGGGCGAGCAGCGTGGTCCGCATCGACTCGACCGCGCCGGCCACGTCCGCGATCTCCGCGTGCCCCTGCGGCACGACCGGGTGGGTGAGGTCACCGTCGGCGACCTCGCGGGCGTCGATCGCCAGGGCGTCGAGCGGTTCCACGACCCACCGCCGCAACGCGGTCCACAGCACGATCCCGACGGCGATCGCGGCCAGTGCCAGGAGACCGACGAGGATCGACGCCTGCCGCGTGGCGCTGCGCATCTCGTCGCGCAGCTCCGTCCGCAGATCACGCAGCTCGGAGGAGAACGCGCTGGCCGCGGCACGGACCTCGTCGAAGGACGCCTTGCCGCGCTCGACGTCCTGCGCCGTCACCGACTGCGGCCCCGACGTGGCGACCTGCTGACGCAACGGCTCGGCGTAGTCCGTGAACCAGTCCTGAGCCCGCTGGTCGGTGGCACGGCCGAGCGCGACCAGCTCGGGGTCGTCGACCACGGACCCCAGGTCCTTCGCGATCTGCTCGAAGGAGACGTCCTCCGACGTCGCCCGCTCGTACGGCTCGAGGGTGGCCGGGTCACCGGTGAGCGCGTACCCGCGCAGCCCGGTCTCGGCGTCGACGAGGTTCAGCAGGGCGGCGTCGGTCGCCTCGACCGCGTGGAAGATGTCCCCCGTGACCGCGTCCTGCCGATCGGAGAGGCGGTTGAACACCAGTCCAGCGGCGCACAGCACGAGCCCGAGGACGACACCGGCGACGACGAGGAGCGTGGCCAGCCGACGCCTCAGGGTCACCCGACGACGGGGGGCGTCCACAGGCGGGGAAGGCACGACCGGCCGCACGTCCGCGTCCACCGGTGGGGCGAGCGGCGCGCTCACGCGCCCCATCCGAGCACGACGGCGGCGGCGTCGTCGACCAGGTCGCCGCCGTGCAGCGTGCGGACGTCGTGCAGGACGCGCCCGACGAGGTCGTCCTCGGCGTCCGCCGCGACGAGCGCCTGGTCCACGACGGCGAGCAGACCCTGCTTGCCGAGCCTGTCCGGGCCACCGCGGACCGTCGCCTCGAGCAGGCCGTCCGTGTAGAGCAGCAGTTGCCACCGCTCGCCGAGGTCGAGCACCTCCGCGTGCCACGTACCGCCCACCGGGATACCGAGAGCTCGACCCCGACGAGTGGTCGGGGGCAGCTCCGAGGGTGGACCCAGGACGAAGGGCACCGGGTGGCCGGCCAGGTACATGTCCGCCGTTCGGCGGTCGGGCTTCACGACGAGCATCGCGACGGTCGTGAACACCTCGGGACGTGCCCGCTCGGCCTCGAGCACGGTCTCGAGCAGCCCCAGGATGTCACCGGGCCGCGTGCCGGTCAGAACCAGCGTTCGCCACGCGGTCCGCAGCGTCGCACCGAGCGCCGCCTCGTCGGGGCCGTGCCCGCAGACGTCGCCGACGATCGCGAGGACGGACCCGTCGGGACGCTCGACGACGTCGTAGAAGTCGCCGCCCAGCACACCGTCGCGCCCGGCCCGGTACCCCACGAGCACCTGGAGGTGCTCGTCGTGCACGAGCGGCTTGGGCAGGAGCGCCCGCTCGAGCCGGTTGGTCTCCTCAGCGCGCACCAGGCTGCGGTAGAGCGCCCGGTCGGTCTCCTCCAGCCGGCGACGCTGGACCGCGTATCGCACGGCACGACTCAGGCGGTGCGCGTCGACCTCGTCCTTGACCAGGTAGTCCTGCGCACCGGCCGCGACGGCCTGCACGCCCGTGTCACCGCCCGACAGGCCGGTGAGCACCACCACGGCGGGCGCGCCGGCGGCGAGGAGCCGCTCGAGCGCCGGGATCCCGGTGGCGTCGGGCAGGCCCAGGTCGAGCAGGACGCAGTCGACGTCGAGCGCGTCGACGGCCTCGTCGAGCGTCCGCACCCAGGTCAGCGCCACGTCGAGCCCGGCGTCCTCGAGGTGCTCCGAGACGAGGACGGCGTCGCCGTCGTCGTCCTCGACGAGCAGGAGGCGGATCTGACGGTCGTCGCCCGCCTGCGACGGGGACACCGCCGTGGCGGTTCCCGGTCCGCGTGAAGCGTCCGACACTGGGGTCCTCTCGTCGTGGTCCCCCGTAGCGTACGGCCGGGACCGGGTGAGGGTGTAGCCGATCACCCGGTTGCGCACGGCGCGCTCCGGCCACGCCACCTGGTCCGATGGCGGATAATGGACGGCCGCTCCAGGCGCCACGTCGTGGCCCAGGAGGGCGCACGGCAGTCGGTGGACGGGAGAACGCGCACGTGGCAGGGACCAACGACGAGCTGGCCGGTGAGCAGAAGACGGTCGACGTCATGTACGGGCGCCTCGACGAGCTGCGGCGGGCGACGCGAGCGAGGCTCGCCGAGGTGCGACGCTCGGGTCCGGCGGGCTCGCCCCAGAACCGCAGCGAGCGCGACGCGTTCGCGACGCTGTACGAGGACCGCGTCGCCCAGCTCGAGGCGGTCGAGGAGCGGCTCGTGTTCGGACGGGTCGACCTCGACGACGACACGCGCCGTTACATCGGGCGGATGGGTCTGACGGACGACGAGCAGACGCCGCTGCTGACGGACTGGCGCGCGCCCGCGGCGCAGTCGTTCTACCGCGCCACCGCCGCCCACCCGGACGGCGTCGTGCGCCGCCGCCACGTGGTCACGCGCGGCCGCGAGGTCACCGGCGTGGAGGACGAGGTGCTCGACCTGTCGGTCCTCACCGACGGCTCGCCGGAAGACGCCGACGAGCGGCTGGCGGGCCTGTCCGGCGAGGGCGCGCTGCTCGCCGGCCTGCGTGCGGGCCGTACGGGACGCATGGGCGACATCGTGGCGACCATCCAGGCCGAGCAGGACGCGATCATCCGCTCCGAGCTCGCGGGCGCGCTCGTCGTGCAGGGCGGCCCGGGCACGGGCAAGACCGCCGTCGCGCTGCACCGCGCGGCCTACCTCCTGTACGCGCACCGCCGCATGCTCGAGCGCAACGGCGTGCTGCTCGTCGGCCCCAGCCGCACCTTCCTGCGGTACATCGACCAGGTGCTCCCGTCGCTCGGTGAGACGGGTGTGGTCACGACGACGATCGCGGACCTGGTCCCCGGTGTCGTCGCGACCGGCACCGAGGATCCGGCCGTCGCCGAGCTCAAGGGCCGCACGCTCATGGCGGAGGTGGTCGCGCGGGCCGTCCGCCAGCGCCAGCGTGTCCCCGCGCAGGCGACCACCGTGCGCATCGACGGCGTGACCGTCGTGATCCGCCCCGGCGACATCGCGTCGGCCATCAACCGCGCCCGACGCAACCACCGCCCGCACAACCAGGCCCGCATCACGTTCGTCCGCGACATGCTCGCGCGGCTCGCGGACCAGTGGGTCACGCAGCTCGGCCAGGACGTGCCGCCCGACGAGCGCGGCGAGATCATCAACGAGCTGCGCGCGGACCGCGACGTGCGCGTCGCGCTGAACCTGGCCTGGATGCCGACGAGCCCCCAGAAGCTGCTCAGCGACCTGTACTCCCGGCCCTGGCGGCTCGAGGCGGCGGCCCCCGGCCTGTCCCCCGCTCAGCGCGCGCTGCTGGCCCGGGACGCGGACGCGCCGTGGACGCCGGCCGACGTCCCTCTGCTCGACGAGGCCGCCGAGCTGCTCGGCGAGGACGACCAGGCGCTGCGCGCCCAGGAGCGCGCGGCGGCCCAGCAGCGAGCCACCGAGGTCGCCTACGCGCGCCAGGTGCTCGAGTCCACCGGGGCGGGCGCCCTGGTCTCCGCCGAGCTGCTGGCGGACCGGTTCAGCTCGAGCGGACCCGCCCTGACGACGGCCGAACGCGCTGCCGCCGACCGCTCGTGGACCTACGGCCACGTGGTGGTCGACGAGGCCCAGGAGCTGTCCGCCATGGCGTGGCGCGTCCTGCTGCGCCGCGTCCCGACGCGATCGCTGACCATCGTCGGCGACGTCGCGCAGACGAGCGCCGCCGGCGGCGCCCGCAGCTGGGAGCGCATGCTCGATCCGTTGCTGCGCGGTTCGTGGCGGCTGCGCGAGCTGACCGTCAACTACCGGACGCCCGCGGCCGTCGCCGACGCCGCCGTCCGGATGGCCCGGGCCGCCGGGCTGCCGATCAGCCCGTTGACGTCGGCGAGGGACGTCACCGATGCCCTGCGCATCGAGCGCACCCCGCCGGCCGGTCGCGACGATGCCGCCGCCTCCGCCGCGGCCCACGCGGTCGCGTCGACAATCGACGCCGAGGGCGAAGGACGCGTGGCCGTCATCTGCGCGGCCGCCGACCTCGCCGTCGTCGACCGCGCGATGCGCGCCCACGACCTGGCCCCGGGGATCACCAGCGCCGGCACGGCCGACCTGGACGCGCCGCTCGTGCTGCTCACGGCCGCAGAGTCCAAGGGGCTCGAGTTCGACGCGGTGGTCCTCGTCGAGCCCGCCGACCTGCTCGCCGAGTCCGCGGGCGACCTCTACGTCGCGATGACCCGTCCCACCCGCCTGCTGCACGTCGTGCACAGCGCCGACCTGCCGGCGGGCATCGCCGACTGACGGTGTCCGAGTGTCGGACGCCCCTGTGCCCGACACTCGGACAGGCGCACCATGGGCCCGTGCTCAAGGCCCTCCTGCTCGAGAACCTCCACCCCCAGGCGCGCGCCATCCTCGAGGCCGCCGGATTCGACGTCGTCACCCGCACGGGTGCGCTCGACGAGTCCGAGCTCATCGAGGCGCTCGACGGCGTCCACCTGCTCGGCATCCGCTCCAAGACGCACGTCAGCGCGTCCGTGATCGAGAAGGCCGACGACCTGGTCGCGATCGGTGCGTTCTGCATCGGCACCAACCAGATCGACCTCGCGGCCGCGGCAGCCCGCGGCATCGCCACCTTCAACGCCCCGTTCTCCAACACGCGCTCGGTCGTCGAGATCGCGATCTCCGAGATCATCGCGCTGACCCGGCGTCTCACCGAGTTCGACAAGCAGATGCACGACGGCGTCTGGAACAAGTCGGCGACCGGCGCCCACGAGGTGCGCGGCCGCACGCTCGGCATCATCGGGTACGGCAACATCGGCACGCAGCTGTCCGTCCTCGCGGAGAACCTCGGCATGTCCGTCGTCTTCTACGACACGGCCGAGAAGCTGGCCCTCGGCAACGCCCGCCGGATGGGCTCGCTCGACGAGCTCCTCGAGACCGCCGACGTGGTCACGCTGCACGTCGACGGTCGCCCCGGCAACGCCGGCTTCTTCGGCGCGACGCAGATCGCGAAGATGAAGCAGGGCGCGATCCTGCTCAACCTGTCCCGCGGCTTCGTCGTCGACCCGCCGGCGCTCCGCGACGCCATCGTCTCGGGTCACCTGTCCGGCGCGGCCGTCGACGTGTTCCCCGTCGAGCCCAAGCGCAAGGGCGACCCGTTCGAGTCCGAGCTGCGCGGTCTGCCCAACGTCATCCTCACCCCGCACACCGGCGGGTCGACCGAGGAGGCCCAGGAGGCCATCGGCCTGTTCGTCGCGCAGAAGCTCCGCGACTACATCGCCACCGGCTCGACGACGCTGTCCGTCAACGTGCCGAACGTGGCCCTGGACCAGCGGCCCGACGTGCACCGCCTCGCCTACCTGCACCACAACCGTCCCGGCGTGCTCGCCAGCATCAACGCCACGCTCGCCGAGCACGGCGTCAACATCGAGGCCCAGCTCCTCGCGACGCGCGGCGAGTACGGCTACGTCGTGACCGACGTCGGGTCCAAGGTCGACCAGGCGGTCGTCGACGCCCTGTCGTCGCAGGCCGAGGCCGTGCGCCTGCGCCTGCTGTCCTGACCGTCCCGATCCCGCGCGCTCGAGCGGGTGGGGCGGTCACGCCACGCCGAACGAGGGCGGTGCCCGCGGATCCTGTCCGCGGGCACCGCCCTCGTCTCGTCAGGCGTGGGGCCTGAAATCAGGCCGAGCCCGACTTCCGCTGGAAGCGACGCTGCGAGGGACCCGCCGTCTCGGAGCCGTGCACCTGGCCGGTGTTCGACGTCCCGTCGGCCGTGCGGTGGCTGGTGGCCTTCTTGCGCTCGAGCGCCTCGCGATACTTGGCCTTCGCGTCCTCGCTCACGGTCGCAGCCTTCTCGTCGTCAGCCATGGCGTCTCCTTCGTCGTCGTCGTGACCCATGTGCGAGCCACGGCCCCCACCCTTCCCGACAGCGCGCGGACGCGCCAGCGAGATCCACCGTCGCCGAGCCGACCGGTGCGCCGACCAGGCTCCGCGCGCGAGTCAGAGCGCAGGCGGCTCGTCGTCGGATCGGGTGCCGTGCCGGTCCTGGTGCTCGGCGCGCAGGCCGCTGATGGCCGACTCGAAGTCCTCGAGGGACTCGAAGGCCTGGTACACGCTCGCGAACCGCAGGTACGCCACCTCGTCGAGGTCACGTAGCGGACCCAGGATCGCCAGCCCGATCTCGTACGCGTCGATCTCCGCGGAGCCCGAGGACCGCAGCGCCTCCTCGACCTTCTGCGCCAGGATCGCGAGATCGTCCTCGCTCACCGGGCGCCCCTGGCAGGCCTTGCGGACGCCGCCGACGATCTTGTCGCGGCTGAACGGCTCCGTCGCACCCGAGCGCTTGACCACCGAGAGGCTCGTCGTCTCGACCGTCGTGAAGCGGCGCGTGCAATTGGGGCACTGCCGACGACGACGGATGGACGAACCGTCGTCCGACGTCCGCGAGTCGACGACACGCGAGTCCGGGTGTCGGCAGAACGGGCAGTGCACGGTTCGTCCCTCTCACGTCGGTTGCCCCACGAGCGGCGACGTTGTCGACACCGGGCCCTCGCGACGCTAGGCCACGGCACGCCGCCCGTGCAAGGCAGGCACTGCGCACGCGGGCGCTCAGACGGAGCGCTCGGCGGGAGCGCTGGGCGGGAGCACTCGGGGCGGCCGCTTCAGCGACCGCCCCGAGAGGGACGCCCCCGTCCCAGTGCGGGCCGACTCGCCTCGGCGCCGCGTGGTGCTGCGGGTGAGCGGGAGATCAACCCCCTGGCTCCCGCACCTCAGGTGAGCCCCCCAGCTCCCTTATGAGGTAAGGCTAACCTAGCCCACCGGCGCAAGCCACTGCAAGCCCGTCAGCGGGACGGGGTCAGGATCATCTGGCCGGCCATCACCTGGTCGCTCGGCAGGCCGTTGACGCGCACGAGCTCGGTCACCGTCTCTCGCACGGACTGACCGTGGGGCGTGACCGCGTCGGCGATCTGCCACAGCGTCTCCCCCTCGGTAACGACGTGCTCGACCATGCGCTGCGGCGCGGCCGGGGCGTCGGCGACGGCGCGGCCGCCGACGAACGCGGCTCCGAGCGCGAGCACCAGGGCCACAGCGACCAGCGCGGCGCGCCCACGCCGCGTGACGGCCAGGTGCGGCGCCCGCTCGTCCACGCGAGGGGCTCGGGAAGCGCGGACCGCCGTAGGGGCCACGCTCGTCCGACCCGAACCGCGGAGGCTGGGGCTCATCGCGATCGCGCTCATGTCTGCTCCTCGTCTTCTGCTTGTCCGCTGGTCGCACCTGCGATGCGGGTAGAACGTGTGTTCGTAGAACGTCTGTACGATTTCTATCACCGTCCGCGACACGTGTCGAGCGTTTCGTCGAACAGATGTTTGAAATCCGGTGCGTGCTTGCCTAGGGTGGCTGCACGGGTACAGCGCACCACCGACCACTGACACGACTGGCTGACACGACTGGCGCCGCACGTGACGGCACCGCGAAGGAGAGGCTCCCCGTGAGCGACGAGACGTCCACGCAGGACCTGGCGACGGTGCACGCCCTACCGGACTCGCCCGCCGGGCCGGACGGCCTGACCGCCCGCCAGCGGATGGTGCTCGACACCATCCGCTCGTCGGTCGAGCAGCGGGGGTACCCGCCGAGCATGCGGGAGATCGGCGAGGCCGTCGGGCTCAACAGCCCCTCCAGCGTCAAGCACCAGCTCACGGCGCTCGAGCGCAAGGGCTACCTGCGCCGCGACCCCAACCGGCCCCGGGCCATCGAGGTCGTGCACCCCGACGACTCCCGCGGCGTCAGCGCCTGGGGCCAGCCGGGGCAGACCGGCGCACCCTCCTTCGTGGACGACGACGCGCCCGAGCGGGACGGTGCCCCCACACCGTCGTACGTCCCCGTCGTCGGCCGCATCGCCGCCGGTGGGCCGATCCTGGCCGACCAGGTCGTCGAGGACGTCTTCCCGCTCCCCCGTCAGCTCGTCGGGGACGGTGAGCTGTTCCTGCTCAAGGTCAGCGGCGACTCGATGATCGAGGCCGCCATCTGCGACGGCGACTGGGTCGTGGTGCGCCGCCAGCCGGTCGCGGAGAACGGCGAGATCGTCGCGGCGATGATCGAGGGCGAGGCGACGGTCAAGACGCTGCGGCGCTCCGACGGCCACGTCTGGCTGCTGCCCGCCAACGCGTCCTACGCGCCCATCGACGGCGACGACGCCGTGGTGCTGGGCCGCGTCGTCAGCGTGCTGCGCAGCCTCTGACACGCAGGACGACCGGGGCCACCGTCAGCGACCGCGACGGTGGCCCCGGTCGTGACCGGGCGGTGGGGTCAGTACCCGAACGAGCGAGCGACGTTGCGGACGGCGTCGGCCGACGCGCGCATCCCGGACAGCTCGTCGACGGACATCGGCACGGCCAGACGGTCACCGACACCGTCCGAACCGACGATCGACGGCACCGAGAGGCACACGTCGCTGATGCCGTAGTAGTCCTCCAGCAGGGACGAGACGGGCAGGATGCGCTGCTCGTCCTTGATGACGGCCTCGATGATCCGTGATCCGGCGAGCGCGATCGCGTAGTTCGTCGCCCCCTTGCCCTCGATGATCCGGTAAGCCGACTCCACGACCTCGCGCGCGATCTGCTCGCGGACCGTCGCCGTCAGGGGCGCCGACCCGTGGCTGCCCTCCCACTCCATGAGAGGGACGGCGCCGATGCTGGCCGAGCTCCACAGCGGCAGCTCGCTGTCGCCGTGCTCGCCGGCGATGTAGGCGTGCACGTTCTGCACGGCCACGCCGGTGTGGCGGGCGATGAGGTAGCGCAGCCGGGACGAGTCGAGGACGGTCCCCGAGCCGAAGAGCTGGTGCGGCGGCAGGCCGGTGATCTTGAGCGACGCATAGGTCACGACGTCGACCGGGTTGGTCACCATGACGTACGTCGCGTTCGGCGCGACCTCGGTGACGGCCGGCAGGACCTTGCTCACGAGCGAGATCGTCGCCTCGGCGAGGTCGAGCCGCGTCTGGCCGGGCTTCTGCTTGGCACCCGCGGTGAACATGACGACGTCGGCGTCGGCGCACACGGCGATGTCGTCGGAACCCACCACCTCGGCCATGGGCATGAACTGGATGCCGTGCCCCAGGTCGAGCGCCTCGGCCTCGACCTTCGCCTTGTTGATGTCGTACAGGGCGACCGTGCGGGCCGCCCCGCGCATGAGCGCCGCGTAGGCCATCGTGGACCCGACGGCTCCGGCTCCGATGATGGCCAGCTTGGAGGTCCTGCGCGCCGGGCGCTGCGGGCCCAGCGGCGTCTCGTCGATGTCGTCGGGCTGCGTCATGGACACTCCCAGGGAGCTAGGGCCAGGCGGACCCTTGCAGGGTAGCCGCTGGTCAGGCGCTCAGCCGGGCGAGCGCCGCGAGGACGGCGTCCCGGTCGACCGTCGGCCAGAAGTCGGGCATGGACCTCGAGAGGAACTCGCCGTACCGCGCCGTGCGCAGTCGTGGGTCCAGGACCGCGACGACGCCGCGGTCGGTGGTGCTGCGGATCAGGCGGCCCGCACCCTGGGCGAGGAGCAGGGCCGCGTGGGTCGCGGACACGGCCATGAAGCCGTTGCCGCCCGCCGCGCCGACCGCGTCCGCGCGTGCTGAACGGACCGGGTCGTCGGGTCGGGGGAACGGGATGCGGTCGATGATGACGAGGCTGCAGGACCGCCCGGGGACGTCGACGCCCTGCCACAACGAGAGCGTCCCGAACAGGCAGGTCGGCTCGTCGGCGGCGAACTGGGCGACGAGCGTCGGCAGCTGGTCGTCGCCCTGCAGCAGCACCGGGACGTCCAGCCGCTCCCGCATGGCTTCCGCGGCCGCCGCGGCGGCGCGGCGCGACGAGAACAGGCCGAGCGTCCGGCCACCGGCGGCCGTGACGAGAGCCTCGATCTCGTCGAGCTGGGCCGCCGTGGCGGGCTCACGTCCCGGTGGGGGCAGGCGGCGGGCGACGTAGCAGATGCCCTGGCGGCGGTAGTCGAACGGGCTGCCGACGTCGAGCCCGTGCCAGCTCAGCCCGCGGGGCTCCTCCTCGCCGTCGCCGGCCGCAGCAGGCTCCGCGTCGGGCCGCACCTCGAGCCCGAGCGAGCGCGCCACCGGGTCGAACGAGCCGCCGAGCTCGAGCGTCGCCGACGTCAGGACGCTGGAGCGCCCCGCCAGCAGGTGCGTGCGGATGAGGCCGTTCACGGCGAGCGGTGCGGCGTGCAGCCGTGTGGTGGTGTTGCCGCGACGGTCCTCGGTCCGCGCGACCCACAGCACGGTGTGCCGACTGTCCTCGGGGTCCGCAGCCATCCGCTCGGCGGTCTCGAAGAGTGCGAGCATCGACGACGCCGCCATCTTGAGGCCGCCGTCGGGTTGCGCGGCCTTCGCGCCGGGCTCCGGCTTGAGGACGCTGAGCAGCGTACGGGCCGCGTCGCGCACCGCGGCGACGGCCGCCCGCGCGTCGTCGGGGAGCCCGCGCGCGAGGCGCCCCTCCGGCATCGGGACCAGGACGGCCGCGAGCTCCTGGCCGGCGGCGTCCAGGTCCGTCGTCGGAACCCCGCCGTGCCGCCGGGCCAGACGGGTCGCGTGCTCGATGCTGCCGATCGACAGCTCACCCGTCGCCTGGGCGGTGACGCGGTCGGTCAGCTCGTGGGCCTCGTCCACGACGAGGACCTGGTGCTCGGGCAGGACGTTGGGCGAGCCCGACGCCGCGATGCCGAGCATGGCGTGGTTCGTGACCACGACGTCCGCCTCGCGGGCCAGCGCGCGCGCCTTCTCCGGGAAGCACTCGGCGAGCATCGGGCACTTGCCCCCGACGCACTCCATGGACGTGACGGAGACCTGCCGCCACGCGCGGTCGCTGACACCGGGAACGAGGTCGTCGCGATCGCCCGAGTCCGTCTCCTCGGCCCACGCACGCACGCGCACGACCTGATCACCGAGAGACTCTCCTGAGCCCGGTCGGTCCGCGCCGCCCACCGGCGGGTGGTCCGCCGCGCCGGCGTGCTCGCCGAGGTCGAACAGCGTCGCGCCCTCGTCCTCGGGGTACCCGCCCGCGACCTTGTTCACGCAGACGTAGTTGTGCCAGCCCTTGAGCAGCGCGATCGCGGGCCTGCGCGGGAGCCGCGGCGCGAGCGTGTCCGCGACGAGCGGCAGGTCGCGCGTCATGACCTGACGCTGCAGCGCCAGCGTCGCGGTGGAGACGACGACGCGCTCGCTCTCCAGGACCGCGTGCCGCACGGCCGGCACCAGGTAGCCGAGCGACTTGCCCGTGCCGGTGCCCGCCTGCACCAGCAGGTGGTCGCCGTTCGTGATGGTCGCCGCGACGGCGACCGCCATCTGGTGCTGGCCGTCGCGACGGCTGCCGCCGAGCGTCCCGACGGCCAGGTCGAGGAGCTCGTCGACCGAGGGCTCGTCCTCGGCACCGGCGGGCGTCACGGCGTCGGAAGGGGCAGGCACCGCGTCAGCGTAGTGCGCCGACGCGGCGGCCGACGGCGGCCACGCACAGGGCGCCCGACGCGTGCGTCACAGCACCCCGCCGGCCACCGCGAGCAGGTGCTCAGAGCGCAGCGACAGCGACGTCCGCGAGCTCGACGGCCAGCGCCTCGTCGACCCGCGCGCGCAGCCGCGTGCCCTCACCGATGTGCTCCTCGAGCTCGATGTCACCGTGCAGGTGCACGCGGCTCACCAGGTCCCCGCGTCCGTAGGGCACGACGACGTCGACGAGCACGCCGGGGCGCGGCAGCTGGTCGGCGATCAGGTCCTGCAGCTCGGCGATCCCCTCACCGCTGTGCGCGGAGACGACGATCGAGTGCACCTCGCGCGAGCGCAGCCGCGCTATGACCTCGGGCGCCGCCAGGTCGGCCTTGTTCAGGACGATGATCTCGGGGACGTCCATCGCCCCCGGGATGTCGGCGAACACGTGCCGGACGGCCGCGATCTGCCCCTCGGGGTCCGGGTGCGAGGCGTCGACGACGTGCAGCAGCAGGTCCGCGTCCGCAACCTCCTCGAGCGTCGACCGGAACGCCTCGACGAGCTGGTGCGGCAGCGCGCGCACGAAGCCGACCGTGTCCGCGAGCGTGTACACGCGTCCGTCGGTGGTCTCGGCGCGCCGGACCGTCGGGTCGAGCGTGGCGAACAGCGCGTTCTCGACGAGCACCCCGGCGTTCGTGAGCCGGTTGAGCAGCGACGACTTGCCGGCGTTGGTGTACCCCGCGATCGCGACCGACGGGATCGCGTTCTTCTTGCGCGACGACCGCTTGGCGATGCGCGCCGGCTCCATGGCGGCGATCTCGCGCCGCAGCTTGGCCATGCGGTTGCGGATGCGACGGCGGTCGAGCTCGATCTTCGTCTCACCGGGTCCGCGCGAGCCCATGCCGGCCCCGGCGCCTCCGACCTGGCCACCGGCCTGGCGGGACATCGACTCGCCCCACCCGCGCAGGCGCGGCAGCAGGTACTCGAGCTGTGCGAGCTCGACCTGCGCCTTGCCCTCCCGGGACTTGGCGTGCTGGGCGAAGATGTCGAGGATCAGGGCGGTGCGGTCGACGACCTTGACGCGCACGATGTCCTCCAGCGCGCGGCGCTGGGACGGTGCGAGCTCACCGTCGACGACGACGGTGTCGGCACCCACGGCGGCCACGACGCTCGCGAGCTCGGCCGCCTTGCCGGAACCGAGGTACGTCCCGGGGTCGGGCGAGCGTCGGCGCTGCAGCATCCCGTCCAGGACCTGCGATCCCGCCGTCTCGGCGAGGGCGGCCAGCTCACGCAGCGACACCTCGGCGTCGTACACGGTGCCGGCGCCCCACAGGCCGACGAGGACGACCTTCTCGAGCCGCAGCTGGCGGTACTCGACCTCGGTGACGTCCTCGAGCTCGGTGGACAGGCCGCGCACGCGGCGCAACGACGTGCGCTCCTCGAGGTCCAGCTGCGCGCCGTCGTAGGAGGAGTGGACCGTGCCGCCGGCCTGGACGGCCGTGCCGGCACGCGCCAGCACACGCGCGACGACGTCGTCGGCCACCTCCTGCGGCGTGCGGGACGCGGGCGCGTCCTGCGGCTCGCTGACGATGGGCTTCGGGTCGGTCACGCGGTTCCTTCCGTCGGGGCTGCTGGTCGAGCAGTGCGCCCGGGCTGCGGTGCGCCGACGACGCGCCGGCGACGCTTCCAGGGTCGCACGCACGTGCGAGCGGGGAAAGCCATTTCGCTGCGGGCCGAGCACGCCGGCGTGCACCCGCGCGCCCACGGCCGACGGATCCGTCGCGCGGCGACCGCCGGATAGGGTCGCCGCATGACGGCGCACGACCACTACTTCACGGCCCAGCCGGCGTCGGCCGACGAGCGCCGCAGCATCGACGTCGAGCTGGCCGGCCGGGCGGTCACCGTCGAGACCGCGGCGGGGGTCTTCTCGGCCGCGCACCTCGACCACGCGACGGCCGTGCTCCTCGACGAGGTCCCACCGCCGCCCGCGGGCGACCTGCTGGACCTCGGCTGCGGCTGGGGCCCGATGGCCCTCACGATGGGGCTGCAGGCCCCGCACGCCCGGGTGTGGGCGGTCGACGTCAACGAGCGCGCGCTCGACCTCACGCGTCGCAACGCCGCCGCGCTCGGCCTCGACAACGTGAGCGCGGTCCAGCCCGACGACCTCCCCGACGACGTGCGGTTCGCCGCGATCTGGTCCAACCCCCCGGTCCGCGTGGGCAAGGACGCGCTGCACGCCCTGCTGCTGCGCTGGTTGCCGCGCCTGGCACCCGGCGGGTGCGCCTACCTGGTGGTCGGCAAGAACCTGGGCGCGGACTCCTTGCAACGGTGGATCGCGGCCGAGCTGGCCGTGCCGGTCGAGCGGGTCGCGAGCTCGCGCGGCTTCCGCGTCCTGCGCGTCGACCAGCGCTGACGAGCGCTCAGGCGCGAGCTTCCCCGGCCCTGTCGGCCGCCGCGTCCAGCGCGGCCCGGACCTGCGCGAGGCGCGGCGTCCCCGTGGCGCGGTGACGGACGACGCCCGCCGCGTCGAGCACCAGCACGGTCGGCGTCACCGTGACGTCCAGCCGTTCGCCGAGAGCCAGGTGGTCCGCGACGTCCAGGTCGACGTACGTGACGTCGGCCGCGGTCGAGGCCGCCCGCTCCAGGACCAGCCGGGTCATGCGGCAGGGCTGGCAGAAGGTGCTCGAGAACTGGACCAGCGTGGCCGCAGACCCCAACGGGACCTCGAGCTCGTCCGGCCCGAGCCGGACCTCGCCGAACACGAGCTGGTCCGTCACCGCACGCCGATGGCCCGCAGGTCCACCTGCGCGCCGGCGACGAGCACGGCCGGACCGGCGAGCTCGGCGTGGCCGTCGGCCAGCGCGGTCACGCGGACCGTGCCTCCCGGGACGTCGACGAGCCAGACGTCGGGCGCACCCGCACCGGCCCACGTCCGCACGGCCATCGCGGCCCCAACCGCACCCGTGCCGCACGAACGGGTCTCCCCCACCCCGCGCTCGTGCACGCGCATCCGGATCCGCCCCACGGACACGCCGCCCGCCTCCGACTCGCCGAGCGGGACGACGAGCTCGACGTTGGTGCCGGCGGGCGGCGTCGGGCTCACGACGGGCGCACGCGTCAGGTCCGCCGCCTCGAGCTCGTCGTCGCCGACGACCAGCACGCTGTGCGGGTTGCCGACGTCCACGCTCAGCGCGGGCCGCACCACGTCGAGCCCGTGGACGTGGACCTCGGCGTCGAACCCCGCCTCGACGGCCGCAGGACCGCCGGGCAGCGACCACACCCCCATGTCGACCGCGTACCACGGCTCGTCGCCGTCCCCCTCGACGGCCGGTACCCGGCGCACGCGACGCACCCCGGCGCGTGTTCCGATCGCCAGCTCTCCGGTGCCGTCCCACAGCCCGAGGTCCACGAGGTAGGCCGCGAACACGCGCACCCCGTTGCCGCACATCTCCGCGACCGAGCCGTCGCCGTTGCGGTAGTCCATGAACCAAAGTGCGGCGGGCTCGGCGGCCAGGACGTCCCCCCCCTCGGGCAGCGCGCTCGTCGGGACCACCCGGATGACGCCGTCACCGCCGAGGCCGGCGCGTCGGTCCGCCAGCCGGCGCACGAGGTCCGCGGTCAGGTCGAGCGTCGCGTCGCGGTCGTCGAGCAGGACGAAGTCGTTCTGCGTGCCGTGGCCCTTGGTGACGTCGAGCGTGCTGACGTCCGGCACGGTCGCGTCGGGCAGCGTCGCGGTGGTGGCGGCGGTCATGACCCCAGGGTACGGCGCGGCGCGGGGTCGTCGGTGGCGAGCCCGAGCGTCCCGTCGTCGGCCCGGGCGACGAGCTCCAGCGCCTGCGCCACCACGTCCGGGTCCTGCGCGTCGAGCCAGTGCACGCGCGGGTCACGACCGAACCACCCCATCTGCTTGCGGGCCAGCCGCCGCGTGCCCGCCGCCGTCGCCGCGCGCGCCTCCTGCGGCGTCAGTGTGCCGTCCAGCATCGCGATGACCTCGGCGTAGCCGACCGCACGCGACGCCGTCCGCCCGAGCCCGGCCGCGACGAGGCGCTCCACCTCGGCGACGAGGCCGGCCGCCCACATGCGCTCGACACGTCGCTCGATCCGCGCGTCGAGCGTCGCCCGGTCGCAGTCGAGCCCGATCTGGACGGCGGGCACCTCGTAGACGTGCTGCGGCAGCGACGCCGAGTACGGCCGACCCGTGAGCTGGATGACCTCGAGGGCGCGCACGGTCCGGCGCGCGTTGCGCGGCCCGATCCCCGCCGCCGCGACCGGGTCCAGCCGCTCGAGCTCCGCGTGCAGCGCCCGCGCCCCCTCGGCCTCGACGCGCGCCTCGAGTGCCGCACGGACGTCCGCGTCGGTGCCCGGGAACTCCATGTGGTCGAGCAGCGCCCGGACGTAGAGCCCGGACCCGCCCACCGCGATCGCCCGCCGGCCGCGCGCGTCGATGTCCCGCAGAGCCTCGCGGGCCATCGCCTGGTAGTCCGCGACAGAGGCGTCCTCGTGCGGGTCCAGCACGTCGAGCAGGTGGTGCGCGACGCCCTCCCGCTCGCCGCCGGGCAGCTTGGCCGTGCCGATGTCCATCCCGCGGTACAGCTGCATGGCGTCGGTGTTGACGACCTCGCCACCCAGCGCGTGCGCGAGCGCGAGGCCCAGGTCCGACTTCCCGGTAGCCGTGGGCCCGACGAGCGCGACGACGAGGTTCATGCCACCTCCCACCGCAGCGCCGCGTGCAGGGCCCCGGCGACGACCTCGGCGGTCTCCAGGTGCGCGGTCACGGTCCGGGTGCCCACGGCCCCGACGAGCACCTGCCACGGAGCCCGTCCGGTCACCGCGAGCGCGCGGGCCCGCGCGGGGTCGAGGGCGCCCAGGCGACCGAGCGCGTCGGGAGACCCGGACCCGAGGGCGGCCAGCACGTCGCTGTCGTACGCGGGCGCCTCCGGGTCGTCGGCCAGCGGTGCGTCCGGGCCGTGCCTGCCGCTGCCGGACCCGACGACGACGAGCACCGTGGGCCGGTCGGCGACGAGCGCAGCCCCCTGCGCCGTGAGGTCGGCGACGTCGGGACCAGCCGGGTCGTCGTCGACCTCGACGACGCGCAGCGGCGAGGTCCACCCCGCACGCGCCAGCAGGTGCAGCGCGACGGCCGCGGGAACGCCGACGGCCCCCGGCTCGGACGGGCCGTCGAGCGCCTCGAACGTCGGCGCGCGCCAGCCCAGCAGGTCGTCGGGCACACCTGCGGCCTGCAGCGAGCCGACGACGGCACCCGTGAGCTCGCGGGTACGGCGCCCGGGCGCGACGACGACGACCGCACCGTCGGCGGTGTCGTCGACGGTGCGACACCGGTCGAGGGCCGCGCCCACCACCGCGAGCGCGGCGGCACGCAGGCCGGCGCCGACGTCGGCCCGTCCACCGGCGCCCGGGACCAGCAGCGCGGTGTCCGGGACGAGAGCGGCAGCGACCAGCACTACTGCTCGGCTGACATCCGGGCGATCTCGGCCTTGGACTCCGCGACGGCCTCCGGGTAGCGCTCGTCGAGAGCGCCGAAGAACGCGAGGGACGTCGAGATGGCGCAGCCCAGGTGCTGGTCGAGCTGGCGGTCGGTCAGCCCGGGCTCGTAGTCCACCGAGTGCTCGGTGTAGACGGCCACCGCGTCGTTCTCGAGGCGCGCGTAGACCTTCGGCCAGATGCGGTCGGCGTTCCACTCGTTGACCAGCACCAGGACCTGGCCCAGCTCGTCCGTGGACACCGTCCGGGCCCAGCGGCCGCGCACCTGCAGGTACTCCGAGTCCTTGCCGAGCAGCAGGAAGAAGAAGACGTGGTCGTCCCAGCGACCGCCGAGGTCGCCGTCCGCGTCGATGCCGTACTTGTAGCCCCGCGCGTCGAGGATCGCTGCGATGCGCTCTCGGCTGACCTGCGGGAGATCGGCCGTCGGCCCTGCGGGCTCGTTCAGGGGCTCGAAGGCCGCCGCGGGCAGGGCTGCGGGGTCGAAGTTGCTCATGTCGGGTCACCGTTCGGGTCGTCGTCGTCCGTGCCCCCTGACCCTAACCGCGCGGCGCGCCCACGGCGCACCCGTCTCGCACCGGACGCACCCACGCCTGTGTCGGACGCGGCGGGTAGTCTCGGCGCATGGCCTCGAACCAGGACCGCTCGTGGCGGTGGTGGCGACGGGGCAGGCCCGCGCCCGCGCCCGCCGCCGTCCAGCCGGAGCCGAGCGACGCCGACCTGCACGACAAGGTCGCCGAGCTGCTCGCCAAGGAGCTGGGCGTCGCGGAGGAAGCCGCCGACAACCCGGCACCGGTCACGCCCGCCCGCATCGCGTCCTGGATGACCGACAACCAGTTCAGCTACTTCGTCGACAACGACGGGGACCTGGGCGGGCTGTGGCGAGGTCGGCTCTTCTACTTCTTCCTGTTCGGGGAGAAGTCGGAGATCTTGCAGATCCGCGGCCAGTGGCACCGGGAGATCGCGATCGAGCGCCTCGAGGAGGTGCTGGACATCTGCAACGAGTGGAACGCGGACCGCATCTGGCCCAAGGCATATGTGCGGGTACGCGACAACGGGCGCGTCCACGTGGTGTCCGAGGTGGCGACCGACCTGGAGCACGGTGCGAACGACGCGCAGCTGAGCCAGATGCTCTACTGCGGCCTGTCCACGGGCAGCATGTTCTTCGACGCGCTCGACGAGCGGTACCCCGACCCCGCGGGAGCGGCCCCGTGAGCGGGCCCGGGTGGCTGCTGCGGGTCCTGGGCGGCCTGCCCAAGCCGGCCAAGTCGGTGCCCGACGACGACGACCCCGTGCGCTCGGTCACGCGGGACCGGATCGGCGAGTACCTGCTCGAGCGCGACTACCGGTTCGTGGTGGACGACGACGGCGACCTGACAGGCACGTGGGACGGGAACCGGTTCTGGTTCCTGCTGCTCGGCGAGGCCGACGAGATCGTCCAGGTGCGCGGGCGATGGAACCGGTCGCTTCCGCTCGAGCAGCGCGGCGCCGTCTCGCTGGCCCTCAACGACTGGAACCGCGAGCGCATCTGGCCCAAGGCGTACGTCCGCGAGGAGGAGGGCATGCTCGCCCTGTACTCCGAGGTGTCCGCCGACTTCGAGCCCGGCGCGAGCGACCATCAGCTCGCGCAGGTGCTGGCCTGCGGGCTGGGGACCGGCGTGCAGCTGTTCACGTCGATGGACGCCCTCATGCCGGGCGACGACGCGCTGCCCCCGGACGTGCCGGACAACTGACGCGCGCGGTCAGCCGTCGATCAGCCCGCCGCCCACCCAGGCGCGGATCGCGGCCTCGTCCTGGTGCGACAGCTCCATCCGCGCGCCGCGGCACAGCCCGATGACGTTGTCGGCCCACGCCTTGGCGCACTGCTCGGCCGTGGGCGCTGACGACAGGTCCAGGCCCGCGAACGCGATGCCACCCAGGACGACGTTCACCGACGCGCGGCCCACCGGCGTCCCTGCGGCCTGGCACGCTTCACGGACCCGCCGGGAGGTCGCGGCGCGGTCGAACGGCTGGCGGGCGACGTCGGCCGCGAGCTCCCGCAGCACGGTGCCGTACTGCGCGGTGGTGAGGCCGGGTGTGTCCGTGACGGCGACGACCTGGCGCGAGATCACGGCCGAGTCGACCTGACCGCCGGGCTTGGGCAGGTCGGCCTCCCCGAACCGGGTGGGGTCCCACACCCAGCCGGGTGCGGGCCTGGTCGCGGACGCCGCCTCGGGCACCTCCCGCGCGAGCCACGCCAGGAAGCTGCCGGCGCCGCCCCACGAGTCGGAGGTCAGGCCGTCGTCGGCAGCGAGCGCCACCTGCGCGACCGTAGAGGCGTGCAGGGGACGCACGGACGTCTGCACGCGCTGGAGCACCATCTGGCGCGCCTTCGACGGAGTGGGAGCCTTCGCCTTCGCACGGGACGAGCGCGTGCGCGCCGTCGTCGTCCCCGCGCCCTCGGCGCCGGCCGATGCGCTCGCTGCCGGCGACGCCTTGCCCTGCGCCGGCGTGGCCGCGTCCTTCTTCGCGCCACCCCGCGTCGCTGGTGCCTTCTTCGCTGGAGCCGCGTCCGCGCCGGCAGAGGCGATCGACCCCGTCGCGGTGTCCTTCGGCTCGCCGCCGTCCGACCCGCGCTCCGGCGAGACCAGCTCGGCGAGCTCGTCGGCCGTCACCACCGTGTCCGCCACGGATCGGTACGCGCCCGCCACGGGTCCCGCGGTGATGATGCTCACCCGGCGGTCGGCGGCGCGGCAGCGCAGGGCCAGGGGCGTGAAGTCGGCGTCGGCGGACGCGATGACGAACTCGTCGAAGTGCGTGTCGCCACCGAGCGCGTCCACGGCGTCCAGGACCAGGTAGATGTCGGCGCTGCTCTTGCCCTGCTGGGTCAGCGACGGGCAGTCGATCACGCGGAAGCCCGCACGCAGGAAGTTCGGCCGGAACCGCGAGAACGGCGCCGGGTTGAGATAGCACAGGCGCACCAGGAACCGGCGCTGGAAGGCACCGTCTGCGTCGACGCCGTGCTCGAGCCGGTCGAGCCACTGACCCGGCTCGGTCGCGAACAGCTCGGCAGCCTCGGGGTCGATGCGCTGCAGCCCCAGGTAGACGTTGTCGAAGTCGACGAACAGCGCGCTGCGCAGCCGGCGGACGGGCTCGGTGGTCGTGGTCACGCCTTCATGGTGCCCGACGACGGGGTTACGTGCGTCAGCGGCGCGTCGTCGGCAGGCCCAGGACCACAGGTCCGGCCGGACCGGGCGTGCCGCAGCCGCCGCCGTGCCCGTGGTCGTCGTCGGCCGCACCGGACCCGCGCGCCTCCCACGCGTCGCCGGCGCGCGTGCGGCGGACCTCGAACGTGGCACCGTCGGCGACCAGGTGGTGGGGCGCGGCGTGCGTGACCTCGACCGTGACGAGGTCGCCCGGGCGCGGCGTCTGCCCCGCGGGCACGGCGAAGTGGACCAGGCGGTTGTCCGCGGCGCGGCCGGTCAGGCGCGACGTCACGTCGTCCTTGCGTCCCTCGGTCTCGGCGACGAGCACCTCGACGACCCGGCCGACCTGCGCCTGGTTCTCCTCGAGCGAGATGCGCTGCTGCAGCGCGTGCAGCCGCTCGTAGCGCGCCTGGACGACGGCCTTCGGCAGCTGGTCGGGCAGGTCGTACGCGGGGGTCCCGGGACGCGGCGAGTACTGGAAGGTGAACGCCGACGCGAAGCGCGACGCCTCGACCACGCGCAGCGTCTCGGCGAAGTCCTCCTCGGTCTCCCCGGGGAACCCGACGATGATGTCCGTCGTGATGGCGGCGTCGGGCATCTGCTCGCGGACGCGGTCCAGGATGCCGAGGAACTTCTCGCTGCGGTACGAGCGGCGCATCGCGCGCAGCACCCGGTCCGACCCGGACTGCAACGGCATGTGGAGCTGCGGCATCACGGTCGGCGTGCTCGCCATGGCGTCGATGACGTCGTCCGTGAACGCGGCGGGGTGCGGCGACGTGAACCGCACGCGCTCGAGCCCCGGTATCGCGCCGACCGCCCGCAGCAGCTTGGCGAACGCCCCGCGGTCCCCGAACTCCACGCCGTAGGAGTTCACGTTCTGCCCGAGCAGCGTCACCTCGACGGCCCCGGCGGCGACGAGCGCCTCGACCTCCGCAAGGATCTCCCCCGGCCGGCGGTCGCGCTCCTTGCCGCGCAGGTGCGGCACGATGCAGAACGTGCACGTGTTGTTGCAACCGACGCTGATGGACACCCAGCCGGCGTAGACGGACTCGCGGCGCGTCGGCAGCGTGCTGGGGAACACCTGCAGCGACTCGGCGATCTCCACCTGGGCGGCCTCGTTGTGCCGGGCGCGCTCGAGCAGCACCGGCAGCACGTCCAGGTTGTGCGTCCCGAAGACGACGTCGACCCAGGGGGCGCGCTCGACGATGCCCGTGCGGTCCTTCTGCGCCAGGCAGCCGCCCACGGCGATCTGCATGCCGGGGCGCTCCCGCTTGGTGCCCGCGAGGCGGCCCAGGTTGCCGTAGAGCTTGTCGGACGCGTTCTCGCGCACCGCGCACGTGTTGATGACGATGACGTCCGCGGCCTCGTCGGCCGCGTCCTGCGCGCTGGCGGGAACGTACCCCGCCTGCTCGAGCATGCCGGCCATGTGCTCCGAGTCGTGCACGTTCATCTGGCAGCCGAGCGTCTTGACGAGGTAGGTGCGCGGCGCGGCGACGACGGGCTCGGTCGGCGTCGTCGAGGGGGCGAGGATCGTGGACATCACCGTCAAGGGTACGACCCGCATGCTCGGCGCCGGACCGGGCGGGCGAACCCCGTCGCGCGGGCTTGTGACCGATTCGTGACCGAACGAATATGCGTTGATGGCGGTTCAGGGGTCGCCTTGTCGGACATTCCCCCCTAACGTCATCAAATGGCCGATCTCGAGGTGCAGACCGACCCGTCGACGCGTTCCGTCGGGGACCCGCTCGTCGTGCTCGAGCACGTCGACAAGCACTACGGCGAGCTGCACGTGCTGCAGGACGTCAACCTCACCGTGCACCGGGGCGAGGTCGTCGTCGTGATCGGCCCGTCCGGGAGCGGCAAGTCGACGCTGTGCCGGACCATCAACCGCCTCGAGACGATCGACTCCGGGACCATCACGATCGACGGGACCCCGCTGCCCGAGGAGGGGCGGGCGCTGGCCCGGCTCCGTGCCGACGTCGGGATGGTGTTCCAGTCGTTCAACCTCTTCGCGCACCGCTCGGTGCTCGACAACGTCACGCTCGGCCCGCGGAAGGTCAAGGGAGCGTCCCGCGCGCAGGCCAAGGAGCACGCGACAGCCCTGCTCGAACGCGTGGGCGTCGCGAACCAGGCCGACAAGCTGCCCGCACAGCTCTCCGGCGGCCAGCAGCAGCGCGTCGCCATCGCCCGCGCCCTGGCGATGGACCCGCAGGTCATGCTCTTCGACGAGCCGACCTCCGCGCTCGACCCCGAGATGATCAACGAGGTCCTCGACGTCATGGTCTCCCTCGCCGACCAGGGCATGACGATGATCGTCGTCACGCACGAGATGGGCTTCGCCCGCCGCGCGGCCCACCGGGTGGTCTTCATGGACGGCGGCCAGATCGTCGAGGAGGCCGAGCCCGAGACCTTCTTCACCGCACCGCGCAGCGCACGCGCCCGCGACTTCCTGTCCAAGATCCTGACCCACTGAGAGACGCACGAGACCGCTGATGGACGACCGGTACCGACACCACACGAGAGGGATGACCATGCGACGAGGACTACTGGCACCTGCACTGCTCGCGGCGGGCGCGCTCGCCCTGGGCGGGTGCTCGAGCGACGACGACAGCTCGAGCGACGACAACAGCAGCGGGGGCAGCGGGAAGATCCGGATCGGCATCAAGTTCGACCAGCCGGGGCTCGGCTTCCAGGACGGCAGCAGCTACACGGGGTTCGACGTCGACGTCGCGAAGTACGTCGCCGGCAAGCTCGGCTACGACGAGGACGACATCGAGTTCGTCCAGTCGCCGTCCGCCCAGCGGGAGTCGATGCTGAGCGGCGGCCAGGTCGACATGATCTTCGCGACCTACTCGATCACCGACGACCGCAAGAAGGTCGTCTCCTTCGCCGGCCCCTACTTCGTCGCCGGCCAGGACCTCCTCGTGGCGGCCGACGACACCTCGATCACCGGACCGGAGGACCTCGAGGGCAAGAACCTGTGCTCGGTGACCGGCTCCACGTCCGCGCAGCGCATCAAGGACGACTACGCGAAGGGCACGCAGCTGCTCGAGCAGCCGGGCTACTCGGAGTGCGTCACCGCGCTCGTCGCCGGTCAGGTGGACGCCGTCACGACGGACGACATCATCCTGGCCGGCCTCGCGTCCCTGCCTGCCAACAAGGGCAAGGTCAAGGTGGTCGGCAACCCGTTCTCCGAGGAGAACTACGGCGTCGGCCTGCCCAAGGACAGCGACAAGTGCGAGGACATCAACACCGCCATCAAGGCGATGATCGACGACGGCACGTGGCAGGAGCTCCTCGACAAGAACGTCGGGGCGTCGGGCTACAAGGCGAACGAGGAGCTGAACCCGCCCACGCCGGCCGCCTGCGCCTGACGAACCGTCCGGGGTCGTGACCGCGCCGGTCACGACCCCGGGCGGTGACCCGTCCCGCACGACGGGACGCCCTCTCGAGACAAGGAGCGCCGGTGCACAGCGGCTATCTCGACGACCTCGGAACCGTGCTCGGCCAGTACGACGTGCTGGCCGCGTTCTGGGTGAACATCCAGCTCACGGTCTACGCCGGGATCATCGCGCTCGTGCTCGGCACCCTGCTCGCGCTGATGCGCATCTCCCCCGTGCCGAGCCTGCGCTGGGCCGGCAGCACCTACGTGACGCTGCTGCGCAACACGCCGCTGACCATCATCATCGTGTTCTTCGTCCTCGGGATGTGGGGGCAGCTCGGCTTCACGCTCGGCCCGGACTTCCCCACCAACTTCTTCCGGCTCTCGGTGCTGGGCCTGGCCGTCTACCACGCCGCGTTCGTGTGCGAGGCGGTCCGGTCCGGGGTCAACACCGTCCCGCGGGGCCAGGCCGAGGCGGCACGTGCGATCGGCCTCGGTTTCTGGCCGACCGCCCGGCTCGTGATCCTGCCGCAGGCGTTCCGCGGTGCGGTCGCGCCGCTCGGCAACGTGCTGATCGCGCTCATCAAGAACTCGACGGTCGCCGCCGCCGGCTCGGTCGCGGAGGCGTCGGGGCTGATGCGGGAGATGATCGAGAACAGCTCGAGCGTCATCCTCGGGATCTTCCTGGTGTTCGCGCTCGGGTTCGTCGTGATCGTCGTCCCGGTGGGCCTGGCGACCACGGCGCTCTCGCGTCGGTGGGCGGTGGCCCGATGAGTGACGTCCTGTTCGACGCCCCGGGGCCGCGCGGACGCCGGCGGATGGTCTGGATCAACATCGTCGCGACGCTCGTCGTGGCCGGCATCGGCGTCTTCGTCCTGCTGCGCCTCGCCGAGAAGGGGCAGCTGGCCGCATCGCTGTGGAAGCCGTTCGTCCAGGCGAGCACGTGGACGGACTACCTGCTGCCGGGCTTGAAGGGCACCCTCGAAGCGGCCGCCCTCTCGATCGTGGCCGCCGGTATCTTCGGGCTCGTCTTCGGGCTGGGCCGGCTCTCGCGGTCCCGCACCGTCCGTTCCGTCGCGGGCCTCGTCGTGGAGTTCTTCCGGGCGGTCCCCGTGCTGCTCATGATGATCTTCTTCTACCTGGGCCTGAACCAGCTCAAGCTCGTCTCCCCGCAGGACGTCCCGCTCGTCGCCGTCGTCGCCGGGCTGACGCTGTACAACGGATCCGTGTTCGCCGAGCTCGTGCGGTCCGGGGTGCACAACCTGCCACGCGGGCAGCGTGAGGCTGCCTACGCAGTCGGGCTGCGGCGCGGACAGTCGCTGCGTGCGGTCGAGGTGCCGCAGGCGCTGATCGCCATGCTGCCCGCGATCGCGAGCCAGCTCGTCGTGATCCTCAAGGACACCGCGCTCGGCTACATCGTGACCTACCCCGAGCTGCTCGACGCCGCGCGGCGCGTGGGAGCCGGTAACGGAAACATCCTGCAGTCGCTCGTCGTCGCAGCGCTGATCTTCATCGTGATCAACTACGCGCTGACACGGCTCGCGTCGCTCCTGGCCCGCCGCCTGGGCGGTCGGACGGCCGGCAGGACGTCGGCGGCCGCGCCTGCGCTGACCGTGGACGTGGGAAAGGGCTGAGCGTCAGCCGGCCGTCGCGCTCGCCCGGATCTCGCGGACGACCGTCACCTTGATCTCGCCCGGGTACGTGAGATCGGCCTCGATGTGCCGCGCGATGGCCACGGCGAGCTGCGGGAGCGCGTAGTCGTCGACCTCGCTCGGCTCCACGACGACGCGCACCTCGCGCCCGGCGGACATCGCCAGGGCACGTCGCACGCCCTGGTGCGCCGCGACGAGCGACTCGAGCTTGTCCAGCCGTTCGACGTACTGCTCGATCTCCTCGCGGCGCGCACCGGGGCGGGACGCCGAGATCGCGTCGGCCACCTGCACCAGCACCGCCTCGACCGTCTCGGTCGGCACCTCGTCGTGGTGCGCCGCGACGGCGTTGACCACCACGTCCGACTCCCCCAGCCTCCGGACCAGGTCGCCGCCCACCGCCGCGTGCGTGCCGGGCACCTGCGCGGTCAGCGCCTTGCCGATGTCGTGCAGGAACGCGCCGCGCCGCGCGACCTCGACGTCCGCGCCGACCTCCGCGGCGATGCCCGCGGCCAGCAGTGCGGACTCCACGAGGTGCTCCAGCACGTTCTGACCGAAGGACGTGCGCAGCCGCAGCCGCCCCAGCGTGCGGATCACCTCGGGGTGCAGACCGGTCACACCGGCTCGCTCCGCCGCGTCGTGGCCCGCCGCGTCGGCGCGCTCGTCGTCGCCGGCCAGGGCCTGCGCGTACGCGGCCTCGATGCGCTGCGGGTGGATGCGCCCGTCCTCCATGAGCGCCTCGAGCGCGACCTGAGCGACCTCCCGGCGGCCGGGGTCGAAGCACGACAGGACGACGGAGCCGGGCTGGTCGTCGACCAGCACGTTGACGCCCGTCAGCGCCTCGAACGTGCGGATGTTGCGCCCCTCCTTGCCGATGATGCGTCCCTTCATCTCCTCCGAGGGAAGGGCGAGCACCGTCACCGACGTCTGGGAGCTCGTCGCGACCGCGGTGCGCTGCAGCGCCGCGGCGACGACCCGGCGGGCCTTGGCGTCCGCGGTGCGGCGGGCCTGGGCCTCGATGCGCCGCACCTGGCCGGCCGCGTCGTTCTGCGCCTGGTCCAGCAGTCGTCGGTCGAGCTCGGCGCGCGCCTCGTCGGCGGTCAGTCCCGCGACGGACGCGAGCTCGTCCGCCGCCTCCCGACGTGCCGCTGCCAGCTCGGTGGCTGCGAGCTGCTGGGCGTCCGCGACCACCTGTGCGGCCGTCCGTTCGGCATCGGTGCGACGCCGGTCGGCAGCCCGTTCAGCGTCCTGCAGCGCTCGTTCCGCGCGGCGCTCGGCCTGGGCGGCGAGCGTCGAGGCCTCCCGCGCGGACTTCTCCATCCCGGCCAGGTCCGTGCGGTCTCGCTCCAGCGCCGCCTCGCGCTCGACGACGCGCTGCTCCCGGCGCTGCGCATCGGCCAGCAGCGTGCGGGCCTCGTCCTTGATCGACGCGACGTCCTGCGCGGCCTGCGCGCGTTGTGCGGATGCCTCGCGGCGGGCCACCAGGACCAGCAGCAGCGCGACGAGGCAGGCACCGAGCAGCGCGACCACGACGAGCAGCGAGCCGTCCTTCACGTGCGCCTCCGATCCGGACCCGCCGGATGGTCCGCCGAGCACGACGCCCATTGTGGCCCATGACCACGCCGTTCAGACGGGATGCGACGCAGTCTGGTCACCTGCGGTCACCAGTCGCCCGGAATGTCCCCGTCGTCGACGTCGGCCAGCTCCTCGCGCAGCAGCCGGCCGATCAGCTCCGGTCCGTACCCCCGCCGGCCCAGCGCCGCGTAGACGCGTCGGCGCCGCACCTGCGGGTCCAGCCCCGCCGTGCCGGCGAGCTTGCGCCGGACGTGCACGCGCGCCGCCGACTCCTCGTCGTCCTCGTCGACCTGCTCCAGCGCCCCGGCCGCGGTGGCGTCGTCGATCCCCTTGCGACGCAGCTCGACGGCGATCCCCCGCCGCGACAGCCCGCGTTCGGCGTGCCTGGTCCGGACGACCATCCGCGCGTACTCGTCGTCGTCGACCAGCCCGACCTCGGTGAACCGGTCGAGCACCCGCGCGACGAGCTCGGGCTCGACGTCCCGCTTGGCCATCGCCTGCTCGAGCTGCGCACGGCTACGGGGGGCGGCACTGAGCTGACGCAGCGCGATCTCCCGCGCCGCCTCCTCGGCCTCGACCTCGGACACGAACCGTGCTTCGTCCGGCGCCGGGCGGCGGCGCCCGCCTGAGCGACCGCCCCCGCCCGTCGTCGTCCGGCTGGTCCGTGGACCGTCCGCACCGACGTTCATGCTCAGAAGTCGACCGCGGCCGCTTCGTCGGCAGGTGCGTCGAGCCGAGCCCCGATGCCGAGCTTTTCCTTGATCTTCTTGTCCAGCTCGTTGGCCAGGTCAGGGTTGTCGCGCAGGAACTTGCGGGCGTTCTCCTTGCCCTGTCCCAGCTGGTCACCCTCGTAGGTGAACCAGGCGCCGGACTTGCGCACGAACCCGTGCTCCACGCCCATGTCGATGAGGCTGCCCTCGCGGGAGATACCCACGCCGTACAGGATGTCGAACTCGGCCTGCTTGAAGGGCGGGGCCATCTTGTTCTTGACGATCTTGACGCGCGTGCGGTTGCCGACCGCGTCGGTGCCCTCCTTGAGCGTCTCGATGCGGCGGATGTCCATGCGTACCGACGCGTAGAACTTGAGCGCCTTGCCACCCGTCGTCGTCTCGGGCGAGCCGAAGAACACGCCGATCTTCTCGCGCAGCTGGTTGATGAAGATCGCGGTGGTGCCGGACGCGCTCAGCGCACCCGTGATCTTGCGCAGCGCCTGCGACATCAGGCGGGCCTGGAGGCCGACGTGGCTGTCGCCCATCTCGCCCTCGATCTCGGCCTTGGGCACGAGGGCCGCCACCGAGTCGATGACCACGATGTCGATCGCGCCGGAGCGGATCAGCATGTCCATGATCTCCAGGGCCTGCTCACCGGTGTCGGGCTGCGAGACCAGCAGCGCGTCGGTGTCGACGCCCAGCTTCTTGGCGTACTCGGGGTCGAGCGCGTGCTCCGCGTCGATGAACGCCGCGATGCCGCCGGCCTTCTGCGCGTTGGCCACCGCGTGCAGCGCGACGGTCGTCTTGCCGGAGGACTCCGGCCCGTAGATCTCGATGACGCGGCCGCGCGGCAGACCGCCGATGCCGAGCGCCACGTCCAGCGCGATCGACCCGGTCGGGATCACCTCGACGGGGGCGCGACCGTCGTCGCCGAGGCGCATGATCGACCCCTTGCCGAACTGGCGGTCGATCTGGCTGAGGGCGGCCTCGAGGGCCTTCTCGCGGTCCTGGGGTGCGGGCATGATGTCCACCATTTCGTGTGTCGAGCAGCGTGCGCTGCGCCTACCGGGGCTGGTCCTTGTCGTCGCGGGTGACGCTATGCCCGACCACTGACACACGACCGGGGACGACCCTCAACCTGTGCACCGGCGTGCGCCGGGGCGGGGCTGTGGTCGGCTCGATCGCTGCCACCCACCGATGACCATACCCGTACAGGTGTTCGACGGGTGCGACACGCCGAGCGCTGGTTGTCACGAGATCCGCGCACGGCCCGGACGGCGTTCAGTCCAGCTCGATCGACCCGCCGGGAGCCAGGACGTGCGCCGTGCAGCCGGGAGCCTCGCGCGTCGCCGCCACGGCGAACGCAGGTCCGGCCAGGTCCATCCACCCGGGCGGCAGGCTCCGCGACAGGGGCGAGTGCAGCGTCCCCCAGTGCACGGGCACCGCGACGCGCGCGCCCACGGTGGCGCACACGCGTGCGGCCTGCGTCGGGTCCATGTGGCCGCCGGACAGCCGCGGCCCCCATCCCCCGACCGGCACGAGCGCCAGGTCGATCGGCCCACCGGCGAGCGCGGGCAGGTCGCCCATCGCGGGGTACGGGGCGGTGTCGCCGGCGAACCACGCACGCCACGTGGGCGTGGCGACCAGGAAGCCGCACGCCGCGTTGGGGCGGTGCGGCATGGGCCGGTGGCCGTGCACGGCGTGCACCGCCATGATGCGCACGTCCGTGCCGGGGACCTGCCACCACGCCCCCTCCGCCACGCCGACAGCGCTCGGGACCCGGTGCGAGCGCAGCCAGCGCGCGTTCGCCGGCGCCGCCAGCACGGGCGCCCCGGGTACCCGGACCAACGACGCGATCTCGGCGTGGTCGTGGTGCAGGTGCGAGACGAGCACGGCGGCGGGGTCCTGCCAGTGGGCACGCGCGGGTTCTGCGCCTCGGCGACGCAGCAGGTGCGCGTGCCGGCGCAGCAGCGGGTCGGTGAGGATCCGCACGCCGTCCACGTCGAGCACCACGCTCGCGTGACCCAACCAGCGCAGGCCGGTGCTCACGGCCGCAGACCTGCCGCGGCCGCCCAGCGGACCAGCTGCGCGTGCACGGCCTCCGCGCCCACCAGGATCCGGTCCTCGCCCACCGGCTCGCGCAGGTCGTCGTCGACGGCCCAGTCCGTGGGATGCAGCAGGAACGCGTGGTTCTGGTTGCCGCCGATCCCCCCGTGCGAGCCGACCTGCCCCTCGAACGCGTGCACGTGCCCCTGGGCGGTCACCCGCGAGATCAGCAGCAGGTCTCCGGTGTTCTCGAGTCGTCCGGCGCGCGCGAGGTCCGCGCGCGCACGCGGCCCGTAGCCCGCCAGCGGGTCGACGCCCTCGGGCTCGGCACCGTCCTGCTCGAGGAGGACGAGCCCCTCGGCGCCGATCGCGACCAGCCCGCGCTCGCGCGTGTCGACGACGACGACACCGACCGCGTCGGTCGCCGCGAGACCCGCGACCATCCCGGGCCAGCGGTCCTGCAGGTCCTCGAGCGTGAGCCGGACCGGTTCGCGCGGGAACCAGACCAGCCCCAGGTTCCCCGACCCGACCGTCACCACGTCGGGCAGCTCGGTACCGCTGCGTGCGCGCGACGCCTCGGCGGACGCGTCGGGGCCCAGCACCGACCGGCGACCGCCGAACGCGTTGGTCAGCAGGGCGTTGAGCGGCCCCCAGTCCTCACCGGTCCCGCTCGCGACCCCGTCAGCCTCGGGCTCGGCCATGAAGGCGCGCACGGCGTCGAGGAGCGTCCTGCCCTCGACCTGCTCGAACGTGGCCCCCAGGGTCTGCCCGTGGTCGGACAGCACGACGATCCGGTACCGGCGGGGCGCCGCGGCGACGGCCTGCTCGAGCGTGTGCAGGACCCGGTCGAGCCCCTCGAGCGCGCGCAGCGACTCGGGCCGCGTGGGGCCGGCGTGGTGGGCGATCTCGTCGTAGTCCACGAGGTCGACGTAGACGACCGGCACACCGGCGACGACGGCCTCGGCGACCAGCGACGTGTTGAGGTCGCGCATCGCGACGTTGGTGACGCCGCGCAGGACGACGTACCAGCCCTGCCGGGAGATGCGCGGCAGGACGTCGCGCACGCGCTGGCGACGGGCCTGGTAGAGCTCCTTGACCATCTCGCCGATCGTCAGGCTGACGGCACGCGCCAGGACGAACGGGCTGGCGAAGAAGCGGAGGAACTCCGGCCCCGGACCGAGGCCGGACCCGGTCCCGTCGGGCCCCGGCGTGCGGCTGCGGCTCATCACGACGAACGTCGTGCGCGCGTCGCCGGAGAACATGGTCGACACGGCCGTCCCGCCGCCGGCCAGCAGTCCCTCGCCGTTGCTCAGGCGCCGCTCGACGAGCGCGGCGTCCGCCGGGTGGTTGGTCACGACCAGGCGCCCCAGCCCGCGGTCCCACCAGCGGAACGCGGGGATCGGCGAGGAGTCGCCGTGCAGCAGACCGGCCTGGCTCGCGGGGGTCGTCGACGGGATGCGGGCCCACCACCCGTCGAGCGTGTGCGTGCCGTCGGTGATCCACCGCTGGATCGTCGGCGCGAGACCCGCCTCGATCGCCTCGCGCAGGACGGGTTCGCCGACGCCGTCGAGCTGGACGACGAGCAGACCGGCCTGCGCCGGGGCCACGGGCTCCGCGGTGCCTCGTCGGGCGTCCCGACGCGCCTGGCGCCGCGCCCGGCGCAGGACGTCCGCGACGACGTACTCGCTGTCGTTGGCCCCCCACAGCCAGCGCCCGACGGCCATCACGATCGAGGTCACGACGAGCACCCAGACGGCGCCGACCGGCTCGTCCACGTGGATGCCCGGCATGACCCAGAGCGCGAACCAGACCAGCGCGATCTGCGCGACCAGACCCACGACGAGCGCCCCTCCCGCCCCCGTCAGCCGCGCGAGGGCACGCATCGGGGCACGCAGGAGCAGGTCACCGAAACCGACGACAAGCGCGGCCGCCAGCACAGGCAGCGGGCTCGACGCCCCGACGTCGTCGACGAGCGCGATCGCCAGACCGAGGCCGAGGGCCGTGCTCGCGATCGCGACGGCCACGTCGCCGACGTCCGCCAGGTCGGGGCGCCACCGGCGGCGGTCGACGTCGCCCGAGGGCACGGGCGACGGCGCGGCCTGTCGGTCGCCGCTCACCGGCGCGGCGGGGCCTGGCGGCCCGGGTCGGTGCCCCAGCGCTGCGGCTCGGGGATGTCGAGCTCGTCGCACAGCGCGTGCCAGACGACGCGCGGCTCGACGCCGGCGTCGAGCGCCTGCTCGGGCGTGCGGTCGTCGAGCGCGCCGATCACCAGCGAGCGCGTGAGCTCCCGCCCGTGGGCGCTGCCGAGCACCTCGTCCACCAGCTGCCAGAACTCTCGGAATCTCACGGGGCCAGCCTGCCATCCCGCGGGGTCCGTCCGGAGCGGATGTGGGCGGTGCCTGCGACGATGTCGGCGTGGTGCTCGATCGCTTCTCCGCCCCGACCCGGTCCTGGTTCACCGGTGCGTTCGCGCAGCCCACGTCGGCCCAGGAGGGCGCGTGGACGGCCGTGAGCGGCGGGGAGCACGCGCTGGTCGTCGCGCCGACGGGCAGCGGCAAGACCTTGGCGGCGTTCCTCTGGGCGCTCGACGGGCTGTTGACGGGCCCGGTGCCCGACGACCCGCTGGCGCGCTGCCGCGTCCTGTACGTCTCCCCGCTCAAGGCGCTCGCGACGGACGTCGAACGCAACCTGCGCTCGCCGCTCGTCGGGATCGGGCAGGCGGCCACGCGGCTCGGCGTCGAGCTGCCGGACGTGCACGTCGGCATCCGCACGGGCGACACCCCACCCGCCGAGCGGCGAGCGTTCGGCGTCCGACCGCCGGACATCCTCATCACCACGCCCGAGTCCCTGTACCTGGTGCTCACGTCGTCGGCGCGGGCAGGCCTGTCGGGCGTGCGCACGGTGATCCTCGACGAGATCCACGCGGTCGCCGGGACCAAGCGCGGCGCGCACCTCGCTCTCTCGCTCGAACGTCTCGACGCCCTGCTGGACCGGCCGGACGGCCCGGGACCGGCGCAGCGGATCGGCCTGTCCGCGACGGTGCGGCCGGTGGAGGCGGTGGCGGAGTTCCTGGGCGGGACGCGCTCGCCCGACGAGCGCGGGCGGCGGGTCACGGTCGTGCAGCCGCCCTCGAGCAAGCGCATCGAGGTGGACGTCGTCGTGCCCGTGCCGGACCTCACGGAGCTGGGCACGGCAGCCGCCGAGGGATCGGACCTGAGCGGGGACGCCGCCACGCCGCCCGCCCGCCCGTCCGTGTGGCCGCACGTCGAGGAACGGGTCGTGGACCTGGTCGCCGACCACCGCTCGACGCTCGTGTTCACCAACTCGCGCCGCGGCGCCGAGCGTCTGACGTCACGGATCAACGAGGTGTGGGCGCAGCGGCAGGGTCTGGACGTGCCCGATCCGGGCGCGCTGCAGCCGGCCGCGGTGCCCGCCCAGTCGGGGACGGCCGTCGGGATCGACACGCGCGACGCGGCCGGCGTGCTGGCCCGCGCGCACCACGGGTCGATGAGCCGCGCCGAGCGCACCCGCACCGAGTCCGAGCTGAAGGCGGGCGTGCTGCCCGCGGTCGTCGCGACCAGCTCGCTCGAGCTCGGCATCGACATGGGCGCGGTGGACCTCGTGGTGCAGGTGGGCGCGCCGCCGTCGGTCGCCTCCGGCCTGCAGCGCATCGGACGTGCGGGCCACCAGGTGGGGGCCGTGTCGCACGGCGTCATGTTCCCGACGTTCCGCGGCGAGCTGGTGCCTGCGGCCGTGACCGCGCAGCGGATGCGGACCGGTCAGCTCGAGGCGCTGCACGTCCCCACCAACCCGCTCGACGTGCTGGCCCAGCAGGTCGTGGCCATGGTCGCGGTCGACGACTGGACGGTCGACGACCTGGCCGCGGTGGTGCGGCGCGCCGCGCCCTTCGCCCGGCTCGGCGAGGGGACGCTGCGGGCGGTGCTCGACATGCTGGCAGGGCGCTACCCCAGCGAGGAGTTCGCCGAGCTGCGCCCACGCGTGGTCTGGGACCGGGTCACGGACGTCCTGACCGCCCGGCCGGGCGCCCTGCGGCTCGCGGTCACGAGCGGCGGCACCATCCCGGACCGCGGCATGTACGGCGTGTTCCTCGCGGCCGGGTCCAGCACGAGCGACGTCCCGGTGGACGCCGAGACGAGCGCGGGGCGGGTGCGCGGCGGCAAGCGCGTGGGCGAGCTCGACGAGGAGATGGTCTACGAGTCGCGGGTCGGTGACACGTTCACCCTCGGCTCGAGCACGTGGCGGATCGAGGACATCACGCCCGACCGGGTGCTGGTGACCCCGGCGCCCGGCGTGCCCGGACGGTTGCCGTTCTGGAAGGGCGACTCCCCCGGCCGGCCGGCCGAGCTGGGTCGCGCCATGGGCGCCTGGGTACGCGAGGTCGCCGCGCTGCCGCCGGACCGGGCGCGCGCGGAGGTCGAGTCGGCCGGGCTGGACGCGTGGGCCGCCGACAACCTGCTGACCTACCTAGCGGAGCAGGGCGAGGCGACCGGCGAGCTGCCGTCGGACACGACGCTCGTGCTCGAGCGCTTCCGCGACGAGCTCGGCGACTGGCGCATCGTCCTGCACTCCCCCTTCGGCGCGCGTGTGCACGCGCCGTGGGCCGTCGTCATCGGCGCCCGCCTGCGTGAGCGGTACGGGGTGGACGCGGCGGCGATGCACTCCGACGACGGCATCGTCCTGCGCCTGCCCGACGTCCTGGACCCGACCACGGGCTGGACGGACGACCCGGTCGGGGCGGACGACGACGGGCCCGCCATCGGGCTCGCGGACCTGCTGGTCGAGCCCGACGAGGTCGTGGACGCGGTGCGTGCCGAGCTCGGCTCGTCGGCCATGTTCGGTGCCCGGTTCCGTGAGGCCGCGAGCCGCGCGCTGCTGCTGCCCCGCCGCAGGCCGGACCGGCGCCAGCCGCTGTGGCAGCAGCGCCAGCGCTCGGCACAGCTGCTGTCCGTCGCCGCGCAGTACCCCGACTTCCCGATCCTGCTCGAGGCCGTGCGCGAGTGCCTGCAGGACGACTTCGACACGGCGGCGCTGGCCGAGCTGATGCGCGACGTCGGCTCCGGGCGTGTCCGTGTCGTCGAGGTGACCACGCGCCAGCCGTCACCGTTCGCCCAGACGCTGCTGTTCGGCTACACCGCGCAGTTCCTCTACGACGGCGACGCGCCGCTGGCCGAGCGCCGCGCGGCCGCCCTCACGCTCGACCCCACCCTGCTCGCCGAGCTGCTGGGCCAGGGCGGCGAGTCCCAGCTCGCCGACCTGCTGGACCCGGACCAGGTGGTCCGCACCGAGGCGGAGCTGAGCGGCCGCGCACCCGAGCGGCAGGCCGGTACCAGCGAGCAGCTCGCCGACGCGGTCCGCCGGCACGGCCCGCTCACGGCCGACGAGCTCGCAGAACGCGTCCGTCCGGAGGTCCGCGACGAGGTCCCGGGCTGGTTGGACGCCTTGGCCGCGGCGCGCCGCGTGATCCGCGTGCGCCTGGGCGGGGTCCCGCCGGAGCGCGCCGAGCAGTGGGCCGCCATCGAGGACGCGGGCCGCCTGCGCGACGCGCTGGGCGTGGCGCTCCCGGTGGGGGTTCCCGAGGCGTTCACCGAGGTGGTGCCGGACCCGGTCACGGACCTGTTGCGGCGGTACGCGCGCACGCACGGTCCGTTCCCCGCAGCGGCGGCCGCGGTCCGGTTCGGGTTCGGGATCGCCGTCGTCAACGACGCACTGCGTCGCCTCGAGCGCACGGGCGTGCTGGTGCAGGGTCGGTTGCGCCCGGACGTGCTGGGCGGCACGGGCGACGAGTTCTGCGACGCCGACGTGCTGCGCACCCTGCGCCGTCGCTCGCTGGCCGCGCTGCGGGCCGAGGTGGAACCGGTCGACCCCGCCGCGCTGGGCGTCTTCCTGCCGCACTGGCAGGGCGTGCGGCCCGCCGACCCGATCGACGTGTCGGCGCCATCGACCTCGAGCCGGTCGCCGTCCACCCGGGCGACCGGCCGGCAGTCCGGCCGGGCGGCGGCCGGCGCCTCGTCCGCCCGCTCGACCGGAGCCACGGGCACGCTGCGCGGTGTGGACGGTGTGGCTCGCGCGGTGGAGCAGCTCGCCGGCTACGTCCTGCCCGCGTCCGCCCTCGAGACGCACGTCCTGCCCGCCCGCATCGCGGGCTACGACCCGGCCATGCTCGACGAGCTCACCGCGGCGGGCGAGGTGCTATGGGCGGGGCACGGGGCCCTGGCCGGTCATGACGGGCTGGTGTCGCTGCACCCCGCCGCGGTCGCCGACCTGACTCTCGCGCCGCTGACCCCGACCGGCCCGGACGACCCGACCTCGACGCCCCTGCACGGTGCGGTGCTCGCGGCGCTGGCGGGCGGCGGCGCGTGGTTCGTCGGCGCGCTGACCGAACGCGTGCGCGCGGCGCTCGCGAGCGCCGAGGAGGCACCGACGACGGCTGACGGGCCGGGCGATCCGGGACCCGCGACGGTGAGCGTCGCCGACGTGACCCGCGCACTGTGGGACCTGGTCTGGACGGGGCAGGTCACCAACGACGGCCTGGCGCCCCTGCGCGCCTGGCTCGGCACCGGCACCACGGCCCACCGGACGCGCGCGCCGTCCCCCCGCGCGCGCCCGATGCGGCCGCGGCTGGGTCTGCGCGCGAGCCAGCAGCTCGCCGGGGCGGTGGCTGCGCGCGACGGCGGTGGCCCCGGCGGGGGGCGGTGGTCGTTGCTCCCGTCTCGCGAGACCGACCCGACGCTGCGCGCGCATGCCGCAGCAGCGCAGCTGCTCGACCGGCACGGCGTCCTCACCCGGGCGATCGCCCCGTCGGAGGGCCTCGGCGGACGGTTCGGAGACGTCTACCGCGTGCTCGCCGCCCTCGAGCAGGGCGGTCAGGTGCGGCGCGGGTACTTCGTCGAGCGGCTGGGGGGCTCGCAGTTCGCGCTGCCGGGCGCGGTCGACCGGCTCCGCGTGGACGCCCAGGTCGTGCAGGCCGCGGCGGAGCGGCAGGCCGACGGCGACGCGGCCGGTGCTCCCCGGAGCGACGCGCGCGGCGCGCCCGGTCCGTCGGCCGGCAGGGCCACGCACGGGCCCGACGGGAGCGGCTCCGCGCACGTCGTCGTCCTGGCCGCGACGGACCCGGCCAACCCGTACGGGGCGGCGCTGGCGTGGCCCGATCTCGCGTCCGCGCGCCCCGACGCCGGACGTCACCGACCTGGTCGCAAGGCGGGTTCGTTGGTGGTGCTGGTCGACGGGGCACTCGCGCTGTACGTCGAGCGCGGGGGGCGGACCGCCCTGTCGTTCGTGACGTCCGAGGCGGCGCTCGTGGCTGCCGCACGCGCGCTGGCCGCCACGGTGCGCACGCGCCGGACGGGCCGACTCACGATCACCCGCATCGACGGCCAGGAGGTGCTGGCCGACGGAGCGCTGCGCGGGCCTGTCGGCCAGGCACTCGTCGCGGCCGGCTTCGCAACCACGCCCCGCGGGCTGAGGCTCGGCGATGCCTGAGGGAGACTGCGGTGCCTGAGGGAGACTGCGGTGCCTGAGGGAGACACCGTCCGGCGGGCGGCCGCACGCCTGGACTCCGCGCTGGCTGGTCGCCGGTTGGTGCGGGCCGAGCTGCGCTGGCCGTCGGTCGCGACCGTGGACCTCGTCGGAGCAACCGTGCTGGGCACGCAGTCGGTCGGCAAGCACCTGCTCACACGCCTCGACGACGGCCGCACGCTCCACACGCATCTGCGCATGGACGGCACGTGGCGCATCGAGCCGACGGGATCCGACCGCGCCGCGGCCCGGTCGCACGAGGTCCGCGTCGTGCTGGCGGACGGCGAGTGGACCGCGATCGGGAGGTTGCTCGGCATGGTCGATGTCGTCGCGACGGCCGACGAGGCGAGCGTCGTGGGGCACCTGGGCCCGGACCTGCTCGGCTCCCAGGTGGATGTCGAGGAGATCCTGCGCCGATGGGCCGGCGCAGGGTCGCGGCCGGTCGCCGAGGTGCTGCTCGACCAGCGGGTCGCCGCCGGACTCGGCACGATCTTCACCGCGGAGGCCCTGTTCGCCGAGGGGATCTGGCCATGGACGCCCGCCGACGAGGTCGCCGATCCCGCTCGCCTGCTGCTCGCTGGGCGGCGACAGCTGCAGCGCTCCGTCCTGTACGACGTGCGCCCGGGCAAGGTCTACGGGCGCGAGCGCCAGCCGTGCCCGCGCTGCGGCACCCGCATCACGGTCGGGCGCGCCGGCGAGCCGCCCCAGGACCGGCAGATCTACTACTGCCCGCGCTGCCAGGCGCCGTGAGGCTCACGCCCGCGCCCCCGCGGAACGACGACGGGCCACGAACCGAGTGGTTCGTGGCCCGTTCGTGGAGCGCTGATCAGCCGATCGGCGCGAACTCGGAGCGTGTCCTGGCCCAGCCGGCGTCGACGCCGTCGATCGACACCGCCAGGTCCGCCGGCACGGTGTCCGGGATGAGCAGGCCCTCGGAGACCGCCACGCGGTCGCTGACCTCACGCAGGATCAACGACATCGGGACGTCCAGCGCCTCGCAGATGCTGTGCAACAGCTCCGACGACGCCTCCTTCTGCCCACGCTCGACCTCGCTCAGGTACCCGAGCGAGACCCTCGCTGCTGACGACACCTCACGAAGGGTCCGCCCTTGACGCTGCCGCGCGTCGCGCAGCACGTCACCGATCTCTCGGCGCAGTACGACCATCGGGGCTCCCCCTCTCACGTCCGTCCGCTTCTGTCCGACCGTCTCACCGTACCGTGCTCCACCCACACGGTGGGTGTCGTGCCGGGACGGAGGTCGCGTGTTCATCACGGATCTTGCAACGATCCGCCTGGTCGGTGTGTTCCCGCGACGCGTCGCGGGTCGTCGCCGCGCGCCAGGTTTCACCCCGGGTCGGGTGCCCCGGTCTCGCGCCTGCCCGACACGACGGTCGTCGCGAGCCTGAGCGCCGCGCGGACGGCACCGTCCCGGACCGCGTCGCGGTCGCCGGTGAGGTGCAGCTCGCGGACCTGGTCGACCGCAGCCTCGTCGACCGTGGCCTCGTCGTCGGCGTGCCCGCACGAGACGGCGACGACGACCGTCCCGGCCGGGTGTCCGTCCGCGGGCCCCGGCCCCGCGACGCCGGTGGTCGCCACCCCCACGTCCGCCCGCAGCAGCCGCCGCACGCCCTGCGCCATCGAACGGGCGACGTCCGTGTCGACGGGACCTCGCCGCGCCAGGAGCTCGGCGTCGACGCCGAGGACGGACGCCTTGGTGTCGGTCGAGTAGGTGACGACACCGCCACGCACGACGTCCGACGCTCCGGGCACGTCCACGAGGCGCGCGCACACCCGTCCGCCGGTGAGCGACTCGGCCGTCGCGATCGTCAGGCCGCGGGACCTGAGCAGGTCCAGCAGCGCGGCACTCACCGCGTGGTCGTCCGGTGCCCGATCGTCGGCCGAGTCGTCGCCTGCGTCCACGACGGCCACCTCAGATGCCCGGCGGGATCGTCGCGGCGCGGCGGATCCGCCGGGCGGCGAGCAGGTAGTCGATCCCCGTCGCGACGGTGAGAACCAGGGCCGCCGCCATGACGACGGCCGCGAGGACGGACACCCACGACGGCATCGCGTCGAGCGGCAGGATATACAGCCCGATCGCGAACGACTGGACGACGGTCTTGACCTTCCCGCCGCGCGACGCGGGCAGGACGACGTACCGCAGCAGGAACATCCGCAGCACCGTGATCCCGATCTCGCGGACCAGGATCACCACGGTGACCCACCACCACAGGTCCCCCAGCGCCGACAGCAGGATCAGCGCGGTCCCCATGAGCAGCTTGTCGGCGATGGGGTCCATCAGCTTGCCCAGGTCGGTGATCTGGTCGTTGCGGCGCGCCAGCCAGCCGTCGACCCGGTCCGTCACCGCGGCCAGGGCGAACAGCCCGGCCGCCACCAGACGCCACGACGTGGTGTGCCCGCCGTCCGCGAGCATGGCCCACGCGAAGAACGGGACCAGCGCGATGCGCAGCATCGTCAGGACGTTCGCCGCGTTCCAGGGGGACGGCGATTCGGAGGGGACCACGGGCACAGCCTAAAGTCCCGCTGTGCTTCTCCCGATCCACACTCGCAGATGACTCGTCACGTCCGCACCCACCCACGCTCCCGCATGCTCGCGAGCGTGGCTGCCTTCGCGCTCGTCGTGGCGACGGCGAGCGGCGCCGCCGTCGCGTTCCTGGGCCCGACGGATCCCGCTGCGAGCGTGACCGCGCAGGACGCCGAGCTCGCGTCGCCGGCCCCGGCGGTCACGACACCGACCCCTACGCCGACGCCGACGCCGGAGCCCGACGCCGACTTCACGATCGTCGCAGCGGGCGACGTCCTGCCGCACCTGCCCGTCGACGCGGACGCGCGGACGAAGACCGGCTACGACTTCAGCTCGCTGCTGTCCCCCCTGGACCCGTGGGTCGCCGGCGCCGACCTCGCGATCTGCCACCTGGAGGTGCCGCTGGCGCCCGCGGGCACCAAGCCGTCCGGTTACCCGGTGTTCGCCGCCCCCGCCCACCTTGCGCAAGACCTGAAGGAGCAGGGGTGGGACGGCTGCTCCACGTCGTCGAACCACTCCGTGGACCGCGGATTCGCCGGTGTGACGTCGACCCTGGACGCCCTCGACGCCGCGGGGCTCGGGCACGTGGGTACCGCCCGGACCGAGAAGGAGGCCGCGCAGCCGCAGCTCTACCGCCTCGAGCGCGCCGGCCAGACGATCACGGTGGCGCAGATCGCCGCCGCGTACGGCACCAACGGGATGCCCGTCGACGCGTCCAGGCCTTGGTCGGTGAGCCTCATCGACGTGCCCGCCATGGTCGCGGAGGCGAAGCAGGCGCGCGCCGACGGTGCGGACCTCGTCATCGCGAGCGTGCACTGCTGCGTCGAGTACCGGACCGAGCCGACGGCGGAGCAGCAGGCCATCGACCAGGAGCTGGCCGACTCTGGCCAGTTCGACCTCGTGATCGGCCACCACGCCCACGTCCCGCAGCCGGTCGCGAAGCTCGCGGGCGGCCCCGACGGCGACGGCATGTGGGTCGCGTACGGGCTGGGCAACTACCTGTCGAACCAGGACTCGGCGTGCTGCGTCGCGAACACCGACTCCGGCATCCTCCTGACCGCGCACGTCACGAGCCCGGCGGCGTCCGGCGAGCACCCCGCGGGACCCGCGCGCGTGACGTCCGTCGAGTGGACGCCGATCACCGTCGACCGCCTCGGCGGGCACGAGGTGCACGCACTGACCGACATCACCGACGGCACCGCGCACCTGAGCGCGACGAAGGTCGCCGAGCGCGTCGCACGTGTCACCGCCGCGGCGGGCGACGAGGCACCCGAGCGGACCAGCCCGGTGATCTCCACGGGTCCGGAGCCCACGGTCGTGCCGCGCACGTCCTGACGGGTCAGCCCGCGGTGCGCGGGTCCAGCACGGTCTCCACCGGCTGCGCGCTGCCGAACAGCCACCCCTGCCCGTAGCGCCACCCGTTGCGGTGCAGGAACTCCGCCTGCTCGACGTGCTCGATCCCCTCCGCGATGGTCACCATCGCGAGCTCGCGTGCCAGGGCACCCAACGCGCGGGCGATCTTGCCGGCCGTCGGGTCGTCGGGGATGCCCGACGTGAAGGACATGTCGAGCTTGACGCCGGCCACCGGCAGGTCGCGCAGGTAGGACAGCGGCGAGACGCCGGTCCCGAAGTCGTCGAGCAGGACGGGGACGCCGGCTGCCGACAGCTGCGTGAGCTCGTGCCGGATGCGCGTCCCGGAGGCGACGAGCGAGGTCTCGGTCAGCTCGACGACGATCCGACCGGCCATGACACGGTGGCGCGAGATCTCGGCGAGGAGCGTCGTCGCGAACTCGCCGTCACCGAGCTGGTCCGCGGAGACGTTGACCGACACCCACCGCGTCTGGTCCGGCATCGCCGCGACCGCCTCGACGACACGACGGGCGACGAACTGCCCCAGCGGCACGGACAGACCCGCCTCCTGCGCGAGCGACAGGAACGCCTGCGGCAGCAGGAGGCCGCGGTAGGGGTGCCGCCAGCGGATGAGCGCCTCGTAGCCGACCACGCGCTGGTCGCCGAGATCGACGATGGGCTGGTAGTACACGACCAGCTCGCCGGTCTCGAGCGCGCTCGCGATCTCCCGCTGCAGGTCGGAACCGCTCGCTCGGCTCATCGACTGGTCGTACACCTCGGTCCGGCCGCGGCCCGAGCCCTTGGCGCGGTAGAGCGCGGCGTCCGCCGCGGCGAGCATGGACGGCGCCCCACCCTCGACGGCCTCGGGCTCGGCCAGCGCGATGCCGATGCTCGCGCCGACGCTGAGCCGACGACGCGCGACGCGCACCGGCTCCTGGAGCCCGGCGTGGATCGCGGCCGCCACCTCGAAGACGGCCTTGGGTCCGTCGGTGTCCTGGACGACGACGACGAACTCGTCGCCACCGAGCCGCGCGACCGTCCCGCGCCGCGCCGTGGCCGCGCGCAGCACGCCCGCGACGTGGACCAGCACCTCGTCGCCCGCCGCGTGCCCGTAGCGGTCGTTGATCTCCTTGAACCCGTCCAGGTCGCACGCGAGCACCGCGACGCGGTCCACGATGCCGGGCTGCTCCAGCACGGACTGGAGGACCTCCTGCAGGAGCGTCCGGTTGGCCAGGCCTGTCAACGGGTCGTGCATCGCGCGGTGCGTGAGCATCTCCGCCTGCAGCCGCGACTCGGTGGAGTCCCGGACCTGGACGACGAAGTGGTCGGGTGCGCCCGACGGCGCTCGGACCAGCGCGGCGTCGAGCACGACCCACACCTGGTGGCCGTCGGCGCGCTGGTAGCGCTTCTCGAGCGAGAACCGGTGCTGCCCGCCGCCGAGCAGCCGGTCCACCTCGAGGCGCTCGGTCGCGCGCGTGTCGGCGGTGCTCAGGTCCGCCATCGGATAGCCCCGCAGCGCCGCGACGCTGGTGCCGAGCAGCTCGGCCAACGCGGCGTTGGCCTCGACGATCACCCAGTCCAGGTCGACGAGCGCCATGCCGATGGGCGCGTTCTCCATCGCGACGCGGAACTGCGTCTCGCTGCGTGACAGCGCCGCCTCGACCTCGCGCCGCCCCGTGACGTCGACGAGCGTCGTGAGCACGGCGGCGCTGTCACCGTCCCCGGCCGGCACGAGCTGGCTCGAGACCTGCACCATGCGCGCCTGCCCCTGCGGGCCGCCGGGCAGCGCGACACCGACGAGCTCGGAGTCGACGGTGAAGCCGGCCCGCCCCATGCCGGCCCGATGCCCCAGCACCGCCGACGGGTTCATCGCCAGTCCAGTCTCGTTCACCAGCACGACGGGCAGGTCCCCGAGCTGGCGCCCCACCGACGACGCCGGGTCGACGCCCAGGATCGCCGCGGCCCGGTCGGAGATGTCGAGCACCCGCCCGGACAACGACGAGACGAGCGCACCCTCGCGGGTGACCGACTGCAGCGCGTCGTAGCGGTGCCGCAGCTCGCGGGACAGCGCGAGCAGCTCGTTGGCCCGACGCACCTCACGGCGCTGTCGCGACATCAGCACCAGCACGGCGATCAGCGCGATGATCGCGATGATGCCGAGGATGCTGCTGACCGTGCTGAACGTGTCGGACGACCCGAGGAGCGACGCGGGCACCTGGGCCGCGTCCGTCCGCAGGTTCACCGGCCCGCGCCGGACCAGCCGGCGTCGTCCCCTTCGTCGTCGTCGAAGTAGTCGGTCGCGACGGGCGGGTCGCCCGGCATGCCGCCGTCGTCGCCGTCGTCCCCCGGGGCACCGCGCAGCATGGCCAGCGTGCCCGGCAGGTCGTCGGGCTGGACCAGCACCTCGCGGGCCTTGGACCCCTCGGACGGCCCGACGATCTCGCGCGACTCGAGCAGGTCCATGAGCCGGCCGGCCTTGGCGAACCCGACGCGCAGCTTGCGCTGCAGCATCGACGTCGAGCCGAACTGCGAGGTGACCACCAGCTCCGCGGCCTGCAGCAGCAGGTCCAGGTCGTCGCCGATGTCGTCGTCGACCTGCTTCTTGGCCGCGGCGACGGTCACGTCCTGGCGGTAGACCGGCTTCAGCTGGCCCTTGACGTGCTCGACGACCGCGTGGATCTCCGACTCGGTGACCCACGCACCCTGGGTACGCATCGGCTTGGCCGCACCCATCGGCAGGAACAGCGCGTCGCCCTGGCCGATGAGCTTCTCGGCGCCCGGCTGGTCGAGCACGACGCGCGAGTCCGTCAGCGAGCTGGTCGCGAACGCGAGCCGGGACGGCACGTTGGCCTTGATCAGACCCGTGACCACGTCGACCGACGGTCGCTGCGTGGCCAGCACCAGGTGGATGCCGGCGGCGCGGGCCAGCTGGGTGATGCGCTGGATCGATGCCTCGACGTCGCGCGGGGCCACCATCATGAGGTCGGCGAGCTCGTCGACCACCACCAGCAGGTAGGGGTACGGCGCGATCTTGCGCTCCGAGCCCGGCAGCGGCTTGACCTTGCCCGCACGCACCGCGACGTTGAAGTCGTCGATGTGCTTGAAGCCGAAGTTCGCCAGGTCGTCGTAGCGCGCCTCCATCTCCCGCACCACCCACTCGAGGGCCTCGGCGGCCTTCTTGGGGTTGGTGATGATGGGCGTGATGAGGTGCGGGATCCCCTCGTAGATCGTCAGCTCGACGCGCTTGGGGTCGACGAGCACCATGCGGACCTCGTCGGGCGTGGCCCGCATGAGGACCGAGACGATCATCGAGTTGACGAAGCTCGACTTGCCGGCACCGGTGGCCCCGGCCACGAGCATGTGCGGCATCTTCGCCAGGTTGGCCGTGACGTAGCCGCCCTCGACGTCCTTGCCGATGCCGATGACCATGGGGTGCTCGGTGCGCTTCGCGGCGCTCGAGCGCAGCACGTCACCGAGGGAGACGGTCTCGCGGTCCGTGTTGGGGATCTCGATGCCGATCGCGGACTTGCCGGGGATCGGCGACAGGATGCGGACGTCGGCGCTGGCCACCGCGTACGCGATGTTCTTGCTCAGTGCCGTGACGCGCTCCACCTTGGTGCCCTTGCCGAGCTCGACCTCGTAGCGCGTGACCGTCGGCCCGCGCGTGAAGCCCGTGACCTGTGCGTTGATCTCGAACTGCTCGAGCACGCCCGTCAGCGACTCGACCACGCGGTCGTTCGCCGCGGAGCGGACCTTGTGGGGTGCGCCCTTGGCGAGCACGTCCTCGGCGGGCAGCGTGTAGAGCACGTCGCCCTCGAGCATGGGCTGCTCGCCGCGCGGGACGGGCGTGGGGGTCGGGGCGACGATCGTCTTCCGCTCCGCGTGCGCCGCGTCCAGGACGGCGGTCGGGACGGTGTCGGGTGCGGGCTCGACACCCTCGTCGTCCGCGGCTACGACCGCCGCACGGACGAACGCCTCGTCCCCGTCGTACCCGTCCAGGCGGTCGTCGGCGGGCTCGTCGAGCTCGTCGGCCCGCTTGCGCCGTCCCAGCAGGAGGCCCCGGCGGCGCGGCTGCGCCGGCTCGTCCTCGTCGACGGCGGAGTGCAACGCGTTGATGACGAGCGGTTCGTCGTCGTCCTCGGTCTCGGCGTCGTCGTCCGGCCGCTCGTGGCCGCCGGTGAGGCGGTGGTAGCCGTTGCGCAGCCGCGGGACCACCTGGTGCACCGGGGTCGCGGTCAGGACGAGGATCCCGAAGAACGCCAGCAGCAGCAGGAGGATCACCGCGACGGGTGCGGTGACCAGGCCGGCCAGGGGGTTGCCGACCGCGAAGCCGACGATCCCGCCGGCCCTGCGCAGCGCGTCGAAGTCGTCCGTGCCCGGCAACCCGTTCGAGATCTGCACGATCCCGCAGACGGCGACGATGATCGCGGACAGGCCGATGCCCATGCGGCCGTTGGCCTGCACCCGCTCGGGATGCCGCATGAGGCGGACCGCGACGGCGAGCAGCAGCACGGGAACGATGACGCCGACGACGCCGAACGTGCCGGCGACGACCGAGTGGATCGCGTCGCCCGCCGTGCCCGACAGCGCCCACCACTCCCGCGCGGCCACCACGACCGCGAGCGCGAGCAGCGTGAACGCGGCGCCGTCGCGGCGGTGCGCCGGGTCGAGGTCGCGCGCGCCGTGACCCATCCGGCGCGCGGTGCCGCCGATCAGGTGCGCGCACCCCATGAACGCGCCCTTGACCATGCGGACCGGCAGCGCGGGCTTGTGCGGCGCGGGGGCCGGCTTGCGGCCCTGCGGCCGCGCGGGCGCCGGCCGCTTGGCGGGCGCCTTGCCGGTCGACCGGCCGGAGGCGCGCGCCGTCGCGGGCGCGCCGGTGCGGCCGCCTGAGGAGGACGTACGAGTCGCCATGGTCCTCAAACTAGCCGGGTCCGCCGACGAGAGCGGCCTGCGGGGCACGCGTGTCGGGGGCGATGTCGGTGGCGCGTGGCACGGTGGGGTGATGGCGACGAGCTCCCGACCGGCCGTGAGCGTGGACCGTGCGCAGGTGCTGCGCTACCGCGTGCACGCCCAACAGCTCGACCGACGACCGCGGTCGGATCGCGCGGTCGACGCCGCCGCCGTCCTCGATCTCGGGGTGCAGGACACCGGACCCGACGGGGCGCTGTGGGCGCTGGCGATCCGCGGGCTGCCCGTCGAGGCAGGGCGGTGGCCGCACGAGCTCGCGCTCGCGTGGACGTTGCGCGGTGCGCCGCACGCGTACCGGCGCACCGAGCTGAGGACCGTCGAACGCGCGGTGCGCCCGTTCTCCGAGGCCGACGCCGCCAAGCGCATCATGTCGGCGGCGGGTCCCTTGAAGAAGGCCGGGATCGGCCGCGCGGACGCCTTGTCGGTCGCTGCTACCGCGATGCGCGACGTCGTGACCCAGCCCCTCGAGAAGGGCGCGCTCTCCACGCGGATGACGGCTGTGCTCGACGACCCGTACCTGCGCTGGTGCGAGCCGTGCCAGGCCACGCACCCCTACGAGATGGTGTTCCGCCTCGCCGCCCTGCACGCGGGGCTCGAGCTCGAGCCGGGCACGTCTCCCCCGGTGATCCGCCGCATCCCGCGCTGGCCTGCCGCGCAGGTCGGCGACCTGACGGCGCCCGAGCCCGGCGGGCCGTCCGACGTCCTGCGTGCGCTGCTCCACCTCCTGGGCCCGATGACGCCGGGTCAGGCGGCGGAGTTCCTCGACGCGCCGGCGCGCGACATCCGGGAGCGGTGGCCGCACGACGCCGTCGACGTCCTGGTGGACGGTGCGCCGGCCTCGCTCCTCGCGGGCGACGTCGCGGCCCTCGAGCGTGCGGCCGAGCCGCCCGGGGGCGCCCCGGTCGTGCGCCTGCTCGGCCCCTACGACCTGTTCCTGCAGGGTCGCGACCGCGAGGTGATCGTGCCCGACGCCCGTCGGCGCCCGGAGCTGTGGCGGACGCTCGGCCGACCGGGCGCCGTGCTCGCCGGCGGCGAGATCGTCGGGACGTGGCGCCCGCGGGCTCGAGGTCAGGTCCTGGGGCTCGAGCTCGACGAGTGGGTGCCGTGGGACGCGACGCTCCGTGCGAACGTCGAGGGCGAGCACGAGAGGCTCGCGGAGTTCCGCGGCCTGCGTGCGACGTGAGCCGGCGTCGCTGATCCGCCGTCAGTCGTCGACGGACTGGGCGACCGCCGCGACCGTGGACGTGTCCAGGAAGATGTCGCCGTTCTCGTCGGCGGACGTGCGCAGGTCCTGCGAGGCTGTGGCGAACACGATCGAGCCCGTCAACGCGCACGCCAGGACCTTGTCCTGGTGCTTGGGGCTGGTGGTGCAGTCGCGTTCGAGCCCGCGCACCCCCTCGGCCTCGAGGGCTGTCTCGAGAGCGGTCGCGGCATCCTCCGCGGACATCTCCGCACGCCAGCACCGGTCGTACGCCTCCTGTCCCGGGTCGCACGGCAGGGAGGTGAACGTCGCCGGGAGCTCGACGCCGTCGATGGCCCGCCCAGCCTCGGCGTGCGCAGCTGCGGCAGCCGCCAGGGCTCGGTCGTCCTCACGACGTTGATGGACCGACCATGCAGCCACGGCCACGGCCACGAGCACGGCGACCACGGCGGCGGCGAGCAGGAGGCGCGTCTTCGTCATACGTCGGCATCGGCACGTCGGGGCCCGGGGTTGACGGGCCCGGCGGTCCGGGCGGTCAGAGCCTCGTCGGCGCGCCCCTCTCGAGGACGACGAGACGGTGAGCGGCACCGCCGCGCTCGAACCGTTCGACCACCGCGGACAGCGGCTCGACGAAGTGCGCCCAGTCGCTGTGGTGGACCGGGACGATCCGCGCCCGGTCCAACAGGTCGGCCGCCGCACGAGCCCGCGCCGCGTCCATCGTCACGGGCTCGTCGCCGAACCGGCCCACGTTCGCGCCGCCGACGAAGAGCACGGCCAGCTCGATCGCCGGGAACCGGGTCGCGATCGTGGCCACCACGTCGAGCGACGAGTTGTCGCCCGCGACGTAGGTCGTCGGCAGGCCGTCGGCCTCCAGGACGAATCCCGTCACCGCCCCGCTCAGGGCCTCCGCGCCCTCCGGTCCGTGCCGCGCGGGCACGGCCGTGACGACCACCCCGCCCGGGAGGTCGACGTGCTCCCACGCGGCCAGGCCGCGGACGCCCGGGATCCGAGCGGCGGCATCCTGGGTGGACAGCACGAGGGGGACGTCGGCGAGCAGCGCCCGGCCGGCGTCGTCCAGGTTGTCGGCGTGCTGGTCGTGGGAGAGCAGGACGACGTCGACCTGGCCGAGCTCGCTCGGGGTGACGGCCGGAGGGACGAGCTTGCTCAGGGTGATCGGGCCGGGGAAGTCGCGCGGGGCGTCGAACGTCGGGTCGGTGAGGAACGTCAGCCCGCCGTAGGTGAAGGCCAACGTGGGTCCGCCGACGAAGGTCGCGGTGATCGGGGTGTGCGTCATGCCTGCCAGGCTCGTCGCGCCGGGCGCCCGTCGCCAGAGGCCCGGAGGCCGATGATCGCTAGGATCGGGCCATGCACACGGTGGTGGTCGTCGCGTTCCCCGGCATCAGCCCCTTCCACCTGGCCGTACCGACAGCCGTGTTCGGTGCCCAGCCCCACGGAGTGCCAGCGCTGCCGTACCGAGTGGTGGTCTGCGCGGAGCAACCGGGCCCGCTGCCGACGAGCGGCGGCTACGACGTGCTCGTCGCCCAGGGCCTCGACGCCCTGGCAGACGCCGACACCGTCGTGCTGCCCAGCGCCGACACGTCGGTCGCGCCGTCGTCGTCACTGCTCGCGGCCGTCCGGGCAGCGCACGGCCGCGGGGCGCGCGTCGTCGGGCTGTGCCTGGGTTCCTTCCTCGTCGCCGCGTCGGGCATCGCGGACGGCCGGGAGGTGGCGACCCACTGGCACGCGGCCGACGAGCTGGCCGCCCGCTACCCGCGCGTACGCGTCCGGCCCGACGTGCTGTGGTGCGACGAGGGCGACGTCGTGACCTCCGCAGGCGTCGCTGCTGCGCTCGACTGCTGCCTGCACGTCGTGCGCACCGACCAGGGCGAACGCGTCGCCGCGCAGATCGCTCGGTCCCTCGTCCTGGCGCCGCACCGCGACGGGTCGCAGGCTCAGTTCATCCCCGCACCGCTCGCCCCCGCCGCCGGACCCGACCCGGTCGAACGCGCGATGGCGTGGGCCGCCCAGCGTCTCGACCAGCCGACGGATCTCGACCACTGGGCAGCGCAGGCATCGATGTCGCGCAGGACGTTCACCCGGCGGTTCCGCGCGCGGGCAGGAACGAGCCCGACGCAGTGGCTCGTCGAGCGGCGCCTCGCGCACGCCCGCCTGCTGCTCGAGTCGACCGACGAACCCGTCGAGGCCGTCGCCCACGCCTGCGGCTACACCACCGCCGCCGCGCTGCGCGTCCACTTCGCGAGCCGGTACGGCACCTCGCCGAGCCGGCACCGTGATGCCTTCCGCGTCGCCACGTGACGAGCCAGGGACCACGCACCCGACGAGCAGCACCGTCCAGATCCTGACGACGACCGTCGGTCCACCGCCATTCGCCGCACGCTCCCTGCGGGGCGGACAGTCGTGTCGGTGGTCGGGGTTAGCGTCGGTCTCGTGAGCGTTCGACGTCCGGGCACGGCCCGATGAGCCGCCGCGGCTGGCTGCTCCTGATCGCCATGGGCGTGGTCTGGGGCGTGCCGTACCTGCTGATCAAGGTGGCTGTCGGGCAGGTCTCCCCCGCCACGGTCGTCTTCGTGCGCACCGGGCTCGGCGCCCTGCTGCTGATCCCCTTCGCGGTCCGCGCCGGCGGTCTGCGCACCCTGCGGGGGCACTGGCCCGCCGTGCTGGGCTTCGCCGCGCTCGAGATCGTCGGGCCGTGGATCCTCCTCTCGAACGCCGAGCGCACCCTGACCAGCTCGACGACGGGTCTGCTCGTCGCGACCGTCCCGATCGCCGCCGTGGTCCTCGGGCGGCTGGTCGGCGACCGCGCTCCCGTCGCAGCGGTGCGCTGGGTCGGGCTTCTCGTCGCCCTCGCCGGCGTCGCGCTCCTGCTGGGTCCCGGCGCGGCTGCCGACGACCCGTGGGCGGTGACGCAGGTGCTGCTCGCGGCCCTCGGCTACGCGACCGCGCCGGTGATCGCCGACCGCTGGCTCCGCGACGTCCCCGTCATCCCCCTGACGGCCACCTGCCTCGGTGTCTCCGCGCTCGTGTACGCACCGATCGTCCTCGCGACCGGACCGCACCCGTGGCCGGACACCGACGCCGTGCTCGCGCTCGCCGCGCTGGGAGCCATCTGCACGGCGCTCGCCTTCGTGCTCTTCTTCGGACTCATCGCCGAGGTCGGCGCGGCGCGCTCCACGCTCGTCGCCTACCTCAACCCCGTCGTCGCCGTCGTGCTCGGCGCGCTCGTGCTCGACGAGCCGTTCACCTGGACCATCGCCGCCGCGACGCTGCTGATCGTGCTCGGTTCGGCAGCCGCCTCCCTGCGCGGCCGTCCGGGCGCCGCGCAGCCGACGACGGCGGACAGCCCGCGCATCGACGACGTCGCCGCAACCCCGTCGAACGCGCAGTCCCGCTGACGACGCGGGACCGGCCCACTAGTCCGGCATCAGCTGCATCGTGAAGGCGTGCACCGTCGACGTGCCCCTCGTGCCGGCGGCCCCGATGCCGCCGGTCGCGTCGGCGAGGATCGCGCCCAACCGGATGTGGCAACGCTCCTGCCCACCCGTGGAACCCGGTGCCGGCGAGCAGCTGAGCTCCGTGCCGACGTAGCCCGCGGGTGATACGTCGTCCGCCAGCGCCTCGAGCGCCGCGCGGGGCTCGTCGTCGACGCGCCAGCAGCGGTCGCTCGACGCGACCGAGTCGATGCACGGCGTCGGCTCGAACCCCGCCAGGGCGAGCTCGTCGAGGATCGTGCCCGCGCGCGCGATCTCGTCGCGGATGCGCTCGCGCTCGTCGTCGTCGTGCGCGCATCCCCCTGCGGCTACGACCAGCGCGAACACAGCCGCCACACCGAGCCCCCGTGACAGCGTGCCGAGGCGTGCCGACAGGCCGCCGGCCCGCTGCGGTCGGCTCAGCGCCACTCCAACGAGGCGACCATCGCGTCCGCCACGTCCGACGCCCCCACGAGATCGTCGTCGTGGTGGTAGTAGCCCGCGATGACCAGCTTGCCCTCACGCTCCGCAAGCCATTCGGTGATGAGGGTGCCGCTGCCCATGTCCAGCTCGGTGCGCACCGAGCGACCCATCGCGCCCACCTCCCACACCGGTTGCCCCACGAGCTGAGAGTCGACGCGGTGCGCCATCTTCCACGCCACGAGCTCGTCGACCGACCCGAACGAGTCGATCGGAAAGCACACCACGTTGAACATCGACGGCCGCTGCGACCCCGACGAGAGCCTGATGTTGGTCCCTGCCGCCGACTCCACGGGGCTCCGGTACGACAACGACGGGCAGCCCGACGGCACGCCCGCCGTGTAGGGAAGCTCGACCTCGGGGTGCGCCTGCACCGTGACGACCTGGAGCGGGACGGGCATCGCCTCCGCCTCGGAACGAGGCCACAGCACGACGGCAGCCCCCGTGACCGCGATCACGCCGGCAACGGCCAGCAACCACCGGCCGCCTCGAGAACTCATCACGAGGACATCATGGCGATGCGACGGGCGCGCGGGGCCGGAACGGTGCGGCGTCACCCGTTCGGCGGGTGGGTGGCCGCCGGGGCGGCGGGGCGCTTACGTTTCTGGCCCGCTCAGAGCGGTCGTGCTTCGACCTCGCGCACGCCACTGTTCTCTTGGTCGGCCTGAACCTGCGCTCCGCGCGCGGCGAGTGGCGCTTCGCGCCCCTCACCGCGCGCTGCGCTCCGGTTCACGCCTCCAGTTCACGCCTCCACGACGACGGGAATGATCATCGGACGGCGCCGCAGCCGGTTGCTGACCCAGCGGCCCACCACGCGGCGCATCACCTGCTGGAGCTGGTGGACGTCGGTCGCGCCCTGCGCAGCGGCGTCCTCGAGCGCCCGCGTGAGCTCCGGCAGGATGTCGTCGAACACGGCGTCCTGCTCCGCGAAGCCGCGCGCATGGATCTGCGGGCCCGCCAGCACCTTGCCGTCGGCCGACGACACGACCGCAAAGATCGACACGAAGCCCTCGTCGCCCAGGATCCGACGGTCCTTGAGCTCGACCTCGGTGATCTCCCCGACGCTCGACCCGTCGACGTAGACGTAGCCGCACGGGACTGCGCCCACGACGGACGCGCGGCCGTCGACGAGGTCCACGACCACGCCGTCCTCCGCGAGCACCACGCGGTCGGCCGGCACGCCGGTCTGCACCGCGAGCGCGGCGTTGGCCACCAGGTGACGGACCTCGCCGTGCACGGGCATGACGTTGCGCGGCTTGAGGATGTTGTAGCAGTAGAGGAGCTCACCGGCGGACGCGTGCCCGGAGACGTGGACCTTGGCGTTGCCGGAGTGCACCACGCGGGCTCCCAGCCGGGTCAGGCCGTTGATGATCCGGAAGACGGCGTTCTCGTTGCCGGGGATGAGCGACGACGCCAGGATCACGGTGTCGCCGAACCCGACCGAGACGCGGTGGTCGTTGTTGGCCATCCGGGACAGCGCGGCCATCGGCTCGCCCTGCGAGCCCGTGCACATGAGCACGATCTCGTCGTCCGGCAGGTCGTCGATCTTCTTGATGTCGATCAGCACGCCGTCCGGCACCTTGAGGTAGCCGAGGTCCGCGGCGATGGCCATATTGCGCACCATCGAGCGCCCGACGAGCGCGACGCGGCGCCCGTGCGCGTGGGCGGCGTCGAGCACCTGCTGCACGCGGTGCACGTGCGAGGAGAACGACGCGACGATGATCCGCTTGGACGACTCGGCGAAGACGTTGTCCAGCACGGGGCCGATGCCGCGCTCCTGCGCGACGAAACCGGGGACCTCGGCGTTGGTGGAGTCGACCATGAACAGGTCGACGCCGGCCTCGCCCAGGCGGGCGAAGGCCCGCAGGTCGGTGATACGGCCGTCGAGCGGGAGCTGGTCCATCTTGAAGTCGCCCGTGTGCAGCACGGTGCCCGCGCCGGTGGTGACGGCGACCGCCAGGGCGTCGGGGATCGAGTGGTTGACGGCGACGAACTCGCACGAGAACGCGCCGAGCCGCTCGGTCTGCCCCTCCTTGACCACCAGGGTCAGGGGGTTGATGCGGTGCTCCTTGAGCTTGGCCTCGACGAACGCGAGCGTCAGCTGCGAGCCGACCAGCGGGATGTCCCCGCGCAGCCGCAGCAGGTACGGCACGGCGCCGATGTGGTCCTCGTGGCCGTGCGTCAGGACGATCGCGTCGATGTCCTGCAGCCGGTCCTTGATGTACTCGAAGTCCGGCAGGATCAGGTCGACGCCGGGCTGGTGGTCCTCGGGGAACAGCACGCCGCAGTCGATGACGAGCAGGCGCCCGTCGTACTCGAGCACGGCCATGTTGCGTCCGACCTCACCGAGCCCGCCGAGGGCGACGATGCGCAGGGCACCGGCCGCGAGCGGCGGGGGCGGGGTGAGCTCGGGGTGCGGGTGGCTCATGGATCTCCTGGGTGTCAGGCGAGGGCTGCGTCGAGCAGCCCTGCGGCGCGCAGTCCTGCGCGGATGTCGTCGACGGCCTCGTCGGGCGCCGGAACGTAGGGAAGGCGGACGGCACGGTTCGCCAGCAGCCCGAGGATCTCGAGCGCGGCCTTGGCGTACACGGCCTGGAAGCCGGCGCCGTTGATGGCCTCGATGGCGGGCGCCACGGAACGGAACAGGCGCAGGGCCTCGGCGTGGTCACCGGCGTCCCAGGCACGCACCAGCGCGGCGAACTGCGCGCCGACGACGTGCGAGGCGACCCCGACGACGCCGGCGCCGCCGTGCGCGAGGAACGGCAGGAACAGCCCGTCGTCGCCGCAGTACCAGGCCAGGCCCGTGCGCTGCGCGGCGCCGGACGCCGCGAACACGTCGCCGGTCGCGTCCTTCATGGCCACGACGCGGTCGTGCGCGGCGAGGGCGTCGATGGTCTGCGGCGCCAACCGGACTCCGGCACGGCCGGGCACGTCGTAGAGCATGACGGGCAGGTCGGTGGCGTCGGCGACCGCGCTGATGTGCGCGACGACGCCCGGCTGCGAGGGGCGCGAGTAGTAGGGGCTCACGACGAGCAGCCCGTGCGCACCGGCCTCCGCGGCCTGCTCGGCCATCCGGACCGCGTGGGCGGTGTCGTTGGAACCGGCGCCGGCGACGACGTACGCACGGTCACCGACGGCCTCGACGACCGCGGCGACGAGCTCGGCCTTCTCGGGGGCGTGGGTGGTCGGCGCCTCGCCCGTCGTGCCGTTGAGCACGAGCCCGTCGTGGCCGCCGTCGACCAGGTGCCGCGCGAGCGCGGCGGCGGCCGCCAGGTCGACGGCCCCGTCGGACGTCATGGGGGTGACCATCGCGGTGAGCACCGCCCCGAACGGGCGGGTGGACGACGTGACGCTCGGCATGGGCACACGGTACCGCCGCCTCGGGCGCTGCGGCACGCGCGATCAGGCAACGGACGCCTCGTCGCCCACGGTCGTCAACCTGCGCGACGCCGCCACGACTCGAAGCGGTAGGCGACGCCGCCCGCGGACGACTGCGACCAGCCGTCAGCCGGCTCGCACGCGACCCGCTCCCACGCGTCGTCGAGCGTCGGCGCCCAGGTGTCCCCGTCGACGTCCAGGTCGACGACCGTGATCTCGACCCGGTCGGCCAGCGGCAGCGCCTGCTCGTAGACCGCCCCGCCACCCATCACCCAGGCGTCCCGCGCCCCCACCGCGGCGAGCGCCTCGTCGAGCGACGCGACGACGACGGCACCGGGCGCCGCATACCCGTCGGTGCGCGTCAGCACGATGTTGTCGCGGCCCGGCAGGGGCCGGAACCGCTCGGGCAGCGACTCCCACGTCGCGCGCCCCATCACCACGGGGTGCCCGCTCGTGAGCGCACGGAAGTGCGCGGAGTCCTCCGGCACCCGCCACGGCAGCGCGTTGTCGACGCCGATCACGCCGTCCGGCGACTGCGCCCAGATCAGGGCGAGGCTCACACCGCCACCGGCGCCTTGATGGCCGGGTGGTGCTGGTAGTCGAGCACCTCGATGTCCTCGAACGCGTAGTCGAAGATCGAGTCCGCCTTGCGCAGGCGCAACGTGGGTGGGGCGAACGCCTCGCGGCTCAGCTGCTCGCGGACCTGGTCCACGTGGTTGTCGTAGATGTGGCAGTCGCCGCCGGTCCAGACGAAGTCGCCGACCTCGAGGTCGAGCTGCTGGGCGACCATGTGCGTGAGCAGCGCGTACGAGGCGATGTTGAACGGCACGCCGAGGAACAGGTCGGCCGAGCGCTGGTAGAGCTGGCACGACAGCCGCCCGTCGGCCACGTAGAACTGGAAGAACGCGTGGCAGGGGGCCAGCGCCATCGACGGGATGTCGGCGACGTTCCACGCGGAGACGATGTGGCGGCGCGAGTCCGGGTCACGACGCAGGTTGGCCATGAGCTCGCTGATCTGGTCGATGTGGCCGCCGTCGGGCGTCGGCCACGACCGCCACTGGAAGCCGTAGACGGGACCGAGCTCACCGCGCTCGTCGGCCCACTCGTCCCAGATCGAGACGCCGTGCTCCTGCAGCCAGCCGACGTTCGAGTCGCCGCGCAGGAACCACAGCAGCTCGTACGCGATCGACTTCAGGTGCACGCGCTTGGTCGTGACCAGCGGGAAGCCCTCGCGCAGGTCGAAGCGCATCTGGTGCCCGAACACGCTGCGCGTCCCCGTCCCCGTGCGGTCCGCCTTGGGGGTCCCGGTCTCGAGCACCAGGCGCAGCAGGTCTTCGTACGGAGTCGGCACACCCATGGGCGTCATCGTAGGCGTCAGAGCCAGGGATACCGGGACGTAGGGTGGGCGCGTGAGGTTCGACGGTCAGCGCGCGGTGGTGCGCACCTCGCTCTCCGTGGCGCTGGCCACCGGGTTGTACGGCGTGTCGTTCGGCGCCCTGTCCGTGGTCGCAGGGCTGAGCACTGCGCAGACGATGGCGCTGTCGTTGCTGATGTTCTCCGGCGGGTCACAGTTCGCGTTCATCGGCGTGCTGGGCGCGGGCGGTGCCGCGGGCGCCGCGATCGCGACGGCCGGGCTGCTCGGTGCGCGCAACGGGCTGTACGGCCCGCAGGTCTCCCCGCTGCTGGGTGTGCGCGGCGTTCGGCGCCTGCTGGCGGCCCAGCTGACGATCGACGAGTCGACGGCCGTCGCCACCGCGCAGACGTCGCTCGACGACGCGCGCACCGGCTTCTGGTGGACCGGCGCCGGCGTCTTCGTGCTCTGGAACGCGTTCACGCTGCTGGGCGCCGTCCTCGGTGACGCGCTCGGCGACCCGCGGCGCTACGGCCTCGACGCCGCGGCGGCAGCAGCGTTCCTCGCCCTCGTCTGGCCGCGCATCTCGGGGCCGACGGGCACCGTCGCGCGGCTCGTCGCCGGCGGCGCCGTCCTCGTCGCGCTCGCGCTGACGCCCTTCACACCCGCCGGTGTGCCGGTGCTGGTCGCGGCGGCCGTCGCGATCCTCGTCGGAGTTCTCACGCCGATGTCCGACGACGAGCCCGTCACCCCCGAGCACACCGGGGACGTCCCATGAGCCCCACCGCCACCTGGCTGGCCGTCATCGGGGCGAGCGCCGTCGTGTACGCGCTCAAGGTCGTCGGGCACCTGGTGCCCGAGCACTGGCTCGCCAAGCCGCGCGTGGCCCGCACCGCGTCGCTCGTGACCGTGGCGCTGCTGTCCGCGCTGGTCGCCGTCCAGGCGGCGACGACCGGGAAGGAGCTCGTCGCCGACGCCCGCCTGCCCGCGCTCGCCGTCGCCGCGGTGGCCCTCCTGCTGCGGGCCCCGTTCATCGTCGTCGTCGTCCTGGCCGCCGCGACCGCCGCCGGCCTGCGGGCGCTGGGCATGGCCTGACGGGCACGATCCCGCCTCGTCGGGCGTTGGGCAGGCGCACGACGTGGGCGCCGGAGGCGTCCGCGCCCCCGACGACGAGGCCGCCGGCCTCCCGCCACCGAAGGACCTCCCATGGCCTCTTCCGCCCCGACCGTCAAGCCCACCCCGACGCGCGGCTCGACCATCGGCTCGCTGATCTTCCTGTCCCGCTGGCTGCAGGTCCCGCTCTACCTGGGCCTGATCGTCGCCCAGGCCGTCTACGTGTGGCAGTTCATGAAGGAGCTGTGGCACCTGGCGCACGGGGTGTTCTCCGGCCACGGCATGGACGAGGGCGACATCATCATCGCGGTCCTGGGCCTGGTCGACGTCGTGATGATCGCCAACCTGCTCATCATGGTGATCGTGGGCGGTTACGAGACGTTCGTGTCCCGCATCCGCCTGGACAACCACCCCGACCAGCCCGAGTGGCTCTCGCACGTCAACGCCAACGTGCTCAAGACGAAGCTCGCGATGTCGATCATCGGCATCTCCTCGATCCACCTGCTGCGCAGCTTCATCGAGGCGGAGCACACCGTGGAGCAGCCGCACGGCGGCGAGGCGCTCATGTGGCAGACGCTCATCCACCTGACCTTCATCGTCTCCGCCATCGCGCTCGCCTGGATCGACAAGGTCTCCGCCAAGCACCCGCCCAAGGCGCAGCCCGTCTTGGCGCCCGACGACGCACCGGCGCCGATCCCGGCTACCGTCGCCTAGTGCCCCTGTTCAGCGACCACGCCGACGTCTCCGTCCGCCCCGCCGTCCCCGGCGACGAGTCCACCATCGCCCACGTCCAGCTCACGGCCTGGCGCGACGAGCACCGCGACGTCCTGGGCGACGACGTGCTCGCCCTGCTCGACGAGGACGCGGTGCGGACCCAGTGGGCGGCCGCCATCACCTCGGCGCCCGCCGGCCACCGCGTGCTCGTGGCGTGCGACGGGCCCACGGTCGTCGGCTTCGCGGCCATCGCGCCGGTCCCGCCGCCGCACGACGCGCCGTTGGGCACGGCGCCGGGCGGTGTGATCCTGGCGCTCGAGGTCGCGCCGCACGCGCAGCGCGGCGGCCACGGGTCCCGGCTGCTGGCCGCGGCCGTGGACCTGCTGCGCGAGCAGGGCGCCGACCAGGTCCACACGTGGGTCCTCGACGGCGACGACGCGCGCGCCCGGTTCCTGGGCGGCGCGGGCCTGGGGCCCGACGACACCGCACGGGAGGTCGCCTCGGGCACGCAGCCCGACGGCAGCCACCGCGTGGTGACCGAGCACCGCTGGTGGGCGCAGATCTAGGCCGACGCCTTGCCGCGGTACAGCCGACGCGCGTGCCGCAGCGACTCGCGCGCGCGTCGCCTGTCCCCCGCCGCGTCGTAGGCGAACGCCAGGTTGTACCAGGAGCGCCAGTCGTCGGGCGCGGTGTCCGCGACGTCACGCGCCGCGTCGAACTGCTCGCGCGCCACGTCGCGGTCGATCCGGCCGCCCGGTGAGCGCGGCAGGTCGTCGACGGGCAGCTCACCGGCCGCCGCCAGCTCGTCGGCCATCCGCTGCACGTCGATCGCCAGCACCCACTCGCGCACGATCAGCCAGATGACGACCAGCGGCAGCACCAGGAACGCGCAGCCCAGCACGACGCCGACCACCTTGCCGGTGCCGATCAGCGCGACGGATCGGCTCGCGACGAGCCAGACGTAGAGCCCGAGCAGCGCGGTCAGGACGATCGCACCGGCCAGGCCGGTGCGGCGCACGCGCGACGAGGCAGCCATGAGCCAGCCCTCAGCTCAGGTCGAGCAGGTGCTCGAGACCCACGGTCAGGCCGGGCCGCGCGCCCACCTGCCGGACGCCCAGCAGCACGCCGGGCATGAAGCTGATCCGGTCGAACGAGTCGTGCCGGATGGTCAGCTGCTCGCCCGCGTTACCCAGCAGGATCTCCTCGTGCGCGACCAGCCCGCGCAGCCGCACCGCGTGCACGCGCACGCCGTCGACGTCCGCGCCGCGAGCGCCGGCGAGCTCCTGCGTGGTCGCGTCGGGGCTGGGGGCGACACCCGCCGCGGCCCGGGCGGCGGCGATGGCCGCGGCCGTGTGCGTCGCGGTGCCCGACGGCGCGTCGACCTTGTCCGGGTGGTGCAGCTCGACGACCTCGACGGACTCGAACCACGCCGCGGCACGCGCCGCGAACGCCATCGCGAACACCGCCCCGAGCGCGAAGTTGGGCGCGATCAGCACCCCGACGCCGGGTCGGTCCGCGAGATGGTCCCGCACGCGTGCCTTGGCGGCGTCGTCCCAGCCGGTCGTCCCGACGACCACGTGCACGCCCGCGTCGACGAGCGCGTGCACGTTGCCCTCGGTCACGGCCGGGACCGTGAAGTCGACGGCGACGTCTGCGGCCGCCGCGGCGGACAGGTCGTCTCCCGCGTCCAGGGTCGCGACGAGCTCGAGGTCGTCGGCCGCTTGCACGGCTGCGACGACGGTGGATCCCATACGGCCCGCCGCCCCGAGGACGGCCACCTTGATGCGCTCGCTCACGGAAGACGACCCTAGACGGTGCGCGCCCCCACCCACGACGCGATCCGCTCCTCGACCCTGCGCAGCTCGTCGACGCTCAGCCCCGCGGTGCGCTCGACCTCCCGCGGCGGGAAGCCGGCCCCGGCGTACCAGCGCAGGGCGGACAGCACGGACTCCGGGTCGACGATGCCCGGGCCCACCGCCCGCCGCACGAACACCGAGAACCGCACGGCCGCAAGGTAGTCGGCCGGCACGACGCCGAGGTAGCGCTGCGACCAGCGGAACACGTCGCTCACCGTCACCCCGACGAACCGCGCGAGCTCGGCCACGGTCACCGCACCGTGCAGCGCGTCGACCCGCGCCACGACCTCGGCGAACCGTTCACGCTCGGGGTCGTGGGCGACTCGTGCAGCCACGCGGGCGACGAGGGCGTCGACGAGGATCCGCACGGCGCCGTCGTCGTCGGCCGCTCGCAGCGCCGCCGTGGCGTCCTCGACCGCGCTCTCCCCCACCAGCACCTGCGCGGGACCCCAGGCGTTGACCAGCGGCGACGAGCCCAGGGTCGCCAGAGCGATCGGGTGCAGCTGCAGGCCCAGGCGCGCACCGCCGCCGTCGGCGACCCGCACGGCCGGGCGCGTCATGAGCCCGCGCACCCCGCTCGCGTCGGCGCGCTCGTCACCGGACGTCGCGTCGATCGTCGTCGCGGCCGCGTCGGCGACGAGCAGCAGGAGCCCACGCCCGTCCGGCAGCAGGATCTCGCGGTGCCGCCCACGTGCGCGCGTCACCCACGCGTGCTCGACGATCCCCGGGACGACGACGTCGTACCGGGCGTAGGGGACCTGGTCCACGGCCATGACGCCATCCTGCCCCGCATCGAGCCCGCGTGGCAGGACCGGACGGGAGAGACCGGTGACCTCAGTCCCCGAAAGGCCCCACGCGGATCACGGAGCGGGGTCGCGAGGCCAGGTCCGCGGCGAGCGCCTGGACGTCCGCGGCGGTCACGGCCCGCACCAGCTCGAGCGACTCGTCCAGGCTCAGCAGCTCACCGTGCACCAGCTCCGCCTTGCCGAGCCGGCTCATGCGCGAGCCGCTGTCCTCCATGCCGAGCACCAGACCGCCGGCCAGCTGGCCGATCGAACGGTCCAGCTCGGCCTGCGTGATGGGGGTGTCCGCGATGCGCTCCAGCTCGGCGACCATGAGCTCGAGCACCTCGTCGACGCGCGCCGGCGTGCAGCCGGCGTAGAGGCCGAACACACCGGTGTCCGAGTGGCCCGAGGAGAAGGAGTAGGTGGAGTAGGCCAGACCGCGCTTCTCGCGGATCTCCTGGAACAGGCGCGACGACATGCCGCCGCCCAGGACGGCATTGAGGACCGAGAGCGTGAAGCGCCGCGGGTCGGTCGCGGTCAGCGAGGTGCCGCCGACGATGACGTTCGCCTGCTCGGTGTGGCGTCGGATCGTCTTCTCGACGCCCTGCGCCGGGATGCCGTCGGTGCCGGCCGGCACGCCGAGCGCGGGCACGCGGCGTCCGCGCGGTGTCCCGCCGGCGAGGTCCCAGCCGCCCGCGGAGAGCGCGTCGGCGACCTGGGTGACCAGGGCGTCGTGGTCGACGCCGCCGGCGGCGCTCACGACGAGGGTCTCGGGCTGGTAGTGCCAGCGGTAGTGCTCCCACACGGCTTCGCGCGGGACCGCGCGGATCGTGTCGGGGGTGCCGCCGATGGGGCGGCCCAGCGGGTGGGCGCCCAGCACGAGGGCGGCGAACTGCTCGTGCGCGACGTCGCTCGGGTCGTCGTCGTTCATCGCGAGCTCTTCGAGGATCACGCCGCGCTCGGTCTCGAGCTCGTCGGTGTCCAGGCGCGCGGACGTGACCATGTCGGCGATGACGTCGACGGCCATCGGCAGGTCGGTGTCGAGCACGCGCGCGTAGTAGCACGTGTGCTCCTTGCCGGTGGCGGCGTTGGCCTCGCCACCGACGGCGTCGAACGCCTCCGCGATGTCCATCGCGGAACGGCGGGCGGTGCCCTTGAAGAGCAGGTGCTCGAGGAAGTGCGTCGAGCCGTGGTGGCCCGACTCCTCGTCGCGCGACCCGACGCCCACCCAGGCGCCGACCGTCGCGGAACGCAGACCGGGCATGTGCTCGGTCAGGACGCGGACCCCGCCGGGCAGGACGGAACGGCGCACGACGGCGCCGCCGTCCTGCTCGGCGGACTGGTCGGCCCCGGCAGTGCCGGGGCCGACCAGCGGGAGATCCAGCGGCACGTCAGGCGTCGGCCGGCGCAGACTCAGGCGCCTCGTCCGCTGCGTCCTCTTCAACGACCGCGTGCAGCGACAGCTTGCCGCGCGGGTCGATCTCGCCGATCTCGACCTGGACCTTCTGCCCGATGGACAGGACGTCCTCGACGTTCTCGACGCGCTTGCCACCCACGAGGCGACGGATCTGCGAGATGTGCAGCAGGCCGTCCTTGCCCGGGCTCAGGGAGATGAACGCACCGAACGTCGTGGTCTTGACGACCGTGCCGACGAAGCGCTCCCCGATCTCGGGCATGTGCGGGTTGGCGATCGCGTTGATCGCCGCCCGCGCGGCCTCCGCCGACGGACCGTCGGTGGCGCCGATGTAGACCGTGCCGTCGTCCTCGATCGAGATGTCGGCGCCGGTCTCCTCCTGGATCTGGTTGATCATCTTGCCCTTCGGGCCGATGACCTCGCCGATCTTGTCGACGGGGACCTTCACCGTGATGACGCGGGGAGCGAACGGGCTCATCTCGTCCGGGACGTCGATCGCCTCGGCGATGACGTCGAGGATCGCGAG
>Ga0160439_1000089_pt1 | contig 78693 bp, 70 predicted proteins | sample HID1975M_E0MG_FD_108201 | JGI IMG/M metagenome (GOLD analysis project Ga0160439, IMG submission 108201) | Enriched soil microbial communities from UW Madison campus, WI, USA - HID1975M_E0 MG | ecosystem: Environmental > Terrestrial > Soil > Unclassified | place: USA: Madison, Wisconsin...
ATATAAAGAACCGGCAACCCCACGGGGTGGGACCGATCCTTCAGTCTCAACCAAGACCCATCAAAGACAGGCCATATGGCATCGACTACTTGGCACACTGTTGAGTTCTCAAGGAACAGACGCTCTTCCGTCCAGACCCTCGGGCCCTTCGTGGAAGGCTTTTCCTTCGTTCCGAAGCCTATCAGGCTTTTTCGACCTGATTGACCGGCGCTTCCTGCGATTTGTTTCTCGCATTCGGCTTGGCACTACTCTAGCGGGCTTTTCCAGTGCCTCAGACCATCCGGTCTGTGACCTGCGCCCTCCCCGTCGACTCCAGGGCGCACGAAGCGCCAGGCACACGATCGGGGGTGGCCGCCTGTGGGACTGGCCACCGGGGTTCGATCCCTGGTGTCCGTTCCTCCCTGCCGGGCGACCTCGAGAACATTACGCGCGTGTGTCGTCGCTGGCAAATCCCCTGGCGGTGACGCCGCTCACCATGAGCGGCGCCACCGGTGGACGAGCTCAGGACTGGGTGTCCACCACGCCGAGCGTCCGCTTGCCGCGCCGCAGGACCGCCCACCTGCCGTGCAGCAGCTGCTCCGGTGCGAGCACCGCGTCGTCGGAGGCGACGCGCACGTTGTTGACCGACGCACCGCCCTCCTTGACCGCCCGCCGGGCCTCCGACTTCGAGGCGACCAGGCCGGCCGACGCGAACAGGTCGACGACGAGGTCGCCCACGGAGCCACCCGTCGTCGGCAGCTCCGCGACGGCACCCGCAAGGGTCCCCGCGTCGAGCTCGTCGAGCGCGCCGCGCCCGAACAGGGCGCCGCTGGCCGCGACGACCGCGTCGGCCGCTGCGACGCCGTGCACCAACGAGGTCACGTCGTGCGCCAGTGCTCGCTGCGCCTCCCGCGCCGCGGGCCGCTCGGCGACGGCCGCCTCGAGCTCGGCGATCTGCTCGCGGGTGCGGAAGGTGAAGACCTTGAGGTAGCGCACCACGTCGGCGTCGTCGGCGTTGAGCCAGAACTGGAAGAACGCGTAGGGCGTCGTCATCTCCGGGTCGAGCCAGACCGTGCCGGACTCGGTCTTGCCGAACTTGGTGCCGTCCGCCTTGGTGATCAGGGGCGTGGTCAGGGCGTGCGCCGCGACGCCCTCCGCCTTGCGGATCAGCTCGACGCCCGAGAGCAGGTTCCCCCACTGGTCCGAGCCGCCCGTCTGCAGGCTCACCCCGTGCCGGCGGTGCAGCTCCAGGAAGTCCATGCCCTGCAGGATCTGGTAGCTGAACTCGGTGAAGGAGATGCCGGCCTCGCTGTTGAGGCGGCGCGCCACGGTGTCCTTGGCCAGCATCGTGCCCAGGCGGTAGTGCTTGCCGACGTCGCGCAGGAAGTCGATGGCCGACAGCGGCGCGGTCCAGTCCAGGTTGTTGACCATGGTCGCGGCGTTGTCGCCGTCGAAGCGCAGCAGCGGGGCGATCTGCGCGTGGATCCGCTCCACCCATCCGGCCACCACGTCGCGCGAGTTGAGCGTGCGCTCCCCGGCCATCTTGGGGTCGCCGATCAGGCCCGTGGCGCCGCCGACGAGGGCGAAGGGACGATGCCCCGCGTCCTGCAGGCGGCGCACGGTGAGGATCTGCACGAGATTGCCGATGTGCAGGCTGGGCGCGGTCGGGTCGAAGCCGCAGTAGAGGTTGACGGGTCCTTCCGTCAGCGCCGCGCGCAGGGCGTCGACGTCGGTGGTCTGCGCGATCAGGTCGCGCCACTCGAGCTCGTCGAGGATGTGGTTCACAGCGGGTCTCCAGAGGTGATGCGTGGGCGTGAGCGTGTACGAGGCACGGCCGACGTCGTCGCCCTAGGGGGCGTCTACCGACGTCGGCGGCCGATACGCGGGCCGGTACGCGGACACCGTGCGCTCGTCGGTCAGCCAGTACCGCCACGGGAAGCGTCCGCCCTCGCCGCCGACGCCCGACACACCGACGCGCGGCCCGCTCGCGTGCGACGGCTGGACCCGGTTCTCGTGCCGGTGCAGCACCACGTGCCCGCCGGCCTCGGTCAGGTCGGACCCGTTGTCGTCCAGGTCCAGGCCGAGGCTCACGGCCAGGCGTGCGGGGCCGCGCGCGAGCTGACGGTGAGAGTCGACGACGCCCACCCGCTCGCGTCGCGCCCAGGCCAGCTCCGCACCCTCGACGACCTCGCCCGCGCGGAGCAGCACCGCGGACGGCGTTCCCGTCGGCTCCGTGACGACGTTGATGCAGTGGTGCAGACCCAGGTGGCGGTAGACGTAGAGGCGACCGGGCTCGGCGAACATCACCGCGTTGCGCGCAGTCCGACCGCGGTAGGCGTGCGAGCCCGGGTCCTGCTCCCCCGCGTACGCCTCGACCTCCGTGATGCGGACGGTCACGTCGCCGTCGGCCGCACGCGAGGTCAGGTACGTCCCGAGCAGGTCGCGGGCCACCACGTGGACGTCGCGGGCGTACCAGACGCGCGCGGGCACGCCGACGATCGCCGCCGGCGAGGCCGCGCCCGGCAGCCGAGGCGCCTGCCCGGGCTGGATGCTCACGCGCTCATCCTGCCTCACCGCGAAGACCCCTCGCAGTCCATCCCGTCACCCGGCCGTTCGCGTCGAGCCGCACGTCGGCCCGTTCGCGCGTCCGCTCGCGGCGGAAGTGCTCGGCCTCGTCGGCCATCCACCGCTCCCACTGCGGCCGCAGGCTCTCTCCGTCGCGGGCGATGCCTCGCCGCAGGCGCAGCTCGGGCGGGGCCTCGACCCAGACGCGGACCGACGCGACGGCATCGGCGGCTCGGCGCGCGCTGCCGCAGCCCTCGACGACGAGCAGCGACGGAACCGCCACGTCCATCCACTCGGCGAAGCCGGCGGTCCCCCAGTCGTAGCGCTGGTAGTGGCCCGGCCGGCCACGGCGCAACGGCTCGAGCACCTGCGCCGACAGCCGCGGCCACAGGGAGCCCTCGAGGCCGGACCAGCCCTCGTACAGGTCGTCGAGGTGCAGCACTGCGTCCGCCCCCGCGGCCCCCAGCGCCTCGGCGAACGTGGACTTGCCCGAGCCCGCCGGGCCGTCGACGACGACGAGACGGACGGGTCCGAGCCGCGGCGGCGCGGCGAGCGCCGCCGCGACGACCTCGTCGGCGGGCGTCGTCATGCGGCGGCGTCCCCGACGAGGGCGCCCGGCCGGTCCACGGAGACCGGCCGGGTGCGGGCCGACAGTGTGCAGCACATGGTGCGGTGCGTCAGGCCGCGACGCTCACGCGGCCCACGCGCGCAGGTCCGCGACGCGGGCACGCACGCGCTCGAGCTGCTCGGCGACGCGCACGGGCGCGGTGCCCCCGTGAGCCGAGCGGGAGGCGAGCGAACCCTCGACACTCAGGACGGAGCGGACGTCGGGCGTCAGGTGCTCCGAGATCGCGGCGAGCTCGTCGTCGGTCAGCTCCCACAGCTCGATCGCTGGCTCGTGCTCCTCGCACGCCCGCACGCACGCACCGGCCACCTCGTGCGCGACGCGGAACGGCACGCCCTGGCGCACCAGCCACTCGGCGATGTCCGTGGCGAGCGAGAACCCCTGCGGCGCGAGCGACGCGAGCCGCTCGGTGTCGAACACGAGCGTCTCGACCATCCCCGCGAACGCGGGCAGCAGGATCGTGAGCTGGTCGACCTGGTCGAAGACCGGCTCCTTGTCCTCCTGCAGGTCACGGTTGTAGGCGAGCGGCAGGCCCTTGAGCGTGGTGAGCAGGCCGGTGAGGTCCCCGACGAGCCGACCGGCCTTGCCGCGCGCGAGCTCGGCGATGTCCGGGTTCTTCTTCTGCGGCATGATGCTCGACCCCGTGGAGTAGGAGTCGTGCAGGCGCACGAAGCCGAACTCCTTGGTGGCCCAGAGGATGACCTCCTCGGCCAGCCGCGAGACGTCGACGGCGAGCATCGCGGCGACGAACGCGAACTCGGCGACCACGTCGCGCGACGCCGTCCCGTCGATCGAGTTCTCGACCGGCCCGTCGAAGCCCAGGTCGGCGGCCACGGCGGCGGGGTCCAGTCCCAGAGACGACCCGGCCAGCGCGCCCGAGCCGTACGGCGAGACCGCGGCGCGGGCGTCCCAGTCGACCCACCGCTCGACGTCGCGCAGCAGCGGCCACGCGTGGGCGAGCAGATGGTGCGCGAGCAGAACGGGCTGCGCGTGCTGCAGGTGCGTGCGGCCCGGCATCGCGGCGTCGCCGGCGGCGGTGGCCTGGCCGACGAGCGCGTCGACGACGTCGAGCACGAGGCCCGCGAGCGAGCGTGCCTCCCGGCGCAGGTACATCCGGACGAGCGTGGCGATCTGGTCGTTGCGCGAGCGGCCCGCGCGCAGCTTGCCGCCCAGCTCGGTGCCCGCCCGGTCGATCAGGCCACGCTCGAGGGCCGTGTGCACGTCCTCGTCCTCGAGCACCGGCAGGAAGTCACCGGCCGCGACGTCGGCGCGCAGCCGCTCGAGCGCGTCGACCATGCCCGCCAGCTCGTCGTCGGACAGCAGACCCGCCGACCGCAGGACGCGCGCGTGCGCGACCGACCCGGAGATGTCCAGGTCGGCCAGGCGCCAGTCGAAGTGCGTGGACTGCGACAGGGCCTGCAGGGCGGCCGACGGGCCTCCGGCGAACCGGCCGCCCCAGAGCGAGACGTTGCCCGCCTGCTCCACGGCGGCCGGCGTCGCCGGCGTGAGCTCTTCAGGCATCGATCCCGCCCTGCGTGCCCAGGTCGACGCCGTTGCCGAAGCGGACGTCGCGGGCCGCGGCCAGCTTGGAGGACAGGCCGTAGATCTCGATGAAGCCCTTGGCCGCGGCCTGGTCGAACGTGTCGCCCGTGTCGTAGGTGGCCAGGTTGAAGTCGTACAGCGACGAGTCCGAGCGGCGGCCCGTGACGGTGGCGCGGCCACCGTGCAGCACCAGGCGGACGTCGCCGGACACGTAGCGCTGCGTGTCCTCGACGAACGTGTCGAGCGACTTCTTCAGCGGGCTGAACCACTGGCCGTCGTAGACCAGCTCGGTCCAGCGCTGCTCGACCTGACGCTTGAAGCGGGCCTGCTCGCGCTCGACCGTGACGTTCTCGAGCTCCTGGTGCGCAGCGATGAGCGCGATGGCGCCGGGCGCCTCGTAGACCTCGCGGCTCTTGATGCCGACCAGGCGGTCCTCGACGATGTCGATGCGGCCGACGCCCTGGGCGCCCGCGCGGCGGTTCATCTCCTGGATCGCCTGCAGCGGGGTCACCGGCACGCCGTCGAGCGCCACGGGGACGCCCTGCTCGAACGTGATGACGACCTCGTCGGCGACCGGCGGGAACGTCGGGTCGTCGGTGTAGGTGTAGACGTCCTTCGTCGGGCCGTTCCAGATGTCCTCGAGGAAGCCGGTCTCGACCGCGCGGCCCCACACGTTCTGGTCGATGGAGAACGGGTTGTGCTTGGTGGTCGCGATGGGCAGCTTGTGCTTCTCGGCGAACTCGATGGCCTTGTCACGTGTCAGCGCCAGGTCGCGGACCGGGGCGAGGCACGTCAGGTCCGGGGCGAGCGACGTGATGCCGACCTCGAAGCGGACCTGGTCGTTGCCCTTGCCCGTGCAGCCGTGCGCGACGGTCGTGGCGCCGAACTGGCGGGCGGCGCGCACCAGGTGCTTGACGATGACCGGGCGCGACAGCGCGGAGACGAGCGGGTAGCGGTCCAGGTACATGCCGTTCGCCTTGAGGGCGGGCATGCAGTACTCGGACGCGAACTCGTCGCGCGCGTCGGCGACGTACGCCTCGACGGCGCCGCAGTCCAGCGCGCGCTGACGGATGACGTCGAGGTCCTCGCCACCCTGGCCCACGTCGACGGCGACCGCGATCACCTCGGCGCCGGTGGCCTCGGCGATCCAGCCGATGCCGACAGAGGTGTCCAGGCCGCCGGAGTAGGCGAGGACGACGCGCTCAGTCATGGTTCTTCCTTCTTCTCAGTGTGGTGACGGTTCAGTGTCGCGCGTCGGGACGCGCGTCGGAGGCGAGGGCCAGGAACCGCGCGGCGAGCGCGGTCCCGGCCTCGGGTCGGTCGTCGCGGGCGATCACCAGGACGGTGTCGTCGCCCGCGATGGTGCCCAGCACGGGCGGCAGGACGGAGTGGTCGATGGCGGAGGCCAGGAACTGCGCCGCCCCCGGCGGGGTGCGCAGCACGACGAGGTTGCCGGACGCCTCGGCGGTGAGCAGCAGCTCCTCGCACAGGCGGGCCAGGCGGGCGGCCAGCATCTCCGCGTCGGGCGCGGGTGCGGCGCGCACCTCTCCCTCGGCCGGCACCGCGTAGACGAGGCCCCCGGCCGGGGTGCGCACCTTGACGGCCCGTAGCTCGACGAGGTCGCGCGACAGCGTCGCCTGCGTGACGCTGACCCCCTCCGCCACGAGCAGATCGGCGAGCTGCTGCTGCGAACCCACGGCACCGCGGGCCAGCAGCGCGCCGATGAGCGCGTGCCGCGCGGCCTTGGTCTGCGGGATCGTCGCGGTGCTCATGACCGCTCCGAAGAAAGACGTCGCGGGCTCATGAGCGCTCCAAGAGCCAGGTCAGCAGCGCCTTCTGGGCGTGCAGCCGGAACTCGGCCTCGTCCCAGACCACCGACTGCGGGCCGTCGATCACGTCGGCCGTGATCTCCTTGCCGCGATAGGCGGGCAGGCAGTGCAGGACGATCGCGTCGTCCTTCGCCGCGGCCAGCGCGTCGGCGTCCAGCCGGAACGGCACGAACGGCGTCTCGCGCTCGTCGGCCTGGCCCTCCTGACCCATCGAGACCCAGGTGTCGGTCGCGACGACGTCCGCGCCCGCGACGGCCTCCTGCCGGTCGTGCACGACCGTGACGGACCCGCCGGTCTGGCGGGCGATCCGCTCGGCGTCGGCGAGCACCGCCGCGTCGGGCAGGTAGCCCTCCGGCGTCCCGATCCGCACGTGCATGCCCGCCGTGGCGCCGCCGAGCAGGTAGGAGTGCGCCATGTTGTTGGCGCCGTCGCCGACGTAGGCGAGCGTCTGGCCGGCGAGCGCAGACGTCCCGCCGCGGTGCAGCGCGATCGTGGCGAGGTCGGCCAGGATCTGGCACGGGTGGAACTCGTCGGTCAGCGCGTTGACCACCGGGACGCCCGCGACAGCGGCCATCTCGTCGAGCCGCGTCTGGGCGTGCGTGCGCCAGACGATGGCCGCGACCTGCCTCCCGAGCACGTGCGCGGTGTCGGCGATCGACTCGCGCGTGCCGATCTGGGCGAGCTTGCCGTCGACGACGAGGGGGAAGCCGCCCAGCTCGGCGATCCCCGTCGCGAACGAGACCTGCGTGCGCAGCGTCGGCTTGTCGAAGATGACGGCGACGGCCCGCGGGCCCGCGAGGGGGGTACGGACGTGGCGGTCCTGCTGGAAAGCGAGGGCCAGGTCGAGCACCTCGCGCTGCTCCGCCGGGGTCAGGTCGTCGTCGCGCAGGAAGTGGCGGGTCATGAGCCCTCCCCCAGGTCCGCCGGCAGGCCGGCGAGGAAGTCGACGAACGTGCCGGCCTGGTCGTCGGTGAGGACGAACGGCGGCGCGAGGCGGATGGTCGTCGGGCGGCACGGGTTCACGACGAAGCCGGCCTCGAGCGCCCGGGCGGCGAGCTGCGGCGCCACCGGGGCGGTGAGCTCGATGCCGATGAGCAGACCCTCGCCGCGCGCGGTGGCCACGAGCGGGTGGTCGAGCTCGTTGATCCGGTCGCGGAGCCGCCGGCCCAGGGTCGTGACGTGCTCGAGCAGGCCGTCGCGCTCGATGACACCGATGGTGGCGAGCCCCGCCGCGGAAGCGACCGGGTTCCCGCCGAACGTCGTGCCGTGCTGCCCGCGCCCCAGCAGGGTCGCGACCGGCTCGCCGTACGCGATCAGAGCGCCGACGGGGAAGCCGCCGCCCAGACCCTTGGCGACCGTGACGGCGTCCGGCACGATCCCACCGCCGATGTGCGGGAGCTGGTGCGCGAACCATGTGCCGGTGCGGCCCATGCCGGTCTGCACCTCGTCGAGGATCAGCAGCGCACCGTGCTCGCGCGTCAGCTCGCGGGCCCGCACCAGGTAGCCCGGTGGCAGCGGCAGGACACCGGCCTCGCCCTGGATCGGCTCGACGACCAGTGCCGCCACGGGCTCGCCGTCGGCGAAGGCGGCCTCGAGCGCCTCGGTGTCGCCGAACGGCAGGAACTCGACGCCGCCGGGCAACGGTTCGAACGGCTCGCGGTACGCGGCCTTGTGGGTCAGCGCGAGCGCACCCATCGACCGGCCGTGGAAGGCGCCCTCGAGCGCGAGGACGCGCGTCCGGCCGGTGCGGCGGGTCAGCTTGAAGGCCGCCTCGTTGGCCTCGGTGCCCGAGTTCGTGAGGAAGACGCGCGACCCGTCGGGTGCGCCCGCCAGCGCGAGCAGCCGCTCGGCGAAGGCGATCTGCGTGGGGCTCGCGAAGAAGTTCGAGACGTGCCCGAGCGTGCCGAGCTGCGCGCTGATCGCCGCCGTGAGCGTCGGGTGAGCGTGGCCCAGCGCGTTCACGGCGATGCCGCCGAGCAGGTCCAGGTACCGGTTGCCGTCGGCGTCCCACACGTACGGGCCCTCGCCGCGCACGAGCACGCGCTGGGGCGCACCGAACGTGTCCATGACCGCGTGCGTGTACCGCTCGGTCCACTGGGCGCTCGAGCCGTCGGTCGCGGGCGCGAGGCCCGCGTCGGCCGGGGCGGGCGACCGGTGCCGGCCGGTGGTGATCTCGCTCATGCGGACTCTCCTGGCGTGCTCACCACGGGGACGGGGCTCGTGAAGGGGGCGTCGGTGGACTCCTCGTCGGGGAAGACCATGGTGCCGATGCCGTCGGACGTGAAGACCTCGACCAGGATCGAGTGCGGGGCGCGACCGTCGATGACGTGCGCCCGGCCGACCCCGCCCTCCACGGCGCGCCAGCAGGCCTCCATCTTGGGGCGCATGCCGGAGTCGAGCGTGGGCAGCACCTCGGCGAGCGCGCTGGCCCGCAGGCGACGCACCAGGGATCCCTTGTCGGGCCAGTTCAGGTAGAGCCCCTCGACGTCCGTCAGCACGATGAGCTTGCGTGCGCCGAGCGCGACGGCGAGCGCGGCCGCGGCCGTGTCGGCGTTGACGTTGAGCACCTGCGTGGGGTCGTCGATGTCCGGCGCGACCGTGCTGACCACCGGGATGCGACCCGCGTCGAGCAGGTCCTGGACGGCTCCCGGGTTGACGTGCACGACGTCGCCGACCTGGCCGACGTCGTGCTCGACACCGTCGACGACCGCGGTGCGGCGACGCGCCTGGAACAGGCCGCCGTCCTCGCCCGACAGGCCGACGGCGTGCGGGCCGTGCGCGTTCAGAAGCCCGACGAGCTCGCGGGAGACCTGCCCGGTCAGGACCATGCGGACGACGTCCATCGCCTCGGGGGTCGTGACGCGCAGGCCGCCGCGGAACTCCGAGGCGATCCCGAGCCGGTCGAGCATCGCGTTGATCTGAGGGCCGCCGCCGTGCACGACGACAGGACGCAGGCCCACCTGGTGCAGGAAGACCATGTCCTGCGCGAACGCCTTCTTGAGGTCCTCGTCGATCATGGCGTTGCCGCCGTACTTGACGACGACCAGCGCGCCGGCGAACTTCTGCAGCCACGGCAGCGCCTGGATCAGCACCTCGGCCTTCTGGTCGGGGCGCAGGTCCGTGACGGTGTTGAAGACGAACTCGTCGCTCACGTGGAGTACTCGCTGTTCTCGGTCACGTAGTCGTGGGTCAGGTCGTTGGTCCACACGGTGACGACCTCGCCGCCGGCATGCAGGTCGATCAGCACGTGGATCTCGCGGTTCGCCGCGAGGTCCACGCTCGAGCGCGGCTCGTACGCACCGCCCGCGCGGCAGACCATGACGCCGTTGATGCTGACGTCGAGCAGGTCGGGGTCGAAGGCGGCGACGCTCTCCGGCACCGTGCCCACCTGGGCGAGCACGCGACCCCAGTTGGGGTCGTTGCCGAACATCGCAGCCTTGAAGAGGTTGGACCGCGTCACCGCCCGGGCGACGGCGAGGCCGGCGTCCTGGGTCTCGGCGCCGGTCACCGTCACCGCGATGTCGTGCGACGCCCCCTCGGCGTCGGCGACGAGCTGACGGGCCAGGTCGGCGGTGACCGCCGTGATGCCCGCCACGAACCCCTCGGGATCGGGCGTGGCGCCGCTGGCGCCGCTGACGAGGAGCACGACCGTGTCGGACGTCGACATGCAGCCGTCGGAGTCGATGCGGTCGAACGTCTGCGACGTCGCGGCGCGCAGGGCGGCCTGCGCGGTGTCGGCGTCCACCACGGCGTCGGTCGTGATGACGCACAGCATCGTGGCGAGCGCGGGCGCGAGCATGCCTGCGCCCTTGGCCATCCCGCCGACGGACCAGGTGCCGTAGTCGCCCTCGATCGTGAGGTCGGCCGTCTTCGGCACGGTGTCCGTCGTCATGATCGCGACGGCGGCGTCGAGGCCCGCGTCGGCGTCCAGCGCCGCGGCGGCCACGTCGACGCCCGCCAGCAGCGTGTCGATCGGCAGGCGCTCACCGATGAGGCCCGTGGACGCCACGACGACGTCGCCGGCGGACAGGTCGAGCGCCGTGGCCACCTTCTCGGCGGTGCGGTGCACGTCGAGGAACCCGTCGGGTCCTGTGCACACGTTGGCGCCGCCGGAGTTGAGCACGACCGCGGACGCCACGCCGTCGGCGAGGACCTGCCGCGACCACGTGACCGGGTGCCCGACGACCCTGTTGCTGGTGAACACGCCGGCCGCGACCTGCAGCGGACCGTCGTTGACGACGAGCGCGAGGTCGGAGCGCCCGGACGCCTTGAGCCCGGCCGTGACGCCGCTCGCGCGGAACCCGGCGGGCACCGTGACGCCGGACGAGCGTGGCTGCGTGGTGATGGTCATGGTGCGACTCCGTCCAGGGGCAGGCCGAGCGTCTCGGGCAGGCCGAGCGCGAGGTTGAGGGACTGCAGGGCGCCGCCGGCGGTGCCCTTGACCAGGTTGTCGATGGCGGTGACGGTCACGACGCGGCCCGCGGCCTCGTCGACCGCGACCTGGACCAGCGCGGTGTTGGCGCCCAGCGTCGACGCCGTCGTCGGCCACGTCCCTTCCGGGAGCAGGTGGACGAACGGCTCGTCGTCGTACGTCTGCTCCCACGCGGCCCGCACGGCGGCGGGGTCCGTGCCGGGGACGAGGCGAGCAGTGGCTGTCGCGAGGATGCCGCGCGCCATCGGGACGAGCGTCGGGGTGAACGAGATCGAGACCTCCGGCGCGCCCGCGGAGCGCAGGTTCTGCGCGATCTCGGGGATGTGGCGGTGCGTGCCGCCGACGGCGTACGGCTGGGCGTTGCCGAGCGCCTCGGACGCCAGGAGGTGCGGCTTGAGGCTCTTGCCGGCGCCGGAGTAGCCGTTGGCGAGGACCGCGACGATGTCGAGCGGCTCGATCAGGCCGGCCGCGATGCCCGGCTGCAGGCCGAGCGTGACGGCGGTGACGTTGCAGCCGGGCACCGCGATCCGGGTCGCCCCCGCGAGCGCGGCACGCTGGCCCGCTGCCGTCGTCTCCCCCGGGTGCAGGAGCTCGGGCAGCCCGTACGGCCAGGTGCCCGCGTGCTCGCTCCCGTAGAACTGCTCCCACGCGGCGGCGTCGACGAGGCGGTGGTCCGCACCCAGGTCGACGACGATCGCGCCGTCCCCCTGCGCGGCCAGCTCGGCGGCGATCGCGCCGCTCGCGCCGTGCGGCAGCGCGAGCACGACGACGTCGTGCCCGGCCAGGTTCTCGGTGCTCGTCGCCGCCAGCACGCGACCTGCGAGCGAGCGCAGGTGCGGTTGGTGCGCGCCCAGCGGCGTGCCCGCGTTGGAGTGGGCGGTCAGGGCGCCGATGCGGGCCTCGGGGTGGGCCAGCAGCACCCGGAGCATCTCACCCCCGGCGTACCCGCTGGCACCCGCGATCGCGACGGAGAACGTCATGTGCATGAACATACACACCACTGCACGAAGATACGAACTTGTTCACGCCGGAATGCCGGCCGCGTCGTCCGGTGTTACCGGCTGACGTGCGTACCGTCACCGCCACCGCTCCCGGTGGCCCCGAGGTCCTGGCTGTCGTCGATGCACCCGATCCGGTAGCCGGGCCCGACGAGGTGCTGGTCCGCGTCCGCGCAGCCGGCGTGAACTTCATCGACACCTACCGCCGCTCCGGCGTCTACGCCGTGCCGTTCCCGCACGTGGTCGGCTCGGAGGGGTCCGGAGTCGTCGAGGCGGTCGGCTCCGACGTCACGACGATCGCGGTCGGCGACCGCGTGGCGTGGTCGTCGGCGCCCGGCTCGTACGCCGAGCTCGTCGCGGTGCGTGCCGACGCGGCCCTCGTGGTCCCGCCGGACGTGAGCGACGAGGTCGCCGCCGCGCTGCCGCTGCAGGGCATGACCGCCCACTACCTGGTGACGTCGACGTTCCCCGTGGAGCCGGGCACGACCGTTCTCCTCCACGCCGGTGCAGGAGGCGTCGGCCTCCTCGCGACCCAGCTGGCCGTCGCGCGGGGTGCACGCGTGATCACGACGGTCGGCACCGCGGACAAGGAGGCGCTGTCCCGCCAGGCCGGGGCCGCCGAGGTGATCCGCTACCGCGAGCTTTCCGACCTCACGACGGAGCTTCCCGCCCTGGTGCGCGAGCTCACCGACGGGCGCGGCGCGGACGCCGTCTACGACTCCGTGGGGCGTGACACCTTCGACGCCTCCCTCGCGTCGGTGCGGCGGCGCGGGACGCTCGTCCTGTTCGGGGCTTCGTCGGGTCCCGTGCCGCCCGTCGACCCGCAGCGGCTCAACGCCGCGGGCTCCGTGTTCCTCACCCGCCCCACCCTGGGCGACTACACCGCCGACCGCGACGAGCTGGACTGGCGCTCCACCGAGCTGTTCGGTGCCGTCGCCGACGGCTCGCTCGACGTACGCATCGGCGCCACCTACCCCCTGGCCGACGCGGCCGAGGCCCATCGCGCGCTCGAGTCGCGCTCCACGACCGGAAAGGTCCTGCTGATCCCGTGAGCTCCACCCCCGTCCTCAACCCCGTCCGCACGCTGCAGGTCGAGATCTGGTCCGACGTCGCCTGCCCGTGGTGCTACATCGGCAAGCGCCGCTTCGAGACCGCGCTCTCCGCCTTCCCGCACCGGGAGCACGTCGCGGTCACGTGGCGCTCCTACCAGCTCTCCCCCGAGACCCCGACGGGACCGGGACGGCCCGAGGCGCAGGCGCTGGCCGACATGAAGGGGATCCCGCTGGCGCAGGTGCAGCAGATGTTCGCGCACGTCACGGCGCAGGCCGCGGGCGAGGGGCTGGCGTACGACTTCGACCGCACGCTCGCGTTCAACACGTTCGACGCCCACCGGCTGCTGCATCTGGCCGCACGTCTCGGCGGCTCCGACCTGGCCGACCGCACCAAGGAGGCGCTGTTCAGCGCGCACTTCGAGAAGGGCGCGGACCTGGGCCTGACGGCTGCGCTCGTCGACCTGGCGAACACCGTCGGGTTCGGCGAGCACGGGTACGACGACGACGCGGTGCTGGCCTTCCTCGACGGTGACGACGAGTCCGACGCCGTGCGCGCCGACATCGCCGAGGCCGGCACGCTCGGCGTCACGGGCGTGCCGTTCTTCGTCGTCGACCGCCGGGTCGCGGTCTCCGGCGCCCAGCCGGCCGACGTCTTCACCCAGCTGCTCGAGGCCGGCTGGCGCGAGGCCAACCCGATCGTGACGCTCGGCTCGGCCGACGCCGACGCGTGCGAGGGTGACTCGTGCGCGATCTGAGCCTGCGGACCATCACCGACGACGACGTCGCCGCCCTCGCGGCGATCAACGACGACGCGGTGCCCGCCGTGAACGCCCTGGGCGTCGACGGGCTCGCCGCGCACGTGCCGACCTGCGACCTCGCGCTCGTCGCCGAGGTCGACGGCGAGGTCGCCGGCTTCCTGCTGGCCCTGACGCCCGGCGCCGACTACGCGAGCGAGAACTACCGCTGGGTGTCGCAGAACCGGCCCGGGTCGCTGTACGTCGACCGGATCGTCGTCGCGCCCGACCACCACGGCACGGGCGTCGGCCGCTCGCTCTACGAGGCGGTGTTCGACCGCGCCCTGGCGCTCAACGCGACCGCGGTGACGTGCGAGGTCAACCTGGACCCGCCCAATCCGCAGTCGCTCGCCTTCCACGGCAGGCTCGGGTTCGAGCAGATCGACGACCTGTGGACCAAGGGCGGCACGACGCGCGTCGCGATGATGGCCCGGCCCGTCTGACGCTCGCCCTCAGCGGCGGCGCAGGTGCAGGACCGCCTCGTGCAGCCGCACCGGGCGGCCCTCCGGGTCGGCCGCGTCGCGTGGGCGCGCCTCGCAGGCCAGGACGTCCCAGTCGCTCGCGTCCAGGTGGGTCAGCAGCTCGTCGGCGTCGGTGAACAGCTCCGGGATGTTCGGCCGCGGCATGGTCGTGGCCAGGTCCAGGACGTGGTGCCCGACGATCAGCAGGTGGCCGCCAGTCGCGACGAGCGACGCCATCGTCCGGGTCACCGCCGCCCGCTGCTCGGGGGCCGGGTGCAGGTAGTGCGCGGTGACCAGGTCGTAGGTCGCGTCGTCGGCCCACGCGGTGATGTCCGCCTGCCGCCACGTGATCCGGTCCGCGATGCCGCGCTCGGCCGCTTCCGCCGCGCCGCGCGCCAGGCCTGCCGCAGCGAAGTCCGTGGCCGTCACCTGCCAGCCCTGCTCGGCCAGCCACATCGCGTCGCCGCCCTCGCCGGCCGCGATCTCCAGGGCGGTCCCCGGTGCCAGGCCGCTCACCTCGGCGACCAGGGTCGCGTTGGCACGGCCCGACCACGCGGGCTCCTTGCCGCTGTAGCGCTCCTCCCAGAACGCCACGTCGAACATGCCGTCCAGGTCTGCGGCGCCGTGGCCGTGGTGCGCGCGCTCGTCGTGCTCGTGCTCGTGCTCGCCCGCCGCGGCGACGGCCTGGTCGGTGTCCCGCGCGACGAGGTCGGCGTTGATGGCCGCGCCGGCCATGAGCCCCGCGGCGGCCGACGTCATCACCTGCCCGCCGAGGTCGGTGACGTTGCCGGCCACCCACACGCCCCGCACGGAGGTCGCGCCCATGGCGTCGGACGGCACGGCGGCACCCATGACCTGCCCCTGGACCTCGACCGGCTGCGCGTGCAGGCCCAGACCGGCCAGGTGCTCGGCGCGGGCGAGGAACTGCGGCCGGACCGCGAGCGCGCGGACCGCCACGACCTCGCCCGACGAGAGTCGCACGCCGCGCAGCCGGCCGCCGTTCGTCTCGACGCCCACGACCTCGCCACGCACGATGCGCATGCCGCGCGCCGCCAGCCGCGCGAGGGCGTCCGCCGGCGGCTCGTCGTCGGTGTGCACGAAGACCGTGACGTCGTCGGTGAGCTGACGGAACAGGTGGGCCGTGTGCAGCGACAGCGGGCCGCCGCCCAGGATGCCGAGCGGCTGGTCGCGCACCTCCCAGCCGTGGCAGTAGGGGCAGTGCAGCACGTCGGTCCCCCACAGCTCGGCGAGACCGGGCGCGTCGGGGAGCACGTCACGCAGGCCGGCGGCGGACAGGATGCGGCGGGCGGCGACGGTGCGGCCGTCGGCGAGCGCGACGACGAAGCCGTCGTCGTCCCGGCGGACGTCGGACGCCGTGGCGACCTCGATCTCGCCGCCGTAGCGCGTCACCTCGTCGCGCCCGGCGGCGAGCAGGTCGAGCGGGGCGACGCCGTCTCGCGTGAACACGTTGTGCGCGTGCGCGGCCGGGGCGTTGCGCGGCTCGCCCGCGTCGACGACCAGCACCGAGCGCCTCGAGCGCCCCAGGACCGTCGCGGCGCTCAGGCCCGCCGGACCCCCGCCGATGACCACCACGTCGTACTTGTCGCGCACGTCTGCCTCCTCCTGCCGTCGACCCTCGACGACGCTACGCACTGTGCGCTCTCAGGCTCCAAGAACGCAACATCCGTTGCCGAAGTGGCAAACTGAGGCGATGGACGACCTGGACGACGTGCTCACCGGGGTGGGACCGCGACTGCGCGCCCTGCGCACCGCGCGCGACCTGACCCTGGCCCAGCTCGCCGACGCCACGGGCATATCGGTCAGCACGCTGTCCCGGCTCGAGTCCGGGCAGCGCAAGCCGACCCTCGAGCTGCTGCTCCCCCTGGCACGTGAGCACCGCGTCCCGCTCGACGAGCTGGTCGACGCGCCGCAGACCGGCGACCCGCGCGTGCACGCGCGGCCCTTCACGCGGCACGGCTCGACGTTCCTTCCGCTCAGTCACGTGCCCGGCGGCCTGCGTGCCTACAAGCAGGTGATGCCGCCGACCGCGGACCGTGAGCCGGTCCTCGGGACGCACGAGGGCCACGAGTGGTTCTACGTCCTGTCCGGGCGGGTCAGACTCCTGCTGGGCGAGCACGACCTGGTGCTGAGGCCCGGCGAGGTCGCCGAGTTCGACACGCGCACCCCGCACGCCGTGCTCAACCCGGGTCCCGGACCGGCAGAGTTCCTCACGCTGTTCGGCCCGCAGGGCGAGCGCATGCACGTCCGCGCGAGCGGGACACGCCGCTGACCTGCCGCGCTCGTGCACGTCCGGGCGCACGGACCATCCCTTTCGTCCTAGTCTGCGAGGAGGCCGCCGCACGTGCGGCCGCCCCGGAGGCAGGTCATGGCCGAGCCCGACGCAGCACGCCCCACCAGCTCCGGCGCGACGATCTCCCGCGCCGTGTTCGTCCCGTCCATCAGCATCGTGATCGTCGTCGGCCTGCTCGCCATCGTGTTCCCCGACCAGACGCAGGACGTCTTCGACACCCTGCAGTCCGACGTCATCGGCGGGTTCGGCTGGTACTACGTCCTCATCGTCGCGGTGTTCGTCGCGTTCGCCCTGTGGGTGGGGCTCAGCCGGTACGGCGACATCCTGCTGGGCCGCGACGGGGACACGCCGGAGTACTCCACGGGGTCGTGGTTCTCGATGCTGTTCGCCGCGGGCATGGGCATCGGGCTCGTGTTCTGGGGCGTCGCCGAGCCGCTCAGCCACTACGCGAGCCCCAAGCCGGGCGTCACGGGCCAGCCCGACCACCTGGCGCAGGAGTCGCTGGCGCAGACCTACCTGCACTGGGGCATCCACGCCTGGGCCGTCTACGTCGTCGTCGGCCTGGGGCTCGCCTACGCGATCCACCGGCACGGCCGGCCCGTGTCCATGCGGTGGGCGCTCGAGCCCCTGCTCGGCGAGCGCCGCGCCGCCGGGCGGCTCGGCGACGTCATCGACGTGACGGCCGTCGTCGGGACGGTGTTCGGGCTCGCGACCTCCCTGGGCCTCGGGGTCCTGCAGATCTCCGCCGGGCTCGACCACCTCGGGGTGGTGACCGCGTCGACGACGCTGCAGGTGGTGCTCATCGTCGTCATCACGCTGGCCGCGACGGCCTCGGTGGTCTCCGGCCTGGACCGCGGCCTGAAGTGGCTGTCGAACACCAATGTGGTCATCGCGGCCGTCCTGGCCGCCGCCGTCCTGGTCCTGGGCCCGACGCTGTTCCTGCTGCGCGACTTCATCCAGTCGATCGGCGTCTACCTCAGCCAGGTGGTGCAGCTGACGTTCGACACGACCGCGTGGGAGGGGCAGGCCGGGCTGGACTGGCAGGCGTCGTGGACGATCTTCTACTGGGGCTGGTGGATCTCGTGGGCGCCCTTCGTCGGCGTCTTCATCGCGCGCATCTCCCGCGGGCGCACGGTCCGCGAGTTCGTCGTCGGCGTGCTGGGCGTCCCCGTGCTCGTGACGTTCGCGTGGTTCGCGATCCTGGGAGGCAACGCGCTCTACGTCGAGGTCTTCGGCGGCGGCGGGCTGATCGGCTCCGACGGGACCGTCGACTCGAACACGGCGCTGTTCGACATGCTCTCCCAGCTCCCTGCGGGTGCGGCCCTGTCCGCCGGGGCGATCGTCCTCATCGCGCTGTTCTTCGTGACGAGCTCCGACTCCGGTTCCTTCGTCGTCTCGATGCTCACCTCCGGCGGCCACCCCCTGCCGCACACCTGGACGCGCGTGACCTGGTCCTTCGTCACCGGGCTGCTCGCCGCGGCGCTGCTGGTCGCCGGCGGCCTGACGGCGCTGCAGACGGCCGCCATCCTCATCGCGCTGCCGTTCAGCGTGGTGATGATCGGCATCTGCGTCGCCACCGCGCGCGCGTTCCACGCCGAGCACGCCGTGCGCGTGCGCGCCGAGCGGCTGGCCATCCGCGACCGGCTGACCGAGCACATCACGGGCGAGGTGCACGCCGGCCTCCCCGAGCACCTGGACCGCCTCGGGGTCGAGACGGGCGCGGTCCGGGCCGCACCCGACGGAGAAGACCGCGACGAGTCAGGCTGAGCCCGCGACCGGTCCCGTGCTCGCACGGACGACCAGCTCGGTCGGGATGAGCACGTGCTCGGGGCCCTCACCCGCGTCGGCCTCGCCACGGGAGCGGGCGATGGCCCGCGTCAGCACGTCGGCCGCGACGCGACCCTTGGCGGCCAGGTCCTGGCGGACCGTGGTGAGGGGGGGCTGGGTGCTCCGGGCCAGCGGGCTGTCGTCGTACCCGATCACGGACAGGTCCCCGGGCACGGTCAGGCCTCGTTCACGGGCGACCCGGATCACCGTCCACGCCACGAGGTCGGAGAAGCACAGGACGGCCGTCGGCCGGTCCGGGAGCGCGAGCAGCGTCCGCGCTCCCTGCTCGGCGAACTCCTGCGAGTTGTCCGTGATGTTCACGGCGGTGACCTGGATGCCCGCGGGCCCCAGCACGCTCATCCAGCCGGCCACCCGCTCGCGCGACACGTAACCGGTGCCCGCGTCGGCAGGGTCCGGCGCGACGCCGGGCGGCAGTCCGAAGCCCGTCGTGAGCAGACCCACGTGCCGGTGCCCCAGGTCGAGCAGGTGCTGCGCGGCCGCGCGCGCCCCTGGCCGGTCGTCGAGCAGGACGCTCGACGAGTCGCCGACGGGCGGCTGGTCGACGAAGACCAGCGGAAGGCGCCGGCGCAGGAGCCAGGTGACCGCAGTCATGTCGCCCGCGCACGCGTAGACGAGCGCCCCGTCCATGGGGATGTCGCGAGCGGGGACCATCTGCGCCGAGCCGCTGCTGGGCAGCAGCGCGACCGCGAGCCCGGTGGGCGCGAGCTCCTCGGCGACCGAGCCGAAGAACGCGGCGGCGATCGGGTCCTGGAAGGCCGTGCCGACGGACTCGGTCAGCAGCACGCCGACCGCGCCCGTGGTCCCGCGCGCGAGCACGCGGGCCGCCGGGTCGGGTCCGGCGTAGCCGAGGCGCTCCGCGGCCGCGAGCACGCGGTCGCGGAGCGCCTCCGAGAGCTGGTCCGGGCGCGAGAACGCGTTCGAGACGGTCATCCTGCTCACGCCGACCTCGTCGGCGATCGTCTGCAGCGTCACGCGACCCATGACGCTACCCTCGATCGACCCATGCAGGTCAGGGTAGGCGCCCGTGGCCGGGTTCGGGATCACGGTTCCGGGATCACGTGGCCGCGTGGCCGACGCCGCGCTCGTGGCCGCCCGCCCGCTCCCGGCGTGGCGCCGGCTCGAGCGCGACGGCCCACCGGGCGAGCACGTGCGCGAGCGCCGTGCGTGTGCGTACCGCGTGCCGTCGTGACCGGGGTTCGACGACGGGGGCGTCGGGACGGGCGCTGAGCGCCAGGTACTCGGCGGAACGCCGGGCCATGACCAGTGCGAACGGTGGTGCATCCATCGAGATCCCCTCCTTCGTTGACTTCTGTACCGATACAGTAACCACAGACGACTGTACCGGTCAAGAGGTGTCGTCGAACGGGCTCCGCGCCTCAGCGGACGTCGGCGGGGACGCGCTCGTGCGCAGAGGAGAACCCGGCCGGCCTCTCGACCTCCACCTGGTCGAAGAACGCGACCTCGTGCCGACACGAGGTGACGAACGCGTCGAGCATCCTGTCCCGCACCGCCGGGCCGGCCTCGCGGGCCGCGTCGTCGGCCAGCGTCCGCGCCTGCGCGGCGAGCTGCGCGAACGCCGGGTCGCCGTACGTCCCCAGCCAGTCGGCGTACGGGTGGCCGTCGAGGTCGACCCGCGCGAGCAGGCGTGCCCCCACGTCCGCGTACACCCAGTAGCAGGGCAGCACCGCCGCCACGACCTCGGCGTACGAGTCGCGCGACGCGACGGCCTCGAGGTGGTCGGTGTACGCCACGGTCACCGGTGACGCGCTCCCCCGCCACGATCGGCCCGCCCGCGCGAGCCGCTCGCGGTGCAGCTGCTGCTCGACGACGAGGCACGACTGCGCACCGCGCGCGAAGAACTCCTGCGCCGGCCGGTCGGGGGCGAGCTGACTGGCCCGGGCCAGCACGCGCGAGTAGGTGCCGAGGTACAGGGCGTCCTGGTGCAGGTAGTCCTCGAACGCCCCCACCGGCAGGCTGCCGTCGGCGAGCGCACGGACGAACGGCACGTCGTCGCACGCCCGACGAAGGTCCGCGACGACCCGCCAGGCCGTGGCCGTGAACGCGGGCGCACCGAGCTGGCGGGCGTGGTGGAAGTGGTCGACCGGCCCGTGCCCCGCCCCCACGCGGAGCGCCTCCCCCGCGCGGATCGCTCCGGTCAGCCACGCCTTCGCGTCGCCGGCGGCCTCGATCCAGTCCGCTCGCTGCGGGCGCAGGGCCGCCAGTGCGGCCGACAGCGAGCAGCCGGTCCCGTGGGTGGCCGTCGTCTCGATCCGCTCGCTCGCCAGCTCGTGCCACCCCGCCGCGGTGACCCACGCGTCCGGGGACACCGGCCCGTCGAGGTGGCCGCCCTTGACGAGCACCCCCACCCCGGACGCCTCGGCGAGCCTCGACGCCTGGTCGAGGGCCTGCGCCCAGGACACCGCCACCGGCTCGTCGACCAGGACCGCGAGCTCGGGGAGGTTGGGCGTCACCGCATCCGCGAGTGCCACGAGCCGGCGCACGGCGGCGATGCCGTCGTCGTCCAGCAACCTGTCGCCGCTCGTCGCGACCATGACCGGGTCGAGGACGACGACCGGTGGGCGGTGCTCGCGCAACCACGCCTCGACCACGCCCGCCACCTGCGCGGTGGCGAGCATGCCGATCTTCACGGCGTCGATGCCGACGTCGTCGCTGACCGCGTCGAGCTGGGCGCGCAGGAACTCGACGTCCGGGACGTGCACCGCGCGCACGCCGCACGTGTTCTGGGCGACCAGCGCGGTGACCACGGCCATGCCGTACGCGCCGTGGGCGGCGAACGACTTGAGGTCGGCCTGGATGCCGGCGCCACCCGTCGGGTCGGTGCCGGCGATCGACAGCGCCCGGACGCGGGAGGGGTCCGCGCTCATCGCAGGACCTCCGCACGCTCGGCCGGCCGGGGCGCGGCGGACCACGCCGCCACCAGGCGCGCGGCGGCCAGCCCGGGATCGGGCGCCGCGCAGATCGCGCTGACGACCGCGATGCCGTGCGCGCCCGCGGCCCGGACCGCCGCCACGTCGTCGAGGCCGAGGCCCCCGATCGCGACGACCGGCAGCGCGGTCGCACGGACAGCCGACGCGAGCCCGTCGAAGCCGATGCCGACGCCCGCGTCCGGCTTGGTCGCCGTGGTGCGGACCGGCCCCGTCCCGACGTGGTCGGCGGATCCGGGCGTCACCGCGGCGACGTCCTGCGCGCGAGCGGCCGAGATCCCGACCAGCGCGTCCGCGCCGAGCAGCGCGCGGGCATCGCCGGCCTCCAGGTCCTGCTGGCCCACGTGGACGCCGTCGACGACGGCACCTCGCGCTCGCGCGGCGAGCGCCACGTCGACGCGGTCGTCGACGACGAGGACGGCGTGCCCCGCGCCGCGCAGCGCCTCGGCCACGTCGACCACCAGGGAGACGAACCGGCGCGCGGAGACCGACTTGGCGCGCACCTGCACGACGCGCACACCGGCGGCGACGGCGGCCGCCGCCACCTCCGGGGGCCGACGGCCGGCCGCGGTGCACACGCCATCGTCGAGGACGAGGTACACGCCACCCGGCAGCACGGCGCTCACGCGTGCACCGCGGCGACGCACAGTGCCACGCGGTCCGCCAGGTCCTGCCCGGTCAGCTGGTAGAGCTCGTCGAGCAGCCCGACCTGGAACGACGCCGGGCCGCGGGCGCCCACGGCGGCACGCTCCGCGGCCAGACCCATCGCGACGCTGGCGGCCAGGGCCGCCGCGAACGGGTCGGTCACCGCGGCGAACGCCGCCACCAGGCCGCCCAGCGCACACCCCGCACCCGTGATGCTGGTCAGCAGCACGTCGCCGGCCGCCACGCGCACCTCGGTCTCCCCGTCGGTGACCAGGTCGACGGGACCCGACACGGCGAGGACGCCGCCGGTGCGCGCCGCGACCGTCTCCGCCGCGTCGCGCGCCGCCTCCACGTCGTCGGCCGCGTCGACGCCCCGGCCCGACGAGACGAGGCCCGCGAGCGCGCGGATCTCGCTCGCGTTGCCGCGCACGACCGCGGGTCGGTACGCGAGCAGCCGCGCCGCCAGCTCGGTGCGCACGGTGAGGACGCCGACGGCGACGGGGTCCAGCACCCACGGGACACCTGCCGCCTGGGCGACCGCGACGGTCGGTTCCATGCAGCCGCGCTGGTCGGGGCCCGGCGTGCCGAGGTTGACGAGCACGCCGCCCGCCACGCCCGCCAGCTGTTCGGCCTCGCCGGGAACCGCCGCCATCGCGGGCGACGCCCCGATCGCCAGGACCGCGTTGGCGACCAGGTTGGTGGTGACCTCGTTGGTCAGGCACTGGACGAGCGGCGTGCGCGCACGCAGCTCCGTGAGGGCGGCGGCCGCCGCACCGGGCAGGTCGTGGACAGACGTCATCGACGTGACATCCCTTCGCTAGTACGAGCTAGATCAGGTTCGACGGGTGTGATCTCAGCTCCGCCCAGCGGCGGGGCACCCCGTGTCAGTCCGGCCAGGTTAACGACCCCACGCGCGTCCGCGGCAACCGGCGACCAGCACGTGGACGCACGACGGGCCGGCCCTCCCGCAGGAGGACCGGCCCGTCGTGGTGTGTCGGCGCCGTCAGCCGACCGTGAGCACGTGGCTCGCCGACGCCTCGGCGTACCCGTCGTCCCCGCTGTACGTGACCTCGAGCGTGCCCGTCGCGGTCACCTTCGGCAGGACCAGCGTGACCTTCCCGCCGACGAGCGTCGCCTTGGCGACCCGCTTGCCGTCGAGCGTCGCGACGACGGACCCGGTCGGCACCGGAGCACCCGCCACGCCGGTGATCGTCACCCCGACGGTGGGCCGGCTCCCGGCCTTGACCGTCCAGGAGTCCACCGAGAGGACCACGTCCGGCGTCGCGGCGGTGACCTGCAACGATGCCTTCCCGGTCGAGCCGGCGACGTCGTCGGAGCCGCCGTAGACGGCGCTCAGGTTGTGCGTCCCGGCGGCGAGGTACCGCGGGAGCGTCACCCGTGCGGTCGCCGTGGTCCCGGAGGCGGTCAGCGTCGCCGTCGTGAGCACGGTCCTGCCGTCGAGGATCTGCACGGTCCCCGTGGGCGAGGCCGTGGTGCCGACCACCGTGACGGTGGCCCGCACGGCCGTCCCGAACGTCACCGACGCGTCGGACAGCACGAGCGACGTCGCGGACCGCGACTGCCCGATGCTGACGTCGACGGCGGCGGACGTCGAGGGGGCGTGGTCGGCGGACGCCGGCGTGAAGACCGCCGTCAGCGTGTGGTCACCGACGCCGAGCTGGACCGTCGCCTTGGCGGTGCCCTTCTTCACCGCGACCGTGGCGAGCTCCGTGGAGCCGTCGACGAACGTCACCGACCCGGCGACGTCCGGCGTGACCGTGGCCGTCAGCTTCTGCGACTGCCCGACCTTGGTGCCGCCGGTCACCGCGAGGGTGGTCGTCGTCGGGGTCGACGCCTGCTCTACCGCGAGCGGCAGGGTGACCGTCGTCCCGCTCGGGGCGGCCACGAGCGTGAGCACGTGGTCACCCGCGCTCGTGCCCGCCGGGATCGTCACCGCCACGTCGGCGGCGCCGTTCGTCACGGTGGCGGAGCCGATCGAGGTGCCGTCGAGACGCACGTCGAGCGACGTGTTGCGCGGCGAGCCCAGGCTGGTCAGATCCAGCTTGGACACCGTGAACGCGAGCTCGTCGCCGGCCGTCACCGACTCCGGCAGCGCCGGGACGCCCACCGCGTGCCGGGCGAAGTCCGGCGCCAGGTCGGGGTGCGCCTCCAGGTAGGCGATCCAGCCGTCCCGGTCCACCAGCCCCGAGTCCTTGGTGCCCGTCCCGGACGTGAAGACCCGGAAGTTGTCACCGCCCTGGGCCAGGAACGAGAAGGTCCCGATCCGGTAGTCGGCGGCCGGGTCGAGCGCCTTGCCGTCGATCGTCACCGACGTGACGTGGTGTCCCTGCGCCGCGCTCGCGTCGTAGGTGTAGGTGACGTTGTCGGACAGCCCGAGCTGCAGGTACGGCCGCGACGGGACGGTCCCGTCGGCGTTCGTCTGCCACTGCTGCTCGAGCATCGTGACCACCTGGGCGCCCGTGAGCGTGGTGGTCCAGAGGTTGTTGACGAACGGCAGCACGCTGTTCGCCTCGGCCGTCGTGACGACGCCGTCCGGCGCGTACAGCAGCTCCGCGCGCAGACCGCCCGGGTTCACGACGCCGATCTGGGCACCGCCCAGGTTGTCCGGCGCCAGGGTGTCCCGCAGCGCGTCGGCCACGAGGTTGCCGAGCGTCGACTCGTTGGCCCGGTCGTCGCGCGTGCCGCCGGTGTACTTCCCGTCGACGTACGAGCCGCCCGCGAAGGCCGTCGTGATGTCGGCCGTGACCGACCCGACCGGGACCGAGCCGACGACGTTCGCGTGGGCGAGCGCCGCGTCGACGATCGTCTTGACCTGCGCGACGCGCGGGTACGCGGCCACCAGGTCGGCGTCGGCCGTCGTCGTGCGCGGCACGTCCACCTGCGAGTGGGCCGTGACCTTCTTCGTCGTCGGGTCGTACGTCAGGACGATCTTCCCGACGAACTCGCCGTAGGAACCCGTCTGCAGCACGGGACGCGTGACGCCGTCCTCGCCCGGGACGGGCGCCTCCCACGCGTACTGCTTGTGGGTGTGGCCCGTGAAGATGGCCGAGACCTTCGCGGACGTCTTGGTGACGATGTCCGCGAACGCGCCGCCCGCGGCGACCTCCTGCTCGAGCGTCGCGCCGTCCGGTGTGCCCGCGCCCGCACCCTCGTGGTACTCGGCGACCAGGACGTCGGCCTCGCCGTTGGACTCGTCGCCGTCCGTGAGCTGGGCCGCGACGCGGTTGACGGCGGCGACCGGGTCGCCGAAGTCGAGGTCCGCGATGCCGCCGGGCGTCACGAGGGTCGGGGTCTCCTGGGTGACCGCACCGATGACGCCGACGCGCACGCCGTCCATGTCGATGACCTTGTACTCGTCCAGCACCGGGTCGGTGGTGCCCTTCGCGTAGACGTTGGCGCCCAGGTAGTCCCAGTCGGCCGCGTCGCTGACGCGCCCGGTGAGGTCGGCGAAGCCCTTGTCGAACTCGTGGTTGCCGACCGCGGAGGCCTGCAGGTCCAGGGCGTTCAGCACGTCGATCGTCGGCTTGTCCTGCGCGACCGACGACGCGAACAACGACGCGCCGATGTTGTCACCGGCCGACAGGAAGGCGACCGGCCCCGGTGCGGCCGCACGCTGCTGCTCGACCGTCCCCGCGAACTTCACGGTGTTGGCGTCGATGCGCCCGTGGAAGTCGTTGATGTTGAGGAACGTGAGGTCGACCGGGGTGTTCGACGCGCCCTTCTTCAGCCCGACGATCACCGGGTCGTGGTCGGACGAGCGGTACTCGTCGGGCGCGTAGAACAGCGTGCCGTGGTAGTTGTACCGGCTGTACTCGAGCGCGATCGACTCCTCGGCGTTGATCTCCCAGATGTCGGCACCCGTGGCCCGCTCCTTGGCGGACGCGTTGAGCAGGACGTGGTCGAGCGAGCCGGACAGCCCGCCGAACGAGTACGAGTACTGGTCGGTGGCCAGCGTGGACGCGGCGTCCACGTAGCCCGCGGCGTACAGCACCTGGAGCGGGTCCTCCTGTGTGTAGGAGTTGAAGTCGCCGACGAGCGCGACGTCCTTGGTGTCGCCCTGGATGGTCGGCACCCAGTCGCGCACCGCGGTCGCCTGGGCCACGCGCGACGCGTTGGACGCGCCCTGGCCGTCGCCCGAGTCCGCGTCGCCCGGCAGCGGACCCGCCGAACCCTTGGACTTGAAGTGGTTGACGACGACGAGCAGCGGGGCTCCCCCGCCGACGGGCGTGAAGGCCTGCGCGATGGGCTCGCGGGCGTTCGCGAACGCCTGGTCGCCCGAGCTCAGCGTGCCGAGGGCGTGCGAGGCTCCGGTCCGCTCGACCGCCGCCTTGCGGTAGATGATCGCGTTGGTGATGACGTCCATCTCGGACACCGGCGGGAGGTCGGCGGACGACGGGACGTACGCCCAGGTGTCCTCGCCCGTCGCGGCGTTCAGCGCGTCGACGAGCGTGCCGAGCGCCTCGTCGGGCACACCGTCGACGACGGCGGAGTTCTCGATCTCCAGCAGGCCGACGACGTCCGCGTCGAGGTCGTTGATCGCGGCGACGATCTTGTCCTGCTGCCGCTTCAGGTCCGCCGGGTCCCACGCGCCGCGCGGGTCGCAGCCGCTGTTCACGGTGACGGGGTCACCCGTGCGGTCGTTGTACGACGTGCACCCCGCGGTGTCCGCACCGAGCGTCGTGAAGTAGTTGAGCACGTTGAACGAGGCCACCGTGACGTCACCGCCCACGTCGGCCGGCTTCGCCGTGCGGTTGTTCGCGAACGTCGCGGGCGCGCCGCCCGTGGCGACGGGCCGGGTCGGGTTCGCCTTCCAGACGTTGTTGCGGAAGTCGACGATCACAGGCTCGGTGAACGTGACGGCCTCACCCACGCGCACGGGGTGCTCGAGCGAGATGTACGGGGGCGTGAGCGACTGGTTGGCGGCGGACAGGAAGTTGGTGGTCGCGCCGTCGTCGAGCACGATCCCGCGCGCCGCGTTGTCCGCCGCGACCGCGGCGGCCTCGTCCGAACCCGCCTTCGCGACGTCCGTCGGCTGGATGAGCGGCTTCGTGCCCGAGGCCAGCCCGACCTCGCCGTACTGGTTGGTCGAGTAGGTGTTGGAGACGGTGAAGTCGCCCGTCGGGGCCCACAGCATCGACTCGAGCGCCTCGCGCGCCGCGTCGGTGGCGGGCCACCCACCCGTGACGGGGGTCGGCGCGGCGGCGTCGGCCAGGTGCGTCAGGGCGCCCGCGGCGACCGTGAGCTCCGTCAGGCCGCTGAACTCGCTGACCGCACCGGTGACCTGGACGTGGTCGCCGATCGCGACGTCACCGACCGTGGCCGAGGAGTAGACGAAGAGCGCGTCGGAGGCGCCCGGCGTCGCGTCGTCGGAGCCGCCGGACCCGGCCGTCTGGATCACGTAGCCGTTGATGCCGCCCGTCGGGTACGTCGCCGTGACGACGCCGTCCGTCGTGACCGTGTCGCCGACCAGCGGCGAGGCGGCACCGGTGCCCTGGATCTCCGCGATCGTCCTGGTGGTGGGCGTGCCGGGGTCCGTCGGGGTCGTGCCGCCGGACTGCGGCGTCGGCGTGCCGGCCGCGAAGTCGGCGGCGTTCTGGTCCGTGTCGGCCAGGTTCGCGGCGCGGGCGACGGAGGTGGCGTTGGTCGTCGCGGGCGCGGCCGCCGAGCCTTCGAACGTCGTCGCCGCACCCCAGCCGACGAGGTCGCGGACGGTGCCGCCCGCGTCGACGACGCGCACCTTGCCGCCCGTGCCGGACAGCGCGAGCGTCCCGACGACGTCGGGGGTCGGCAGGTCGGGCAGGTCGAGGTTGGCGCCCTTCGCCTCCGCGACGAGGAACCGACCGCCGGCGGCGATCGATCCCGTCAGCGGCGTCGAGGCCCAGGTCGCACCCGTCGTCGACGCGTACTCGACCTTCCAGCCGGACAGGTCGACGCTGCCCCCCGACCGGTTCCCCAGCTCGACGAAGTCCTGGTCGAACGCGCCGCCGGAGTTGCCGCCACCGCCGTACACCTCGCTCACCACGACGTCCGCCGATGCGGCGGACGCGGTGGTCGGCAGCGCGACCACCAGTCCCGCCGTGGCCAGCGCGAGCGCTGCGGCGCCCCCGGTCATCCTTCTCGTCGCACGGCGCACGGCAGAGCTCTCCTTCGTCGGGGAACAGAGGTGCCCGCTCGAGGCGGGCCGCCGTCCACCCTCCGGGATTGTCCGATTCGTCGCAAGTACTCGCCGGTAACTTCTGCGTGAACTCGCGTCGGCCGCACCCGCCGCACAGCGGGTGAGCAGCCCGGACATGCGAGACGGGCCGCCGCCGACCCGGTCAGGTCGGCGGCGGCCCGTTCACGTGACGGACGTCACGTCTCAGGATGGGGACGCGATCACGCCCGCAGGGTCGCCCCGAACCGGCGTGCGGCCTCGGCGACGACGGACTCGCGGACCCCCGCCGTCTCGGCGGCCGTGAGCGTACGGTCCGCCGCCCGCAGCCGCAGCGAGAACGCGAGCGAGCGCAGCCCGTCGCCCAGCTGCTCGCCCGTGTAGACGTCGAAGAGCCGCACGTCCTCCAGCACGTCGCCCGCCTCGCTCGCACCCGCGCCCGTGCGGACGGCGTCGAGCACGTCCTGCGCCGGGACGGCAGCGTCGACGACGAGCGCGACGTCCTCCTTCGCGACCGGGAACGTCGACACCTCCGTGGCCTGCAGCGGCTCGGTGGGCGCAACCGCGAGCAGTGCGTCGAGGTCGACCTCGAACGCCGCGGCTCGCGCAGGTAGCCCGTGCGCCGCGACCACGTTGGGATGCAGCTCGCCGGCCCACCCGACGACGACGCCGTCCGTGGTCTCCAGGCGCGCGCAGCGACCCGGGTGCCACGGCGCGTGGTCGGCGTCCGCGACGAGCCTGACCGGCACACCGACGACGCCCGCCACCAGCTCGGCGGCCGCGATGGCGTCGGTGTGGTCGGCACGGCGACCCGCACCCCACCACCCGGCGCCCTCGCGCAGCCCCGTGAAGACGCCCGCGACGTGGCGCGGCTGCGGCGGCACCGACGCGACGACGGCCGCGAGGTCCTCGTCGGAGGGACGCACGCCGCCCGGCAGCTGCGGCGCCGCGGCCGCACCGGCCACGGGGAGCGTGACCAGCCCGACCTCGAACACCGCGAGGTCCTGCTCGCCGCGGCTGACGTTGCGGCGGGCCGTGTCCAGCAGCGTGACCAGCAGCGACGTCCGCATGAGCGGCTGCGTCTCCGCGAGCGGGTTGAGCAGGCGGACGGCACGGCGTCGTTCGTCGTCGGCCGGCAGCGCGAGCGCGTCGAGCTGGTCGACGCCGACGAACGGGTAGCTGAGCACCTCGACCAGACCGGAGTCCGCGAGCGCCCGGGCGACCGCACGTCGGGTGCGCTGCGCCTCGGTCAGACCGCGACCGGCCGGGGCGGCAGGCAGGATCGACGGGATCGCGTCGTAGCCGCGCAGGCGCGCGACCTCCTCGACGAGCTCCACGCCGACCGTCAGGTCGGGGCGCCACGTGGGCGGCAGGACGTGCAGCACGTCGCCGTCCCCTGAGACCGCGCTCGAGACCTCGCAGCCGATCTGGGTCAGCGTCTCGCGCACCTCGTCGGCCGTGTACGGCACGCCGACCAGGCGGGCCGGCAGGTCAGCGGGCAGCTCGATCGTCGCGGGTGCCGTGGTGCGGTCGAGGTCCGTGACGGCCTCGTCGGGCGTGCCGCCGCCGTGCTCGACGAGCAGCGCGACCACACGCGCGACGGCGACGTGCGCGAGCTGCGGGTCGACGCCCCGTTCGTACCGCTTGGCCGCCTCGCTCGGCAGCTTGTGCCGGCGAGCAGCCCGCGCGACCGTGATCGGGTCCCAGTGCGCCGCCTCGACCAGCAGGTCGGTGGTCGTCTCGCCCACCTCGCTGTCGCCGCCACCCATGACGCCCGCCAGGCCGATGATCCGACCACCGCGCTCGTCGGGGCTGTCGGTGACGAGCAGGTCCTGCGGGTCCAGCGTGCGGACCTGGTCGTCGAGCGTGCGCAGCGTCTCGCCCACGCGGGCACGGCGCACGACGATCGGCTCGACGACCTTGGCCAGGTCGTAGGCGTGCAGCGGCTGACCCAGGTCGAGCATCACGTAGTTGGTGACGTCGACGGCCAGGTTGATCGCGCGCATGCCGGCCTGCTGCAGGCGCCGCTGCATCCACGTCGGCGACGGGTCCGTGGCGCGCACGCCCCGGACCACCTGGGCGACGAAGCGGTCGACGCCGGGCACGCCGTGGATCGGCGCCTGGTCGTCGATCTCGACGGCGAACCCGCCACCGGGCGCCGCCGGGGGCAGCGGCAGCGCCGGGTCCGTGAACGTCGCACCGGTCGAGTGCGCGTACTCGCGGGCGACTCCCCGCATGGAGAAGCAGTAGCCCCGGTCCGGGGTCACGTTGATCTCGAGGACCTCCTCGCCCAGGCCCAGCAGCTCGCGCGCGTCCGTGCCGACCGGTGCGTCGATGCCGAGCGTGGCCAGGACGATGATGCCGTCGTGGTCCTCGCCGAGCCCCAGCTCGCGGGCGGAGCAGATCATGCCGTCGGACACGTGCCCGTACGTCTTGCGGGACGCGATGGGGAACGGTCCGGGCAGCACGGCACCGGGCAGCGCGACGACCACGCGGTCGCCCACGTCGAAGTTGTGCGCGCCGCAGACGATCCCGCGGGGCGCGCCCCCGGGCTCGTTGTGCTCGGCGCCCACGTCGACGCGGCACCAGTTGATCGTCTTGCCGTTCTTCTGCGGCTCCGGCGTGCGCTCGACGACCTCGCCGACGACCAGCGGCCCGGTCACGGCGGCGGCGTGGATCGCCTCCTCCTCCAACCCCACGCGGACCAGGTCCGCGGCGAGCTGCTCGGCCGTGAGGCCGGCGGGAACGGTGACGTGCTCGGCGAGCCACGTCAGGGGGATGCGAGGCATCAGATCACCGCCTGGAACTGGGTGGAGAAGCGCACGTCGCCCTCGACCATGTCGTGCATGTCCGCGATCCCGTGGCGGAGCATGAGCGTGCGCTCGATGCCCATGCCGAACGCGAACCCGGAGTAGACGTCGGGGTCGACGCCGCACGCGCGCAGCACGTTCGGGTTGACCATGCCGCACCCGCCCCACTCGATCCAGCCTGGCCCGCCCTTCTTCTGCGGGAACCACAGGTCCATCTCGGCCGACGGCTCGGTGAAGGGGAAGAAGCTGGGCCGCAGGCGCGTGCGCGCCTCCGGGCCGAAGATGGCGCGCGCGAAGTGGTCGAGCGTGCCCTTGAGGTGCGCCATCGTCAGGCCCTTGTCGACCGCGAGGCCCTCGACCTGGTGGAACACCGGCGTGTGGGTCGCGTCGAGCTCGTCGGTGCGGAACACCTTGCCGGGGCACGCGATGTACACCGGCAGGTCGCGCTCGAGCAGCGTGCGGGCCTGCACGGGACTCGTGTGCGTGCGCAGCACCAGGCCCGCAGCCGTGCCGGAACCAGCATCTGCGGCCACGTCGTCTGCGACGAAGAACGTGTCCTGCATCTGGCGCGCGGGGTGGTCGACGCCGAAGTTGAGCGCGTCGAAGTTGAACCACTCCGCCTCGAGCTCAGGGCCCTCGGCGATCTCCCAGCCCATCGACACGAAGATGTCGGCGACGCGCTCCTGCAGCGTCTCCAAGGGATGGCGCGAGCCGCGCGGGTGACGCTGGGCGGGCAGCGTGACGTCGAGCGTCTCCTCGACGAGGACGCGCGCGTCGCGCTCCGCCTCGAGCACCTCCTGGCGCGCGGCGAGCGCCTGCTGCACGCGGCCGCGGGCCGCGCCGAGCAGCTTGCCGGCGGTGCCCTTGTCGGCCGGTGCGAGCGCACCGATGCCGCGGTTGGCGAGCGCCAACGGGCTGCGCTCTCCCGTGTGGGCCAGGCGGGCGGACTTCAGCTCGTCGAGGTCACCCGCCGCGGCGACCGCGGCGAGCGCGGCGTCCACGGCGGCGGCGATGCCGGCCTCGTCGAGCGGGGACAGGGATGGGGTGTCGTCGGACATCCGGACCTTCCATGCAGGTGCTGGGCGGCTCCGCACCCGTGCGGCACGGGCGGGGCCGAGGCCGGCGCGCAACGAGCGGCCGACCAGCGGACGAGTCTATCGGCGCCCGTCGTCGTGCCCGGTCCGTGTCCGCCCACGTGTCCGTCCACCGTGTCCCCACGGGGCGGTGCGCACGTGCGCGTCAGCGCGGCCCGACGACGGGCCCGGGAAATCGGCGACCACCTCGACGTTCCGGCACACCTCGATCCTGCCACGCCCGACGACGTGCCTCGACCTGATTCTCGGCGGCCCCGGCACGGCCCCGCACTCACGCGACGACGCCCGGAGGTCGCCCTCGAGCCGTCGACGCGGGAAGGTAGGGCATGGGCGGTCGTACCGCCCGTCGCGACGACGGCGTCGCGTCCCGTGCAACGAGGAGCGTGTGCCATGAGTGGCCCCGGCGTCGGAGTGGTCCTGCCCCGAGACCTGCCCGCGGAGCAGGTGCTGCCGTACGCGCGCCGGGCCGACGAGCTCGGGTTCGAGGAGCTGTGGGTGGTCGAGGACCTCGGCTTCCGCGGCGGTATCGCCCAGGCCGCCGCCGTCCTGGCCAGCACGACGCGGCTGCGCGTGGGGATCGGGATCCTGCCCGCCGGTGCGCGCAACGTCGCGTTCGCCGCGATGGAGCTGGGCTCGCTGGCGGAGCTGTTCCCCGGGCGGCTGGACGTGGGCGTGGGGCACGGCATGCCCGCCTGGATGGCCTCGGTCGGTGCGTGGCCGGGCAGCCCCGTGACGCTGCTCAGCGAGTACACCGCCGCGCTGCACTCCCTGCTGCACGGCCACGACGTGAGCGGCGACGGGCGCTACGTCCGCCTCGACGACGTCGCGCTCGAGCAGCCCCCGACACGCGTGCCCGACATCCTGCTGGGGGTCCGCGGTCCGAGGTCGCTCGCCGTGGCCGGTGCGGAGGCCGACGGGACGATCCTGGCCGAGCCCGTCACGCCGCAGTACGCCCGCGTCGCGCTCGGCCACGTCGCGGCGACGCGCCCGCACCGGCTCGTCGCGTACAACCTCACGGTGGTCGACGACGACGAGGACGCTGCGGTGGCCGCGGCCCGGCCGGCGCTCGAGTGGGTCGGCGAGGCGGACACGGCCCCCCACCTGGCCGCGCTGCCGTTCGCCGAGGAGCTCGCCGCCCTGCGGACCCAGTGCGCGACCCGCGCCGAGTTCACCGAGCGGATGCCCGCGGCGTGGGTGCGCAGCCTCGCCCTGGTGGGCAGCCCGACGACGATCCGCGCGCGACTCGACGAGCTGACCGCGGCGGGCGTGACGAGCTCCGTCCTGCTCCCCGTCGGCGACGACCCCTCGGCCGCACTCGAGAACCTGTCGCGGCTCCTGTGAGCCCGCGCGCGGCGCGTGCTCAGCCGACCTCGTCGGGCATGCCGGGCTCGACTGCCCGCAGCGGGAGCTGCTCGACGACCGTGTAGAGCGGTCCTCCCCCGCGTCCCTCGCCGGGTCGTGACTCGACCAGCGCGACCCTGTCGACAGTCCACGACGGCCCGTCGTACACCGACATCGCGCGCACGAACGCGGCCGCCGGTTCCTCCTGCGGCACGCTCCCGCGGCGTCCGGCCGGGGCGGTGGAGGCGGGCGACGAGCGACGCCGCGGCGGCCCGCTGCCCGGCCGCACCCGGGCGACCGTGAGGTGCGGGCGGTCGCGCGCGCGCTCGTCGCGCCACGCACCCGCCTCGTCGCCCGCGCGTGCGCACGCGGCGCTCAGCCGACGCTGCTCCTCGACCTGGCCACCCACGCCCACCCACAGCGTGCGGTGCGAGAACAGGCCCGCGCCGTGCAGCGCGAGGTCGTACGGCGCCAGGCCACCGACCTCGTCCGTCAACGCGGCGACGAGCGCGGGCACGGAACCGTCGGGCAGCTCGCCGTAGAACGCTGCGGTCAGGTGCCACGTCTCACGCGCGGACCAGCGGAACGTCGCCGAACGCCCCGACGGGCCGCCGCGCATGCCGGCGAGCGCGAGGTCCAGGTGGTCGAGCACGTCGTCAGGCGGCCACACGGCGGCGAAGAGCCTCATGCCGCCACCCTGTCACCTGCCGCCGACATCCACCGCCGCGCGTGGAAGGCGAGCGCAGCCGGTGTCACCGGTGCGCGCGGCTGCTCGCGTAGAGGCACACGGTCGCGGCGGTCGCGAGGTTCAGCGACTCGGCCCGCCCGCGCAGGGGCACACGCACGACGGCGTCCGCCAGCGCGCGGTCCTCGTCGCGCAGACCCCACGCCTCGTTGCCGAACACCCACGCCGTGGGCCGCGCCAGATCCGGCACACCGTCGCGCGCGCCGCCGACCACGTCGAGCAGGTCGTCCAGGTCGTGCTCACCGGAGCCGTCGGCGGCCAGGATCGTCAAGCCCGCTGCGCGCAGCGCGTCGATGCCCGCGGCCAGGTCGACCCCCGTCGCGACGGGGACGTGGAACAGCGAGCCGGCGGTGGACCGGACCACCTTCGGGTTGTGGATGTCGACGCTCTCGCCGGTCAGGACCGCGGCGTCGGCCCCGGCGGCGTCGGCCGCGCGGATCACCGTGCCCGCGTTGCCGGGGTCGCGCACGTGGGCGAGCACGGCGACGAGCCGGGGCGGCGTCGCCAGGACGGCGGCCAGCGGCGTGGCGAGGAGGTCGGCGACGGCCACGACCTCCTGCGCATCGGCGCTCATCGCCGCGAGCACCTCCGGCGAGGCCAGGTGGACCCGGGTCCCCCGCTCGTCGGCGGCGGCCACGATCTCGGGGTACCGCGCCGCGCTCGCCTCCGACAGGTACACGTCGTGCACGACGAGGTCCGCGCTCACCGCCTCGCGCACCGACTGCGGCCCCTCGACGAGGAACCGTCCGGCCCGCTGACGCGCCGACCGACCGGCCAACGCCCGGACCGCCTTGACCCGATCGGCCCGCGGATTGACCAGCAGCTCGCTCACGCCCCCATCATCCCTGCTCCCGACGGCACCGGCCGCGTCCGTCGCTGTCGCCGAGTCGTGCGGATCACGGGGACAGGATCCCTCGACCCTGGGCCGACGCGGTGACCACGTCGGCCACGTCCGACCAGAACCGCACCCGAGGGAGCCGCTGCCGGACGCGTGACGGATCGACGGACGACGTGGCCGCGTCGACGACGCTCCTCAGATCGCCGAGCTCGACCACCTCGGTGCGGTAGACGCCGAGGACCGGGGCGTGCGGGCTGCGGGCGCGGGCGGGCAGGTACTGGCGCCCGTAGAACGGGACGAGGACCGGGACCCGTGCGAGCTCGGCACGCGCGACAGCCTCCCGGGCGTCGTCGTCGTCGGGGCGCGGGCCCCAGCGTGCCGGCCAGAAGTCGTGCTGCAGGGCGTCGGCCACGACGCCGTCGACCGGCGCGGCCACGGCGGCCGCGACCGAGGTCAACGACCGGGCACGCCACTTCGGCCACAGCGGACCGACCGGCAGACCGATCGCGAGGAACGCGCGGTGCACCGTCGCGAACCGGAAGCCGAACCGGCGCTCGACGCGTTCACGCTCGGCCACGCTCAGCCCGCGAGCGACGCGCTCGCCCGCGTAGCCGAGCATCGTGTGAGCCTCCTCCGCGACGTCCCACGCCGTCGTGGGGACGTCTTCGGCCGCGGGCCACGGATTCGCTCCCCTCCCGGCCGCCGCGCGCCGCCCGGCACCACCCGTCATGAGCGGAACGTACACCGCGAGCAGACGACGAAGCCCCCGGCACCCTTGCGGGTTCCGGGGGCTTCGATCCGGTGCTGGTGCGTCACGCAGCCTTGGGGGCGTTGACGTCGGCCGGCAGAGCCTTCTTCGCGACCTCGACGAGCGCGTTGAACGTCGCGACGTCGGAGACGGCCAGGTCGGCGAGGACGCGACGGTCCACCTCGACACCGGCGGCCTTGAGGCCCTGGATCAGGCGGTTGTACGTCAGGCCCTGCGCACGCGAGGCCGCGTTGATGCGCTGGATCCACAGACGGCGGAAGTCGCCCTTGCGCGCCTTGCGGTCGCGGTAGGCGTAGACGAGGGAGTGGGTGACCTGCTCCTTCGCCTTGCGGTACAGGCGCGAACGCTGTCCGCGGTAACCGGCGGCGCGCTCGAGGGTTGCCCGGCGCTTCTTCTGGGCGTTGACCGCCCGCTTCACGCGTGCCACGTGATGCTCCTTGCTGGTCTAGGGCTCAGGTGCCCCGGGGGCGCAGTGCGCCCGCCGGATCACTTACCGAGCAGCTTCTTGATCTTGGGGGCGTCGGCAGCGGAGACGACGACGTCGCCCGCGATGCGGCGCGTCTGGCGGCTCGACTTGTGCTCCAGCAGGTGGCGACCGCCGGCCTGCTCGCGCATGACCTTGCCGGTCCCGGTGACCCGGAAGCGCTTCTTGGCACCGGAGTGCGTCTTGTTCTTCGGCATGGCTGCCGTGTCTCCTTGTCGTTCGCATCGCACGGGTTCGTGCGACTCGTTCGTGGTGCGGGCCGGTCGAAAGGGATCGACCCGTCCGTCGTGCTGTTCTCGTGCAGGTCAGGCGGTGGGCTCCGAAGGGGTGCTGCGCGGCTTCGGGGCCGGGCGCGGAGCGGGCTTGGAGGCCGAGGTGGCCGCCGTGCGCGCTGCCGCAGGCTTGGGGGCTGCCGGCCGGGGAGCGGCCGGACGGGGTGCCGCGGGCCGCGGCGCGGGGGCCGGGGTCGCAGCGGCGGGGCTCGCGGCCGGCTTGGCAGCCGCCGGCTTGGCAGCAGCCTTCGGAGCAGCGGACTTCGGAGCAGCGGCCTTCGGGGCGGCCTTGGGGGCCTCCGCGACGGGCGCGGGCTCCGGCGCCGGCTCCTCGACGACCTCGTCGGCCGACGACTCGACGGCCGTAGGCTCCGCGACGATCTCCGGGGCAGCCTGCTCGACGGGGGCGTCCGTGGCGACGGGCGCCTCCTCGGCCTCGGTCTCCTCAGCGGCCTGCGCCTTGGCGGCGGCCTTCGCGGCGTTCTCCTCGCGGGCCGCAGCAGCCTGGGCTGCACGGCGCTGCTCGAGCTTCTGGTCGGCCTTCTTCTTCGTCGGGCCCAGGACCATGACCATGTTGCGGCCGTCCTGCTTGGGCATGGACTCGATGAAGCCGAGCTCGGTCACGTCGTCGGCGAGCCGCTGCAGCAGCCGCACGCCCATCTCCGGGCGCGACTGCTCGCGGCCACGGAACATGATCATGACCTTGACCTTGTCGCCGGCCTTGAGGAACCGCTCGACGTGACCCTTCTTGGTCCCGTAGTCGTGCGGGTCGATCTTCAGCCGGAAACGGATCTCCTTGAGGATCGTGTTGGTCTGGTTCCGCCGTGCCTCGCGCGCCTTCATGTCGGCTTCGTACTTGTACTTGCCGTAGTCCATGATCTTGCACACGGGCGGACGGGCGTCAGGGGCGACCTCGACCAGGTCGAGGTCTGCGTCCTGAGCCAGGCGCAGTGCGTCTTCCACGCGGACGATGCCGACCTGCTCGCCGTTGGGGCCGACCAGGCGGACCTCGGCTACGCGGATCCGATCGTTGATGCGGGGCTCGCTGATGTGGTGCTCCTCGTAATCGTCTCGGGTGACATCGCAGACGAAGAAGGCCTCCGTCGTGCGGTGGCACGAGCGGAGGCCCAGGAGTCCGAGCGAGCCACCCCCGCGGAGGGCTGACCACGCGCTGCTCGTCGGGGCGCAGACCTCAACGAGCCGGACTGGAACCCGGTCCCCGTCGACGTCCCGGCCGCAGCCGTGGCGATCAGTCGGAACCCAGGTGGGAGGGATCTCCGCTTGTGCATCCAGTCGCCCGATCCCGCACGTCCGAGGACGCGCAGCAACGCTCGACCAGATCAGTCGTCGTCCAGGCTACCAGAGGACGCCTCCGGGATCACACCCGCGGTAATGTCGCCTGCCTCACGCCGACGGCCCGCGGCGGCCCGGCGCCGCAGTGCGAGAATCGTGCCATGAGCGAGACGCCCGACCCCACGTCCGACGCCACCCGCGACATCGCCGACGTCGCCGCCGTGGAGGTCATCACCACCGCCGCCGTGCACCTCATGAGCGCCGCCGCCGTCAAGTGCGGCCTCGCGACCGACGGCCCGGACGGCGACGGCAGCGAGTACCTCGACCTCGACGAGGCCCGCAAGCTCATCACCGCGCTGGCCGCACTGGTCACCGCGACCGCCCCCGACATCGGCAACCAGCACGCCCGCTCCCTGCGCGACGGGCTGCGCTCCCTGCAGCTCGCGTTCCGCGAGGCGTCGGCGTTCCCCGACGCCCCGGGCGAGGGTCCCGGGGAGAAGTTCACCGGCTCCGTCGTCTGAGGTCGCGTCTCCCGCGTCAGGCCCCGGTCAGGCGACCGGGAGGTCCGTGCGGTGCTCCCCCGGCGGGACGACGTGCTCCGCTGCGGGCGCAGCCGTGATCGCTCCGCCCTGTCGACGGGTCCGCCCGACGCGCAGGACCACGAGGCCCGCCACGGCGATGCCGCCACCGACGACACCCGCGGCGAGGAACCCCGCACCCGGGTGGGAGGCGTCGATCACGGCGCCGACGACGGGCGCGCCGAGCGCGTTGCCGACCGTCGACATGGTCCCGCTCCAGCCCATGACCTCGCCGCGCCGACGCTCGTCGACCAGGGAGACCAGGGTCGCGTTGATCGCCGAGAGTGCCGGCGCGCACGGCAGACCGGCCAGGACCACCGCGAGCGCGAGCCACAGCGGCGCGGGTGCGAACGCGACCGGGACCGTCGCCAGGCCGAGGATCGCGACGAGCAGGAGCGGCGGCAGGCCGCGCTTGCGGCCGCCGTAGACGAGGCCGCCGACGACGGAACCACCGGCCCACAGCGCGATCATCCAGCCGACGTCGTCCGTCCGGTCCACCTCGTTGAGCGCGGCGACGAGCGAGACGTCGGTGCCGATCAGGACGAAGCTGGCGGCGAGCGCAGCGAGCAGGACGACAGCCAGGTCCGGGCTCAGGATGCGCCCGCGCGTCGACTCCGGCGCAGGGGCGGTGGCCTGCTGCGGCACGGCCGAGCGGGTGGGCGGGTTCGCCCACATGAGCAGCAGACCCGACAGCACGGTGATCGACCCGACCACGGTCAGCGCGGTCGTCGTGGACGTCTGCGTCGCGAGCAGGACACCCAGCACGGGCGCCAGCATGAACGTGAGCTCGACGCACACGGAGTCGAGCGCGAACGCCGAGCGCTGCAGCGGGAACGGGACGAGCACCGACAACGACTGCCGGGTCACCGAGAACACGGGCACCAGGAACAGCCCCGCCAGGAAGGCGACGCCGATCAGGGCCTCGTACCCGAGGTGCGGCGCGGTGAGCCAGACTGCGGACTCGACGACGACCGACGGTGCGACGGCGCGGCGCAGGCCCACCCGGTCGACGAGGCGTCCGCGCCACGGTGCGCCGATCGCGGCGCCCACGGTCACGGCGCCCGCCACGACGCCGGCCTGCGCGTAGCCACGGTCCAGCGACGTCACGACGTGCAGCGTGAGCACCACCCCGACCATCGACGCCGGGATGCGCGCCACGAACCCCACCAGGTACAGCCGAGCGACGCCGGGCAGGCGCAGCACGGGTCCGTAGGTGGTGGAGAGCATCCGACCATTCTCCGACGGGCCCGGTCGTGCTCTCGACGTGATTTTCGACTCGGTCTACCGTGCGGGCGGCGCCGCCGTGCTCTGCCGGACGACGAGGGTCGAGCGCGGCGACTCGGACGTCGTCGCCTCGCCGTCGGTCAGCAGGTCGAGCAGCACGCGTCCGGCGTCCCGCCCGTAGCCCACCGTGTCGCGCGAGAGGGCGGTCAAGGTGGGCATCGTGAGCTGGCACATCGCCGAGTCGTCGCCCGCCAGGACCGAGACGTCCTGCGGGACGCGCAGGCGCAGGCGCCGGATCTCGTCGAGCGCGGCGACCGCCATCGCGTCGTTGTCGTACAGGATCGCCGTGGGCGGGTCCGCGAGCGCCAGGAGACGCCTGGTCGCGAGCGCACCCGACTCGGGCGAGTAGTCCGCGTCGGCGACCGTCAGCCGCACGCCCAGGTCGTCCGCGGCACGCCGCACGGCCTGCGACCGGATCGCGGTGTGCGCGAGCTCGCTGATGCCCGTCACGCGGCCGACGTGGCGGTGGCCGAGCCCGACGAGGTACGCGACGGCCTCGGCGTGGGAGGTCGCGTCGTCGGACCAGATCGCGGGGAACGCGCCGGCCGCGCTCGGGTCGCAGACGGCGACGGCGGGCAGCGCCAGCTCGGCCAGCGCGTCGAGGCGCACGTCGTCCGGCCACAGGTCCATCACCACGACTCCGTCGACGCGCCCCTCGGCCCGCCACGTCCGGTAGGTCTCCACGGCGGCGTCGTGGTCCGCCACGAGCTGCAGGAGCACACCGATCTGGCGGTCCGCGAGCTCGCGCTGCAGCCCCGACAGGAACTGCATGAAGAAGTGCTCCAGGCCGAGGTCCTCGGGGCGTCTCGCACTCGCGATGCCCACCACGCGCACGGTCGTCGACGACAGCGACCGGGCCGCGACGTTGGGCCGCCAGTGCAGGTCGCGGGCAGCGGCCAGCACGCGTTCCCGCGTCGCGTCGGACACGCCCGGTCGTCCGTTGAGCGCGTAGGAGGCGGCTGCGACCGAGACGCCGGCGGCGCGCGCGACGTCCGTAATGGTGGATCGCTTCACCGGTTGCCCCCTCGTCGTCGACGCCGGTCACCCTACCGATCCCCCGTTACCGCGCGGGCCGGCCGCCTATCCTGGCTCGATGGCCACCGACGTCGGCAGCGCCCCGCCAGACCCGCCGGACGAAGGCGGCCCGCAGCCGCCGAGCCCCGCCGCCGGACCGCCGAGCACCGTGGCGTCGGCCAGCCCGCGCACCACGCACCCGCGTCGGCGCTGGCCGGCGTCCGCGCGCGTGACCGCGAGCCTCCTGGGCATCGCCCTGGTCGCCTCGCTCGTCGCGGGCGCCCTGGTGACCGTCCGACTTCTCGACACCAACCAGCGCTGGCAGGACTCGTCGGCGCAGTGGGAGGCACTGGCCCGTAAGCACGGCGAGCAGGCAGCGAAGGCGACCGGTGAGGCGGACCAGCTGCAGGCCGATCTCGACGAGACGAAGCGGCAGCTCGCGACCGCCAAGAAGCGCATCACGGCGCTCGCCCACGAGAAGGCGGCGCTCGGCGACAAGGCGGCGACCAGCCAGGAGACGAGCGACTACCAGTCACGCGTCTCGCAGGCGGCCGGCACCGTCGCGACCGCGCTCGATCGCTGCGTCGACGGCGAGCGGCAGCTCCTGACGTACGTCGAGCACGCCGACCAGTACGACGCCGCCGACGTCGCCCGCTACCGCGACGACGTCGAGAAGCTGTGCGCGGCCGCGACCGACGCGAACGACGCGTTGCAGAGCTCGCTCGAGTCGTGAGGCGCGCATCGTGGCGGCACACCTCATGACCGCGCAGCCAAGCCGGGCACGTCTCGCTGCGGCGCTCGTCGTCGGCGCCGCGTGCCTGGGGGCGTGCTCAGCGCTGCCCGGACCGCCGGCGCCCGTGCCGTCGTCGGTCCTCGCACCCGTCGCGGCCCCGACGACCCCGGCGGACCTGTCCCCCGACGGGTTCGACGACGCGCACCGCGCGACCGTCCGCCTGCTGTCGATCCGGTGCGGCGAGCTCGCCACCGGCTCGGGCTTCGCGATCGACGCGCACACGCTCGTGACGGCGCGCCACGTGGTCGGCGACGCGCGCGAGGTGCGCATCAGCACGTACGACGGGCACGACCTGACGTCGTCGGGCTCCGCGACGGCACCCGACGCCGACCTCGCGATCGTCCGCACCGACGCACCCCTACCGGCCTCGTTGCCGCTCGCGGACGCGGACCCGCAGGTCGGGGACGCGGTGCACGTCGTCGGCTACCCGAAGGGGGACGCGCTCACGGTCACGTCCGGGCACGTCACGGGCGAGCACAAGGACCCGCTCGACGTCAACGCCGAACCCGTCCTGGTCGCCGACGCGACCGTCGAGCCGGGCTCGTCGGGGTCTCCCGTCCTCGACGACGACGACGCCGTGGTGGGTGTCGTCTACGCAAAAGGGACGAACGACACGACGTTCTTCGTGCCTGTGAGCACTTTGCGGGCCATGCTGGACGACGAGGACTCGCTGGTCCCCACCACCGCGTGCGGCTAGGCCGCCGCGGTGCGCCGCCGAACCACCCGGAGGACACGATGACCGAGACGCCGCGCTTCGACCCCGCCCACCTGACCAACGCCGCGAGCGACAGCGCGACCGTGCGCCGCGTCTTCGGTGAGGCCTACGAGGCCCACGGTTCCACCGTCATCCCGGTCGCACGCGCCTGGGCCGCCACCGGCCTCGGTCTGGGTGACGGCGAGGGCGACCTGCCCACCTACAAGGCACGCCTGGAGGACGGCGGCGTCGGTGGTGGCCACGGCGGCGGGCACGGCGGTGGCGGCGGGTACGGCGTGCACGTCAAGGCCGTCGGCGTCGTCGTGATCAACGACAAGGGCGTGCGGTGGCACCCGACCGTCGACGTGAACCGCGTGATCCTCGGCGGGCAGGCCGCCGCAGCCACCGCGGTGACCGCCCTGGCGGTGGCGTGGGCGATCCGCGGCATCGCGTCGGCGTTCAGCCGCTCGTAGTCACGAGCGGCTCACGCCGCGCGCACGCGGAGCTCGAGGCCGTCGACACGTGAGGTGATCGTGGCGTCGGCAGCGAGTGCCGCGTTCACGCCCGTCAGCACGGCGTCCAGCCGTGCGCGGTCGAGGCCCGCGACGAGCGTGAGCATGATCGCGACCTCGGCGCGCGCGCCGGGGACGGCGTCGACCCGGACGACCTCGGCGAAAGGAGCGAGGACCGCGACCACCGCTGCCCGCACGTCGTCGACCACGCGGTCGCCGACGACGGCCGGCTGCCACTCGCCCCCCTGGGCGAGCGCCCACACGGCTGGGCGCGGGACGAGCGCGGTGACCGGTCCGCCGGCGTCGACGACCATCACCTCCCACCCCTCCTGCACGGCCGACAGCGCTGCCCGCGCCGCGTCCGTGGGCACCGGGCGGGCCTGCGTGCGCCAGCGCGCCAGGGCGTCTGTGCTGGTGAACACCGGCAGCGCCGTGCGGCCGTCGGGCGCCTGGAGCGCGACGATGCCCGCCGACGCCTCCTTGTCGACGGTGTGCTCGTGCCCGCCGTGCGCGACGGTGTCGGCCACCTCGAGCTCGGCGAGGACCGGCACCAGCACGCGCGTGCCGGCGAGCGCGGCCACGACGTCGGCGAGCGTGCCGGTGCCCGCGCCGTACGCCGCGAGCGCGGCGGCGACGCCCGGGTCGGCGGTCCCGTCGTCGCCGGCGAACGGGGACGTGGGGGGAAGCTCGCGACCGGCCATTCTCAGGGCCGTCCGGCCACGTCCAGGGCCTGCGGCAACGTGAACGCACCCGCGTAGAGCGCCTTGCCGACGATCGATCCCTCGACGCCCAGCGGCACGAGCTCACGCAGGGCACGCAGGTCGTCGAGGCTCGAGATGCCGCCCGACGCGACCACGGGGGCGTCCGTGCGTGCGCACACCTCGCGCAGCAGCTCGACGTTGGGGCCGCGCAGCGTCCCGTCCTTGGTCACGTCGGTGACCACGTAGCGGGCGCAGCCGGCCTCCTCCAGGCGAGCGAGCACGTCCCACAGGTCGCCGCCCTCCTGCGTCCACCCACGGGCGGCGAGCGTCGTGCCGCGAACGTCGAGGCCGACGGCCACCTGCTCGCGGTGGGCCGCGATCACGCGCGCGGTCCACTCGGGGTTCTCCAGCGCCGCCGTGCCGAGGTTGACGCGCGTGGCGCCCATCGCGAGCGCGCGCTCGAGCGACTCGTCGTCGCGGATGCCGCCGGAGAGCTCGATCTTGACGCCCTTGCCGGCCAGCTCGGTGGTGACCTCCGCGAGCAGCGCCGCGTTCGAGCCGCGCCCGAAGGCCGCGTCCAGGTCGACCAGGTGGATCCACTCCGCACCGCCCTCGTGCCAGTCCAGGGCGGCGGACAGCGGGTCGCCGTAGCTCGTCTCCGAGCCGGCCTCGCCCTGCACCAGGCGGACGGCCTGGCCGTCGGCGACGTCGACGGCGGGCAGGAGCTCGAGGCGTGCGTTCGTCATGCGGTGGTCTCCAGGAGGTGTGGGCGGGTCAGCGCAGGGACGCGACCCAGTTGGTCAGCAGCTGGGCACCGGCGTCGCCGGACTTCTCGGGGTGGAACTGCGTCGCGGACAGCGGCCCGTTCTCGACGGCGGCGACGAAGCGGCCACCGTGGTCGGACCACGTCACCAGCGGCCGGTTGATCGGCGAGTCCGTCGGGATGTCGTCGGTCAGCGGGAACGAGCGCGCCGCATAGGAGTGCACGAAGTAGAAGCGCTCGTCGGCGATGCCGGCGAACAGCACGGAGTCGTCCGGCGCGTCCACGGTCGCCCAACCCATGTGCGGGACGACGGGCGCCTCGAGCCGGTCCACGACGCCGGGCCACTCCCCCAGCCCGTCGGCGCGCTCACCGTGCTCGACGCCCTCCGCGAACATGACCTGCATGCCCACGCAGATGCCGAGCACCGGACGACCACCCGCCAGGCGGCGGTCGACGACCTGGTGCCCGTCGACGCCGCGCAGCCCGGCCATGACGGCGGCGAACGCCCCGACCCCCGGGACGACGAGGCCGTCCGCCTCGGTCGCGGCCCGCTTGTCGGCCGTCAGCTCCACGTGCGCCCCGACGCGTTCGAGGGCGCGGACCGCGGACCGGACGTTGCCGAAGCCGTAGTCGAGGACGACGACGCGCGCGGGGGTGCTCACGCGGCCAGGTTACCGGCGCCCGCCGACCGACCGGTCACGAGCCCGCCCCCCGAGACACCTCCCCGGTACGTCCGAGTCTTCGGTCGCCGTGACGACCGAAGACTCGGACGCTCGGGAAGGGGCGGGGCAGCGGGAGGGCGGTGCGGGCGTAGCGGCGGGCCTGCGCCCGGCGACCCCCGACGGGCGGACCCGGCCGCACCGGCCCGCTCACGTCGACCTCGGCAAGGGCGGTGGCGAGCTCGTCGGGCTCCCCGTGGAAGTAGTTGTCGGCGAGCCACGCCCGGTCCGGGTGGAAGAACCGCGCCTGCTCCACGTCCCGCAACGTCCCCACCAGGCCGCTGCCCTCGTACACACCCGTGAGGTTCGCGTCACCGACGCCGAAGTCGCTCAGCACGAGCGCGCGCAGACCGTGACCGAGCGCCTCCAGGAGCGCGGTCGAGCTCACGCTCACGAGCGCCGTCCCCGCAGTCAGGTGCTCCGCGAGCGGACCGGTCACCAGGCGGACGGGCGCGTCGGAGCCGAGCTCGTCCCACAGGATGTCGAACGGGTAGGCCTCGTCGTGCGTCTGCGCCTGGCCGGCGCGCGCCCGCAGCTTCACCACGACCTCGACGTCCGGCCGTGCGCGCGCGAGCGCACCCAACGCCTGCAGCACCGCCCGGCGCTGCTCGGGCGTCTCCGGGAACTTCGCCTGCGGCGCGAAGACGACGCGGCGCACCGGTGCGTCGTCGAAGGCCGCGTGCTCGCCCGCGCTCCCGCGCAGGAACGGCAGCCGGTTCACGGCGAACGCCGGCCGCACCCCGGTGTCGGTCGCCATGTCCTCGAAGGCCACGCGCTCACGGTGGGAGTGCACGACGAACACGTCGGCACCGGCCCGGAACCGCAGGGCCCGGGGCGTCGCCGGGATCGACATGCCTGGCAGCCCCGTCACGACCACCGGACGGTACGGGAGGGTCGCGACGAGGCGGATCACCAGCTCCGCCGCCGGCCCGGTGCTCGCGACGAGGATCACGTCCGGCCGTGTCCGCCGCAGCCGGGCGGCCAGCCCCAGCAGCGAGTGGTCGTCGAGGACGCTGCCCGCCCACCGGGTGCCCGCGAGCGCGGACGTCGTCTGGGCGTCGTCGGGGCGCACACGCGTGCGCAGCACGACGAGGTGCGGACGCACGTCGGGCAGCGAGTCCAGGGTCGCGGCGGCCCACTTTACGTACGAGTCGGAGTCGGCGACAGCCAGGACCGAACGCGTCACGGCGCCAGCGCCCGCTCGTCGTCGTGCACGCGGTCCGCGTCCGATGGCCCTGCCTCGACGGGTGCATCCAGCGGCGTCAGGACCTGCGCGGCCAGGTCCATCATCCAGCCGTGCTCGGCGTTGGCGTGCGCGCGCAGCAGGTCCATGGACCGGTCGTCGAACCGGCGCACGGGCAGCCCCGTGAGCTCGTCCAGGTAGAACAGGCACGACGACGTGGCCCCCACCGCGAACGCGGGCAGCGCGCCCGGCACGAGCAGCACCTCGACCGGCAGCAGCGGCTCGTCCTGCCACACCTCGACGCGCGGGTCGTCGGCCCACCGCTCCCCCCACGTCAGCGCGCTGGCCCGCGGGTGCGGGCGGATCACCACCCGGTGCCCGGCGGCCAGCAGCGCCTCGATGACCTGGTCGTTCGCGGCCCGTTCGGCGGCCAGCACGGTCTGGCGGGGGCGCAGGTGGTCGCAGAAGTTCTGGGCCACCAGCAGCACCTCGTCGGGCGCGAAACGCCGACCGCCCGCGCCGAGCACGGACGCGAAGCGGGCGTAGTCGATGCGGTACGCCCCCACGCGCACGGGCGGGAACACGATGCGTGGGACGGGCGCGTCGTACTGCTGCGGGACGGGCACGTGACGCAGCATGAGGTCCACCGACGTCAGGGCGCCGATGTGCCGCGCCACGGCGCAGTCGCCGGACCCGACGCGGTCCACCACGCCCGTGTCGTGCAGCCTGATGGACTTCGGCACGTAGGAGCCGAGCCCGTCCTCGTAGACGTGGACCGGAGTGGGACCAGCGACCTCGTAGAGGTACTTCTGCGCCCTGGCGGACACGTACCCGGCGACGACCAGCGCGCGCGGCTGCGGGCCCCAGACCTCGGCCAACGCGCTCCCGAACCGCTCGATCGCGACGGTCGACGGCTTGTCGGCGTACACCTGGCCGTACGCCGCGGTGATGTCCGCGACGGTGTCGAACCGGCCCGTCCGCCGGCACAGCTCGACGAGCCGTTCGGCGAAGCCGGCGGCGCCGTTCGTCGAGTGCACGAGAGCCACGAGCCGCGCCTGCGGGTACGTCGCCGCGAGCCGCGCGTCGAACAGGCTCAGGCTCGCCATGAGCTGCATGGGGCTGTTGAGCACGAGCACCACGGCGGGCTCGACCGGCGTCGGGGGCAGCGCGGCTGCCGCGGGCGTCACGGGCGCCGCGGGTGGGGACGTCAGCCGGCGCCGGGCGCGCCCGACCCACCGACGTGCACGACGCGACAGCGGCGTACGGACGCCCGAGCCGGCCGCGCCCGCCCGGCGCGCCTCGGCGACCTCCTGCTCGGCGGCCACCTTCGCCAGGGTCCGCGCCCGGGCCTGCCGCCGCCCCGCCGCACGGACGTGCTCGGCGTACGCCACCTCGTGCTGCGGGCGCCCGACGACCTGGCGCACGTCCTGCGCCGACATCAGACCGCCGTCCCCGGGCCCGCACACGACCATGCCCGCGGCCGCGTCCACCTCGGCGACCCCCAGGCCGAGCCGGGCGAGCGGCGCCAGCTCGTCGAGCGCGGCCAGCAGGCCCTCCGGCGGGAGCGTCAGCTCGACGCGGTCGGGAGCACCGCGCTCGGCGAGCTCGGCGCGCCAGGCGCGCCCGTCGGCCGGGACGACGGGCTCCGTGGGCGTCCCGGACTGCGCCGACGTCAGGCCCGCGGCCTGTGCCATCTCGCTCAGGAGGGCGTCGAACCGCTGCTGGAAGCGTGCGTTGGAGTACTCGCCCCAGTACCGGGCGGTGCTGCCGGCCGCGATCCGGGCCGCCCAGCCGCTGTCGTCGGCCAGCCGCTCGAGCGCCGCCGCGATCGCATCCGCGTCGCCGACGGGAACCGTGGCCTCGTAGCCCGCACCCAGGAGCTCGTCGACGCCCCCCACGGCCGTCGCGACGATCGGGGTGCCCAGCTGCATGGCCTCGAGCAGCACCAGCGGCATCGCCTCGGAGTGGGACGCCAGCACGAGCGCGTCGACCGCGGCCACGTACTCCAGCGCACGCCGCTTGTTCACCTCGCCGACCACGTGGACGACGCCCTCGAGCCCGTGCTCGGCCACGCAGGCCTGCAGCGTGTCGCCGTAGTCCCGCTCCCGCGGGCGCCCGACGACGTGCAGGTGGACCACCAGGCCCGGACGTGCGCGCCGCAGCCGGCGTACCGCCTCGACCACGTCGAGCTGCGCCTTGCGGCGCTGGACCGTGCCGAGGACGACCACGTGGAACGCGTCGGGTGCGAGGCCCAGGCGGGCGGCGACCTCGGCGCGCCCCAGGCCCGCGAGCGCGTCCGAGATGTACTGCTCCTCGGCGCACGTGTTGGGCAGGACGTGCAGCGGGACGTCGTCGAGACCGCCCTCGGCGACCCACAGGTCCTTGCTGCGCTGCGAGACGAACACGAGCCGGTCCTGCGCGGCCATCAGCGTGTCGCGCACGTGGGTGCGGTTCCAGACGTCGGTGCCGTAGAAGTCGAAGGCGTCCGGCTCGTCGTGCATGATCGCGACCTTGTGTGCCGCGCGGTGCTCGGGCAGGTACGCCCCCCGCAGGTGCCCGACGAACGAGCCGAGGCCGTTGACGACGTGCAGCAGCGGGTCCCGGCGGCGGTACTCCGCGACGTTCGACGTGTAGGTCAGCCCGTCGCCCGGGTATCGGGCCGGGACGCCGTTGCCGAGCACGAGGGTCGAGTACGCCGAACGGGACAGACCCTCGAGGTAGACGCGGTCGGTGAACGCGATCCCGGTGTCGAGCTTGCCGAGGTAGGACGTCAGGTACGCGATGTCGTACGTGTCGTCGACGACCGGTCCGTCCAGGGTCAGGGGCGGGTTGAGCAGCGTCATCAGTCCTTCGTCCACGTCCGGGGCGCCCGGGTGCGCACGCCCTCGACGTCGAGGGTGCCGCGTCGCGGACGTCGGTCGCGACGCCCTGCGCAGGCGGGCGGCCAATGTTCACCTGGCGTTCGGCCACCTGTCGGACTCGACATCCGAGCGCCCCCTGCCGGTCACCTGCCCCTCCTAGGGTCCGGTCATCGGCCTCGACATCCGAGCGCCCCAACCCCCGAGAGGACGACGCGTGCCGGACCTCAAGCGCAGAACCCGACGAGTCGCGGCGGCAGGCGTGCGCCGGACGGCGGTCGTCGTGGCCCCGTCGCTGCCGATCAACCGCCGCTACGCCTCCGTGGTCGCCTCGGTCTCGACGACGGCGACGAGCCTGTCCTCGAGCTCGCAGTGGGAGCGGATCCTGCTGACCCAGGCGGTCCTGGCGCACGCGCAGGCGCTCGCCGAGCTGCGGCGCAACCCCTGGCGCTCGCTCGCGGTCGAGTCCGGCGCCAAGCCGTGGCACGCCGCCTGGCCGTCGCTGTTCACGTCGCTGCTCGACGTCGGACGCCGCGCCCAGGCCGCCGGCGAGAACGCGCTCGCGCTCGACGTGTACCGGCTGCTGGCCGACTCCCGTCCCGTCTCGCAGGCGAGCTGGCTGGGCCTCGCGACGACGCTCGACGCGCTCGGCGAGTACCGCGACGCCCGGATGGCCGCCGAGCGGTACACGGCCCTGACGGGCCGACCGGTCACCCTGCCCCACGACGACGCCCGGGGCTGGGACGCCGCCGCGAGCGCGGAGCTCGACGCGGTGCTCGCCCAGCTGACCAGCAGTGCGGACGATCCTGCCGACGACGCAGCGTCCGGCCCGGCCACCGAGCCGGCAGGGGCCGACGCGACCCAGACCTGGGTGCGCGCCGAGTCCCTCGCCGCCGCTGGTCGACCCGCGCTCGCGACGTTCGCGACGGCGCTGGCCGCGACGAGGGGCGCGGAGCAGGGGTACGGGTTCGGGTCGGCGTTCGACGCGCTCGTCGCGCGCACCGTCACGGCGGGCGAGCTGCTCGCCCCGTTGGCGCCGCTCGTCGACGCCGTCGAGGGCGCGCGCCGCGCGCCGCGGCCCGGTCGGCTCACCGCCGACGACGCGGCCGCGCTGCGCACCCTCGACATGTCCGGCCTGCGCCAGTACCTCGACGGGAAGTCGGTGTGCCTCGTCGCCAACTCGGCACGCCTCCTGCAGCACGACGCGGGACCGCTGATCGACTCCTACGACGTCGTCGTGCGGTTCAACTCCTTCGCCCTGGACGCCCCGCGCACGGGGACCAAGACCGACGTGCACGCCACGATCCACCTGCACAGCTTCAACTGGTCGGTACCGGTCGACGTGCGCCTCGTGTTCAGCGGCAAGCGGGACCTGTGGCGCAGCTCCGTCGTCGAGCACGTCGAGCCCGGGGCCCAGACCTACCTGGGGGACGAGTCCCTGCGCTGGCCCGCCCTGAGCCTGTTCACCCCCGCCGAGCGCGCGGACTTCAAGGTCCCCACCACCGGCTTCAACACGATGCGTCTCATCGACTTCCTGGACGTCAGCACCGCTATCGACCTCATCGGGTTCGACTTCTACGACGGCGGTGCCTACCGCATCCCGGAGGCCATGCACCTGCCCGTGGCCGCCGCGCACAGCTACGAGAACGAGCGGCGCTGGGTCATGGACCGGGCCGTGTCCACCACCGACATCACGATCAGCCTGAGGTGAACCCCGTGCCCACGCCCCGCAGGGACGCGTTCGTCGCGTTCGTCGACGACAACTACTTCCCCGGCTTCGTCGTGCTGCTCAAGAGCCTCACGCTGACCAACCCGGACCTCGACGCCGACTTCGTCGTCCTGCACGACGGGCTCGCGCCCGCCCACGTCTCCCGCGCCCTGTCCCTGCGCCCGGACCTGCGCTTCGTCCGCGTGGACGCCGAGCGCTACGACACGTACGCCAAGGGGTCGGCCGCGAACTACCTGTACACCAAGGCCTACTACATCCTCGACGTGTTCCGCCTGGGCGGCTACCGCCGGATCGTCACGCTCGACACGGACATGGTGGTGCTGGACCGCATCGACGACCTGTTCGCGATCGACGCACCGTTCGCCGCGGTCCCCCAGCTCTTCGACTCGGACGGCGGCCGCAAGCTCAACAGCGGCCTGCTGTCGTTCGACCACACGTTCACGGACGGCGACTTCGCGGATCGCCTCGACGCGATCGGGCGCAGCGGCGCCTACGAGCTGGAGCGGCACGACCAGGGCGTCATCACCGCGGCGCTCGACGGCGACTACCTGCGCCTGCCGCGCCGCTACAACTGGGTCAAGCGCGCGACGCGCCGCGGTGGGGTGCCGCCGCAGGACACCGCGATCCTGCACTTCACCGGCAAGTTCAAGCCGTGGGACGGCGGCGAGCACGGGTACGCCCGCCTCGAGGCGCTCTGGCACCGGTACGACGTGAGCGACCGTGCGTTCCTGACCGCGTGCGCACACCTGGCCGAGCAAGGGCTGATCGCCGACGAAGGTGCGGCGCGGTCCTACAAGGCGCGCGCGACGTCCGACGCCGACCCCGAGGCGCGCACCTCCGCAGCCGTGCTCCGCGAGAGCGCGTCCCTGCGGGCCGCCGGCGACTTCGCTGCCGCCGTGACGCTGCTCGAGTCGAGAGCGCTCGAGGTCGGTCGGCTCGGCCCCGCGTACGCCCTGGAGCTGGCGACGGCGTACCGCGCCGTGTCCCGGTACGACGACGCCACCGTCGCCGCGAGCCTGGCGCTGACGTCGGACCGGGCCGCCGAGGCGCACGTCCTGCTCGCCGAGGTCGCGTGGATCGTCGGTGACCTGCCCGGCGCCCGGGAGCACGCGCGGGCCGCGCTCTGGCTCGAGCCGCTCCGGCACAAGGCCCGCCTGGTGCACGCCCGCGCGACGCGCCCGACCCCCGACGACGACGTGGTCGCGACGGTGGACCCCGACGGCATCACGCTCTCGCACGCCGCGTTCTACGTCGACCCGCTCGGCAACTACGGCGACGTGCTGCTCCCGGCGGCGGTCCGCGAGGCGGTCGGTCACGTGCGCGGCGTCGCGGACTGGCACGGCGTCCACGTCCACCAGGTGTTCGACGAGGCGGCCGTCGACGCCGCCAACGAGACGAGCGGCCTGCTGGTCGGCGGCGGCGGGCTGTTCCTGCCGGACACCTCCCCCAACGGCAACTCGGGCTGGCAGTGGAACGTGCCCGACGCGAGCCTGGAGCGGCTCCGGGTCCCGCTCGGCCTGGTCGCCGTCGGCTACAACCTGTTCCCGGGCCAGGAGTTCGTCGGGTCGCGGTTCCGCGACTCGTTGACGCGCGTGGTCGAGCGCGCGGACTTCGTCGGGCTGCGCAACCGCGGCTCGATCGAGCGCGTGCGGGCGCTGCTCCCGTCGGACCTCGCGGACAAGGTCACCTACCTTCCGTGCCCGACGACGGTGCTGGGGCTGCTCGACGGCACGGCCTACGCCGACCCGGTCGGCGAGGCCTCGCCGCGGGACGTCGTCTACCTCAACATCGCCTACGACCGCTCGGCGCTGCGGTTCAAGGACGACTACGCCGCGTTCCTGGCCCAGATCGACGCGTTCGTGCGGTCGATGGACGGCGTCGCGCAGGTCCGCGTCGGCGCGCACACCATCCCGGACGAGAAGATCGCGACCGACCTGTTCCGCGAGCACGGCACCCGTGTCCCGGTCGACAGCTTCTTCCGGCTCGGGATCGAGGAGACCACGCGCCGCTACCGGGACGCGGCCCTCGTCGTGGGCATGCGTGGGCACGCGGGCATGATCCCGTTCGGGCTCGGCACGCCCATCGTCAGCCTGATCTCGCACGCCAAGCTGCGTTACTTCCTCGAGGACGTCGGGCGCCCCGAGTGGGGTGTCGAGGTCACCGACCCGCACCTCGGGGCGCGGTTGACGGAGCTGAGCACCGCGATCGTGACCGAGCAGGCCCGCTACCGCGAGCAGGTCGCCCAGGCACGCGCCGCGCTGTACGAGACGACGACCGCGGCGCTGACCCCGTTCCTGACCAACCTGTAGGCGGGGCTCGGGTCAGCGCTTGCGGGCCGACGACGCCAGGAGCCTGGTCGCGCGCCAGCGCGACATGCCGACGCTCGTGACGACACCCTCGAGGTCGCCCACCTCGACGGAGCCGAGCAGCAGGTCCTCGAGCACGCCGGGGCCGGTGGCCAGCAGCAGGCCGGACGGCATCTCCTCGCCCGCCGCGCCGTTCGTCCAGCGCACGGCACGCACGTTGCCCTCGCGCCGCTCCAGCAGCACGACGGGGTTGGCGCGCAGCAGCTTGGAGATGGCGGCGGCACCCTCGGTCGCCGCCGCCGGGTCGCGCAGCGCGGCGATCGCTCCGCCCGGAGACGGGACGACGTCGACGGCCACCCCCGCGAGCACGCACGCCGCGGCGAGCGGCGCCGGCAGGGCCACCTGCGTCACGACGAGGGCGACCGACGGGTCCTCGTCCGCGGGCGCGAACAGCGACGACAGGTCGTCGGGGACGACGACGTCGTCGGGGACGTCGGGCCCGTCAGGGGCGCCCTGCTCGTCGGGCATCAGAGCGCACCCTTGGTGGACGGGATCCCGTCCACGCGCGGGTCCAGCTCCACGGCGAACCGCAGCGCCCGGGCCAGCGCCTTGAACTGGGCCTCGACGATGTGGTGCGGGTCGCGACCGGCGAGCACCCGCACGTGGATGCTGAACGCGGCGTGGTGCGCGATGGACTCCAGCACGTGCCGCGTGAGCGAACCCGTGAAGTGGCCGCCGATCAGGTGGTACTCCTGGCCCACGGGCTCGCCGGTGTGCACGAGGTACGGCCGGCCCGACACGTCGACGACGGCCTGGGCGAGCGCCTCGTCGAGCGGGACCGTGGCGTCGCCGAAGCGCGAGATCCCCCGCTTGTCGCCGAGCGCCTCACGCAGCGCCTCGCCGATCGTGATCGCGACGTCCTCCACCGTGTGGTGGGCGTCGATGTGGGTGTCGCCCGTCGCCTTGACGGTCAGGTCGATGAGCGAGTGCTTGCCGAGGGCGGTGAGCATGTGGTCGTAGAACGGCACCGTCGTCGAGATGTCGGTGCGGCCCGTGCCGTCGAGATCGAGCTCGACCAGGACGCTCGACTCGCTCGTGGCACGTTCGATGCGGGCGGTGCGCTTCGCGCTCATAGTCCGGCAACCTCCACCAGGGCGTCCTTGAACGCCGTCATCTCCTTGCTGGTGCCGACCGACACCCGCAACCACCCCTCCGGACCGACCACCCGGATCAAGACCCCCCGGTCGAGCAGACCCTGCCAGATCGCGCGCCGGTCGTCGAACATCCCGAACAGCACGAAGTTCGCGTCGGACTCCGCGACGGTCAGCCCGTGCTCGCGCAACCAGCCCACCAGAGCGTCCCGCTCGTCGCGCAACGAGCCCACCTGGGCCATGAGCTCCGCGCTGTGCGCGAGCGCGGCCCGGGCCGTCGCCTGCGTGACGGCCGACAGGTGGTACGGCAGGCGGACGACGCGCAGCGCGTCGACGAGCTGAACCGAGGCTGCCAGGTAGCCGAGCCGTGCCCCGGCCAGGCCGAACGCCTTGGACATGGTCCGGCTCACCGCCAGGTGCGGGTGGTCCGTGAGCAGCTCGAGCGCCGACGGCACGCCCCGGCGGCGGAACTCGCCGTACGCCTCGTCGACGACCACGACGCAGCCGCCAGGGACGGCCGCCGCCGCGTCCAGCACGGCCAGCACGGTGGCGGCCGGAAGCGCGGTGCCGGTGGGGTTGTTGGGGCTCGCCAGAAGGACGACGGAGGGCGCGTGCTCGGCGATGGCCGCGCGCGCCACGTCGGCGTCCAGGCTGAAGTCCTCCTCGCGCCGCGCCTCGACCCAGCCGGTGAACGTGTCGCGCGCGTACTCGGGGTACATCGAGTACGTGGGCCCGAACGACAGGACCGTGCGCCCCGGGCCGCCGAACGCCTGCAGGACGTGCAGCATGATCTCGTTCGATCCGTTCGCGGCCCAGATCTGCTCGGCCCCGAGCTCGACGCCGGACTCGGCGGCCAGGTACGCCGCGAGGTCCTCGCGCAGCGCGGTGAAGTCGCGGTCCGGGTAGCGGTTGAGCCCGCGCGTCGCGTCGGCGACGGCGGCCGCGACGTCGGCGACCACCTGCTCCGACGGCGCGTACGGGTTCTCGTTGACGTTGAGCAGGTGCGGGACGTCGAGCTGGGGAGCCCCGTAGGGCTCGAGCCCGGCGAGCTCGGGTCGTAGCGGCAGCGGTTGGGCGGTCACGCGACCGAGTCTAGGGACGCCCGACGACGGGCGCGGGCGCCGTCCACGGGACGCCCGCGTGCGCGGCCAGGCGAGCGATGCCCTCGTCGACGCTCACGCGCGGCTCCCAGCGCAGTGCCTGGCGCGTGCGCCGCTGGTCGAACCAGTGCGCGGTGGACAGCTGCTCGGCGACGAACCGCGTCAGCGGCGGCTCGCCCGGCAGCGGCAGGTGCGCCCACGCCGCGTCCAGGCCGGCTCCGACGCCCCGAGCGAGTGCCGCGGGGACACGCAGCCGCGGCAGGGGCACACCGTTCGCGGCGCAGATCTGCTCGATGAGCTCGCGCACCGGGCGCGGCTCGCCGTTCGTGACGACGTAGGCCGCGCCGTAGGCGTCGTCGGGCGCCACCACGGCCGCGACCAGCGCGTCCACGGCGTTGTCGACGTAGGTCGTGTCGATCAGCGGTGCGCCCGACCCCAGCACGGGCAGGCGTCCGGCACGCGCACGCTCGACGATCCTGCCGATCAGCTGGGTGTCCCCCGGCCCCCACACGACGTGCGGTCGGACGGCGAGGACCCGGTGGCCGGGCGCGTCGGCGTCGAGCGCGAGCAGCTCGGCCGCCGCCTTGGTACGCGCGTAGGGCCCGCGGGCGTGCGCCGGCTCGGCCGGACCGGCCCCCGCCCCGACGAGCGAGCCGCCCACGTGTGCGACCGACGGCGACGAGACGAACACGACGCGCGGGACGCCCGCGGCCAGCGTCGCGGCGAGCAGCGTGCGCGTGCCCTCGACGTTGACCGCCCGGTACTCCTGCTCGGGGCCGACGATGTCGACCTTGGCGGCCAGGTGGACGACGGCGTCGACACCGTCGACCGCGCGCGCGACCGCGTCGGGATCGGTGACCGAGCCGAGCACGTCCGCGGCCCCCGCGACGCCGGACGGCCGCCGCTGCAGCGTGCGGACGTCCCACCCGTCGGCGACGAGCCGCGATGCCACGCCGCCGCCGAGCATGCCGCTCGCGCCGGTCACCAGGACCGTGCGACCGCCCTCGCTCGTCACGGCTTCGCCCGGCGACCCGCCAGGACGGCGTCCGCCCAGGCCGCGATCCGCGTGCGGTCGATCTTGGAGTTGTGCCGCAGGTCTGTCGGCAGCTCGGGCAGCGTCAGGACCGCGGCGACGGGGACGGGCAGGTCGAGCGCCGCACGTACCCGTGCCGCGAGGTCGGCCGGCGCGAGCCCGGCGCGCGACGGGCCGTCCGGCTCGACGACGACCACCACCTGCTGCGTCCCGGCGGGACCCACGCCGACGACCGCCGACCGCGCGACGCCCGCCACGGCGTCGACCCCACGCTCGGGTGCCACGGGCGTCACGACGCCCGCATCCGTCACGACGACGTGGGCGAGGCGACCCTCCACCCACAGGCGGCCCTCGGCATCGAGCCTTCCGACATCACCCGTGCGGTGCCACCCGGCGTCACGCGCCGACGCGTCCTGCGTGAACCACAGCCGGTCGTAGCGGGCCTTGAGGTGCGCCCCGCCGACGAGGATCTCGCCGAGGACGCCCGGCGCGGTGGACGGCTCCCCCGTCGCGGCGCCGGTCTCGTCGAGCGCGCTCACGCTCACGGCCGCACCGGCGACGGGACGCCCCACGCAGACGCCCGGACCGTCGCCGGCCGCCAGGATCTGGGTGAGCTCGACGTCCGTGACGGGCAGCATCTCGGTCATGCCGTACGGCGTGTGCAGCGCGGCCGCCGGCAGGAGCTCGCGGGCGGCGAGCAGGAGCTCGCTCGGCACGGGCGCCCCGGCCGACAGGAGCGTCCCGACGCCGGCAAGCGCCGCGCGGTCGTCGTCGTCGAGGTCACCGGCCGTCTCGAGCAGGCCGACGACGGCCGCGGGCGAGGCGAACACGACCGACCCGTCGACCGCGCGCACGGCCGCCGCGAGCGCCGCGGCCGACAGGGTGCGCGGTGCGGTCACGTCCATGTCAGGGCTCGCGCTCGTCGCACCGAGGGCCGGACCCAGGAGCGCGAAGGGCGCGAACGCCGCGACGAACGGGCGGTCGGGGCTGATGCCGTACGCCGTCGCGACCGCGTCACGCATGGCCGCGAGCCCGCGCTGCGTGTAGACGACGCCCTTGGCCGGGCCCGTGGACCCCGACGTGAACAGCACAGCGGCCTCGTCGTCGGGCTGCGGCTGAGCCGGGTCCAGCTCGATCCCGGCCCCCAGCTCGGCGACCTCGACGAGCGTCGCGGTCACGCCGAGCGCGCCCCGGGACCGGCGGTGCACGGGACCCGCGGCGACCAGGGTCGGTGCCCAGCCGAACGCGCGGGCGGCGAGCAGGGCGCGCTCGATGCCGATCACCGCGACCGGGCGCGACGCCTTGACCGCTCGCGACAGCGCGCCCACGCCCAGCCCGGCGTCCGCGACGACCACGACCGCGCCGAGGCGCAGGCACGCGTACAGGACGGCGGTCAGGTCCGCACCGGGCGGGATCAGCACCGCGACCCGGTCGCCCGGTCGCACACCCAGCGCCGCCAGGCCGCGGGACAGCTCGGCCGTGCGGCGCGCGAGCGCACGCCACAAGATCGTCCGGCTGCCACCGTCGCGCAGCTCCACGAGCGCGGGGCCGTCGTCGTCCGCACGCTCGTCGAGGGCCGCGCCCAGCAGGCGCACGGGCGTGTCGTCGGCCGGCGGCACCAGGGGCGCGGCGGCCTCGCCGGCGTTCGTGACGCGCGCGTCCAGCCAGCGCAGCACACCGGGGGCCACGTCCTCGTCCTCGGCGACCAGGTGGCCCGCGGTCGGGTAGCGGTGCTCGTCGGCGTGCGGCAGGCGGTCGCGCAGGTCGTCGAGGAACCGGTCGGAGAACACCGGGTCGCGCGCACCCCACGCCAGAAGCGCGGGCACCTGCAGGTCACGCACGCCGGCGGCGATGCGCTCGAGCTCGGGCCGGCTCGGGTGCTCCGCGGTCGCCGGGATGTCCTCGACGAAGTCGCCCACCGCGGCGCGACGCGACGGCGTGCGGTACGGCAGGCGGAACGCGTCGCGCACCGGCTTGGTCAGGCGCGGGTGCGCCAGCGCGAGCGTCGTGTCGATGAAGCCGGTGGTCGTGACCGTCGCCGCCTGCCGGACGCCGCCCACCATGGCGGGGCGCAGGGCCGCCGGGGCTCGCTCCCCCAGCGGCTGGTAGACGGCGGTGTTGAGCAGCACCACGCCGGCCAGCAGGTCGGGGTGGTCGACGGCCCAGCCCAGGCTGATCGAGCCGCCCCAGTCGTGGCCGGCCGTCACCACGGGGCCTTCGAGCGCCAGGACGTCGGTGAGCTCACCGAGCTCGCGCACGCGATCCGCCAACCGGTGCTGCCGGCCGGTCCGCTCGGAGAACCCCATGTCGAGCTGGTCGACGGCGATCACGCGCCACGGCCGCTCGGCGCGCGTCGCGGCGGCGACGAACGAGCGCCAGAGATACGACCAGGTCGGGTTGCCGTGCACGGCGAGGATCGTGCCGACCGGCTCGGTCTCGAGCCGCGAGGCGTTGTCGAGCACGTGCCACGCACCGGACGGGGTACGCACCACCCGCGACCAGGCAGGGTCCAGCCCCGGCAGCCCGCTCGGAGGCAGGGATGCCGCTGTGACGTGCGAGCTCACCAGACGATCTCCGTCATGGCCGTGTTGAGGCCCGAGCCGACCCCCATGCAGACCACGCGGTCGCCCGCGGACAGGGAGTCCGCCTCGGCGGCCAGCGTCATCGGCAACGACGCGGGACCGACGTTGCCCCACAGCGGGAACGTCGTCGGCACGCGACGCTTGTCGAGCCCGAGCGCGTCGACGATCGACTTCGTGTGCACGGTCGAGACCTGGTGCGTGATGAAGCGGTCCGCGGCGTTCCAGTTCCAGCGCGGCTCGGCCTCGTGCCACGCGTCGACGACGAGCTCGAGCCCGCCGTCGAGCAGGCCCTGCGGGTCGGTCGACATGCCGTCGGGGCCACCGACGCACAGCGTGTGGTGCTGGGTCGCCGCACGCGACACGCCGCCCAGGACGCGGTGCGCACCCGGGTGCAGGCTCGCGGGGCCGAGCACCGCGGCGGCGGCACCCGCTCCCAGCGTCAGCGTCGCGAACTCGCGCAGGAAGTCCTCACGCGTGGAGTCGCCCTCCGACAACCGCCGGATCGTCGCCTCCTGGGTGGGCTGGGGGTCCTCGCCGTCCACGATCACGGCGTACCGGATCTGACCCGCGTCGATGAGCTGGGCCGCCAGCGTCAGGCCGTTGACGAAGCCCAGGCACGCGTTGGTGATGTCGAAGTTGAGCGCGCTCGACGGCAGGCCGAGCCCGTCGTGGATGCGGGATGCGACCGACGGTTCGAGGTGCGTGCGCGTCACGGACGTGTTGATGAGCAGCCCGACGTCGCTCGGGTCGACGCCGGACTCCGCGAGCGCCTTGGCCGCGGCCTGCGTGGCGGCGTCGTCGAACGTCGTGCCGGCGTCCCACCAGCGCCGCTCGGTCACCCCGGCGACGCGGCGCAGCAGGCCCTTGGGCAGGCGCAGCCGCTTGAGCGTCGCGGCGAGCTGCTCGTCGAACCGGCCCGAGGGCATGACCACGGGCGCCTCGACGGCGGTCACGGCCAGGAGCGCGACGTCGCGGTGCTCGAACACGGCGTTGCCTGCTCGGCCTGCGCCTGTTCCCACACTGCCTGTCATGGATGGCGTCACTCTCAGCGCTCACTTCCCTCGCGCTGCACGGGCGCGTGTCGTCGTGCTCCTACTGTGCACTTGCGGGACGGCGCGGGCCACACGGCCCGCACCGTCAGAAACGCGCCCGTACCGCCTCGCCGTGCGCGGGCAGACCCTCGGCCTGCGCCAGGGCGACGATCGGCGCGGCCACCTGCGCCAGCGCGTCCGCGTCGTACTCGATCACCTGGACCGCCCGCAGGAACGAGTGGACCCCCAGGCCGCTCGTGAAGTGCGAGCACCCGCCCGTGGGCAGGACGTGGTTGGACCCCGCCATGTAGTCGCCCAGCGAGACCGGGGAGTAGGGGCCGACGAAGATCGCGCCGGCGCTGCTCACGCGCTCCGCCACCCCCGCGGCGTCCGCCGTCTGGATCTCCAGGTGCTCGGCGCCGTACGCGTTGACGACCTCGAGGCCCGCCTCCAGGTCGTCCACCAGCACGATCGCGGACTGCGCACCGTCCAGGGCCGTCGCGACGCGGTCGCGGTGGAACGTCGCGTCGACGAGGTCGACGAGCTTGGACTCGACCGCACCGGCGAGCTCGACGCTGGGCGTCACGAGCACGGCGGCGGCGAGCGGGTCGTGCTCGGCCTGGGAGACCAGGTCGGCCGCGACGTGCACGGGGTTCGCGCCGCCGTCGGCCAGGATCGCGATCTCCGTCGGGCCGGCCTCGGCGTCGATCCCGACGACGCCGCGCACCAGACGCTTCGCCGCGGCGACGTAGACGTTGCCCGGACCCGTGACGACATCGACGGGCTCGCACAGCGTCTCGCCGTCGGCGGGCTCCGAGCCTGCGGCGCCGTAGGCGAACATCGCCACGGCCTGCGCACCGCCGACCGCGTAGACCTCGTCCACGCCGAGCAGCGCGCACGTCGCGAGGACCACCGCGTCGGGCAGGCCGTCGGCGTCCTTCTGCGGCGGGGACGCGACGGCGAGCGATCCGACGCCGGCGGCCTGCGCGGCGACGACGTTCATGATCACCGACGAGGGGTAGACCGCCAGACCGCCGGGCACGTACAGCCCGACGCGCCGGACGGGAACCCACCGCTGGCGGACCTGTGCACCCGGTGCCACCTGGACCGTGAAGTCGGCGGGCACCTGCGCGCCGTGGACCTGGCGCACGCGGCGGATGGTCTCCTCGAGCGCCGCGCGCACGTCGGGCGCGAGCACCCGCACGGCGTCCGCGATCGCGTCGGCGGGCACGCGCAGGGCTGCGGGGCGCACACCGTCGAACCGCTCGGCGAGGTCCCGCAGCGCGGCGGCGCCGCGGGCGCGGACGTCGTCGATGATGGGCGCGACGACCGTCCCGGCATGCTCGACGTCCACCTCGGCACGAGGCAGCTCGGCGAGGAGCTCACGACGCGACAGGGCGCGACCGCGCAGGTCGATGCGGGAGATCACGCGCCGAGTCTATGCCGCGCGGCCGTGCGAGAGCCCGGTCATGACCGATCCCGGGGCAGACTGTGCGCATGATCACTGGACCCTCACCCGACGAGCACACCGCGACCGTGCCGATCGCCGACGACTCCATCCGGCTGGGTCAGTTCCTCAAGCTCGCCGACCTGGCCGAGTCGGGCTCGGCCGCCCGCGAGCTGATCGAGGACGGCGCCGTGAGCGTCAACGGTGAGCCCGAGCTGCGCCGTGGCCGTCAGCTGCGCCGCGGCGACGAGGTCGTCGTCGACCTGCCCGGCGGGAAGCTCGCCGCGACGGTCGGCTGAGCTCACGACGCCAGGCAGCTCGGCCCGAGCAGCGCCTTGAGGTCGCCGAACAACGACGGCGACCGCTCGACCCGCAGGCCGTCGTCGAGCCGCATGACCGTGGCCCGCCCGGGCTGGGTCAGGCGCAGGTGGACCTCGGTGACGCCGGGATGCGTGGACAGCACCTCCCGCAGCCGCTCGACGAGCGGCGGCGTGCACCGCGCGACGGCCATCGAGACGACCACCGGCGAGTCGGCCGTGACCGAGACGTCCGGCAGCGACACCTCCATCGCCTGCAGCTGCATGGTCTCGTCGCGGCGACGCACCCGTCCCCGCACGACGACGACCGCGTCCTCGGCCAGCACCGTCGAGTAGGCCAGGTACGTCTCGCCGAAGAACATGATCTCGACGGCGCCCTCGAGATCCTCGATCGTCACCGCGGCCCACGGGTTGCCCTGCTTCGACATCTTGCGCTGCAGCGACGTGACGAGCCCCGCGACCACGACGGTCGAGCCGTCGGGCCGCGCCTCGTCGGCGTTCAGCGTCGCGATCGAGACGTCCGCGGCCGCCGCGAGCACGTGCTCGATGCCGGACAGCGGGTGGTCGGACACGTACAGGCCGAGCATCTCGCGCTCGAACGCCAGCCGCTGCTTCTTGTCCCAGTCCGGCAGGTCCGGGATCGCGATGGAGAAGCCGGGGTCGTCGTCGCCGCCGAACACGTCGGCGAACAGGTCGAACTGCCCCTCGGCCTCCTTGCGCTTGACGCCGATGACGGCGTCGACGGCCTGCTCGTGCACCAGCAGCAGGGCCCGGCGCGGGTGGCCCAGGGAGTCGAACGCCCCGGCCTTGATGAGCGACTCGATGGTCCGCTTGTTGCAGACGACCGCGGGCACCTTGTCGAGGAAGTCCGTGAACGACGTGAAGGCGCCCTTCTCCTCGCGCGCCCGCACGATCGCGTCGACCACGTTGGCACCGACGTTGCGCACGGCGGTCAGGCCGAACCGGATGTCGGTGCCCACGGCCGTGAAGTTGGCGGCCGACGAGTTCACGTCCGGCGGCAGCACCGTGATGCCCATGTGCCGGCACTCGCCGAGGTAGAGCGCCGACTTGTCCTTGTCGTCGCGCACCGAGGTGAGCAGCGCGGCCATGTACTCGGTCGGGTAGTTCGCCTTGAGGAAGGCGGTCCAGTACGAGACCACGCCGTACGCGGCCGAGTGCGCCTTGTTGAACGCGTAGTCGGAGAACGGCAGCAGGATGTCCCACAGCGTCTGCACGGCCGCCATCGAGAACCCGCGCTCGACCATGCCGCCCGAGAAGCCCTCGAACTGCTTGTCCAGCTCGGACTTCTTCTTCTTGCCCATGGCGCGGCGCAGGATGTCGGCCTGGCCGAGCGAGTACCCGGCGACGCGCTGGGCGATCGCCATGACCTGCTCCTGGTAGACGATCAGGCCGTACGTGGTGCCGAGGATGTCCTCGAGCGGCTCGGCCAGCTCGGGGTGGATGGGGGTCACCTGCTGCGCGCCCGTCTTGCGCAGCGCGTAGTTGGTGTGCGAGTTCGCGCCCATCGGGCCCGGTCGGTACAGGGCGCCGACGGCCGAGATGTCCTCGAAGTTGTCCGGCCGCATGAGGCGCAGCAGCGAGCGCATGCCGCCGCCGTCGAGCTGGAACACGCCCAGGGTGTCGCCGCGGCCCAGCAGCTCGTAGGTCTTGCGGTCGGTGAGCTCGAGGTCCTCCAGGACCACGGGCTCCTTGTCGTTCATGACGATGTTCTCGAGCGCGTCGTCGAGGATCGTCAGGTTCCGCAGCCCCAGGAAGTCCATCTTGATCAGGCCGAGGCCCTCGGACGTCGGGTAGTCGAACTGCGTGATGACCGCGCCGTCCTGCGGGCGCCGCATGATCGGGATGATGTCGATCAGGGGGTCGCTGGACATGATGACGCCGGCCGCGTGCACGCCCCACTGGCGCTTCAGGCCCTCGATGCCCTTGGCGAGCTCGACGACGCGCTGTGCCTCGGGGTCCGCGGCATGAACCTGACGGAACTCCTCGGCCTCGTTGTAACGCTTGTCCGCGGGGTCGAAGATGCCCGTCAGGGAGATGTCCTTGCCCATGATCGCGGGCGGCATCGCCTTGGTGAGCTTCTCCCCCATCGCGAACGGCATGCCGAGCAGCCGGGCGGAGTCCTTGAGGGCCTGCTTGGCCTTGATGGTGCCGTACGTGACGATCTGCGCGACGCGGTCCTCGCCGTACTTGTCGGTCACGTAGCGGATGACCTCGCCGCGCCGACGCTCGTCGAAGTCGACGTCGAAGTCGGGCATCGAGACACGGTCCGGGTTGAGGAACCGCTCGAAGATCAGGCCGTGCTGCAGCGGGTCGAGGTCGGTGATCTTCATGGCGTACGCGGCCATCGACCCGGCGCCGGAGCCACGACCCGGCCCCACGCGGATGCCGTTGTCCTTGGCCCAGTTGATGAAGTCGGCGACCACCAGGAAGTACCCGGGGAAGCCCATCTTCGTGATGACCTCGGTCTCGAACTCGGCCTGCTTGCGCACCTCGTCCGGGATGCCGGCGGGGTAGCGCGCCTGCAGGCCGGTCTCGACCTCCTTGATGAACCAGCTCGTCTCGTCCTCGCCGGGCGGGCACGGGTAGTTCGGCATGTAGTTGGCCGACGTGTTGAACGAGACCTCGCACTGCTCGGCGACGAGCAGCGTGTTGTCGCACGCCTCGGGGTGCTCCGCCCAGATGCGGCGCATCTCGGCTGCCGACTTCACGTAGAAGCCGTCACCGTCGAACTTGAACCGGTCCGGGTCCGTGAGCGTCGAGCCGGAGTTGATGGCCAGGAGCGCGTCCTGCGAGCCGCGGTCCTCCTGCTTGACGTAGTGCAGGTCGTTGGTGGCGAGCAGCGGTGCGCCGATCGTCTCCGACAGGCGCAGCAGGTCCTTGAGCACGCGGGTCTCGATGTCGATCCCGTGGTCCATCAGCTCGACGTAGAAGAAGTCCTTGCCGTAGATGTCCTGCAGCTCTCCGGCGACGCGGACGGCCTCGTCCCACTGACCCAGACGCAGCCGGGTCTGGATCTCCCCCGACGGGCAGCCCGTGGTCGCGATCATGCCCTTCGCGTACGTCGAGAGCAGGTCGCGGTCCATGCGCGGCCACTTGCCGAGCTGGCCCTCGAGCGACGCGAGCGAGCTGGCGCGGAACAGGTTGTGCAGGCCCTCGTTGTTGCGGGCCAGGAGCGTCATGTGCGTGTAGGCACCGCGCGCCGAGACGTCGTCGGCCTCCTGCCCCTGCTGCCCGAACCGCACGCGCGTCTGGTCGAACCGGCTGGTGCCCGGCGTGACATAGGCCTCGACGCCGATGATGGGCTTGACGCCCGCAGCCGTGGCCTTCGCCCAGAAGTCGAACGCGCCGAACAGGTAGCCGTGGTCGGTGGTCGCGATCGCGCTCTGACCGAGCCGCTCGACCTCCGCGAACAGGTCGCCCAGACGGGCCGCACCGTCGAGCATCGAGTACTCGGTGTGGACGTGGAGGTGGACGAAGTCGGATCCTCCAGCAGCAGCCATGCGGGCGATCCTACGTCGGTCCACCGACACGTCGGGACCGCCCCGCGGGGCCGGTTCAGGACGTGACGATCTTCACCGCGTCGCGGTGCCAGATGTTCTCGTCGAGGTACCGCTCCGGGCGCGCGACGTACCCGAGTCGCTCGTAGAAACCGAGCGCCTGCTCCTGCGCGCTGAGCTCGACGGCGACCGTCCGGACCCCGTCCCGGACGATCCCGAACCGGGCCAGCGCCTCGTCCTCGAGCGCGGTCATGAGCGCCGCGCCGACGCCCAGCCCGCGCGCGGCCGCCGTCACCGCGACGCGCCCGATGTGGGCCGGGTCGCCCTCGTGGTGCGGCGCGAGGAGGCGGGCCGTGCCGAGCGGCGTACCGTCGTCGGCCGACGCCAGCACGTGCACGGTGGTCGGGTCGTCGTCCAGCGCGTCGATCTCGCGCGCTGGGTCGACGTTCTGCTCGTCGACGAAGACCGCCATCCGGATCGCCGTCATGGCGGCGCGCTGGGCCTCGTCCTCGACCCGGACGACGACGGTCACCGGTAGCCCTCGCCCAGGACCGCCAGGGCCTTGGCCAGGTCGTCCGGGTACTCGCTCGTCAGCTCGAGCCACTCGCCCGTGGTGGGGTGGTGGAACCCGAGGCGCATGGCGTGCAGCCACTGCCGCGTCAGGCCCACCCGCGCCGCCAGCGAGGGGTCGGCGCCGTACGTCAGGTCCCCCACGCAGGGGTGACGCAGCGCGGAGAAGTGCACGCGGATCTGGTGCGTGCGCCCGGTCTCCAGGTGCACCTCGACGAGCGAGGCGGCGGGCAGCATCTCGAGCACCTCGTAGTGCGTCACGCTGGGCTTGCCGCTCGCGACCACGGCGAACTTCCAGTCGGAGCTGGGGTGGCGCCCGATGGGGGCGTCGATCGTGCCGGTCGTCGGCTCCGGGTGCCCCTGGACGAGCGCGTGGTAGACCTTCTCGACCGTACGCTCCTTGAAGGCGCGCTTGAGGACCGTGTACGCGTGCTCGCTCTTCGCCACGACCATGAGGCCGCTCGTGCCCGCGTCGAGGCGGTGCACGATGCCCTGGCGCTCGGCCGCGCCCGACGTCGAGATCCGGTACCCGACGGCGGCGAGCGCGCCGACGACCGTCGGCCCCGTCCAACCCGGCGACGGGTGCGCGGCGACACCCACCGGCTTGTCGATCACGACGAGGTCGTCGTCGTCGTACCGCACGACCATGCCGGGCACGGGCTCCGCCACGACCTCGACCGCGGCAGGCGCCACCTCGGGGATCTCGACCTCGAGCCACGCCCCGGCCACCAGCCGGTCGGACTTGCCCACCTCACGGCCGTCGACCCGGACGCCACCCGCGGCAGCGATCTCGGCCGCTCGCGTGCGGGACAGGCCCAGCAGGCGCGAGAGCGCCGCGTCGACGCGCTCGCCCGCCAGTCCGTCGGGCACGGGCAGCGCGCGCGTCTCAGGCACCGGTACGCGCCTCGCCTTCGGTCTCGGCGGGCGCCACCGGCTCGGCGGCCTCGTCGGCGCGTCGGCCCTCGCGCGTCCCGTCGAGGTGGATGCCCAGCACGACGGCCAGGACGATGAGCACGGCGGCGACGACGATCGCGATGTCGGCGACGTTGCCGACGAACCAGTCGCCGTACGCGATGAAGTCGACGACGTGCCCGCGCGCGATCCCGGGCTGCCGGAACATGCGGTCGATCAGGTTGCCGAGCGCGCCGCCCAGCAGCAGACCCAACGACACGGCCCAGAGCGCGGAACCGATCCGGCGCGAGGCTCGCACGATGACGACCACGACGACGGCCGCGACCAGGGTCAGCAGCCACGTCATGCCGGTCGCGATCGACAGCGCCGCACCCGGGTTGAACACGAGCTCGAGGCCGAGCCAGCCGCCCAGCACGTCGGTGCGCTCGCCCGCGGTCAGCGAGTCCAACGCCCAGACCTTGGTGAGCTGGTCGACGAGCAGGACCAGCACGGTCACGGACACGAGCGTGGCGACGAGGCGGCGACGAGCCACCGAAGGGGAAGAAGGCACGGCAGGATTCTACGGGCGCACGAGCCGTCGCCCGCCGCGGTCAGCGCCGCAGCTTGTCCCAGTCGAGCCGGCCGCTCCACGTCGGTGGTATGAGCGAAGCACACACGGCTGCTCCGACAGCGAATCCCCAGACCGCCAGGTCGTTCGGTCCCATCCGGACATCGACGGCGTCGCCCTCGGGGTCGTCCGGATCGACGAGGAGCGTGGGGGTGTCGCCGACCTTCGGGTGCGGGCGCCAGTCGTAGTTGCCCACCTGCGCGCGGTGTACCACCCCATCCGGTGTCGTGAACCGCACACCGACCCAAGAGCTCTTCGCATCGTGCACCTCGGTCACCACCGCGGGTACGCGGACACCTCGATCGCGCAGCGCCGCCGCGTCCGCGTGAGCGACGAGAGCACCGACGACGCACACCGCCAACACGACCAAGAGCATGATCGTGGTCGGGAGCCGACGGTTCATCCAGGCCAGAGGCGCCCGCCGGCGGCGGTTCACGAACGGGCCTTTGGTGACGGCACGGTCATACGCGAGTGATGCGACGACGAAGGCGGCTCAGCGCCGCTCCTCCCGCTGCTTGCACGTGACGCAGAGCGTGGCGCGCGGGAAGGCCTGCACGCGGGCCTTGCCGATCGCGTTGCCGCAGGACTCGCACGTGCCGAAGGTGCCGGCCTGGATGCGGGCCAGGGCGCGCTGCGTCTGGCCGAGCATGTCGCGGGTGTTGATCACCAGCGCCAGCTCCTGCTCACGCTCGAGCGCCGACGAGCCGGAGTCCGCCTGGTCGTCGCCCGCACCGTCGCCGGAGTTGCGCAGCAGGTTGGACAGCTCGGCGTCAGCGGACGCGAGCTCGCCGGTGAGCCGGTCGATGTCCGCGGTCAGCTCGTCGGCGACCTCGCGGACCTCCTTGCCGGTCCACGGCTTCTCCCCGTCGCGCACCGGGAAGGAACGGACGAGCTTGGCGAGCTCCTTGCTGTCGGTCAGGTCGACGGCGGTGATGGAGTCGTTGACGGCCATGACGGCCCCCCTGTCTGTCAAGGTCACGTGACTGTAAGCGCGGGAGAGGACACGCACAACACGCCACGCCGGTTTCACCCGGCGTGGCGCGTCGATGCTGGTCAGCGGAACGGGCCTGCGCCCCGCTGCTCGATCAGAGGTTGTGGGCGTCGGCACCCGGCTGCGACTGCCCCGGACGGGCCGGCGGCAGCGCGCTGCCGCGGTTGTCCAGGTCGCCGAGAAGGTTCTCGAGGTAGCTCTTCAGGCGCGTGCGGTAGTCGCGCTCGAAGACCCGGAGCTCGTCGATCTTGCGCTCCAGGAGCGAGCGCTCCTGCTCGAGCTGGCCGAGCGTGCGCTGCGACGTCTCCTCGGCCTCGCGCACGATGCGGTTGGCCTGGCTCTTGGCCTCGCCGACCAGGCGCTCGGACTCCTCCTGGCCGCTGCGCACGTAGTCGTCGTGCAGCTTCTGGGCCAGCGCGAGCATGCCCGTCGCGGACTCGGGCTCGTTGCCACCGCGCTGCGGTGCGGCGGCGACCGGGGCCGCGGGTGCGGCGACGGGCGCCGGGGCCGGAGCGGCGACGACCGGCTCGGGAGCGGGGGCCGGCGTGGGCTCGGGCTCCGGCTCGGGCTTGGGGGCGGGAGCGGCCTGCTGGGCGCCCGCGCGGCTGAGCTCCGCGATCCGACGCTCGGCGGCGGCCAGCTTGGTCTTCAGGTCGTCGTTCTCGCCCTGGAGGTCACGGAGCGTGTTGACGACCTCGTCGAGGAAGTCGTCGACCTCGTCCTGGTCGTAGCCCTCGCGGAACTTGGTCGCCTGGAACTTCTTGTTCAGCACCTCGTCTGCGGTCAGCAGCGCCATCGTCGTCACCTCTGTCGGTCGTACTGGTCAGGCCGGGGGCAGTCCACCGACCACCTCGGCTCACCGTAGCGGACATTGCGGGGGTGGGACTCCCCCGGGGGATGCGTTCGTCGACGTCGTTCACCCGGCACGGTGAGCCCGGCCGCGTCGACAGCCAGCTGTCACATCGCGTAACCGCCCAGGATGGAGAGCCCGATCGTGCACGCGATGAACAGGATCATGAAGCCGAGGTCGAGCGCCACCGACCCGATCCGTAGCGGCGGGATGATCCGCCGCAGCAGTCGCAGCGGCGGGTCCGTCACCGTGTAGGTCGCCTCGGCGATCACCAGCACGACGCCGGTCGGTCGCCACGAGCGCGCGAAGACCTGGACCCAGTCCAGCACCAGCCGCACGAGCAGCAGGATGAAGAAGAGCAGCAGCGCCAGGTAGGCGACAGAGAGGACTACCCGCACGAATCAGCTCTGGTTGTAGAAGCCGGCACGCTGACCGGGGTCACGCGCACCCGCCTCGCCCGAGACCTCGACGTGCGACGGCGAGAGCAGGAAGACCTTGGCCGTCACCCGCTCGATCGCACCGTGCAGGCCGAAGATCAGGCCGGCCGAGAAGTCGACCAGCCGCTTCGCGTCCGCGTCGTCCATGTCGGTGAGGTTCATGATCACCGGGATGCCCTCGCGGAACGCCTCACCGATCTTGCGGGCGTCGTTGTACGAGCGCGGGTGGATCGTGGTGATGCGACGCAGCTCACCCGCGGACGGCGCCTCCTGCACCGGCGCGTGCGTGACGCGCGCGGGTCGCAGCGGGGTGACCTGGGCCTCGTGCTCGTGCTCTTCTGCCGGCATCTCTCCCCCGTCGTACTCGTCGAGGTACTCCTCGTGCTCACCGCGGTCGTCGGCCAGCCCGAGGTACAGCATCGTCTTGCGCAGCGCTCCGGCCATGGCCTTCGCCCCTCCCCCGGACAGCTCCGGCATAGCGTGAGGACCCTGGCCCGGCGTGGTCACCGGGGGTCCAGCTCGTCGACCACGCTAGCAACGTGAACGACGAGGCCTCAGGCGCGACACGCCCGAAGTCGCATGCCGTTCAGGTGATCCCATGTTTTGTCAAGGGCCTGATCACACCCGCGAACCGGCCTGTCCTCCCGTCGCGACGGAATGAGTAGACGCGGGGATCGCGGTACGTGTCGACGTCGCTCCGCACGACCGTCGTGACGCCTTGGTCGGCCAGCACGGCGGCGACCCCTGATGGCAGATCGAGTGCGGGAGTTCCCCACGACGTCGTGGCCGCCGTGCCCGGCACCCGCGCCTCCACGTCGTCGCGCATACCCGCGGGCACCTCGTAGGAGACGCCCTGGATGCTCGGACCCAGCGCGGCGACGATCCGCTCGACGCGCGCCCCCGCCTCGGCCATCGCGGCGACGGTCGCCTGCAGGACGCCGTCGACGAGACCTGGCCGGCCGGCGTGCGCGGCGCCGACCACACCCGCCGCGTGGTCGGCCAGGAGGACGGGGACGCAGTCGGCCACCATCACCCCGACGGCCACGCCTGGGTCGACCGACACGAGGCCGTCCGCCTCACCGGCGTCCGCCGGGGACGCGAGGACGACGACGCGGCTCCCGTGCACCTGGCGCGCGAGCACGAGCGGCGCACCGAGCCACTCGGCCACGCGCCGCCGGTTCTCGGCGACGGCGTCCGGGTCGTCGCCCACGTGGTCGCCCAGGTTGAGCCCGTCGTACGGCGCCGGACTGACGCCGCCGTGGCGATCGGTGAACCCGGCCCGGACGCCCGGACCGAGGTCCACCTGGTCGATCACGTCAGCTCACTTGAGGAAGTCGGGCACGTCCAGCTCGTCGCGCTCGCGCTCACGTCGCGGGGCGTCCTCGGAGAAGATGCGCGGCACCTCGAGCGCCCCGGTGATCGGGACGGGCTCGGCCTCGGTGGACAGGAACGCGGGGACGACGGGCTGGCTCGACGTGCTCGGGCCCGCGGACGGGATCGGCGCCGTCAGCTCGTCGGGCGCCTCCGTGCGGGGCGCGGGCACGCGCGCCGGCTCGACCGACGCGGGCGCGGTGACCTGGCGCGGCGCGGCCGCCCCGCTCACCTGGCCGAGGGCACGCGAGTCGCGACGCACCTGCGGGGAGCCGCCGTCGAAGCCGGCGGCGATGACGGTTACGCGGACCTCGTCGCCCAGGGCGTCGTCGATGACGGCACCGAAGATGATGTTCGCCTCGGGGTGCGCGGCCTCCTGCACCAGACGGGCGGCCTCGTTGATCTCGAACAGGCCGAGGTCGGAGCCGCCCTGGATCGACAGCAGCACGCCGTGCGCACCGTCGATGCTCGCCTCGAGCAGCGGCGACGAGATCGCCATCTCGGCGGCCTGGACCGCACGGTCGTCGCCGCGGGCGAAGCCGATGCCCATGAGCGCCGAGCCGGCGCCCTGCATGACGGACTTCACATCGGCGAAGTCGAGGTTGATCAGACCCGGCGTGGTGATGAGGTCCGTGATGCCCTGGACACCCGACAGCAGCACCTGGTCGGCCGAGTGGAACGCGGACAGCACCGAGACGGACCGGTCGGAGATCTGCAGCAGACGGTCGTTCGGGATGACGATGAGCGTGTCGACCTCGGCACGCAGCGCGTCGATCCCGGCGTCGGCCTGGACCGAGCGGCGGCGACCCTCGAACGTGAACGGCCGCGTGACGACACCGATGGTCAGGGCTCCGAGCGAGCGTGCGATGCGCGCGACGACCGGCGCACCTCCGGTACCCGTGCCGCCGCCCTCGCCCGCGGTGACGAAGACCATGTCGGCGCCGCGCAGGACGTCCTCGATCTCCTCCGCGTGGTCCTCGGCCGCCTTCTTGCCGACCTCGGGGTCCGCACCGGCGCCGAGACCGCGCGTGAGCTCGCGGCCCACGTCGAGCTTGACGTCCGCGTCGGACATGAGCAGGGCCTGGGCGTCGGTGTTGACGGCGATGAACTCGACACCCTTGAGGCCGACCTCGATCATGCGGTTCACGGCGTTGACGCCGCCGCCGCCGATACCGACGACCTTGATGACCGCCAGATAGTTCTGCGGAGCTGCCACGGTGGGTGCCTCTCGTTCTCGGTGCTGAACGCGGCCTGGCCGCGGTGTTCTCGGGGCCGACGCGCCGACTCCGGATTCAACCTTCACCCTCAGGTTGAGGGTTATAGTTATGTCAGGTGTGCTGTCAGTGCGTGACCGTAGGTCGCCACCTGCCGCCGATCAACGACCGCGCCGCGCGTGTCGCCGACGAGCATCGGGTAGTTCTCCTCGACCTCGATCGAGGACGTCATCGCGTGACCGGGAGCTCCGGCGCCGAGACGTCGATGACCTTCGCGTCCTTGCCCGCCTTCGAGGCGCGCAGGGCGTCGAGCACCGCGATCTTCAGCGGCGTCCGAGTCGCGCTCCCCCAGTCGACGCGCACGCCGTCGCGCAGGTTCATGGTCACCGTGTCCTGGGTCCGGGCCGAGACGCTCTTCACGTCCGCGAGCACCTTGTCCGGCAGCTGCTCGAGCACGGACAGGACCGCGTCCAGGGTGCGCTTGTCCCCCACCGGCACGTCCACGACCGGCAGACCCTTCGGCGCGCTGTCCACGCGCCCCACCTGCACGCCGTCCATGTCCAGCAGCGCGAACCGCGAGCCGTCAGGCACCGCCGCGACGGGTTCGCGCGCCACCAGGGTCACCGAGATGCCGTGCGGCCAGTCCCTCATCACACGCGCGCCCCGGACCCCCGGGACGTCCAGGATCTCGTCGCGCATCGTGATCGTGTCGAGCCGCGGCAGCGGGACGTCGGCCCGCTGGTCGACGACGGCCAGCACCTGGTCCACCGCGACCACCGACCCGGCTCCCGAGACGGTCACCTGATCGGTGTCGAGCGCGAGAACCGGCGAGAAGAAGAGCAGCCAGGCGATGGCGAGCGCGCCCACCACGCCGCCCGCGATCATCGCGAGCTGTCGACGCGCGAGCCGGCGCCGGGCCCTGGCCCGCTCGGCGAACCGAGCGGTCGACGTCCGCGAGACGACCTCGGGGATCTTGACGGAGAACCGCGGCGCCGACGTGGCCGGGGCGCCCGGTGCGGACGAACCCGACAGCCGCCGGCCCGAGGCCGAGTACGTGGACACGTTGCGGACCGTGCCGGTCGCCGTCGTCGTCGTGCCGGCCGCGGGCGTCACGATGCGCGCGGCCCGCGTCCCCGCGGGTGCGGTCGGTGCGACGGGCCGCGCCGGTGCCGTCGCCGGAGCCTCGCCTCGCGCTTCGCCGCGCGCCGCGGCCGGGGCCGCCCCGGAGGTCGGCGGCTTCTGCCGCGGCGTCGCGGGCCGCGCCGGCGCGTGGACGACGGGACGGGGCGGGCGCGACGGGCTCATGCGTCCTGCCCGCGCCGCTCGAGCCGGTCCAGGATCACCGCACCCAGGCCGGTCACGTCGCCGGCCCCCACGGTCAGCACCAGGTCGCCGGCACGAGCCTGGTCGGCGAGCCAGGTCGCGGCGTCGTGCTTGTCGGGCACGAACGTCGCCCGCCCGGCGGTGGGGACGCGCTCGACGATCATCTGGCCGGTGACGTCGGGGTCGAGGTCCTCGCGCGCGGCGTACACGTCGGTGATCACGACGACGTCCGCGAGGTCGAACGCGGCACCGAACTCGGCCGCGAACGTCCGGGTGCGCGAGTACAGGTGCGGCTGGAAGACGACGAGGACGCGCCCCGTGCCCACGACGGAGCGGGCGGCCCGCAGCAGCGCGGCCACCTCCGTGGGGTGGTGCGCGTAGTCGTCGACCACACGGACGCCCGCCACCGTGCCGCGGTCCTCGAACCGGCGTCCCGTGCCGCGGAACGTCGCGAGCCCGTCGGCGGCGGCCTGCGGGTCCGTGCCCAGCCGGACGCACGCGGCCCACGCCCCGGCGGCGTTGAGCGCGTTGTGGGCACCCGGCACGGCCAGGTCGACGACGACGCTCGCACCGAGCCCGGTCACGCGTGCGGACCACGCACCCGGGGCGTCCGGTGCCGGGGCGACGACGACGTCCGCGGACGCGTCGGTGCCGTAGGTGACGACCGTGACGTCCCGCGCGGCGAGGTCGTCGCGGACGCGCGCCACGAGCCGCGCGGACCCGTCGTCGTCCGCGCACGCCACAAGAGTGCCGCCGGGCCGGACGCGGCCCGCGAACGCGACGAACGCGTCCTCGAACGCCTCGCGCGTGCCGTAGTGGTCCAGGTGGTCGGGCTCGACGTTGGTCACGACGGCGACGGTCGGCTGGTAGGCGAGGAACGACCCGTCGGACTCGTCCGCCTCCGCGACGAACGCGCCGGCGCCGTCCCGCGCACCACCCAGCACTCCGTCGGCGGTGATCACGGTGCCGCCGATCGCGAACGACGGGTCCGTCCCGGCAGCGAGCAGCGCGGAGGCGACCATCGCGCTCGTCGTCGTCTTGCCGTGCGCCCCGGCGACGGCCACGGCGTCGCGGTCGGCCATCAGCGCGGCGAGCGCCTGCGAGCGGTGCAGCACGGCGATCCCGCGCATGCGTGCGGCGGCCAGCTCGGGGTTCGTCTCGCGGACGGCCGACGAGACGACCAGCGTGTCGACGCCCTCGACGAGCGCGGCGTCGTGACCCACGTGGACCGCGACCCCAGCGGCGCGCAGGCCCGGCAGCGCCGGCCCGTCGGCGGCGTCCGACCCGCTGACCTCCAGCCCCCGCGCGGCCAGCAGCGCCGCGATCGCGGACATGCCCGCGCCACCGACGCCCACCAGGTGGACGCGCCCCAGGTCCTGCAGCGCGGTCACGGCCCGGTCCTCAGCTGCGCCTCGACGAGGTCCGCGACGCGCGCCGCGGCGTCCCGCACGCCGACGCCCGCCGCGGCCGCCCCCATCCGCGCCCGCGTCTGCGGCGCCTGGTCGCCCACCAGCAGCACGGGCAGGTGCGTGCGGATCCAGTCGGCGTCCAGGTCGTCGTCGTCGACCAGCACACCGCCGCCCGCAGCGACCACGTCGGCGGCGTTGAGCCGCTGTTCGCCGTTGCCCACGGGCAGCGGGACGTACACGGCGGGGATCCCGAGCGCCGCCTGCTCGCACACCGTGCCCGCGCCGGACCGCCCCAGCATGACGTCCGCGACAGCGAGCGCGTGCTGCATCTGCGTCAGGTACTCGCGCACGTGGTAGCGCTCGCTGCCGGGCACGCCGGCCAGGGCCGCCTGCACGGGCTCGGCCTTGCCGATGCCCGTCAGGTGCAGCACCTGGACGCCGGCGGCCAGCAGGTCCGCCGCCGCTCCGGCGGCGGCCGCGTTGATGCTCGCCGCCCCGCTCGAGCCGCCGGTGACGACCAGCGTGGGCAGCGCGCGGTCCAGGCCCAGCTCCGCGGCTCCCGCCGCCCGGGCGGCGTCGGCGTCGCGGGCACGCTCCGCGACGAGCTCGGCGATCGGGGCCCGCAGCGGGAGGCCCGTCAGCTGCGCGCCGCGCAGCTTCGTCCCCTCGAACGTCACGGCCACGGCGGCGGCCCACCGGGCTCCCAGACGGTTGGCCAGGCCGGGGCGGGCGTTCTGCTCGTGGATGACCACCGGGATGCGGCGCTTGCGGGCGGCCAGGTAGGCGGGTGTCGAGACGTAGCCGCCGAAACCGACGACGACGCGCGCGCCGGACTCGTCGATCGCCTTCCCGGCTGCCCGGACGGCCGCGCGCAGGTTGGCAGGCAGGCGCAGCAGGTCGGCCGACGGCCGCCGAGGCAACGGGACACGCGGGACGGGCGCGAGCGGCAGCCCGTGCTCCGGCACCAGCCGCGCCTCGAGCCCCTGCGTCGTGCCGAGCACGGTCAGGACCGTCGCCGGGTCGCGGCGGCGCAGCTCGTCGGCCACCGCCAGCAGGGGGTTGACGTGCCCCGCGGTGCCGCCGCCGGCCAGCAGGACGGAACGCGCGTCAGCCACGGGCCCGCCCGATCACGGCGAGCGAGCGCCGCACCACGCCGGGCCGCGCGGCGAGCGCCTCCGCGGCACCGGGCTCGCTGCGGGCGAAGGAGATGACCACGCCGAGCGCGGCCATCGTCATGATCAGGGCCGACCCGCCGGCCGAGACGAGGGGCAAGGGAACTCCGATGACGGGGGCGAGGCCGATCACGACCGCGACGTTGAGCAGCGCCTGCCCGATGATCCAGCACAGGATCGCGCCCGTCGTGATCTGCACGAACGGGTCCGGGTGGCGACGGATGACACGGATCATGGCGAACGCCAGCAGTCCGAACAACCCGAGGACGATGAGCGTGCCGACCAGGCCCAGCTCCTCACCGAGGATCGCGAAGATGAAGTCGTTGTGGGCCGCGGGCAGGTAGGACCACTTCTCGCGGCTCTGGCCCAGGCCCAGGCCGCCGATCCCGCCGCTGGCCAGGCCCCAGCCGCCGTGCAGCGTCTGGTAGCAGGCGCCCGAGTTGCTGCACGTCGAGCTGTCGAGCCAGCTGTCGATGCGGTGCATGCGGTTGGTGCTCGTGAGCGCCAGGACCGCGGCCGCACCGACGCCCGCGGCACCCGCGACCGCGAACATCTTCAGCGGCACTCCCGCGACGAACAGCGCACCGAACACCAGCAGGATCATGACCATCGCGGTGCCCAGGTCGTGCCCGAGCAGGACCAGCCCGATCGCGCCCGCGGCCACGATCACGGCCGGGACGAAGACGTGCTGCCAGCGCTGCAGCAGCGCCTGCTTGCGCGCGAGGACAACCCCGAGCCAGACGGCGAGCGCGAGCTTGAGCGCCTCGGAGGGCTGCGCCGAGAACGAGCCGACGTAGATCCAGCCGGTGTTGCCACCGGTCGACCGGCCGAGCGGGGTGAAGACCAGCAGCTGGAACAGCACCCCGGCGCCGAGAGCCGGCCACGCGACCGCCTTGAGCGTACGGACCGGGAGGCGGGTGAGCACGAAGAAGATCGGCAGGCCCATGAGCGCGAACTTGGCCTGGTCGAGGAACACGGCGTAGGGCGAGTGGCCCTCGTCGAGCGACTCCACGCTCGAGCTCGACAGCACCATGACCAGCCCGATGACGAGCAGCAGCGCGGTCGCACCCAGCAGCACGTAGTAGCTCGTGACCGCGCTGTTCCACTGGCCGAGCCGCGACCGCGGACGGTCCTCGACGGTGGGCACCTCGCGCGGGGTGGTCGCCGTCATCCGAGCGCCCGCACCGCGGCGCCGAACTCGCTCCCCCGCGCCGCGTAGGACGCGAACTGGTCCATGCTGGCGCACGCCGGCGCGAGCAGGACGGTCGGGGCGGGCGTGCCGGTCTCGACACCGGGCACGCGCGCGGCGAGGCGCTGGGCCTCCTGCACGGCACGGGTCATCACCGTGCCAGTCTCACCGGCGTCGACCTCGACCACCGGCACATCCGGCGCGTGTCGGGCCAGCGCATCACGCAAAGGCTCCCGATCCACCCCGATCAGGACGACGGCGGCCAACCGGTCACGCCGCGCGAGGACCAGGTCGTCGAACCGCGCGCCCTTGGCCAGCCCACCGGCGATCCACACGACGGACCCCGGCTCGAACGCCCCGAGGGAAGCCGCGGCGGCGTGCGCGTTGGTCGCCTTGGAGTCGTCGACCCATGCGACACCGTCACGCACGGCCACGGTCTCGATCCGGTGCGCGCCCGGCGCGAACGAACGCAGCCCGTCGCGCACCGCGGTTGGCTCCACGCCGTGCGCGAGCGCGAGCGACGCGGCGGCCAGGGCGTCGGCGATCACGTGCCGCGGGACCGTCCCGTCGGGGCCTGCGAGCTGCGCGAGGTCCGCGAGCGTGCCGAGCTCGGCGGCGTGCGTGTGCCGCAGCCGCGCGAACCCGCGGTCCACGAGCACGTCCTCGACGAGACCCACCTGCCCGACCAGCGGCGTCCCGGTGGTGAACCCGACCGCCACGGCGCCGTCGACGACGTCGGCCTCCTCGACCAGGCGCATCGTGCGCTCGTCGGCCACGTTGTAGATGCAGGCCACCTGCGCGCGCTGGTAGATGCGGCCCTTGTCGGCCGCGTACGCGTCGAGGTCGCCGTGCCAGTCCAGGTGGTCCGCGGCGATGTTCAGCACTGCCGACGCCTGCGCGGACATGGAGTGCGTGAAGTGGAGCTGGAAGCTGGACAGCTCGACGGCCAGCACGTCGTAGGTCGGGTCCGTCGCCGCCAGCACCACGGGCGTGCCGACGTTCCCGACGGCGGCCGACGTCCGGCCCGCGGCCTGCAGGATCGCGTCGAGCATGCCCACCGTCGTCGTCTTGCCGTTGGTCCCCGTGACGGCGAGCCACGGCGCGGGGCCGTCGGCGCGCGGCGCCCGCAGCCGCCACGCGAGCTCGACCTCCGACCACACGGGCAGGTCCCGGGCGAGCGCGGCGGCGATCAGCGGGTGGTGCGGCGCCAGGCCGGGCGACGCGACGACGAGGTCGGCGCGCTCCAGCCCGGTCCCCGCCAGGTACTCGGCCGACGAGACGACGTCGTCCGCCGCGTCGTCCACGGGCACGACGCGCGCGCCGACCGACGCGAGCACGTCCGCCGCCGCACGCCCGGACACGCCCAGTCCCGCGACGACGACGCGCGCGCCGTCCAGATCGAGAGCCACCTAGCCGGACACCCACTCGGCGTAGAAGATGCCGATCCCGAGCGCGACGAACAGCCCGGCGATGATCCAGAACCGGATGACG
>Ga0160439_1000092_pt1 | contig 74705 bp, 66 predicted proteins | sample HID1975M_E0MG_FD_108201 | JGI IMG/M metagenome (GOLD analysis project Ga0160439, IMG submission 108201) | Enriched soil microbial communities from UW Madison campus, WI, USA - HID1975M_E0 MG | ecosystem: Environmental > Terrestrial > Soil > Unclassified | place: USA: Madison, Wisconsin...
CGGATGAAGCGGTTGTAGATCGTTTTGGGCGGACCATAGTCAGCGGGCGCATCACTCCACCGCAGGCCGTTCCTGATGACAAAAATGATACCGCTGATGATCCGTCGGTCATCGACCCGTGGGACCCCGTGTGACAGCGGGAAATAGGGCTCGATCCGGCGCATCTGCGCCTCCGACAACCAGATCAGATCACTCATGGCGACGCCTCCTGACGCCGCCATTGAATCAACCAATCACCTACTCGGCAAGAAGTTTAATAGGTTCTGATCCTAGGGGGGAAGGTCCGCTATCGCAGCAGGTGTCGATCAACTCACGCCATTCCTCACTGTCCAGATGGACGGGAGCGATTTGTGGCGATGCGGACTTTTGTGGCTGTCACCGATTATAACCAGCAGCGGATCAAAGCACTCGCAAAGCCAGGAAGTCGCCTTGCCAGCAGTACCGTTTAATTAGCCCAGCTTATCGCGTCATGCATATTTAGCTGTCTAATCGCTGAGGCCGTGCCGCGCTAATCTCCGTCTGGAAGCAGGAGGACGGTCATGGTGCTATTCAGGTCATTACTACCTACTCTCGCGGTGATCGCGGCAATGCTGGCATCGCCTGCAATTGGTGCCGAGAGGAGGGAGAAACCCCTCGTCGTCGCGGAGCAAGGAAGTTTTGCAGCCGGCGGGACGGTCCAGAAGACGCCCGGCACCTATACCAACAACGCCCCGACCTCCCATGGCCAGAGCCTGCATGGCGATCATCTCTACGCCTTTTACCAGGTCCCGGATAAGCCGCGCCGCCTACCGATCGTGATGCTTCACGGTGCCTATCAGTCTGGGCGTAGCTGGGAAACGACACCGGATGGGCGCGAGGGCTTCCAGACCTTGTTCCTGCGCCGGCATTTCACGACCTACATCGTCGATCAGCCCCGACGCGGCCGCGCGGGCAACAGCACCGTTGCCGCGACTATCGATCCGGCGCCCAACGACCAGCTGTTCTTCGATCAGTTCCGTCTCGGCGCCTGGCCCGAGTTTTTTGATGGCGTACAGTTTGATCGTGATCCCGAGGCGCTAGATCAGTTCTTCCGGTCGGTAACGCCGAACACCGGCCCTTATGATGCCAGCGTGATCTCTTCGGCGATGACGGCCTTGCTTGAAAGGACGGGGCCAGCAATCCTGTTCACGCATTCACAGGGTGGTGAACCGGGCTGGCTGACAGCCATACGCAGCCCTAACGTCAAAGCCGTAGTCGCCTTCGAGCCAGGCAGTGGCTTCGTGTTCCCTAAAGGTGAAGTACCGACAGATATGCCGAGCGCGGCCGGGACGCTCAAGGCAGTCGAAATCCCGCCGAGCGACTTCGCGCGGCTCACCCCAATCCCGATCATTATCTATTACGGGGACAATATCCCGACCAAGCCGACGGCCGAGCGCGGCAAGGACAATTGGCGCGTGCGTCTGGCCATGGCCAGGCTGTGGGTCGCCGCCATCAACCGCCATGGGGGCGATGCCCAGCTGGTGCATCTCCCTGAGATCGGCATCCGCGGGAACACCCACTTCATGATGTCGGACCTCAACAACGAAGCAATTGCCGATCAGGTCTCTCGCTTCCTCGCCGAGAAGCACCTCGACTGAGCAGGATTTCCCGAAATGCCCGACCAACTTTCAGATCGCAGCAGGCGCGAGTTTCTTGGAACCTCGGCGCTGTTTCTCGCAACCACAATGACTGGAGTGGCTTCCATGAGCCAGGCCGCCACGCAACCCACGGCCAAGCCGCTGGACTACCGCGATAACCCTTTCACGCTGGTTTATGACGGCGCTCTCACGAAGAATGAGCCGGGCAAGGTCAATATCCATCCCTCCAGCTACAAGCTGCAAGGGCTCGACATCGTCGCCAACGTCTATACGCCTGCGGGTTACGATCCGGCCCGGTCCTATGCGGCGATCGTGGTCGCTCACCCCAATGGCGGGGTGAAGGAGCAGACCGCCGGCCTATATGCCCAGCATCTGGCCGAGCTCGGGTTCATCGCAATCGCTATGGACGCAGCTTACCAAGGCGGCAGCGGCGGCGCCCCACGTAGCGTCGACAAGCCGGCCAACCGCATCGAGGATATCCACGGTGCCGCAGATTTCATCTCCGGCTTCCCGGGGGTCGATGCCGATCGCCTTGGCCTCTACGGCATCTGCGGCGGCGGCGGCTATTCGCTGGCGGCGGCCAAGACGGACAAGCGCTTCAAGGCGGTCGCAACCCTGAGCATGTTCAACTCGGGCCGCGTGCGCCGCAATGGCTTCCATGATAGCCAGATCGCCACGATCCAGGAGCGTCTCTCGCAGGCTTCCGCGGCGCGTGCTCAGGAAGCGAGGGGTGGTACTGTCCTCTACTCAGGCGACGCCGACCTCACCGACGCCCAGATCTCGGCGCTGCCCTTTGATCTCTATCGCGACGGCTACCACTATTACTGGCGCACTAACGCGCATCCGGGCTCGACCTTCAAATATACCACCAGCAGCCTCATGGACCTGATGCGCTGGGATGCGACCGACGAGATCGCGTTGATCGACGTGCCGCTGCTGATGATGGCGGGCAGCCAAGCCGATACCCTCTACATGACCGAGGATGCTTTCCTGAAGGCAACCGGCACCAGCGACAAGGAATTCTTCGAGATTCCCGGCGCGCGGCACATCGAGACCTACTGGGTGCCCGAATATGTAGAGATCGCGCTCGGCAAGCTGGAGCCGTTCTTTACGCACATATTGCGCGCCTGAAAGGCCACCGTCCCGCAGCCTTGCGTTCCTGCCCACGGCGGCGTCATATTTTCGCAAAGGATAGGATAACTGGTATGAAGACGATCACGCGCAGCCTGATACGCATTTCAGGCACAATGCTCGGTTTAGTGATGCCGGGTCTGGTTCAGGCTCAGACACCCGCAGCGAATGCCGCCAGCACGCCGTCGCGTGCGCAACAACTGATGGGCGATATCACCCCCAAGCTGGCCGAGCTAACGGACGAGGTCCTGCTTGGTGACATATGGGAACGACCGGGCCTTGCCAAGCGCGACCGCAGCCTCGTCACTGTCGCCGCACTGATTACCCTTAACCGCCCGGAGCAGCTGCGGTCGCACATGCAGCTTGCGCGCACCAACGGGGTCACCGAAACCGAGATCGTGGAGGCAATCACCCAACTTGCCTTCTACTCAGGCTGGCCCAACGCGATCACCGCCGTCGGCGTTGCCCGTGAGGTGTTCCACCCCAAAAGCGAGGCTGAGTGATGCGCCGCGCAAGCAAGGCCGCCATGGCAATTGGTGTCGCCTGTTTGCCGTTGCCCGCTGTGGCAGGTGAGGACAAGGCTGCCACGCCAGGCGTCTCCGTGATCCAGGAAGGCTCCACCGAGAAATCGGCCGGTGCGGCCGCCAATTTCACCGGAGCTGCACATGTGGAGGGCCGCTTCCAGCGCGAAGCGCCCGCCCGTATCGGCGGCGGGACCGTTACCTTCGCTCCCGGCGCCCATACCGCATGGCACACGCATCCGCTCGGCCAGACACTCATTGTCACGCGCGGTCATGGGTATGTGCAGCAGTGGGGCCAGCCTGCGGAGCGGTTTGGACCGGGCGACATTGTCTGGATCGGTCCTGGCATCAAGCACTGGCACGGCGCAGGGCCGGATGAAGCAATGACTCACGTCGCGCTGGCGGAAAGCAGTAACGGCCAGTCGGTGACATGGGGCGAGCTGGTCAGCGATGTGCAGTACGCGGACGCGGTCGGCCATCAGCCACGATAACGCAAGGTCTCCACAAACAGCGCGAAGGCCGGCGATGCGTGCCGACGGCTGGGATAATAGAGGTGGTAGCCCGGGAAAGGACCGCACCAGTCGTCCATCACCCGGATGAGTTGCCCATTTTCGATATAGGACAGCACTTGATCTTCGGGGAGATAGGTGAGGCCCAGCCCGTCCAGGGCGGAATTCAAACGCAGACTGATATTGTTGAAGACCAGTTGCCCTTCGATCCGGACGTTGACCTCATGGCCGTCCTTGTCGAGATCCCATGGGAAGATGCCGCCATAGGTAGGCAGCCGAATGCCGATGCAGTTGTGGCCGGTCAGATCTTGCGGCGAACGGGGCACCGGGTAACGTGTGAAATAATCTGGCGAGCCAACGACAGCCATGCGCAGGTCAGGACCAATACGCACCGCAATCATGTCCTTGGCCACCTGGTCGCCCAGGCGCACGCCCGCATCATAGCCCTGGGCGACGATATCGATCAGGCCATGATCGACCACAATCTCAACGCTGACGTCCGGATTGTCGGGCAGGAGCTTACGCAGAGCGGGTTGCAGGACGGAAATAGCCGCATGCTCGCCGGCGTTGATGCGGATCTTGCCCGACGGCTTGTCGCGCAATTGGCTCAGCGAGGCGAGCTCCTGCGCGATCTCTTCAAAACGTGGCGCTACTGTATCGAACAGACGGTGCCCCGCCTCCGTCGGTGAGACGCTTCGGGTTGTTCGGGTCAGCAGGCGTAGGCCCAGTCTTTCCTCGAGCCCCCGGATCGTCTGGCTGAGCGCTGATTGCGAAACACCCAGTTGAGCCGCCGCGCGCGTGAAGCTGCGCTGACGCGCCACCATCACGAAGGCGGCCAGCTCGTTATAGTTCTCGCCGGCCATTGATTAGATCACCTTATAGCGACATGCTGATTATGGCGTCTAATCGCATTCCAGTGCCTGGGCTATATCCAATCCGACAATTCCCTGTGCTGCCTGCGCCCGATTGCCGGACAGCCTGACGAGAGCTTCGGACCGACCTCGCCATGACGCAGCGCCTTCCCTCCTCCGGCGAACCGCACAAGAGCGCCATATTGGCGATCATCCTGGTAAGCTATGTGATGATCGTCCTCGACATCTCGGTCGTGCTGACAGGACTTCCCAAGATTCACGAGCAACTCGGCTTCAGCGAGGTCAACCTTGCCTGGGTCCAGAGCGCCTACACCTTGACGTTCGGAGGCTTCATGCTGCTCGGCGCGCGCGCCGGAGATATCCTGGGGCGGCGGCGCATGTTCGTGACCGGCCTTGCCATCTTTACCCTGGCCTCGCTGGCGATCGGCGCGTCCCCTTCGGCCACATGGATGCTAACCTGGCGTGCGATCCAGGGCTTTGGTGCCGCCGTGCTGGCGCCTTCGACCCTCGCATTGCTGCAGACCAATTTCGCCGAAGGCCATGAGCGCACCCGTGCGGTTTCCTATTATGCCGCGGCGGCGGGCGCCTCGGCAACGGTCGGACTGGTCCTTGGCGGCGTGCTCGCTGAATGGGTGTCTTGGCGCGCGGGGTTCTACGTCAACCTTCCGGTCGGCATAGGCCTTATCATCGCGTCCTATCGCTACATTGAGGAGACCCCGAAGCACACGGGTCGCTTCGATCTGCTTGGTGCCCTCACTTCGACGCTGGGCATCGGCGGCCTCGTCTTCGGCTTCATCCGGTCTGCGCAAAGCGGATGGAGTGACCCGATCACGATCGTGTCGATCGCCGGTGCGGTCGTCCTCATCATGCTGTTCGTCATGATCGAGCGTCGCGCTGCCCAACCCATCCTGCCGCTCGACCTTTTCTCGATCCGGGTGCGTTCGGGGGCCTATGCTGCGCGGGTGCTCTATCTGGGCGCCATGGTCGGATTCTTCTTTTTCACGACCCTCTACCTTCAGACCGTGAAGGGGTATGGCCCGGCAAAAAGCGGTCTCGCGTTCGTCCCGGCGACCATCCTCCATGTGCCGTTCGCCATCGCATTTCCCCGACTGGTCAAGACGTTCAGCGCCAACAGCCTGATGGTCGTGGGCATCGCCACAGGCATTGCGGGCATGGCGTGGCTCAGCTTTGCAGATGCAGGTTCGCCCTATATCACCGCGGTCGCACTGCCGATGCTGCTGATTGGCGTGAGCCAGGGCCTGACGCTCAGCCCGTTGACGTCCGCTGGCGTGGCCGGCGTGGCCCACGCGAATGCCGGCGCTGCTTCGGGCGCCGTCAACGTCGCGCACCAGATTGGCAGTTCGGTGGGCCTCAGCATCCTGGTCGCGGTTGCCGGCATCGCAAGCGCCGGCCTTCAGGGCCAAGCCTTTGCCGTCAGGCGCATTGGCGTCGCGTTCGACACCGGGACGGTGATGCTGGCTCTCGCCTTGTTAGTGGTGCTCACCACGATCGTCGCCGCAGACAAAGTTCCACAAAACAGACCCTTGGGCGCCACTGGCGCGGCTTGAACGAAAGGCATATCCCATGTCCCAGTCCGTCCCCCACGTTACGCTGAACAACGGCGTCGAAATGCCTAGCCTCGGCTTTGGCGTCTTCCAGGTTCCCGACCCGGCAGAGTGCGAGCGCAGTGTGCGTGATGCCATCGATGTCGGCTACCGCCTCCTCGATACGGCCACCTCCTACGGCAATGAAGAAGCGGTCGGGCATGCCATCCGCAACCACGGCATCGACCGCAGCGAGCTGTTCGTCACTACCAAGCTGTGGATCGAGGACGCCAGCTATGAAGGCGCGAAGGCGGGCTTAGAGCGCTCGCTGGGCAAGCTGCAACTCGACTATCTCGACCTCTGGCTGATCCATCAGCCCTATGGCGACGTCTACGGCGCATGGCGGGCCATGCAGGAGCTGCACCGTGAAGGCCGCATCCGGGCCATTGGTGTGAGCAACTTCTATCCCGATCGCCTTCTGGATTTCGTGCTGCACAACGAGATCGCGCCTGCCGTCAATCAGATCGAGATCCATCCCTTCCACCAGCAGGTCGACGCCCAGGCGCTGCTTGAGGAGTACAAGGTTCAGGCGGAAGCCTGGGGGCCTTTTGCCGAAGGCAAGAACGGGCTGTTCAGCAACGCGCTTCTCGCCTCGATCGGGGCCAAGCATGGCAAGAGCATCGCCCAGGTCGTCCTGCGCTGGCTAAACCAGCGCGGCATCGTCGCGATCCCCAAGTCGGTCCGCAAGGAGCGCATGGCCGAGAATTTCGCCATCTTCGACTTTGTCCTCGATGACGAGGACATCGCCGCGATCGCGACGCTCGACCAGAAGGCCAGCAGCTTCTTCGACCATCGCGATCCGGAGATGGTGAAATGGCTCGGCACCCGCAAGCTCTGATCGAAAGGCGAAACCATGTCGGATGAAGCAGCATCAGGACAGGTCAGCCGGCGCGGCCTGCTCGGCGTGGCCGGCACCGGCATTGCCCTCGCAGCGCTCGGAGCGGGTACAGGCAGGGCGACAAGCGCAAGCGCAGCAACGGCCCCAGGCAAGGCAGTCCAGGTCGGCGATCGACGCAAACTGGGCTCGCTTGAGGTCTGCGCCGTCGGTCTTGGCGTCCAGAATATGCACCGGACCTATCAGACGACCATTCCGGACCGCGCGGAGATGATCCACATCATCCGCGCGGCCTATGATCGCGGTGTTACCCTGTTCGACACGGCGGAGGCTTATGGCCCGTTCGAGGACGAACGCATCTTGGGCGAAGCCGTGCAGCCCTTCCGCAAGCATGTGGTGATCGCCTCCAAGTTCGGGTGGAATATCGATCCGGACGGCAAGCGCGTCACGGGTTCGCCGCTCAACAGCCGGCCCGATCACATCAAACGGGCGGTGGAAGGGTCGCTCAAACGGCTACGCACCGACTACCTCGATCTCCTCTATCAGCACCGCGTCGATCCTGCGGTGCCGATCGAGGACGTCGCCGGTGCAGTCGGCGACCTCATGCGTCAGGGTAAGGTCCGTCACTGGGGCCTGAGTGAAATGGGCCTCGGCACGCTGCGCCGCGCCCACGCCACGCTGCCGGTGAGCGCCGTCCAGAGCGAATATTCGATGCTGTGGCGCGGTCCCGAGGCCGAGGTGCTGCCGCTGTGCGAACAACTTGGTATCGGCTTCGTATGCTGGAGCCCGCTCGGGGTCGGCTTTCTAAACGGCGCGATCGATGCGCAGACCCGCTTCGCCCAAGGCGACATCCGGGGCGGCGAAGGACGGTTCGCCCCTGAGAATCTTCCCCAGAACCTCGCTTTGGTCGAGCTGGTGAAGCGGTGGGCGGTCCGAAAGAACGCGTCGCCCGGGCAGATTGCGCTTGCCTGGCTCCTCGCGCAGCGCCCGTGGATCGTGCCGATCCCAGGTACGACCCAGATGGCGCACATGACCGAGAACAGCGCCGCTGCGCAGGTGCACTTCTCGCCGGAAGAAATCGTGGAGTTGAACGCAGCAGTACGCGCCATCGAGGTACAGGGCGCACGGCTTCCCCCGCCAGTCCTGTCCTTCTCTGGCGTCGAGGCGACAACTCAATGATCGTAGGAACCAAGAAGGCTCGGACCGATCGATCCGTTTGAACGTCGAGAATTCAAGAGGAGAGTGACATGCGAACACTGACAATAGGCCTCATCATATCGATGCTATCCATCCAGCCCCTACGAGCGCAACAAGCCCCGGCCCCGGCCCCTCCGACGGAGACGATCACGACCGCCGCCACCCACACGCCGACCGAGCAGCAGATCATCGACCTGTCGAACAGCAAATGGGACTGGATGGCGGAAAAGAAGGTCGACGCCCTGGCGACGCTCTTCGATGACCGGGCCATGTTCACCCACATGGGCGGAACCTGGGGCAAGACCCAAGAGCTCGCGACGATCAAAAGCGGCGGCATCTGGTACAAGAAGGCGTCGATCCACGCGGTCGATGTGCGGGTGTTCGGTAACACAGCGATCGTCCTGCAGGATATGGACCTTGAGGCCGTCGTCGGTGCTCGCACCGTCACCAATGCCTTCATGGTCACGGAGGTCTATACGAAGCAGTCCGGTAACTGGCACCTGGGCCAGCTCACATTTTCACGTCTGCTTCGGCCAGTAAAAGCAGGTTCCGGCAGCAATGAGCATTGATGAACGCTGCCGTTTGCGGGCTACCAAAACGGTCATAGGTGCGTCCGACGATCTCTCGCGCCGCACGCTGCTGGTCGCGCCAGCGGTGCTGGCGTTTGCCAGCACCGCCGCCTGCGCGCAGGAAGGAGGATCAACGAAGACGACGGGAAGCAGAACGCTCGTCGCCTATCTGACGCGGTCGGGCAACACGCGGGTCATTGCCGAGACGCTGCAGCGCAAGCTGGCGGCGACGCTGTTCGAGATCAGGCCGGCGCGCGCTTATCCCGCCGATTATGAACAGCATGTCGCGCAGGCGGAGCGCGAACGACAAGCCGGTTTCGAGCCTCCGCTTGCGGCGAGGGTCGAGGATATCGCGACATATGACGAGATTTTCCTCGGGCTGCCAATCTGGGGGACCACCGCACCGGCGCCAATTCGTTCGTTTCTTAAAGCACATGACTTGGCTGGCAAAAGGCTCCGCCCGTTCATCACCCATGGCGGCTATGGTGTCGGAAGTGCGCCGGACGTCATCGCCAGCCACGCGCCCCAATCCCACATAGAGCCTGCCTTCGTCATGGAGGCCGATCAGGAGCGGCGGACCCTCAACGAGATTACCGGATGGCTGGGGCGGATACAGAGCTGACAGGCCGTGTCTCCGCAGTTCCTAACTGTCGTTAGAGGCCTGACTGTCAATCGGCGTCCAAACGGGACCCCCGATCGGCGCGCAAAAGGCCCCCCTTTCGAGTATGGCACGACGGTCGAGGAATGCTCGTTGCGCTGCGCGCGGCGTAGGGAGGGCGGAGCCCGACCGGAGGCGCGCGCAGCGCAAAGCATCTTAATCTCGACCTGCGGCGGGGATAAGTTTCGGTTCTTGAAGCGCCAGCTGTCATTGCCGGTCTCGATGATGTCGCAATGATGGGTGACACGATCGAGAAGAGCGGTGGTCATCTTGGGATCGCCGAACACGGTCGGCCATTCCCCGAACGCCAGGTTGGTCGTGATGATGACGCTGGTTTGCTCATAAAGCTTGCTGACCAGATGGAACAGCAACTGCCCACCTGAACGGGCGAACGGCAGATAGCCAAGCTCATCGAGCACGACGAGGTCGAGGCGAGAGAGCTGGGCGGCAAGCGCCCCGCTTTTGCCGATCCGGGCTTCCTCTTCGAGGCGGGTCACCAGATCCACAGTGTTGAAGTAGCGCCCCCACGCTCCGGCGCGGACGACATTGGCGGTGATGGCGATGGCCAGGTGGGTCTTGCCGGTGCCGGTGCCGGTGCCGCCGACCAGGACGACATTGCGCCGTGCGGGCAGGAACGCGCCGCCGTGCAGCGAACGGACCAGCCCCTCGTTGATCGGCGTCCCTTCGAAGCGGAAGGCATCGAGGTCCTTCACCACCGGCAGCTTAGCGGCCGCCATTCGGTATCGGATCGAGGCCGCGTGACGGTGCGTTGCCTCTGCACGCCTACGCATCCGACTGGCCAGCGCGTTCCGCTCAATGTCCGCCATCTCGCGCTCGTGCAGGATCAGCAGGCGACCAGCCCGAGCGATGTCGGCGGGAGAGGCATCTACCTCCCGGCCCTCAGCTAGGGCATCCATGATCGGCTCTAGCTCTTCAATCTCGCTCTCTTGGTCGCTCAAAGCTTGCGCAAGCAAATCGGCCTGCTCCACATCCCATTCCCATCTCAGGCGTTCCTGCTCCAACTGGGCAGGGGATTTCGCAGCTTGGGGAGTGTCGGCGGCTAGGAGGTTCTGACTAGCTGGCGGTTTGGCGGTCGCAGCGGCCTTATCCCGGCGCGCTTGGTCCAGCAGCTTATGAGCGGCCTTGGTATGATCGGGGATGATTAGCTTGGCGGCGTCCCGGTCCTTTAGGCCCAGAGACATTTTGATTTCCCGCTTGCCACCCATGAACGGGCGCAAGTCCGCAGGCACGCTCATGCGGAAATAATAGACGCCGTTGGGTGCTTTGTGCAGATAGGAACACATGGCTTCGTCCTTCGTACGTTTGTACTAGACGCTTGTGAAAAAGCCTGCAATTCCAATGTTTTCTAGGGATTTCATGTCCCTAGAAAAAGTGGTGCCCAGAAGAGGACTCGAACCTCCACGACCTTGCGATCGCCAGCACCTGAAGCTGGTGCGTCTACCAATTCCGCCATCTGGGCACGGGGTAGGAGTGCGCCTCTAACGGCGGCCTCCAAAGCTGTCAACGCGCCAATGCGTTTTTTTTGAACTTTCACGGGAAAGGGCTATTTTCGCCGTCAAAACATGGCAATCCGGGATCATGCCGTGCCCCGGCCCGCAGCGATGGAGCCTTTGAAACTTGAACGCGCCCGAATCTTTGCCCGACTTTTTTGCGCGCGCCGACGGGCTGCGCCTCGCCTATCGCCATCGTCCGGGGCGGGGGCCGACCATCCTCTTCCTGCCGGGCTACATGTCGGACATGGAAGGGAGCAAGGCGATCGCGCTCAACGCCTGGGCCGCCGAGCAGGGCAGGGCGATGCTGCGGCTCGACTATGCCGGTTGCGGCGCCAGCGATGGCCGGTTCGAGGATGGCACGCTCGCCAGCTGGCGCGACGATGCGCTGGCGCTGATCGATGGACTGACACAGGGGCCGCTGCTGCTGGTCGGATCGTCCATGGGTGGCTGGCTGGCGCTGCTGATCGCGCTGGCCCGCCCGGATCGTGTCATGGGGCTGGTCGGCATCGCCGCCGCGCCCGACTTCACCCAATGGGGCTTTACCGATGCCGACAAGGCGTTGCTGGCGGCCGAGGGGCGGATCGAGGAACCTACCCCTTATGGTGACCAGCCCTATGTAACGACGCTGGGCTTCTGGCAGTCCGGTCAGGCGCATCGCCTGCTGGAAGACGCAATCGCGATCGACTGCCCGGTCCGGCTGCTCCAGGGCCAGTGCGATACGGATGTACCCTGGGAGATCGCGTTGCGCACCGCCGATCGGCTGCGTTCATCCGATGTGCAGACGCTGCTCATTAAGGATGGCGACCATCGCCTTTCCCGCGACGGCGACATCGCCCTGCTGATCCGTACCGTCGCCGCTCTTCTGGACAATCGCTGATGCCCGTCATCCTCCCCCTCCTGATGTTCATGCAGGCCTATGATCCCGAGATCGAGGCGGTGATGCGCAACAGTCGCAAGAAGAAGGAGGAGGCCGCGGCGGCCGCCGTCTCCGCAGCGTCGGTACAGCAGGCTGCGGCCGCCCGTTCGGCGCCCGATGCCGACGGGCGTATCCCGGTCCCGGCCAAATTTGCCGGGCCGTTCCAGGCCTGCCTCGATCAGGCGATGGAATCGCCGGACAAGGCGATCATCTTCGCGCAGAATTGGCGGATCGACGGCGGCAGCTTCTACGCTCGCCACTGCATGGGCTTTGCTTTGTCGCGGGCCGAACGCTGGGGGCCGGCGATCGTCGCCTTCGAACAGGCGGCGGAGGAAGCCGAGCGGGGCGGTGAGATCGTGCAGAGCGCGCGCCTCTGGGGCCAGGCCGGCAATGCCGCCCTTGCCAGCGGCGACGCGAAGAAGGCGCGCGAGGATTTCGACGCGGCGCTGGCCCGTGGCCTGCCCGACGGCATGGAAAAGGGTGAACTGCATCTCGATCGCGCCCGTGCGCTGGTGGCACTGGGCGATGCCGATGGCGCCCGCGGCTCGCTCGACACCGCGCTGGTTCAGGCGCCCAAGGATCCGCTCGCCTGGCTGCTTTCGGCTACGCTGGCGCGCCGCACGGGCGAACTGGCGCTGGCCCAGGCGCATATTGCCCGCGCCGTGCAATTGTCGCCCGACGATGCCTCGGTTGCGCTGGAGGAGGGCAATATCGCCGTCCTGACCGACCATGCGGATATCGCCCGCTCCGCCTGGCAACGGGCGGTGAAGCTGGCGCCGGATGCACCGGCCGGCAAGGCAGCGGCCGACAATCTCGGCCGACTGCCCGCGCCGGCGTCACCCCCGGCGAACTGAGCCGCTATTTCAGGTAGAAATCGACGGTCGTGACGACGCGCACCTTCTTGTAAGGCGTGTCGCTCGATCCGTCGCCACCCTCGCCGTCGCGCGGGTCGATCGAGAAATAGCCCTGGGTCGCGCTCTTTATGCCGCCGACGCCGGACCCTGAATCCTTGGCGAACTGCTCGGCCGCCGCGCGCGCATCCCGCGTCGCCGCCGCCACCATCGGCGGTTTCAGGTCATTCAGCTTGGTAAAGCTGTAGCGCATCCCCGATCCTTCCTGCAGCGTCACGCCGCGCCGGACCAGGTCGAACTGCTGCGCGACGGCGCGCTGGGCGCGGGCGATGTCGGTGGTGCGCAGCAGCATGCGCTGGGTGATGGTGATATTGTTGATGCCGTTGTTGAGATATTGGTTCACGCCCGCGCCGACCGGGGTCAGCGCATCGGACCTGAACCCCAGGCTGGCGAAATAGGCCTTCAATTCCTGGGTATTGGCATCGATTTCCGCCCGCACCGTCGGCAGGTCGGTGCCGGTCGCCGAATAGCTGATCGACCAGGTGGCAAGGTCGGCGGTCACGTCCTTTTCGGCGAGACCTCTTACCGTGACCGACCGGTCGGCCGCCCTGGCGCGCTTGAGGCCATCGCCCAACAGATAGCCGCCCGCGACCACGCCGACCGCCAGCAACGCCGCCGAACCGAGCAGCACCTTGTCCCGCATTTCCAGAGCCATGATCGCTTTCCTCTTCCGCCGGGCAGGTCCCGGCCCTATTTATGGAGCTATCTGCCAATCTGCCGATGAACCGTTGCTTTATGGCGACGAACGGAGAAAGCCTTGCTCAAATATCTGCACACGATGATCCGAGTCACGGATCTCGACAAGACCATCGCCTTTTTCGAGCTGCTCGGCCTCAGGGAGGTCAAGCGGTTCGACAGCGAGGCGGGGCGATTCACCCTCGTCTATCTCGCCGCACCGGGCGACGAAGACGCGCAGGTGGAACTCACCTACAACTGGCCCCCGCAGGATGGCAGCCCGGCGGAAGTCTATGATGGCGGCCGCAATTTCGGCCACCTCGCCTATCAGGTCGATAATATCTACGAGACCTGCCAGCGGCTGATGGACGCCGGCATCACCATCAACCGCCCGCCGCGCGATGGCCATATGGCGTTCATCCGCACCCCCGACAATATCTCGGTCGAACTGCTGCAGGACGGGCGTCTCGATCCCGACGAACCCTGGGTGTCGATGCCCAATATCGGGGCCTGGTAAGCCGATGCTGCAGGTCGTCCGCGTCCCCGTCCTCTCGGACAATTATGTCTGGCTGCTGCATGATGATGCCAGCGGCCAGACGGTCGCGGTCGACCCGTCGGTCGCCGAACCCGTGCTGGCGGCGGCTGCGGAACGCGGCTGGACCATCGACCAGATCTGGAACACCCATTGGCACCCCGATCATGTCGGGGGCAATGCCGGCATCAAGGCTGAGACCGGCTGCATCATCACCGGCCCGGCGGCCGAAGCGGCGAAGATCGATACGCTCGATCGGCAGGTGGGGGAGGGGGACAGCATCCGCATCGGCGATCATGTCGCCATGGTGATGGCGGTGCCCGCCCATACCGCCGGCCATATCGCCTATCATCTGGCCGATGACGCGATCCTCTTCGTCGGCGACACGCTCTTTGCCATGGGCTGCGGCCGCCTGTTTGAAGGGACGCCCGCCCAGATGTTCGCCAATATGCAGCGGTTCAAAGCGCTGCCCGGCGACACGATCGTCTATTGCGCCCATGAATATACGGAGAGCAATGGCCGATTCGCGCTGACAGTCGAGCCGGACAATGTCGCGCTCCAGGCGCGCATGGCGGATGTCGTTGCCGCCCGTGCGCGTGGCGAGCCGACAGTGCCCACGACGATCGCGCTGGAACGCGACACCAACATCTTCATGCGCGCGCAGGACGTGGCCCAACTGGCGGATCGGCGGGCCGGCAAGGACGCATTTTAGGCGCGGTCCCTGACGGATTCTGCGCTATCACAACGTCCTGTTTGCAAGGACATGGATGGAGAGTCGCAATGCGTGCATGGATATGTCTCGCGCCGCTGGCGCTGGCCGCTTGCGCTGGCAGCTATGAACCTGCGCCCTTGACCGAGAAGCAGGCGGCCAAGCTCGAAAAGGCGCTGGCCGGGCTGGAACCGGGCGAAAAGACGAGCTGCGTCAATCGCGAGCCGCAGACCAATTTCACCGTCATCAGCGGCAATACGCTGCTCTATCGGGTCAGCAAGAAGCTGGTCTACAAGAATGAACTGATCGGCAGTTGCAACGGCTTGGCGCGCGGCGACACGATGATCGTGCGTACCTTCGGCTCGCAATATTGCCGGGGCGACATCACCACCAGCGCCGACCTGGTCAGCGGCATCGCCACCGGCAGCTGCGCGCTGGGGGATTTCACCCCTTATCGTGCACCGGCAAAATAGGTCCGGGGACGCGCTTACCCCTTGTAGAGCGCGTCCAGCCGGTCCTGATAGCGTTTGCGGATGACATGGCGCCGGATCTTCATCGACGGCGTCAGTTCCTCATTCTCGATCGCGAAGGGTTCGTCCGCCAGGATGAAGCGGCGCACCCGCTCGATCACCGACAGATCGTCATTGACCCGGTCGACCGCCGCACGCAGCGCCGCCAGATAGGTCGGATCATCGGTGATGCCCTTGATCGGCCGGCTATTGGCGGCCGCCCATTCCATCGTCCATTCCGAATCCGGCACCAGCAGGCCGACCAGATGCGGACGACGATCGCCATAGACCATCGCCTGGCCGATCTCCGGCTGCAGCGTCAGCATGCCTTCGACCTTCTGCGGCGACACATTGTCGCCCTTGTCGTTGACGATCAGATCCTTCTTGCGGTCGGTGATGCGGATGCGGCCGCGACCGTCGATCTCGCCAATGTCGCCGGTATGCAGCCAGCCATTCTTCAACACCTTCTCGGTCTCGGCCGGGTTGCGCCAATAGCCGTGCATCACCAGCTCGCCGCGCACCAATATCTCGCCATCCTCGGCGATCTTGACCTCGACCCCGTCCAGCGGCGGGCCGACCGTATCCATCGCGATGCCGGCGGCGGGCCGGTTGCAGCTGATCACCGGGCCGGCCTCGGTCTGGCCATAGCCCTGCAGCAGCATCAGCCCCATCGCCTCGAAGAACAGACCGACATCCGGGTTCAGCGGCGCGCCGCCCGACACCAGCGCCTTCATCCGCCCACCGAACCGCGCCCGGATCTTGGGGATCAAGGTGCGCGACAGCAGCGCCTTCATCGGCAGATCGACGATCGACGACTTGCCCTGCTGTTCCTTGGCGGCGATGCGCAGCGCCTGGTTGAGCAGATAGGTGGGGAACTTGCCCTGCTTCTCGATCGACTTGATGATGCGCGTGCGCAGCACCTCGAACAGGCGCGGCACCACGACCATGATGGTCGGCCGGGCTTCCTCGATATTGCTGGCCAGCTTCTCCAGCCCTTCGGCATAATAGATCTGCCCGGCCAGCAGCATCGGCAGGAACTGGCCGCCGCTATGCTCATAGGCGTGGCTCAGCGGCAGGAAGGACAGGAAGACCTCGTCGCCCCAGCCGAAATCCTCCAGCACCACCTGGCCCGCGCCTTCGACATTGGCCAGGATCGCGCCATGATGCTGCATCACGCCGCGCGGCGCGCCGCCGGTGCCGCTGGTATAGATGATGCACGCCTGGTCGCTGCGCGCGGCGGTCTGGGCCAGCGCACAGGCATCGACATCGGCCGGATGGGCGGCGATCAGGTCGGACCACAGACGGCACGTATAATTGCCCTGCGCACCGCGGATCGGCTCCATCGGGATCACCAGGCTGACCTGCGATCGCAGCACCGCCGGCATCAGCGTCGTCGCCAGCTTGGCGGTCGACACGATCACCGCGCGCGCGCCGCTGTCGGTCAGGATATGCTGATGGTCGCGCGTCGTATTGGTGGTGTAGGTCGGCACCGTGATACAGCCGGCCGCCATGATCGCCAGATCGGCGATGCAGAATTCCGGGCGATTTTCGCTGACCAGCATCACCGGGTCGCGGGGTTTCAGCCCTTCCGCCTTCAGCCCGGCCGCCAGCGCTGCCACCTGGCGCGCCACCTCGGTCCAGCTCAGCGACTGCCATGTTCCCTGCGTCTTGCGCCACAGGAAGGGCGCGTCGCCCTTTTCCTTGGCGCGGGCAAAGAACATGGTGACCAGATTGGGGAAACGTTCGATCGCCCTCACAGGCTCAACTCCTCTTACATCGGCGCGTCTGCCGCGCGCCTGCAGCGCCAGCTGGCTATAGCCCGGCCTTGCCGTAACGGCCATGCACAATAACCGGTTTCGGCGCATATCGCTGCGTCGAATCGGGAAAGCGCGCGCTCTAGAAAGGCTGGCCGCATGGCGCAAGCGCCAATGGGATCAGTCGAACAGCCCGTCCTGCGACCCGGCCGGGGGATTGAGGCCCAGATGTTTCCAGCCTAGCCCGTTGAGGCAGCGACCCCGCGCGGTGCGGGCGATCAGCCCCAACTGGATCAGATAGGGCTCGACCACTTCCTCGATCGTGTCGCGCGCTTCGGACAGACCCGCCGCCAGCGTCTCGACCCCCACCGGCCCGCCACGATAGATATCGGCGATCATGTGCAGATAGCGCCGGTCCATCAGGTCGAGGCCGAGATGATCGACCTCCAGCCGTTGCAGCGCCGCGTCCGCCACCTTGGCATCGACGGTCGGCGCGCCCGCGACATTGGCAAAGTCACGCACCCGACGCAGCAGCCGCCCGGCGATGCGCGGCGTCCCGCGCGACCGTCGGGCAATCTCGATCGCGCCATCGGGCGTGATGGGCAGGTCCAGCAGTCGCGCTGCGCGCCGCACCACCAACTCCAGTTCGTCCACCGTGTAGAATTGCAGCCTTACCGGAATGCCGAACCGATCGCGCAGCGGCGTCGTCAGTAGCCCCTGGCGCGTGGTCGCCCCGACCAGGGTGAAGCGCGGCAGGTCGATGCGCACCGACCGCGCCGACGGCCCCTCGCCGATCATCAGGTCGAGCGCCCGGTCCTCCATCGCGGGATAGAGCACTTCCTCGACCGCCGGATTGAGCCGGTGAATCTCGTCGACGAACAGGACATCGCCCTCGTCCAGATTGGTGAGCAGGGCGGCCAGATCACCGGACTTGGCGATCACCGGGCCGGACGTGGCGCGGAAACCCACGCCCATTTCCTTGGCGACGATCTGCGCCAGCGTCGTCTTGCCGAGGCCCGGCGGGCCAAAGAACAGCACATGGTCCAGCGCCTCGCCGCGCGTGCGTGCTGCCTGGATGAAGATACGCAGATTCTCGCGCGCCGCCTGCTGCCCGACAAATTCGTCGAGCGACTTGGGCCGCAGCGCCGCATCGACATCCTCGGCCCGGCGGGCGGGGGTGATCAGACGATCCTCTTCGCTCATCAGCGGATATCACTCATTTCGTCATGCTGAACTTGTTTCAGCATCCATCCTGCCCCCGTCACGGACTTAAGGGGGGCAATCCCAATTCCATCGCCAGATCGCTCCATTGTGGATTGTCGGCTTCGATGAGATTGATTTTCCATTGGCGATGCCACCGTTTCAGCTGTTTTTCGCGAAGGATGGCCTGTTCCATCGTATCGCAGGCTTCGTATCGGACAAGCCGATGCACGCCATATCGAGCGGTAAAGCCCGGCGTCCTGCTTGCGCGATGCTGCATCATCCGGCCCAGCAAGTTGGATGTCACGCCGATGTAGAGCGTGCCGTATGGCTGACTCGCCAGAATATAGACGCACGGCTGCTTCATTGATGCCTCCGTTCGGTGCAGCCGGCGCCATGGATGCTGAAACAAGTTCAGCATGACGGCCTTTGCGGAAGGCCGTCACTTCGCCGCCTTCCGCAGCGCCAGGCGGACCAGCGCGTCAAGGCTGGCGCCTTCGCCCAGTTCCTCTTCGGCGGCGGCCACCGCGCCGCTCGCCTCGGCCGGTTTGAAGCCCAGATTCTGCAGCGCCGACAGCGCATCGGCGGCAAAGCTGCCGGTCGGCAGCGCAACCACGCCCGGCATGCCCGGCGCACCGGCCGGGGCGGCGCCGATCTTGTCCTTCAGTTCATTGACGATGCGCTGCGCCAGCTTGGGGCCGACGCCATTGGCGCGCGCGATCATCGCCTTGTCGCCCATCGCCACCGCGCGGTGCAGTTCCAGGGGTTCCAGCGCCGACAATATCGCCAGCGCCACGCGCGATCCCACGCCCTGCACATGGGTCAGCAGCCGGTACCAGTCGCGTTCCTCCGCTCGGGCAAAGCCGACCAGCCGGATCGAATCCTCGGCCACCAGCATCTCGGTATGGATAGTCACCGCCTCGCCCACCGGGCCGAGCGCCGCCAGCGTCCGCGACGATGCGCCGACCAGATAGCCGACCCCGCCGACATCGATGATGGCATGGTCGATGCCCGTGCTGTCCAGCCGTCCTTTGAGTTTCGCGATCATCGCCATTGCCCCATGGTCATGATCTGTTCTTTACAGCCTCTTGCGCCCCACGCCAGCCAAAAGCGCATGCCCGGTCGGGCACCAAATGGCGGCCCGTGCGTAATGCCGGTCGATTGCCATCCGCCAGAGGACCAAGAAACGATGCTGATGACCGCGCCGATGCTGACCCCCAAGGATTTCGAATTTCCCGCGATCATGCTGTCGGGCGTGGTCGACCATGGCATGTATCTCCATTTCAAGAATTGCCTGTCCACCGCGCCGCAGCAGGGGTTGGTGGTGGTGGAAATCTCCACCCTGGGCGGCGACCCCGAAATCGCGCGGATGATGGGGGAGGATATCCGCTTTCATTCGGACCTTTATCCCGAACGCCGGCTGGTCTTCCTCGGCAAGACCGCGGTTTATTCTGCCGGCGCCACCTTCATGAGCTTCTTCGCCACCGAAAATCGCTATCTGACGCGCGGCACCCGGCTGATGATTCATGAGCGCCTCATCACCAAGAATATCCATCTCGAAGGGCCGCTCTCCACCTGCATCGCGACATTGAAGGCCTCGCTGCACGAGATCGAAGCGTCGATCGCGATCCAGAATGAGGGCTTTGCCAATCTCATCCTGGGATCGCAGGTGACGATGGAGGAGCTGCTGCAGCGTGCGCCGGAAAACTGGTATCTCGAAGCCAATGAGGCGGCTGCGCTGGGGCTGGTAGCGACCGTGCTCTAAACGCTTGCACGGCGGCATTTTCGGGCCTTTGATGCGCCATGGCCAAGACGCAGAAGCGATCCACCCTCTTCCCCTGGCGCTACGGCATGTTCCTCATGCTGCTGCTGTCGATCGCGCCGCTGATGCTGTGGTTGCCCTGGCATGAGGCAGTGATGGGCGGGTTCGACCTTGCCGCCATCGCCTTCTGCCTCGCCGCCGTGCCGCTGATCGATTCCGATCCGGCCCAGATGCGGCGCAAGGCCGTGCTCAACGACGCGAACCGGCAACTGATGCTGCTGCTGACCGGGGTGGTGTGCATCGTCATCCTGGTCGCGGTCGGCGTCGCCGCCAGCGCACCGGGCCATCCCGGCGCGGAAAGCGTCGTGCTGCTATTGGCGACGCTCGTCATCGCCTGGCTCTTTTCCAACCTCGTCTATGCGATGCACTATGCCCATGCCTTCTACCTCGCCGATGACAAGGGCAAGGATGCGGGTGGGCTTGATTTCCCGGACACGGACGAGCCGGTCTATTGGGATTTCCTCTATTTCGGCTTCACGCTGGGCATGACCTTCCAGACCTCGGACGTGTCGATCACCTCGACCGGCATGCGTCGCACGGTGACGCTCCATTGCCTCGCCGCCTTCGTCTTCAACCTCGGCATCCTCGCCTTCACCATCAACGTACTGGGCGGCTGAGGCGATGGCTTCATGGCTTGCTTACCAATATCGGCTATAAGCCCGGTCCCATGAGCAAGAGCGCCGATCCCTGTCCCAAATCCGCCGTCAGCCATGGTGTCGGCCTTGCCGGTCTGGTCGGCCTTGGCCTCTGGACCCTGGTGGCGCGCCATTATGGCATGAACGGTCCCAATGCGGGGCTGGCCGCGGTGGTCGCCTGCGGCATACCGATGGTGCTCTGGTCGCTGCTGGTGGACAAGGTGCATCGCAACCCCAGCACCGGCGTCGACTGGAACGCGCCGGCCCGCTCGGTCCGCAGCATGCTGAACATCAGCCTGGTGAAGATTGCGGGCCTGTGGGCGACATGGCTGGCGATTGCCGTCTGCTACTGCATCGGCCGCTGGTATTGGACGGGCAGCTATCGCTTCGCCATGGACCTGCTGATGGCGGCGGCGCCCTGGCTGCTCTTGCTGTCCATTCCCTATGTCCTCTGGCTCGACCGCCGGCTGGTCGAACCGCGCGATGCCTGTTTCGCCTTCGGCCAATGGGTCATCGGCGGCGCAGCCGGCAAGGCGGACATGGCGCAGGTCGCCAACCATGCCCGCGCCTGGGCGGTGAAGGGCTTTTTCACCGCCTTCATGATCAGCATCGTGCCGGGCAATTTCGCCAGCGTGATCGACTGGCGGCTCGACGGCCTGCTGCATAATCCGGTCGCGCTGACCGGTTTCCTGATCGGCATCATGTTCATGATCGACGTCTGCATGGCAACGGTCGGCTATCTGCTGACGATGAAACCGCTGGATTCGCATATCCGCACTGCGAACCCCTATCTGGGCGGCTGGCTCGCGGCTTTGCTCTGCTATCCCCCCTTCGTCATGATGGGGGCGGGCGGGCCGTTCGACTATCATGGCGGCGGCGCCGAATGGGATGTCTGGACGCAGGGCATGCCGGCGCTGCAATGGGTGCTGGGCGCCTTGCTGGTGGTGCTGACGGCCATCTATGCCTGGGCGACGGTCGCCTTCGGCATCCGTTTCTCCAACCTCACCCATCGCGGCATATTGACCCATGGGCCTTATCGCTGGACCCGCCACCCTGCCTATCTGACCAAGAATCTCTTCTGGTGGTTCTCGGCGCTGCCTTTTCTCACCACCACCGGCAGCCTGACCGACATGGTGCGCAATTGCGCCCTGCTGGGTGTCACCAACGCTGTCTATTATTGGCGAGCCAAGACGGAGGAGCAGCATCTGTCCGCCGATCCCGCCTATCAGGCCTATAGCGACTGGATGGTGCGCAACGCGCCGGTGCCGCGCTTCTTCGCCTGGATCGTCGGCCGCAAACCGGACGCGCCACGGGAAACCCAGCCCGCCGAATGACCGGCGGGCTGTATAAGAGCGCGATGCATTGGAACTGATGCAGCGCGCTCTAACTTTTGTTGTCGCATCGTTTTAAGCGGAGAACCGGTTCCCACTTTTCCGCACGATGCTCAAAATCAAAAGCTTTCCTCGGCATAGACGCGGCTGACATCACCGCCCCATTCGCCATGATAGCGGTCGAGCAGCCGCTCGGCCGGGGTCTTGCCGGTGGCGATCACCTCGTCGAGCGCCGACAGATAGCCGGTCTCATTGTCGCCCGCGGCGTTGAACCGCTGGCGCGCGGCCAGGCCTGAGCGAGCGATGTCCAGCACCTGCGGCGCGATGTCGCGCAGCGTGCGCCCGCCCGACACCGGCGCGTCGAGGCCCAGCTTCGGCACGGAATCGCGCAGCACCTGCCGCTCCTCCATGCTCCAGTCCTTGACCAGATCCCAGGCCGCGTCGAGCGCACCCTGGTCATAGAGCAGGCCGACCCACAAAGCCGGCAGCGCGCAGATGCGATTCCACGGCCCGCCGTCGGACCCGCGCATTTCCAGGAAGCTCTTGAGTCGCACTTCGGGGAAGGCGGTGGAGAGGTGATCCTCCCAATCCTTCTCGGTCGGCTTCTCGCCCGGCAGCACCGACAGCTTGCCGTCCAGGAAGTCGCGGAACGAAAGCCCCGCCGCATCGATATATTTGCCGTCGCGGTAGACGAAATACATCGGCACATCGAGCGCATAGTCGGCATAGCGCTCGTAACCAAAGCCATCCTCGAACACGAAGGGCAGCATGCCGGTGCGCTGCGGGTCGGTGTCCGACCAGATATGGCTGCGATAGGACAGGAAGCCGTTGGGCTTGCCCTCGGTGAAGGGCGAGTTGGCGAACAGCGCGGTGCCCAGCGGCTGCAGCGCCAGCGAGACGCGGAACTTCTGCACCATGTCCGCCTCGCTGCCATAGTCGAGGTTGGTCTGGATGGTGCAGGTGCGCAGCATCATGTCCAGGCCCATCGATCCCACGCGCGGCATGTGCCGCAGCATGATGTCGTACCGGCCCTTGGGCATGATTGGCAGCTCGGCGCGGGTCTTGTCGGGCCACATGCCCAGACCCAGAAAGCCCAGCCCCAACATGTCGCCGACATATTTGACCTGCTCCAGATGGCGGCCGGTCTCGGCGCAGGTCTGGTGTAGGTTGTCGAGCGGCGCACCGCTCAATTCCAGCTGGCCCGCCGGTTCCAGGCTGATCGTGCCGTCGGCGCCGGACAGGGCGATGATATTCTCGCCTTCGAACACCGGGCTCCAGCCATAGCGAGTGAGGCCGATCAGCAGCGTGTGGATGCCGCCCTTTTCCTCATAGGCCGGGGCGTGATGGTCCTTCGTCGAATAGACGAATTTCTCGTGTTCGGTGCCGATCCGCCAGCGATCCTTGGGCTTGGCGCCCTTGGCAAAGGCCGCGATCAGCTGGTCGCGGCTTTCGATGACGGGATCATGTCCGCCTGAGTCTGTTCTGGTGCTCATGCCCCGCCCTTAGTCTTTCCCCTTTGCGCGTCAAATCGAGGCGCGAATGCGACAGATAAGGCAGGCCTATGTCCGCTTCAATTGGTTGCGGAAGAAAACCATTAGCCCCAGTCCCCATTCACCGTCATCCAGGCCGCCGTCGCGGCGATCGCGGCCGTTTCCGCGCGCAGGATTCGCGGGCCGAGCGACACCGGCACGGCGCCCGGCATCGCCCGGATCGCCTCGCGCTCGGCCGGGTCGAATCCGCCCTCCGGCCCGACCAGAAAGGCCGCCGGGCCGGGATGGGCGCGCAATGTCTCGTCCAGCGATGCGCCACCGGTCTCGTCGGCGAAGAACAAATGCCGCTCCGCGGACCAGCCCTTCAGCAGCGCGTCGAGCTTCACCATGTCGGTCAGCTCCGGCAGGGCGGTGCGGCCGCATTGTTCGGCCGCCTCGACCAGATGGGCGTGCAGCCGGTCGAGATTGAGCTTGTCGACCACCGCCCGCCGGGTCAGCACCGGCTGCAATCGCGCGACGCCCAGTTCGCACGCCTTTTCCGCGATCAGGTCGATCCGCCCCTTCTTGATCGGCGCGCAGCACAGCCAGAAATCGGGCACCACCTCCGGCGGCTTGGTCTGGGCCACACATTCCAGCACCAGGTCGCGCTTGCGAATATCGCGCGCCCGCGCCGCCCATTCGCCCGACTTGCCATCGAACAACAGCACGATATCGTCCGGCTTCACCCGCATCACGCTGATCAGATAATGGGCGCCATTGCCGTCGACCGGCACGGCGACCCCTTCGCCCAGCAGCGTTTCGACATGCAGGCGCGGGGCGCTCTGCGGCGGCCAGGCGGGGGTAGCGGTCATTTTGTCTCGTCCATTCCGGCCGCGCTTGTCGTCGGCCCGTTCTTCCCTAAAGAGGAAAGCGCGTTCCCGACAAGCGCGGGACGAACGGAGTTGCAGTGAATCAGTCGATCGTCCCCGACAGCGAAGCGCGCGGCCTGCTCGCGCGCCTGCCGGAAACCCCGCGAATCCTGGCCTCGCTGGCCCGACTCGACCGGCCGATCGGCTGGTGGCTGCTGTTCTGGCCGGGGGCCTGGGCGGTGGCGCTGGCGGGCGGCGCCTTTGTCCGCTGGCCGCTGATTCTGTGGCTGCTGCTCGGCAGCATCGCGATGCGCGGCGCGGGCTGCGTCTTCAACGACATCGTCGATCGCGACCTCGATGCGCGGGTCGCGCGCACAGCCGCCCGTCCGCTCGCCAGCGGGGCGATGTCGGTCAAGACCGCCTGGGCCTGGCTGCTCGCGCTCTGCCTGATCGGCCTCATCGTGCTGTTTCAGCTCAGCGGCTATGCTCAGGTCGTGGCGCTCGGCTCGCTGGCGCTGGTCGCGGCCTATCCCTTCATGAAGCGGATCACCGGCTGGCCGCAGGTCTGGCTCGGCATCGTCTTTTCCTGGGCGGCGCTGGTCGGCTGGAGCGAGATTGCCGGCGCGCTGACCCTGCCGGGCCTGTGCCTATATGCCGGCTGCATCTTCTGGGTGCTGGGCTATGACACCATCTATGCGCTGCAGGACCGGGAGGATGACGCGCTGATCGGCATCGGCTCCAGCGCTTTGTCGATGGGCCGCCATGTTCGGGGCGGGGTGACGCTCTGCTATCTCGTCGCGCTCGCGCTCTGGGCCAGTGCCATCTGGCAGGTTCGGCCGCAACTGCTGGCGCTGGTCGCGCTGGCGCCGATGGCCGCCCATCTGCTCTGGCAGGTCGGCACGCTGAAGGAAGATGGCACCGATCCGCTCGTCAAATTCCGGTCCAATCGGTTCGCGGGATTGCTGATGTTCCTTGCCTGTCTGGTCGTCGGGAGTGCCGGCGCATGAGCATGACCGGCCTGCCCACTCCCGGTGAGGATTGCTGGCGCATCGAACAGGCGGCGCGCGCCAGCGTGATCGTCGATGCGGACAATTATTTCCGTCTGGCGCGCGACGCGATGCTCAAGGCGAAGCGTCGTATCATGCTGATCGGATGGGATTTCGATCCCGCCATCAGCCTGATCCGTGAGGATGAGGCAAAGGATGGCGCGCCCGTCGTCATCGGCGATTTCATCACTTGGCTGGTTGAACGCACGCCGGACCTGGAGATTTTCCTGCTGCGCTGGGATGTCGGTGCGCTCAAATCGATGGCGCGCCCGTCGCATCTCGTCACGACGCTGCGCTGGATGGCGCACCCGCGCATCACCGTGAAGCTCGACGGCCATCATCCGCCCGCCGCCTCGCACCATCAGAAGATCGTCGTGATCGACGATTGCTTCGCCTTTTGCGGCGGCATCGACATGACCGGCGACCGGTGGGACACGCGCCATCATCGCGACGAGGATCCTGCCCGCCGCCATCCCGATGGATCGCCCTATGGCCCCTGGCATGATGCGACGACCGCCTTGCAGGGGCCGGTGGCGATGGCGCTCGGTGATCATGCCCGCGCGCGCTGGGTCGGTGCAGGCGGTGATGAACTGGCCCCGGTCGAGGGCGAATATGATTGCTGGCCCGATGCCTTGCCGGTCCATTTCGAGCATGTCGACGTCGCCATCGCCCGCTCCGCGCCGAAGATGGACGATCAGGAGGAACTGATCGAGATCGAGCAGCTCTATCTCCACCAGATCGCGGCCGCCCGGCACTGCATCTATGCCGAAAGCCAATATTTCGCCTCCCGCCGCATTGCCGAGGCGATCGCCAGGCGGCTGGGTGATCCCGACGGGCCGGACATCGTCATCATCAATCCGCTTCAGGCCGATGGCTGGCTGGAACAGCAGGCGATGGACACCGCCCGCGCCCGCCTGTTCGAGGCGCTCAAGGAGCGCGACCAGCATGGCAAGCTGCGCATCTACCACCCCTTCACCACGCGCGGCGCCCCCATATATGTCCATGCCAAGATATTGATCGTCGATGATCGGCTGATCCGCGTCGGATCGTCCAACATGAACAATCGTTCGATGCGGCTCGACACCGAATGCGACGTGGTTCTCGACACCGCGCTGCCCGGCAATGACGGCCGGCAGGAGACGATCCTGGCCATTCGCGACGACCTGATCGCCGAACATCTCGATTTGCCGCGCGAGCGTGTGTCGGCGGTGATCGCCCAGCGCGGCCTGATCGCCGCGATCGAGGAATTGCGCACCAAGCCCGGCCGCACCCTGCGCCCCTATGAGGTGCCGGACCTCGCCGATGTCCAGGCCTGGCTCGCCGACAATGAGGTGCTCGATCCCGAAGGACCGGATGAGATGTTCGAGCCGGTCAGCGAACGCGGCCTGTTCCGCCGGATGAAGGGCTGGTTCGGCCGCAGCTAAAGGGCGGCGAGGGCGGTGGCGATCCGCTCGGCCGCTACCGCGAACCCGTCGGCCTGCTGCGCGAAGCCCAGCCGAAGATGGGCGCTCTGACCGAAACAGTCGCCCGGCGCCAGCAATACGCCCTGCGCTGCCAGCGCCTCGCAGAGCGGCCGGCTGTCGCGCCCGTCGCCCAGCCAGGGAAAGGCGGTGGTGCCACCCTGCGGCCGCACCCATTGCAGCCTGCCGCCGGCCTGGGCGATCAATTGGTCGAGGACAGCGATGTTGACAGTCGCAACGGCCTTCAACCGATCGGTGATGGCCTTGCTGTGCCGCAGCGCATGGGTCGCCAGCCGCTCCAGCAGCGGCGAGCTACTGATCGTGAAGTAACTGCGCGCGTCGATGATCCGGGCGCGCTGCGCGTCGTCGGGCGCGATGATCCAGCCCATGCGCAGCCCCGGCAGCGACAGCGCCTTCGACATGTCGCTGGTGACATAGGCATTGGGGATGCCGGCGGCCGATTGCTGCGGCGCGCCGAAATAGAGCGGATGATAGACCTCATCGACCAGCAGCGGCACGCCGCGCTCGGCCAGCGCCGCCGCCAGCCGTTCGATCTCGGTGCGGGGCATCACCGATCCGCTGGGATTATGCGGCGTGTTGACCACCACCCCGGCGGTGTTGCCATCGACCAGCGCCAGGATGGCATCCACATCCTGTGAAAAGCCGGTCTCGCGGGTCAGCGCATAGCGCCGCGTCCCCAGCCCCCAGGCCTGCGCCACCGCGTCATAGGCCGGATAGCCCGGATCAGGCATCAGCATATGCGCGCCCGGCCTTGCGGCGAGGCAGAAGAAGATCGACAGCGCCTCCGACGATCCGGTGGTCACCACCACCCTGTCAGCTGCGCTGTCATGAAAGGCGGCGATCGCCGCGCGCAAAGCCGCACTCCCCTCGGGCGGGGCATAGCTCAGCACGGTGTCGTCGATCGCCAGCGCCCTGTCGCCCAGCGCACAAATCTCCGCCACGCTCCAGCGCGGCCCGGTGCTCGACGCCAGATTATAGGCAATCGGCGGCGTCGCGAAATCATAGGTCGACAGCCAATGGTCGAGGGCAAAGGGCGGCAGGTCCATGGCGCTTCTCCGTAATCAGGCCGTCACAGTCGGCAATCGACGCCGACCGACAAGGTCCAGTCGCGGAAAGGCGGCTTCTAAAGCCCCAGCGCCTTGCGCAATTGCGCATTGATCCGGCTCTGCCAGCCCGGGCCGGTCGCGCGGAAGGCATCCAGCACAGCCTGATCGAGCCGCAGAGTCACCTGTTGCTTGGGCTGGTCCGATTTCGGCCGGCCGGGCTTGGTGAGCGTGCCATCGGCGGGGCGGAGGATTTTTCCGGCCACGCGCAGCTCGGCCCGATCGAATTGCGCATCGCTCCATTCGGGAATGTCATCATCATCCCAGTCGGTCGGTAAAGGCTTTCTGCTCTCGGTCATTGCACTTTCTCATCGAGATGATCCGGATGCCATCGTCGGTTGCGATCCAGGCCATCATCACCAGCCGCTCGTTCAGCAGGCCATAAGTCTGAAACCGCGGTTCCGGATAATCATATCGATCATCCTCAAGCGTCAGGATCGGGCCGCTCATCACCTTCAGCGCATCGGCGAAGTCCAGCCCCCGCAATTGCAATGTCGCGGCCCGTTTGGCCGGATCGAAACTGATCTTCATGCCCCAATCTCTCCGGTTGCCCATTTTTTACCGGCGGGATTGGAAACGCCATCGACAATCTCGCAAAAGCGCAGCGAGTCGTCAATATTTGTAACTACAAAATCATTGCGCCGCCAGCAGCGCCTCGGCGCCGTGCAGGTTGACCGACACCAGCCGGCTGACGCCGCGCTCGACCATGGTGACGCCGAACAGGCGGTGCATGCGCGCCATCGAGACCGCATTATGGGTGACGATCAGATAACGGGTGCGGGTCTGGGCGACCATCGCGTCGAGCAGGTCGCAGAAACGCTCGACATTGGCGTCGTCCAGCGGCGCGTCGACCTCGTCCAGCACGCAGATCGGCGCCGGGTTGGTGAGGAACAGGCCGAAGATCAGCGCCACCGCGGTCAGCGCCTGCTCGCCGCCCGACAGCAGGGTCAGCGCCGCCAGCTTCTTGCCCGGTGGCTGGGCCATGATCTCCAGCCCCGCCTCCAGCGGATCGTCGCTGTCGATCAGTTCCAGATGCGCCTGGCCGCCATTGAACAGGGTGGTGAAAAGCCGCCGGAAATGGCCGTCCACCGCCTCGAACGCGGCGAGCAGCCGCTGCCGCCCCTCGCGGTTGAGGCTGCCGATCGATCCGCGCAGCTGGTTGATTGCCTGGGTCAGTTCCGCGCTTTCGGACCGGCTGGTGGCCTGGATCGTCTCCAGCTCCTCCAGCTCCTGCGCCGCGACCAGATTGACCGGGCCGATCCGCTCGCGCTCGGCCGACAGCCGGTCATGTTCGGCCTGCTCGCTCTGGGCGATGCGGATGTCGGCGCTGGGAAAGCCCAGTTTCTCCGGCAACACCGGCGGCGGGCATTCGAACCGCTCGCCCGACAGGCGATTGGTCTCGATCCGCCGCTCGTCCGCCGCCTCCGCCCGCGCCACCGCCGTCGCCCGCGCCTCGCGCGCGCCGGCCAGCGCCTCGCCGGCATCGGCCGCGCGCTTCTCGGTCGCCTTCAGCATCACCTCGGCCTCGATCTCCGCGCGGCGGGCCTGTTCGGCGCGTTCGACCTGCGCCTCGCGCTCCTCGGTCAGCGTGGCGATCGTGGCGCCCAGCGCCTCGGGCTGGCCCTCGATCACGGCGCGCTCCTGCGCCACCGTCTCGCCGCGCGTTGCCATGGCGGCGATGCGCTTGGCCGCCTCGCCGGCGCGCATGTTCCATCCCTTGGCCTCGGCATCGGCCGCCGCCATCCGCTCGCGATCGCTCGACAGCGCCCGGTCGGCCAGCACCTGGTCCGCCTGCAACTGGCTGACGGCCATGCGCGCCTTCTCGCTCGCCTGCGACAGCGCCGCCACCTGCGCGCGCGTCTCGGCGCCATCGGGCAGGGCGGCCCGCGCGGACGACGCCTCGTCATGTTCGGCCAGCGCCGCCGCCTGGTCGCGCTGCGCCTCGGCCAGCCGTTCCTCGATCGCCTCGCGCTTGCCGCTCAGCCGCTCCAGCGCCCCCGCCGCCTCGTCCGCCGCACGCAGGGCCGCGCGCAGCCGCTGGTCCGCATCGCTCAGTTTCGTGCGCCCGGCCGCCAGCGCATCCACCGCCGCCTTCTCGCGCGCGCCAGCCTCTGCCTGTTCCGCTTGCGCCGTCTCGACCGCCTGCGCCGCTGCCGGACGCGCGGCATCGATCGCCTCCAGCCGGTTGATGCGGATCAGCCGCTCGGCCGCCGCCGCGCCACCCTCGACCGCGACATAGCCGTCCCAGCGCCGCAATTGCCCATCCAGCGTCACCAGCCGCTGGCCGACATGCAGCGCCTGGCCGTAGTCGCGCTCCACCACCGCCACCTGCGCCAGCCGCCGCGCCAGCGCCTCGGGCGCGGTCACATGGGCTGCCAGTGGACTGCCACCATCGGGCAAGCCGGGATCATCCTTCAATGCTTCAGCACCCGCCCAGCGGCGCGGCCCTTCCGCCCCGATCGGCGCCTCCAGATCATCGCCCAGCGCCGCCGCCAGCGCCCGCTCATAGCCCGGTGCCGCCTTCAACTGGTCGAGCGCCCGCGCCCGGCCGCTGCCGCCGGCATCGATCGCCTTGCGCAGCGCCGTCGCCTCGCTGTCCAGCGCCGCCAGCGCCGCCCGTGCCGATGCCAGCGCGGCCTCTGCGCTCGCCCTCGCCTCGCTCGCCGCCTGCCGCTCCGTCTCGGCCGTCGCGATCGCCGCCTCCGCCGCCTCGCGATCCGCATTGGCGCTTATCTGCGCCGCCGCCGCTTCATCGCGCTTCGCTTCCAGTGGCGCGGCATCGGGCAAGGCGGCCGCCTCCCCCTCCAACCGCCGCATCGTCTGTTCCGCCCGGCCCAGCCGGTCGCGCGCCGCCGCCAGCGCCGCCTCGGCGACGCGCAATTCGGCCTGCTCGCCCGCCTGCTTGGCCATCGCCTTGGCCAGCTCCAGCTCGGCGTCGCGGGCGCCATCCTCGGCCCGGGCGATGCGCGCGGCGAAATCGGGGCGCATCGCCTCGGTCTCGGCAATCCTGGCTTTCAGGCTTGCAACCTCGGCCGTCAGCCGCGCGATCGCCTCGGCCGCGTCATTGGCCAGCGTCCCCTCGCGCTCGCGATCCTCATCCAGCCGCGCCGCCTGCTGCGCCAGGTCATGCAGCCGCCGCACCACGCCGTCGCGCTCGGCCTTCAGCGTGTTGAGCTGGTGACCGGATTCGCTGGCGGCATCGCGCGTCGCCAATGCCTCCGCCCGCCGCTCGGCCAGCGCCGTCACCGCAGCACTGCTATGGACATTGGCCGCCGTCAGCGCCTCCTGCGCCGCGCCCACCGTCGCCTCGGCCAGCTTCGCCTCGGCCCGCGCCGCTTCGGCACTGGCATTGGCCTCGCGCCAGCGGGCGAAGATCACCCGGCCCTCGGCAACGCGTATCTGTTCGGACAGGCGGATATAGCGTTCCGCCGCGCGCGCCTGGCGCCGCAAATTGCCGGCACGACCGTCCATGTCTGCCAATATCTCGTCCAGCCGGGCCAGATTGCCCTCGGCCGCGCGCAATTTCTGCTCGGCATCCTTGCGCCGGACATGCAGGCCGGCGATCCCCGCCGCCTCTTCCAGCATGGCGCGTCGTTCCTGTGGCCGGGCGGCGATGACGGCGGCGATCCGCCCCTGGCTGACCAGCGCCGGGCTGTGCGCGCCGGTCGCGGCATCGGCGAAGATCAGCGCCACATCCTTGGCGCGGACATCCTTGCCATTGGCGCGATAGGCGCTGCCCGCGCCGCGCTCGATCCGGCGCGTGACCTCCAGCTCGCCATCCGCGCCGACATCGACCGCGTTGAACAGCTCGCCCTGTTCCTGGATGGTCAGCAGCGACACTTCGGCAAAGTCGCGCTGCGGCCGGCTGGTGGTGCCGGCGAAGATCACATCTTCCATGCCGCCGCCGCGCATCGACTTGGCGCTGGATTCGCCCATCACCCAGCGGATCGCTTCCAGCAGGTTGGACTTGCCGCAGCCATTGGGGCCGACAATGCCGGTCAGGCCCGGCTCGATGCGCAATTCGGTCGCATCGACGAAGCTCTTGAAGCCCGAAAGCTTGAGCCGCTTTATCTGCATGGGGAAACGCCGGGGCAGGGTGCCGCCCCGGTCTCCTTGGGCCTCAGGCCTTCAGATATCGCCCCCCCTTGCGCCAATCAGATACCCGCTTCCTTGAGCTTGTTCTTCAGCACCGGCCAGGACGAGGCATTCTCGACCACCACCCCGTTCATCAGGAAGGTCGGCGTGCCGGAGATATTATATTGGGCATTGGCCGCCTCGACGCCCTTGGCCAGCTTCTCGGCGGTCGCCGTGTCGGCCAGGCACTGCTTGGCCTGATCCTCGGCAATGCCGCGCTGCTTGGCATAGTCGACCAGACCCAGCGCATTGGCCAGCTGGCCGAAACGCTGCGCCGGCGGCGCCGACACCATCGCCTGATAGGGGGCGTCGCCCAGGCCCTGCGCCTTTTCGAACATCGCGCCCTGGTTGGCGAAGAACTGTTCCGACAGCGGGTAGTAGATGTCCTTGCCGCCGCAACGGGCCAGCAGCGCCGTCGTGATGTCGATCGGGTCGCGGACATAGACGCGGAATTCGTAGCTGATCTTGCCGCTATCGACCATCGCCTTCAGTTCTTCCGACGATTCATGGGCGAAGTCGCGGCAGTGGCTGCAGGTGAAGGAGCCATATTCGACCAGCTTCAGCTTGGCGGCGGGATTGCCCATCACGAAATTGCCTTCGGGCGTTTCGGCGACGGTTTCCGACCAGCTGGTGCCGGCGGGCGCGGCCACGGCAGCGATCGGCGCGGCGGAGGTTGCATTGCCCTCATCCTTCTTGCCGCAACCGGCAAGCGTCAGGGACAGGGCGATAAGGGCAAGGCCGGACAGGACTTTCACGACGGGCGACGCTCCGAATTATGGATAGTTGGGGACGGTTTAGATCAGCGGGCGGCTGCGGGCAATGCGGCCTTGAGCAACTCCCAGGTCGATCCCTGGACCAGCGTGCCGTTGACGACGAAGCCGGGCGTGCCGGTGATCTTGACCTTGTTCCACGCCTCGTCGGTCATCGCCAGGATCGCCTTTTCGGACGCAGGATCGGCGATGCAGGCGTCGAGCTGCGCATTGGTGAAGCCGCGCTTGTTCATCAGCGTATAAAGGCCGGTCTTCTGGCCGATGTCGCGCAGCGCCGCCTTCTGCTCGGTCGGCTTGGCGGCGCCTTTATCATAGGCCATGATCTGCTCCATCCAGGCATCCTGGTTGGCGAACAGCGCCTCATGATTGCCCATGAAGCGCTTGGTGCCGCCGCAACGGGCCAGCAGCGCGGCGGTCAGGTCATATTTGTCGCGCACTGCGTTGCGCACTTCGGCGCTGACCTTGCCGCCCTTCACATAATCGGCCTTCAGCGATGCGCTCGCGTCATTCACGAAATGGGCGCAATGGCTGCAGGTATAGCTCACATATTCGATCAGCTTGGTCGGCGCGGCAGGATTGCCCATGACATGGCCGCCGATCGACGAACGCACCACCTGCGCGACCCAGTTGGGCGCGGCGGCGACGGCGATGGCGGGAACGGCGATCAGGGCAAGCAGGGAAAGGCGGAACTTGGTCATGGGGCAGTCCTAAGGCATCGCCCCGGACGGGGCGGGTTGCATCAACCGATCTTGGGCAGGCCATTCGAATTCGCAAGCCCCTGTGCCAGCGATTCGAGGACTTTGCGCAATTCCGGATCACCGATGTCGCGCAGGGAATCTCCCAGCTCGACCGGAATGGGTTTGAGGTTGCGGGGCGGCGGGCGCCGCTCGACCGGCGCGGGGCCGACCATGCCCTGTTTCATCGCCACCTTGACTACGGCGGCATAGCCGAAGAAGCGGTTCACCCGCTCGATGATGTCGGGCAGTGCATGCTGGATCATCGGCGCATGGCCGCTCATTACGGTCAGCTGCAACGTGCCGCCCGATTTCTGGCCGACCGGGAAGCGGATCGATTCGGGTGCGGTGATCGCGGCATAGTCGGCGCCGACGATGTCGTTCCAGCGGGTGACGATGCTCGACTGGACGAAACCGAACTTGCGGAATGCGGTGCGGCCGATTTCCGGCATCAGGTCGGCGATCGCGCGCGGCGCACCCACGCGGGGGCGCTCGGCCGGCGGCGCGGCGCGGCTCGTCTTTTTCGCGGTTGGGGGGCGTTCCTTCATGGCGCGCTACATGGCATAGGGCCGCCATGCGCGTCGAGATGTCGGGTTCAAAAATCGCACGGGATTTGCTGGCCCATTATGACGTCCATGCCCGGCGCCTGCCCTGGCGCGCGCTGCCGGGTGCCAATGCGGCCGATCCCTATCATGTCTGGCTGTCCGAAGTGATGCTGCAACAGACGACGGTCGCGGCGGTCGGGCCTTATTTCGAGAAATTCACGCTGCGCTGGCCGACGGTGCAGGATCTGGCCGCCAGTGCCGACGCCGACCTGATGGCGGCCTGGGCAGGGCTGGGCTATTATGCCCGCGCCCGCAACCTGTTGGCCTGCGCCCGCGCCGTGGTGGCCGACCATGGTGGCCGCTTCCCCGACACCGAAGACGCATTGCGCGCGCTGCCGGGGCTGGGCGCCTATACCGCCGCCGCCGTCGCCGCGATTGCCTTTGGCCGTCGCGCCGTGGTGGTCGATGCCAATGTCGAGCGCGTGGTTGCCCGGCTGTTCGCGATAGCGACGCTGCTGCCCGCTGCCCGGCCGGCCATCCGCGCCGCCGCCGACAGCATCACGCCGGACCTGCGCGCCGGTGATTTTGCCCAGGCGATGATGGATCTGGGCGCCACCATCTGCACGGTGCGCAACCCCGCTTGCGGCATCTGCCCGCTGCGTCAGGATTGCGCGGCGGTGCGCACCGCCGATCCTGCCGCCTTCCCGGTCAAGGCGCCGAAAAAGGCCAAGCCCCATCGCCTAGGCCATGCCTGGTGGATCGAACGCAGCGATGGTCAGGTCTGGCTGGTGCGTCGCCCGGACAAGGGATTGCTGGGCGGCATGCGTGCGCTCCCCAGTTCCGACTGGAACGCCGCGCCCGACGCTACGCCGCCCTTTGCCGCGCATTGGCGGACGATCGATCCGCCGGTCGCCCATGTCTTCACCCATTTCTCGCTGGCGCTCAGCGTCCACACTACCCATGTGGAGCTGGAGCATGTGCCGACGGACGCGGGCGAATGGTGGCCGCGCGACCGGATCGGCGAGGCGGGGCTGCCGACCTTGTTCGCGCGGGCGGCCGATGCGGCAATGAAGGAGATGACGGACGATGCACGGAACTGACCCTATGGCGCACGGCCTGCCCGGTTTCGTCGGCGGCACGCTCGACCGGGTCGATCATATCCGCAGCAACCCCGCGCTCCATGCGCAAGCCTTCGCCTCGCCCAACGCCCGGCTGCTGGTCCTCGAAGGGCTGGAGCCGGTGACGGACGATCATGGCCTGGCCCTGGTCCCGCTCGCTGCCGATGCGCGCATCGAACAGCATGTGCTGCTCGGCGTCGATCTGCAGGATCGGCCGATCTTCGCCCATCTGGTCGAGACGCTGGAGCAAGGCCCCAATGCAACCCCGCGATCGCGCGGCCTCGCCGATCTCGTCTCCGCGTCCGACGTCGCGCTCTATGGCACTGCGCGTAGCCTGGTCCATTGGCATGCCCGGCACCGTTTCTGTTCGGTCTGCGGCGCGCCGACCCATGCGCACAAGGCCGGCTGGGCGCGCCGCTGCGAATCCTGCGCCTCCGAACATTTTCCGCGCGTCGATCCGGTCTCGATCATGCTCGCCGAACATCAGGGCCGGGTCCTGCTCGGCCGCCAGCATAGCTGGCCGCCCGGCCGCTATTCCGCGCTCGCCGGCTTCATCGAACCGGGCGAGACGGTCGAGGAAGCGGTCGCGCGCGAACTGAAGGAGGAAGCCGGCATATCGGTCCACTCGGTCCGCTATGTGATGAGCCAGCCCTGGCCCTTTCCCTCGTCGCTGATGATCGCCTGCATCGCCCAGTGCGACGATCCCGCGCTGACCCTGGACGAGACCGAGATCGAACATGCCTTCTGGTGCGATGCCGATGGCGTCGCCGCTGCATTGGCCGGCGATCCCGATGCGCCCTTCCTGGCGCCGCCGCGCATGGCGGTCGCCTGGCACCTGCTCGACCATTGGCTGCGCGGCGCGGTTGCCCCGTCCGACGCAAGGGCGTAAGGCCCGGGCTTCGTCTTCACTACAGGATCGATCTTCCTTTATGCTCAGCCTCGAAGAAGCCCAGTCGCGCGCGCAGGATCTGGTGACGGCGGCGCGCAAGGCAGGGGCGGACGCGGCCGATGCCATCTATGCCTGCAACGCCTCGACCACGGTGGCGGTGCGGCTCGGTGCGCTGGAGGATGTCGAACGGTCCGAGGGCGAGGAAATCGGTCTGCGGGTCTTCATCGGCCAGCGCTCGGCCAGCATTTCCGCGTCGGACATGAACCCGGCGACGCTCGCGACCCTGATCGACCGCAGCATCGCCATGGCGCGCGAGGCGCCGGAAGATCCCTATGCCGGCCTTGCGCCGGAGGACCGGCTGCTCAGGAAGCGGCCGCCCTCGCTCGACCTGGTCGATGGGGAAGAACCCGAACCCGCCGCCCTGCGCGAACGCGCGCTGATCGCGGAGGAAGCCGCGCGCAGCATCCCCGGCATCACCAACAGCGAAGGCGGTGGCGCCGCCAGCGGCCGGAGCCAGGTCGCGCTCGCCACCAGCCATGGCTTTGCCGGCGCCTATGCCGCCACCAGCCATTCGACCTGGGCCAGCGTGCTCGCGGGCAGCGGCGCCGACATGCAGCGTGACCATGCCAGCCATGCCAGCCGTCACCTCAGGGATCTGGACGATGCCGAAGCGGTCGGCATGCGCGCCGGCCAGCGCGCGGTCGCGCGGCTCAATCCGGGCAAGGTCGACAGCGGCGTCATGCCGGTCATCTTCGATCCGCGCATCGGCTCCAGCCTGGTCGGTCATCTGATCGGCGGCATGGTCGGGCCGGCGATCGCCCGCCGCTCCAGCTTCCTGCTGGATTCGCTGGGCGAAACCTTGTTCGACAGCAGGATCACCATCATCGATGACCCGTTGCTGCCGCGCGGCCTTCGCTCGCGTCCCTTCGATGGCGAGGGCCTGCCGGTCGAGCGCCGCGCTTTGATCGCGGATGGCGTGCTGACCGGTTGGCTGATGGAAAGCGCCTCGGCCCGCCAGCTTGGCCTGGAACCCACCGGCCATGCCAGCCGGGGTGGCGCCGGTGCGCCGGGTGCCGGCATCACCAATGTCCATATGGAAGCGGGCAGCCTGTCGGTCGGCGACCTGATGGCCGACGTCAAGCGCGGCATCTATGTCACCGAACTGATCGGCATGGGCGTCAATGGCGTCACTGGCGACTATAGCCGCGGCGCCGCCGGCTTCCTGATCGAAAATGGCGCGGTCGGTCCGGCCGTGTCGGAAATCACCATCGCCGGCAATTTGAAGGACATGTTCCGCACCCTGGTGCCGGCCAATGACCTGATGTTCCGTTATGCCATGAACGTGCCGACCCTGCGCGTCGACGGGATGACCGTTGCCGGCGGCTGAACCCCTCCTGCCTGCCGTCGTCGCGGCGGTAAGCGATGCGGCCGATCGCGCGCTGGCTCTATGGGCCGATGGCGAGACCCGCGTGCGCCAATGGGAAAAGGTGCCCGGGCACCCGGTCTGCGATGCGGACCTGGAAATCGACGCCATGCTGCGCGAACGCCTTGCTGCGATCGACCCGCAGGCCGGCTGGCTGTCGGAAGAGACGGCCGATACCGTCCATCGCCTCGGCGTATCGCGCGTCTGGGTGGTTGATCCGATCGACGGCACCCGCGATTATCTGCGTGGCCGGCCCGGTTGGGCGGTCTCGGTCGCCCTGGTCGAGGATGGCGCGGTCCGGCTCGGCATCCTGGCGGCGCCGGCGCGCAAGGAACTGTGGATTGCGCAGGTAGGGCAGGGGGCGACCCGCAATGGCGTGCCGCTTCATGCCGGTAATCGCACGATGTTGCCTGGCGCCCGCGTGCCCGCCGATCAGCTGCCGCGCGTCGACCGCGATCTCGTCACCGTGGACAAGCCCAACAGCATCGCGCTGCGCATGGCGATGGTCGCCGCCGACGAGGCCGATCTGGTCGCCACCGTGCGCTGGGGCAATGAATGGGATGTCGCCGCCTCCGCCCTGATCGCGCAGGAGGCTGGCGCTATCGTCACCGACGCACTGGGTGATCGCCTCGCCTTCAACCGGCCTCAGCCCGTCGCCTTCGGCCTGCTCTGTGCGGCGCCAGGCATCCATGCCGCCGCCGCCGCCCGCCTCGCGCCGCGCGCGAAGGAGATATTGGGCAAGGCCTGATCAGCCGGCGCAGCGTCTGACGGTCTTCTCCGGTAAAAATTCGGGCAGCTTTGCGCTGACGATCTCAGACCAGATGCGATATCCTGCCTCATTCATATGGACATGATCGGCGCGATAATTGTCGCCCAGCTTGCCATCCTTCAACAGTGCCGATGTGATGTCGACATAATGGGCGTCGCTCATATGCGGCAGCAGCCGCACCATTGCTGCATTCAGCAATTTCTGCTGCGGGAACAGATGCCAGCGTCCCGGGCTGGGCTTGGCCGACAGGACCAGGACGGGGACATCGCCCAGTAAAGTGCTGCGCGTTTCCAGAAACTGGGCCAGATCATGGACGATCTGGCGAACCGGGCGGCCACGGGCGATATCATTTTCCCCGGCATAGAGGATGATCGCCTCTGGGCGTGGCGTATCGGGCGCGATATTGCCGAACCGGGGCAAAATTTCTTCGAAGGTCGCATCGTTGATGCCGCGATTATGCGCAATCCAGGGCGCCATGTCATGTTCCAGGCTATCCCAGCGCTTGATCGATGAACTGCCTACGAACCATAGCGCACAGGCGCCTTCGCGCCCGTCACCAGCGGGCAATAGCGCGCTCGCTTCACGGTGGCGGGTGTAGGCAAACCACCCTCCCAGGATCAGGGAAAAAATCGACAGGGCCAGCAAGCGCTTGCCCCAAGGCGTATCCAGTCTCTGCAAGATGATGGCGACCCTCCTGCTAATAGCCCAAGTCTAAACGATATTTTTCTTAAGAAAAGATGGCTGCAATAGAATGATGTCATTGCGGATTTTAAGAGGTTGGCAATATTGTGACGCTATCGTTTCGATGGCAATTTTGCGAGCATCCCGTGGCGAAGAACCCATCGATCGACCTGCTGAAAGGCTTGCTGATCCTGCTTGTCATGGGCGGGCATGCGATGGAATTGACGCATCAGCAGCATGTCCTGCTGTGGATCGGCGCGGGTTTCCGCATGCCATTGATGATCGGCATTTCGGGCTATCTGCTCAACGTCACGCGCACCCGTGCCATGCCGACCGGGGAAATGTTCAGCCGCTATGGCCGACGCATGCTGCTGCCCTGGGCTGTGGCGATGATCGTCTACTGGCTCGCCAGCGGCGGCCTGCTTTCCTGGCAGACGCCGCTCGACATGCTGCTGCGCCCGCCCTTCCATCTCTGGTATGTGCCGGCGCTGTTCCTGTTGATTCTGGTGACCCGGCTAATGCCGCTTTCGCCACTGCTATTGCTGGCGATCGGCACCCCTGTCAGCCTGGCCACCATGTATAGTTTCGGCCTCGACCATGGGGCAGTGGGCGGCAGCCTGTTGTCGCCCGACAGCCGCTTCCTGCGCTATCCGGTCTACTTCTTCTTTGGCATGCTGATGGCCGAACGCGGCATGCCCAAACGCTATTTGTGGCCCGTGCTGCTGATCGGGGCGCTGGGTCTGTTCTGGTGGTCGGATCTTTATGGCACCGGCAATGCGCTTGCCTTCGTGCCCGCCCGCCTGCTGATGTGCCTGGCGCTGATCGCGCTGCTGCCCAGCGTGTCGGCGGTGCGCCTGCATTACGGCCCGATCAACCGGATCGGGCGCGAAAGCCTGTTCTTCTATCTCTGGCACCCGCTGGTTATGGGACTGGTGGCGATGCTGGACCCACATGGCGCCGTCATTCTCGCTGGTGCAGTGCTGCTGCTCTATATCGCCAGCGCACTTGCGGGGCAGGGGCGATTGCCGCCGCTGCTCTTGGGCGCCGTGCCGCAACGCAGGCCGGCCCCGGTTGCCGTGCAACCGGAACCGTCAACGGTCATAGTCTAGATCTTGCCATATTTCGCTTCGAAGCCGGCAATGTCACCAGCGGCGAGATATTTGGCCTGGTCGATCCACTGGTCGCGGACCGGGCGCCCCTTGAAATTGCCCAGCTTCGCGTCGATCGCGGCGATGTCGCTGTCGCTCCAGCCGGCGATCTGGGTATAGTGCGTCACGCCCAATTCGGTCAGTAGCGCGCCCAGTTTCGGGCCAACGCCTTTCAGCTTCAGCAGGTCGTCGGCGCCATCAGCCGGTGCCGCGACGGCAGGTGATGCCGGGATCGGCGCGGGCGTCGGTTCGATCACGGGTGCGGGGGCGGGCGCTTCCTCGACCGCCGGCTCGACCGCGACCGGCTCGGCGATCACGGGCTCGGCAACCGGCACCGGATCGGGCGCGGCCACCAGCGGCGCGGCGGCAGGCTCGGCAATCGGCTCGGCGACCATGGGCGGCGTTACCGGGGCGGTCTCGTCCACCACGGCCGACTTGCCCTTGCCCGACAGCAGGAACACCAGGCCGATCACGACGAGCAGCGCGATCAGCAGCCACAGGCCATAGTCCATGAAGAATTCCTGCATCGCCCTTTGCCTCCCGGAATGGATATCTCGCCCTATTTAAGGGCGGGGCAGGGCGCGGGACAAGGGGGACATGTCCCGATCCCGCGCCGGTTTGCCCCTTATTGCGCCTCGCGGGCGACCTCGCGCCAGCCGATGTCGCGGCGACAGAAGCCGGTCGGGAAGTCAATCGCATCGACTGCGGCATAGGCGGCAGCCTGTGCCTCGCCCACGTTGGCGCCGCTCGCGGTAACGTTCAGCACGCGGCCGCCATTGGCGACGATCGCGCCGTCCTTCTCGGCGGTGCCGGCGTGGAAAACCCGCGCACCCTGCGCTTCGGCCACCTCGATACCACCGATCACGCCACCCGTTTCCGGCGTGCCGGGATAGCCATTGGCCGCCATTACGATGGTCAGCGCGGTGCGATCCGCCAGCGTGACCGGTCCCTGTTCGGCAAGCCTTCCTTCGGCCACCGCGAGCAGCAGCTCGACCAGATCGCCGTCGAAGCGCATCATCAGCACCTGGCATTCGGGATCGCCGAACCGGGCATTATATTCGATCAGCTTGGGGCCTTCCTCGGTAAGCATCAGCCCGGCATAGAGCACGCCGGAATAGGGCATGCCTTCTGCCGCCAGTGTCTCGACCGTCGGCTTGATGATCCGCTCGATCACCTGCGCCTCCAGTTCGGGCGTCAGCACGCGGGCCGGGCTGTAGGCGCCCATGCCGCCGGTATTGGGGCCGGTGTCGCCATCGCCGACGCGCTTGTGGTCCTGGGCCGACCCGAAGGGCAGGATAGCGCTGCCGTCGGTCAGGGCGAAGAAGCTCGCCTCCTCGCCGGTCATGAACTCTTCCAGCACCACTTCCTCGCCGGCCTTGCCGAACGCGCCGGAGAACATGGTGTCGAGCGCGTCCAGTGCTTCCTCGCGCGTTTCGGCGATGATCACGCCCTTGCCCGCGGCCAGCCCGTCGGCCTTGATCACCACCGGCAGCGTGAAATCGTCGAGCGCGGCGATCGCGCCATCCTTGCTGGTGACGCGCTGGTAGGCGGCGGTCGGGATGTTCGCGCGCTGGCACAGATCCTTGGTGAAGCCCTTGGAGCCTTCCAGCTGGGCGGGCTTCTTGTCGGGGCCGAACACGGCGACGCCCATGGTGCGCAGATTATCGGCCAGGCCATCGACCAGCGGCGCTTCCGGCCCGATCACCACCAGTGCGATCGAGTGGCGGGTGCAGAAATCCAGCACCGCGCGATGATCGGTCGCGTCGAGGTCGACCAAATTGGCATGCTGGGCTATGCCGGGGTTGCCAGGCGCCGCATACAGCGTCGAGAGGCGTGGCGATTGTGCCAGCTTCCACGCCAGCGCATGTTCGCGGCCGCCGCCGCCAAGCAGAAGGATGTTCATCTCGGCCATGTCCCCGGAATTTGATGCCTATGACAGTTCGGGCCGCCTGTTAGCGGAGGAAAGGGCGGGGGACAACGCGCCGCCGCTCAGTGTCAGCGAATTGTCGGGCCTGTTGAAGCGCACGGTGGAGGATCGTTTCGGTCATGTCCGCCTGCGTGGCGAGATTTCCGGCTTCAAGCGCGCGGCCTCGGGCCATCTCTATCTGGCGCTGAAGGACGATAATGCCGTGCTCGACGGGGTGATGTGGAAGGGCGGGGCGCAACGGCTCGCCTTCCAGCCGCAGGATGGGGTCGAGGTGATCGCCACCGGCAAGCTCACCACCTATCCGGGCCGGTCCAAATATCAGATCGTGATCGACCGGATGGAATTGGCGGGTGAGGGCGCGCTGATGGCGCTGCTCGAAAAGCTCAAGGCCAAGCTCGCGGCCGAAGGGCTGTTCAACCGCGACCGCAAGCGCCGCCTGCCCTTCCTGCCGCGCACCATCGGCGTCGTCACCTCGCCCACTGGGGCTGTGATCCGCGACATTCTCCACCGCCTGGCGGATCGCTGCCCGACCCAGGTGCTGCTCTGGCCGGTGCTGGTTCAGGGGCAGGGCGCGGCCGAACAGATCGCCCGCGCCGTGCGCGGCTTTTCCGCCATGGACGGCAGCGGGCCGTTGCCCCGGCCCGATCTCGTCATCGTCGCGCGCGGCGGCGGCTCGATCGAGGATCTGTGGAGCTTCAACGAGGAAATCGTCGTCCGCGCGGTCGCCGAATGCTCGATCCCGACCATTTCGGCGGTCGGGCATGAAACCGACACGACCTTGTGCGACTATGCCGCCGACATGCGTGCGCCCACACCGACCGCTGCCGCCGAAATGGCGGTGCCGGTCCGCGCCGAACTGCTGGCGATGCTGGGTGAAATGGGCCTGCGCTCCGGCCGCGCGGTGCGGCGCGGGGCGATGCAGGCGCGCGAACGGCTGGAGATGCAGGCGCGGTTGATGCCGACGCCCGACACCTTGCTCGCGCCGCAGCGGCAGCGGCTCGACCTCCTGTCCGACGGCCTCAACAGCGGCCTGCGCCACCGGCTTGCCGACGCCCGCGCGCATCTGGGCCAGGTCAGCGGCGCGCTGCGCCCGGCGCTGCTGCGCCAATATGTCAGCCGCGCGGCGGAGCGGGTCGACCGGTTGCGGTTGCGCCCCGATTATCTGACCCGCGTCTATCGCGATCGCGCCACCGCCTTCGATCGCCTCTCGCGCCTCTTCACCTCGGTCAATCCCGATCTGCCGTTGCAGCGCGGCTTTGCCCGGGTGATGGCGGGCGACCGGCTGGTCCGTTCGGTGGTCGATGCGCAGGCCGCAGGCCAGGTCAGCCTGCACTTCGCCGATGGCGCCGTGGCCGCCGCAATCGACACCGCCGCACCTCTTGAGCCGGCCCCTGCGCCCGCTATATCCGCCCCATCCCGTCCCGCGCGCAAGTCGCGCGACATTGTTGAAGGCGGCCAGCAGGATCTCTTCTCCTGATGCGCCGCAGAAAGGCCATATGCCCATGCTGATGTCCAACCGCGACCGCCCGGCCCGGCTGCATTATATGCCCTACAGCTTTCGCGTGCTGCAGGCCGGCGACCATGTGCTGTGCGCCGTGTCCGGCCAGCGCATCCCGCTGGAGGATCTGCGCTACTGGTCGATCGCCCGCCAGGAGCCCTATGCCAGCGCCGCTTTGTCGGTCGAGGCGGAACTGAAGGCGCGCGCCGTCGGATGATACGTTGGTTCGCTGTCGTGCTTGCTCTCACCGCATCGCCGCTCGTCCCGGCGATGCTGCGCGCGGCACCGGCGAGCGTGGCCGGCCCTGATTTCATCCTGTCCGGCCCGGCGATCCAGGGTGGCACCCTGCTTGGCACAGCGCCGGCCGGCACGGTCGCCCTCCATTTCGGCGACCAGCTGGTGCCGGTCGATGCCGATGGCCGCTTTCTGATCGCCTTCGATCGCGACGCGCCGCCGCCGGCGAAGCTCAGCGCACGCCTGTCGGATGGCCGGGTCATCGATCGCACCCTGACCGTCGCACCGCGCGAATGGCGGCTCGAACGGATTAACGCGCCGCTGCGTCCGACAAAGAGCAGCGAGGCCTTCCTCGTCCTGCGCAAGCCCGAACTGGAGCAGATCGCCGCTGCGCGCGACAAGGCGACGGATGCTCAGGGCTGGCGCCAGCGCTTCATCTGGCCGCGCATGGGCCGGATTTCCGGCCTGTTCGGATCACAGCGCATCTATCAGGGGCAGCCGGGCGCCTATCATGGCGGCGTCGATGTCGCCGGCGCGACCGGTGAGCCGGTGGTGGCGCCGGCCGATGGCGTCGTGATCCTCGCCGCTGATCATCCCTTCACGCTGGAGGGTAATCTGCTGATGATCGACCATGGCCATGGTCTCAACAGCGCCTTCCTGCATCTGTCGCGGATCGACGTGAAGCCGGGCGACCATGTGGCACAGGGGCAACGCATCGGCGCGATCGGCGCCACAGGGCGCGCCACCGGCCCCCATCTTCACTGGGGCATGAAATGGAACGAGGCGCGCATCGACCCGCTGCTGCTCGCCGGGCCGATGCCGCAGGCGCGATAAGGATCAGCCGACCCGTTTCGCCCGCACTGCCCGGCCGGCGATCTTGACCATGAAACTGCCCATGCTGGCGCGCTTGATCTCGATGATCATGCCGGGCTTGGGATCGCGATAGGTGACCGCTTCGGTGGTCATCCATTCGGCGCCGTCTTCCAGCGTAATCAGCCATTTGCCGTTGCCTATATTCTTGGCCGAGGCGATCGTCGCCTCGATCTGCGTCATGGCATCGGCCTGGATGCCTACCTTCTTCTCATCCTCGTCGCCTCCGCCAAGGAAAGGCAGTTTGGGGAAGGAAAAGCCGAACAGGGTGCGGCGCGTCTTGTTGAGTTCGGTCTTGTCCAGCACCACGACCTCGTCGCGCTGGGCAGCACTATCCATTGCGCCGACCTGTCGATCATAACAGGCTAGCCGTGCCTTATCCTCTGAGATTTCACGACATTTCAGCAGGTCGGTGAATATTTCAGCGCGCGGCTGTTGACGCTCCGCTGCACCCGTTCCGGTCGCTACCAGACACAGGGGCAGGATCATGATCATCGCATGATGGGCCTTCATATGCTTGATTCTCCGTCGATCTGCAGCCAATGGGCGCCACCATGCACCCGGCGAGTCTGTCGTCAATAGAGTGTGGCAGCATCCCCAAAATCTGGATAACGGTCACAAACTGACAGCAGGTCGCTCGCGATTGCAGCATTGCGTCGCCCTATATTGCGTCGTTGAAATTATCTTGCTTTGCGACCGTAAAATTCCACATGTTTCGTCTTGTTGCATTTTTGATACAGGGCCGTTCAAAAGCATCAAGGCGCGATTTCCCGCGCTTTACAGCAGCTTTCCCACCGCGCAGGTTCCCGCAATCCATACGGGGGGATCGCTGTCGGGCACCATATCCCCTTGTAGGTGCACATGAAGGCAGGTGACTGCCCAACTCCAGAGCAAGGGACTGGAAACGTGAAGACATTTTCGAAGAGGGCACTGCTGCGTGCCAGCGCCGCTCCGGCGATCCTCGGTGCGTCGCTGATCGCGACTGCCGCGTTCGCGCAGGAAGCGCCCCAGGGCGCCGAGGCCGAAGCCACCGACACCATCGTCGTTACCGGCTCGCTCATCAAGAATCCGAACCTGGAACGCTCGACCCCGGTCACCACGACCACGTCGGACCAGATCGAACTGAAGCAGAACAACACCGCAGAAGAAATTCTGCGCGAAATTCCGGGCGTCGTCCCCAGCATCGGTTCGGCTGTTAACAACGGCAACGGCGGTGCATCGCTGGTCGACCTTCGCGGCCTTGGTTCGTTCCGCAATATCGTTCTGATCGACGGTTCGCGTCTGGCTCCTTCGGGCCTCGCTGGCCAGTTCGACCTTAACAACATCCCGCTTGCCCTGGTTGAGCGCGTCGAAGTGCTGACCGGTGGTGCATCGACCACCTACGGTGCCGATGCCATCTCGGGCGTGGTGAACTTCATCACCAAGTCGGACTTCTCTGGCCTCGAAGCCAATGTCTCGAACCAGCTGACCGAACAGGGCGACGGCAACTATTTCCGTGCCGACGTTACCGTGGGCGCCAATTTCGATGACGGCCGCGGCAATGTGGTCTTCTCGGTCGGCTATCAGCAGGCTGACCCGGTTTATCAGGGCGACCGTTCCTTCTCGCAGTCGTCGATCGACTCGTTCACCGGTGCGAACGGTGGTTCGGGTACCTCAACCCCGTCGCGTTTCGGCGGCGTGAACGTTGGCGGTTTGGATTCGATTACCACTGGTTGCGGTGGTACCGGCCAGGTGGCCTGTACGTCGGTTCAGGGTACGCGTCAGCTGACGGCTGATGGCGGTGCATTCCGTCCGACCTCGGCTTTCGACGCCTACAACTTCAACCCCTACAATATCTTCCAGACGCCGTTTAAGCGTTTCAACATGTACGGTGCCGGGCGCTACGAACTCAGCGATGCGGTGGAAGTCTATTCGCGTGGCGTCTTCTCGAAGAACACTGTCAGCACGATCATCGCTCCCTCGGGCGCGTTCGGTATTCCGGTGACCTTCGGTCTGGACAATCCTTTCCTGACCGATGCACAGCGCAATGCCTTCTGTGCTTTCGACGTCGATCCGCGTGCCGGCTATCGCCCCCGCTTTACCCAGGCCGAATGCGACGCCCGTACCGGTACCGTCGGCTCTGCTTCGGCCAGCGAGTTCGTTGCTGCTGACATGAACGGCGACGGCACGATCGGTGAAGGTGAAGGTTTCAACTCGAACCCCGCCGTTACTGTGAATCGTCGTGCGACCGAACTCGGGCCGCGTATCTCCGACTTCACCACCACCTTCTTCGATTACAAGATCGGCGCTCGTGGCGGCATCACGGACTCGATCAGCTGGGATCTGTCGGGCGCCTATGGCGAGAGCGAGCAGATCCAGACCCAGAAGGGCTATTGGCTGAATTCGCGTGTCCAGCAGGCCTTGCTGGCTACCAGCACGACCGAGTGCGTCGACGATTCCAATGGCTGCGTCCCGCTTAACCTCTTCGGCCCCGATGGTTCGATCACTGCGGCGCAGAATGCGTTCCTGACGGCCAATAGCCAGGTCACCACCAAGACCTCGCTCGCGCAGGTCAAGGGCGTGATCAGCGGTGATTTCGGCGTGGCCGTGCCGTTCGCTTCGGACGCCGTCGCCTTCGCTGTCGGTGGCGAATATCGCAAGTACACGGCCTCGCAGGAATCGGATCTGCTGTCGCAGTCGGGTGACCTGGGTGGTGCTGGTGGCGCTGCGCCGAACATCAACGGTGGCTATGACGTCTACGAAGCCTATGGCGAACTCGTGCTGCCGCTGGTACAGGACAAGCCCTTCTTCCAGGATCTGACGGCCGATGCGGGCATCCGCTATTCGGACTACAGCGTTCAGGGCGGTGCGGGTTACAACACCACGACCTGGAAGGCCGGTCTGAACTGGACCCCGATCGATGGTCTGAAGCTGCGCGGCAACTACTCGCATGCCGTTCGTGCCCCGAACATTTCGGAGCTCTTCTCGCCGCTGAACACTGTTCTGACCAACCTGGCGTCTGATCCCTGCGCCGGCTCTGCGCCGTCCCAGAATGCCAACCTGGCGGCAATCTGCGTCGCTCAGGGTGCGACTCTGGCGCAGATCGGTTCGATCATCAACGATCCGGCTGGCCAGGTGAACACCACCACGGGCGGAAACCTTGCCCTGGGTCCGGAAAAGTCGAACAGCTACACCTTCGGTGTTGTGCTGCAACCTTCGGCTCTCCCGGGTCTGGCGATCACCGTTGACTATTATAACATCAAGATCACGGGTGCGATCACCAACCCGACCCCGGACGATGTTATCGACGCCTGCTTCGCCAACGTCACTGCTGCCAGCGCTTCGAGTGAGGCTTGCACGGTCATCCGTCGCGATCCGTCGACCGGTGGTCTCTATGGCTTGGCGGCGAATGCGCCTGGTTTGTATCAGCCGCTGTCCAACCTGGGTAAGCTGAAGACCGACGGTATCGATGTCTCGATCAACTATTCGAAGGACATCGGTTTCGCCAAGTGGGCACTGAACGCCAACGGTAACTGGACCAACAGCTCGACCTTCCAGGCTACCCCGACTTCGATCAATCGCGACTGCGTTGGCCTCTATTCGGCTAACTGTGCGTCGATCCAGCCGAAGTTCCAGTGGTCGGTTCGCAACACCCTGTCGTTCGGCATGGCCGATGTGTCGCTGCTGTGGCGCTACATCGACGCCGTGAAGTATGAAGACGGCGATGCGTTCGTCGGCGAACTCAACGGCAAGCAGGTCGATTTCAACCGTATCCCGGCTGAACATTATTTCGACCTGACCACGCGCTTCCACGCGTCGGACGAAATCACCTTTACGCTGACCGTTCAGAACCTGCTGGACAACAAGCCGAAGGTCGTGGGTAACACGATCGGTTCGACCAGCTTCAACAGCGGTAACGTCTATCCGTCGACCTACGATGCGCTGGGCCGTCGCTATGCTGTTTCGGCGAAGTTCCGCTTCTAATTGAAGCGCAACGCCGAAGGAAAAAGGAGGGCCGGCTGCAATGCCGGCCCTTTTTTCATGCCCTCCTCAGCGCCTGCGCCGGACATGTGATGCTGCGCCGCTGCGTGCAGCGGTCGATACTTCCGTCGATTGGCTATTGTCCCGCCCGCGGGCGGGATGGGCGTCTCAGCCCAGCAGCGGGCGGGGCAGGTCCATGGCGATGCCATTGTTGCGGGCGACCAAGCTGGCCCATTGGCCGACCTTCTCGACCTCCTCGGCATGCAGCGTCTTGCCATCCTGGGCTGCGCGTTCGCGCTGGCCCTGGCCGAAATTTGCGCCGGTCTTGGAATCCCGGCCGAATATCGGCCCGGCAACGATCGCTTCGATGTCCGCGTCGTTCAGCATGATATCGAAATGTCGCGCCAGGGCGGTCAGGCTCTCGGGTGGGTGCGCGATCAACGCTTCGCTGTTCAGCGTCAGGACGCGTTCGCCCAATTGCCCGGTCAGCGCCTGGAACTGGGCCTGCTGTGCCAGCCAGCCCAGCGCCGCAATCTGGATATCGGTCAGCCCCAGATAATCGGACGGCGCGATACCCAGATTGACCATGCCCTCGCGCAGCAGCTTGCCGAACAGGTCGCGCACCCACAGTCGTCCCCACATACCCTTGCGGGCGATCGACGCCAGATAGGCATCCAGCGGTGCATGGAGCAGCAACGCACGGGCCGTGGGGCGCAGCGCCATGATGCCGGGGATCAAAGGATTGATCAGATTGGACGGCTTCACCACCACCGCCTCGCCCGCCGTAAAGGGCCGCGCCAACAGCCGCAGACCATGATCCAGCGCGCGGGCTGCTTCTGGCCCCTTAGCACCGCGATGACGCCAGCCGACAATGTCGTTCAGCAGCACCGGTTCCTTGAGACCCATGGCGATGCCGGGCCGATCGAAGGCGGCGGCGAGCAAGGTCGAACAACAATAAGCCGAATGGAAGATGAAATGCACCGGAGCGGGGGGCGGCGCTGCGCGCACGGCTTCCTCGCGCCGTATCACGATCGGCTCCACGCCCTGCGCAATATATTCGTCTGTCAGGAACGGCACATCGGCGTGGCGCGCGCGCGAAACCTGCAGGAACTGGAAGGCGTCATGACCCGGATCATAGCGGTGGGCCAGCCAGCGGGCATCCGCCATTAACATGGTCAGGGGCTGGGTCGAGGAAGCGCTCATCGACCCAGCCTTCGCACGGCATGGGGGCGGGGAGCAAGGCTGCAGGCAGCCGTCTTGCTTGGGCCGCCGCATCTGATAGCAGGATGGCATGAACCAACAGATTGGACGATTTTTGCAACAGGCGGCCGAAGCCCGCCGCACTGGCCGCAACGGTGAGGCGCAGGCTGCGCTAACGCATATTCTGGCGCTCCAGCCCGGCGAGCCTCAGGCTCTCAATATGCTCGGCATGATGGCGCTGGAAAGCGGCGATTTCCATGCTGCCTGCGCGCATTTTCTGGGTGCGACCCAGAGCGACGCCGGCGAACCCGCCCTGTGGATGAATGTGGCAGCCGCGCAGCGGGGGCTGGGCGATGGGGAAGGCGAGCGCGCCGCTCTGCAATGTGCGATCGATATCGATCAGCGCAACTTCATGGCCCAGATGCGCCTGGCCCAGTTGCAGCAGCGCCTGGGTGAGGCGCAGTCGGCGGCTGACAGTTGGAGCAAGGTGCTGGCGCTGTCGTCCGGCATGGGCGATTTGCCGCCGCAACTGATCGATGCGCTGGCCGAAGCGCGTGGCTTCGTGACCAGTCATCAATCCCGGCTGGCGAGCTTCGTGGAGGATGGCGTTGCACCGCTGCTGGCGGATGCGGATGTGCGGGGTCAGCGCCGCTTCCAGGCTTGTCTCGATCATGAATTCGGGCGGCGTCCGCTCTACCAGAACCAATGTTCCGGGCTTCATTACCCCTTTCTGCCGGCCGATGAATATTTCGATCGCGACCATTTCCCCTGGATGGCGGAACTGGAAGCAAAAACCGATGCCATCCGGGCCGAATTTCTAGGCTTGATCGAACAGCAGGGCGGCAATGTGCGTCCCTATGTTCGACAGGATCCGGGCACGCCCGAAAATAAATGGACGGCGCTCGATGGCTCGCTCGACTGGGGCGCAGCCTTTCTATGGGAATATGGCGTGCGCAACGAAGCCGCTTGCGATGCCTGTCCCCAGACCGTGGCGGCGCTCGAAGCGCTGCCGCGGGCGGATATTCCCGGCCGCGCACCATCCGCCTTCTTCTCGCTGCTCAAGCCTCACAGCCGCATTCCGGCTCATACGGGCGTCACCAATACGCGCGCGATCATCCACCTGCCGCTCATCGTTCCACCGGGCTGTTTCTTCCGCGTCGGCGGTGAGACCCGTGCCTGGCAGGAAGCACAGGCTTTCGCGTTCGACGACACGATCGAACATGAAGCCTGGAATGACAGCGATCATCTTCGCGTCGTCCTGATCTTCGACGTGTGGAATCCGCATTTGTCACTTGCCGAGCAGCAGCTCTTGAAGCAATTCTATGCCACAGCTGATGCCAGCAGGGCGCAGGACGCTCTGGGGGCCGGGGTTTAAGGCAATGGATGCGACGGTCACTGCGCCGGATCGCCTTGTCATCTGGGAGATATAAGATGCGTATCATCAAAGCCTTGATCGTGACTGGGCTGTTCGCGATGGCTTATCCTGTCCTCGCTCAAGACAAGCCCAAGCTCGACAAGAATGATCCTAATGCGACCCGCTGCCGGAGTTTCCCGATCACGGGGTCGCTGGTGAAGAAGGAACGTGTCTGCAAGACCAATGCAGAATGGCGGGCCATCAGCGAGCAGCAGAATCGCGATGCCGACGACCTAATCACGCGCAGCCGTGCCGGTATGAATCCGAACGGCTGAGCCTGCCTGACCGCCCTGCCGGGCGATAGGGACAATATATCTTATCGACGGGAGCGGCCGCCATACGCGGACGCTCCCGTTTTCATGCGCGCCAAGCATCTCTTCGGTCTTCTGCCGCGACTATTTGGCTTTTTTGCGATCAGTTCCATGCGGCCAAAAATTTCAAGGCGGGCCTTGTCATATCATGGCGCGCGATCACGGCAGAGCCGTTCAGCGCGCCATATTCAGTGGCACAAAAATACCAATAATCTGGGGGTTTTGGAGCGCTCGCACCTCCACCATTCCACAGAATTTCATTTAGTTTCAACACCGTAATGGTGTTGCTGGAATGTTGCACATCTGTAAAAATCGTAACGTTTCGTAACGCAACCGGGTTTACAGCCGGTTCCATGGGGCGCACCCATGCCCCGCCTTGTGGTTCCGCAGGGTCGCACTGGTCATCAGCAGGCAGACAAAACTGCCGCTCCAGATAAGGGACTGGAAATTTGAAGAACGCATCGATTGCCGCATTCTTGCGGGCCGGAGTCGCGCCCGTCATTCTCGCCACCGCGCTGTTCCAGGCGCCCCTCCATGCTCAGGATGCCGCCCCCCAGGCCGATGACGGCGCGAACGACACGATCGTCGTGACCGGCTCGCTGCTGCGCCGCATCGACAAGGAAACGATTTCGCCGATCACCACCGTTTCGTCGGAAGATCTGGCGATCCGCGGCATCACCACGGTGCAGCAGGGCATCCAGAATCTGTCGGCCAATAACGGCCCGGCGCTGACCAACGGCTTCTCGGCCAATGGCGCGTTCGCTGGCGGTGCGTCGGCGGTCTCGCTGCGCGGCCTGTCGACCTCCTCGACGCTGGTGCTGTTCGACGGCCTGCGCGCCGCCTATTATCCGCTGGCCGATGACGGCACGCGCAATTTCGTCGACCTCAACACCATCCCCGACGCCATCGTCGACCGGGTCGAAGTGGTGAAGGACGGCGCGTCCGCCACCTATGGCGCCGACGCGGTTGCCGGCGTGGTCAACATCATCACCAAGCGCGAAGTGAAGGGCCTGCACCTTCAGGCCGAAGCCGGCGTCGCCGAAAAGGGCTATGGCGCCAACCAGCGTCTGTCGGCCACCTATGGCTATGGCGACCTGTCCGAACAGGGCTTCAACGCCTATGTCAGCGCCCACTATCTCAAGAGCGCTGCGGTCTATAATAAGGACCTGGGCTATCCCTATAACAGCGACGATCTGTCGGGGATCTGCCATGACGGCGTCTGCGGTCCCAACAACATCGCCAATGGCGTAGATCCCAGCATTGGCTTCACCGGCCTGTCGACCGCGACCAATGTCTTCATGGCTCGTCCCTATGATGCCGCCACTGGCGCCGGCACCGGCCGTTACGAGCTGCTGAACGCCGCTGCTGGCTGCGGTAGCCTGAACCCCTACACGCTGACCGACGCGGAATATGCGGCCAATGCAACCGCGCCGCACACCGTTTGCCAGCAGGACATCACGCACGATTACAGCCAGGTTCTGCCGGAACAGCAGCGCTGGGGCATTTCGGGTCGCTTCACCAAGATCGTCGGCGACAGCGGCGAAGCCTATCTCGAACTCAACTATGAGAACAGCAAGTCCTCCTATACCGGCCTTGCCTCGATCATCCGCGCCAATGCGCCGGCCGGGATCGACTATTCGGCCTATTCGACCTCGACCGGTGCGGGCCTGCTGCGTCTGCCGGTTTATGTCTGCGCCCGTGGCACTGCCGCCTGTGATGCGACCAACGGCACGCTGAACCCGAACAACCCCTATGCCGCCCAGGGCCAGGAAGCCGCCATCATCGGCCGCCTGCCGACCAGCACCGAATATAATGAATCGGTCAGCCAGGTCTTCCGCGCTGCCGCCGGCATCAAGGGCGATTTCGGCAACGACTGGCATTACCAGGTCGACGGCACGGCCATGGTCTCGAAGCTCAAGACCACGGCCAAGGGCTATGTCTATATCCAGCATCTGCTCGATGTGATCGCGGACGGTTCGTATAATTTCATGAACCCGTCGGCGACCTCGCAGGAGACGCTCGACTATCTGACCCCGACCCAGATCAACCACAGCAAGACCCAGCTCTATCAGGGCCAGGCGAGCATTTCGAAGGAAGTGTTCGACCTGCCGGGTGGTCCGCTGCAGGTCGCGGTCGGCGTCGCCGCCCGCTATGAATCGCTCAACAATCCCAGCGGCAACCCGGACTATGACGGTCAGACCGAGCGCTATTTCCGCCTGAACGCCTTCGGCGCCAAGGGCCATCGCGATGTCGAATCCGCCTATTTCGAACTGAGCGCACCGATCGTCGAGCAGCTCGAACTGACGGCGGCGGGTCGCTACGACCATTATTCGACCGGCCAGGACAATTTCTCGCCCAAGTTCGGCGCGAAGTTCAAGCCGATCCGCGAACTGATGTTCCGTGGCACCTTCTCGAAGGGCTTCCGCATCCCCAGCTTCGCGGAAATGGGCGCTCTGCCGACCACCGGCTATGTCACCCAGTCGATCGGTTCGATGCCGCAGGAATTCATCGATCAGCATCTGAACTCGGCCGGTACCGGTCCCAACACCTATCTGACCAACTATTCGATCGGTCAGACGACGGTGGGCAACCCGGACCTGAAGGCGGAAAAGTCGCGCAACATCACGCTTGGTGCGACCTTCCAGCCGCTCAACAACCTTTCGTTCAGCGTCGACTATTATAATATCAAGAAGACCGGCGCGATCACCTCGGTGAACTTCTCGAACGCGATCGCCAACTATTACGCCACCGGGGAAACCTCCTATGATGGCGTGACGGTGATCCCGGACGAAGTCGATCAGGAACATACCGGTTCGCAGCGTCGCATCGCCTTCGTGCAGGGCAGCTTCATCAATGCCAACACGATCAAGACGTCGGGTATCGATTTCAACGCGATGGGCAAGTTCCGCCTCAGCGACAACATCACCTTCTCGACCTCGATCGATGCGACCTATGTCATCAAGCTGAACACCGAATATCCCGACGGGACGGTTGAACATTATGTCGACACGCTCGGCAACTTCAACCTGACGGCCGGTTCGGGTACGCAGCAGTGGCGTGGCAGCTGGCAGAATACGCTGGACTTCGGCAAGGCCTCGCTCAGCGCGACCGCTTATTATACCGATGGCTATAATTATTCGGCCGAGGATCAGGGCGGCACCGCCGGCGACTGTAGCCTGGTGCCGACCAACTATGATGGTGACGCCTATCAGGGCTGCCGCGTGAAGTCGTTCATCAGCGTCGACATGACAGGCACGATCAAGGTCAACGACCAGTTCGAGCTTTATGCCAACGTCATGAACGTCTTCAACAACAAGCCGCCGATCGATGCGACCACCTATGGCGCCTATCTCTACAACCCGGTGGTTGGCGAGTCGGCGATCCTGGGCCGCTCCTTCCGCATCGGCGCGAAGGCCAGCTTCTAAACCAGATAATATAAAAGGGCGGCCCTCCCTTGCGGGGCCGCCCTCCTTTCAGGACCAACTGGCGCACGGCGCGCCCGACCTAGCCGACACTGGGTCTCAGTGCGCCGTCGCCGTCTTCACTCCATCGCCGACCGGAACCAGCCGGTCACCGACGTTCGGGCCGCGCCAGCGGAAGGCACGACATAGCTGACGCTGTGCAATTGTGGCACGCGGAACAGGTCGAGCCTGTTGAAGGCCGGCACCCGGCCGGAAAAGCCGCCATCGGCACCATGGAACATCAATAATCCGCCCCATTCGGTCCGCCATCCCTCGGTCAGGCCAAAGACATAGGCGGCGTGCCGGTTCTTTCCCGAGACCCCATCATCATGGCCGGTCAGAAAATCGCCGCTGACATAGCGGGTCGCCTGCCCGTCAGCGAAGCCGATCGCCTCGTTGCCGGCGATCGCCCGGACCAGCGCCAGCACCTCCGGCCCCGCCATGAAGTGGACGAAGGCATCCAGCAGATGCGGCGACTGCCGACGCGCCTGCTCCTCGTCGGGCACGCGGATACTGCCATAGCGAAACTGGAAGCCATGCCGGGCCGCCTCATGCACCCCCTGGTTCAGGGCGCCCCATTGCTGCGGCGTCATCGATTGCGCCGTCGGGCGATCGATCTCGAACAGTTTCTCGTCCGAATTGAGGACGATCCGCCAATCCTCGCGCGCGTCCAGATGGGCGGCCAGCGCGCGGGCGGCCGCATCGGTCAGGAAGGGACCGATGCGGACATGCCCGTCGCGCTGATAGTCGGATCGCAATCGGTCGATGTCGATGCCATCGGCCAGCGCGAAATCCGCAACCATTGTCGTCATGCGACGCTTAGCTTCAGCGCGCCGTCGCCATCTTCCACCGTCACGGTCGATCCGTCCGGCACCTCGCCGCGCAGGATCAGGTCGGCCAGCGGATCCTGCAGGTAACGCTGCACCGCCCGCTTCAATGGCCGTGCGCCATAGACCGGATCATAGCCGACCCGGCCCAGCCAGGCCCGCGCCTCGCCGGTCAGGTTCAGCACCACCTTGCGGTCCTTCAGCAGCTTCTGCACCCGCGCCACCTGGATATCGACGATCGGCGCCATATGGCCCGCGCCGAGGCGGTGGAACAGGATGATCTCGTCCAGGCGGTTGAGGAATTCCGGGCGGAAATGGCTGCGTACCATCTCCATCACCTGCTCCTCGACCTTCTCTACCGGCTCGTCGTCGGGCTGGGCGGCGATATATTGGCTGCCCAGGTTCGACGTCAGCACGATGATCGTGTTGGTGAAGTCGACGGTGCGGCCCTGGCCATCGGTCAGGCGGCCATCGTCCAGCACCTGCAGCAGCACGTTGAACACGTCGCTGTGCGCCTTCTCGACCTCGTCGAACAGCACGACCTGATAGGGCCGGCGCCGCACCGCCTCGGTCAGCACGCCGCCTTCCTCATAGCCGACATAGCCCGGAGGCGCGCCGATCAGCCGGGCCACCGAGTGCTTCTCCATGAACTCGCTCATGTCGATGCGCACCATCGCGCTTTCGTCGTCGAACAGGAAACCGGCCAGCGCCTTGGTCAGCTCGGTCTTGCCGACGCCCGTGGGGCCAAGGAACAGGAAGCTGCCCAGCGGCCGGTTAGGGTCTTGTAAGCCGGCCCGGCTGCGGCGCACGGCGGTCGCCACCGCGCGTACGGCATCGGCCTGGCCGATCACCCGCTTGCCCAGTTCGGCTTCCATCGCCAGCAGCTTTTCGCGCTCGCCCTCCATCATCCGGTCGACCGGGATGCCGGTCCAGCGCGATACGACGCTGGCGATATCCTCGGCCGTTACCTCCTCGCGCAGCATCGCGCCCTTGGACGCGCCCTGGGCCTCGGCCAACTGCTTTTCCAGCTGCGGAATGGTGCCATATTGCAGCTCGCCGGCCTTGCCATAGTCGCCGCCACGCTGCGCCTGCTCCAGCTGGAGGCGCGCGGCGTCTAGCTGCTCCTTCAGCTTGGCCTCGCTCGCGATCTTGTCCTTCTCCGCCTGCCAGCGCGTGGTCAGTTCGGCCGACTGCTGCTCCAGATTAGCAAGGTCGGTCTCCAGATTGGCCAGCCGGTCCTTCGACGCCTGGTCGCTTTCCTTCTTCAGCGCCTCACGCTCGATCTGCAACTGCATGATCCGGCGGTCGAGATTTTCGATTTCCTCGGGCTTGCTCTCCACCTCCATGCGGATGCGGCTCGCCGCTTCGTCCATCAGGTCGATCGCCTTGTCGGGCAGGAAACGGTCGGTGATGTAGCGGTTGGACAGGGTCGCCGCCGCCACGATCGCGCCGTCGGCGATGCGCACGCCATGATGCGCCTCATATTTGTCCTTGATGCCGCGCAGGATCGATATCGTGTCCTCGACCGTCGGCTCGCCGACGAACACCGGCTGGAACCGCCGCTGGAGCGCCGGATCCTTCTCGACATATTTGCGATATTCGTCGAGCGTGGTCGCGCCGATGCAATGCAGCTCGCCCCGCGCCAGCGCCGGCTTCAGCAGGTTGCCGGCATCCATCGCGCCTTCGGATTTGCCCGCGCCGATCAGCGTGTGCATCTCGTCGATGAACAGGATGATCTGGCCGTCGGCACCCTTCACCTCGTCGAGCACGCCCTTCAGCCGCTCCTCGAACTCGCCACGATATTTGGCGCCCGCGATCAGGCTGCCCATGTCGAGGGCCATCAGCGTGCGGTCCTTCAGCGTATCGGGCACGTCGCCATGGGCGATGCGCAGCGCCAGCCCTTCCGCGATCGCGGTCTTGCCGACCCCCGGTTCGCCGATCAGCACCGGGTTGTTCTTGGTCCGGCGCGCCAGGATCTGGATGGTGCGGCGAATTTCCTCGTCGCGGCCGATCACGGGATCGAGCTTGCCGGCCCTGGCCGCGTCGGTCAGGTCGCGGGCGAATTTCTTGAGCGCATCATACCGGTCTTCCGCGCCCGCCGTGTCGGCGGTGCGGCCGCCGCGCAGGCTGTTGATCGCGCCGTTCAGCGCCTCCGCACGCACGCCGGCGGTCGCCAACGCCTTGCCCGCCGTCGTGGTGGTCGCCAGCGTCAGCGCCAGCAGCAGCCGTTCGACGGTGACGAAACTGTCGCCCGCCTTCTGCGCCACCTGCTCGGCGGAATCGAGCACGCGCACGGCATCATTGTCCAGGCCCGGCGTCTGCTGCGCGCCGCTGCCCGATACGGCCGGCACCTTGGCCAGCGCGGCATCGGTCTCGCGCAGCGCGGTCGCGGCATCGCCGCCCGCCGCCTTGATGAGGCCGGACGCCATGCCCTGCTCATCTTCCAGCAGCGCCTTCAACAGATGTTCGGGGCTGATCCGCTGATGGTTCATGCGGATCGCAACGGTCTGCGCCGACTGGAGAAAGCCCTTGGCGCGGTCGGTGAATTTTTCGAGGTTCATTAGCATCCCCTTCAAGGCATTGCTGGCGATGTAATGTTGCAAAAATGACACACAAGGGGCGCGGGCAAAAAATCCGCGCCCCTTGCCTATTTATCTCACTGCTTGGGCGCCTTGGCCGCTTCCGGTGCGAACAGGTCGCCGAAGAAGTCCGCCTTGTACCATTGCGGCGGGGTGTCGCTATCGGTCATAACCCGCGCAATGCGATAATTGGCCTCGGCAAAGCGGGCACCCGCATCCCAGTCGATCTTCTGGTTCATGTCATCACCGGGATGGTGATAGGCGCCGCTCAGAAACTCACCCCAGGCCTTCTCGCCGCCATTGGCATAGCCGGTCGCCAGGAACACGGCGGGCACGCCCTGCTTCACGAACATATAATGGTCCGACCGCACGAAGATGGTTTCCTGCGGCATCGGGTCGGCGGCCAGCTTGATCCCCATCGGCGCGACCGCCTTGGCGACGATCGGCCCCAGGGTCGAATGGTCGGCGCCGAACGCGATCACGTCGGTGAAAGGATAGAGCAGCAGCGGCATGTCGAGGTCGACATTGCCGACGATCTGCTTGCCCGGAACGGTGGGATGGCGGGCATAATAGTCCGCGCCCAGCAGGCCCTTCTCTTCGCCGGTGGAGGCGAGGAAGACGATCGACCGGCGCGGCTTGTTGGGCGACTGGGCCATGGCACGCGCCACTTCCAGCATGGTCGCGATGCCGGCGCCATTGTCCAGCGCGCCGTTGTTGATGCGGTCGGCATCCGGCTTGTCGCTGGGCTTTTCCGGGCTGATGCCGATATGGTCGAGATGCGCCGACAGGACGACATATTCGTCCTTCAGCTTGGGGTCGCTGCCCGGCAGGATGGCGACGACATTGGGGCTGGTCACCCGCTCGCTGACGCTTTCGACCTGGATCTGGGCAGTCGACTTGAGCGCAAAGCCCTTGGGCTTGCCGCCGGCCTTGTCGGCGACCTTGCGGATCGCGGCGATGCTGGTCGGCGCGCCGGCGAACACCGCCTGCGCCGCTGCGTCGTCCAGGCTGGCACCGACCCGGATGCCGGGGGCGGCGTCGAACGGCACGCCCTCGGGCGAGACCCAGGTGAAGTCGGGCTCATCGGCGAACTGGACCATGCGGTTCCAGGGGCGGGCCTTCATCGACTGGAGGGTGCCGATCGAGAGCATGCCGATCGCGCCATGCGCCTCGGCGATCTTGCCCTTGGTGGCGGACAGATGGGCGCCTTCCTCGCTCGGCAGTCCCTTGGGATAGCCACGCAGGGTGACGACGATCTTCCCCTTCACGTCCAGCCCGGCATAGTCGTTGAGGCCGAGCCGCGCATTTTCCAGACCATAGCCCACGAACACCAAAGGTGCCGACACGTCCAGCTTGGGCTCGGCTGCGTTCATGCCGATCAGCACGTCGCCGGCATGGGTGAAGCTTTTGGTGCCGGCCGGGCCGGTGACGGTCAGCGTGCCCGGCGTCTTGGCGCGCTCGGTCTTCTGGAAGCCGATGCGCTGCAGCCAGCTTCCATTGTCGCCGGCGGGCTTGAGGCCCAGACCATCGAACTGGCTGGCGACATAGCGGGCGGCGATTTCATGGCCTTCGCTGCCGGTGTCGCGGCCTTTCAGCAGATCGTCGGCCAGAAATTCGACATGGGCGCGCACAGCGGCGGCCGAGAAGGTCGGCGCATCGGCTGCGGCCGGCGTTGCTGTTTGAGCGGGCAGGGTGGCGGGCAGCACAAGGGCGGCGGTGGCGGCCAGCAGGGCCAGGCGTTTCATGGGATCGGGGACTTTCCGTCTCTATGGATGATGGCGCGCAGACTTGCCGCTGCGCCCCGTCGCTGTCCAGCCTCCGCTTGTCGATATCATGCGTATTGCGCCGCTATCACGCCCCGCTATGCTGCGCGCCATCGCGGCGGGGTTCGTTCCGGCCGTATCGACTGCCCTCCTGTCCTAGAGGTCTTCATGATCCTTACCCGCATGTCCCGCCGGCTTCCCCTGATGCTCGGCCTGTCCGCGCTTGCCTTCGCGCCGCTTGGCTCCGTCGCGCAGGCCGCGCCGGCCACCGCCGCCGCCGCGCCCGCGCCGCTCTCCAGCCTCGTGTCAGCCGTGGACATCCCCTATCAGGAATTTCGCCTGCCCAACGGTCTGCGGGTCATCGTCCATACCGATCGCAAGGCGCCGATCGTCGCCGTCTCGGTCTGGTATCACGTCGGCTCGCGCTTCGAGCCTGCCGGCAAGACCGGCTTTGCCCATCTGTTTGAACATCTGATGTTCTACGGCTCGGAAAATGCCGACGGTCCCTTCTTCGGCCGTCTGGAAGATATCGGCGCCACCGACTGGAACGGCACGACCTGGTTCGACCGCACCAATTATTTCGAGACGGTGCCGACCGGCGCGCTCGATCGCGCGCTGTTCCTGGAATCCGACCGCATGGGCCATCTGCTCGGCGCCGTGACCCAGACCAAGCTCGATGCCCAGCGCGGCGTCGTCCAGAATGAAAAGCGCATGGGCGAGAATGAGCCCTATGGCCTGGTCGAATATGCCCAGCTCGCCGGCATGCTGCCCGAAGGCCATCCCTATCGCCACTCGACCATCGGCTCGATGGCGGATCTGAACGCGGCCAGCCTCGCCGACGTCCAGAGCTGGTTCAAGACTCACTATGGCCCGAACAATGCCACGCTGGTGCTGGCCGGCGACATCGACGTGCCGACCGCCAAGGCCAAGGTCGAAAAATGGTTCGGCAATATTGCCTCCGGCCCGGCGCCGCAGGATGTCGACGCGACCGTGCCGACGCTCGACAAGGATGTGGAAAAGGTGATGCACGACAATGTCGCTGCCACCCGCCTCTACCGCAACTGGATCGTCCCCGGCGTCAACTCGCCCGACCTGCAGCAGCTCGACCTTGCTCTCTCGGTGTTCGGCGGCCTCGGCTCCTCGCGCCTCGACAATATCCTGGTCCGCGACGAGAAGGTGGCGGTTGCGGTCAAGGCCAGCATCCAGCCGTTCGAGAAGCTGTCGATGGTCGAAATCACCGTCGACGTGAAGCCGGGCCAGGATCCGGTCGCCGTGGGCAAGCGGCTCGACGCGCTGCTCGCCGACTATCTCGCCAAGGGGCCGAGCGCGGACGAGGTGTTGCGCGCCGCGACCCAGCAACTGTCGGGCACGATCGGCGGCCTCGAAAAGGTCGGCGGCTTCTCCGGCAAGGCGGTGACCCTGGCCGAAGGCGCGGTCTATTCCGACGATCCGGGCAAATATAAGAAGGATCTCGCCCTCTATGCCGCCGCGACGCCCGCCAGCGTATCGGCCGCCGCGCGCAAATGGCTGGGCCGCCCGGTCTTTCGCCTGACCGTGTCGCCGGGCGAACGCTCGGCGCAGGATAATGCGCTCGCCGGCAATGCGCCCTCGGGCAGCGCCACCATGCATCCCGCCCATTTCCGCGATCCCAATGGCCCGGCGCCCAAGGCCGGCACGCCGCCGCCGACCAAGGTTGCCGAGCCGCCGATCGAGCCGGTCAAGGATCTGGTCTTCCCGCCGGTCGAGCGCGCCAAGCTGTCGAACGGCATGTCGGTCGTCTTCTCGCGCCGCGCCACCGTGCCGGTGGTGAAGGTCTCGGTCGCCTTCGACGCGGGCAATGCCGCCGACAACCGGCAGAAGCTCGGCACTGCCGCGCTCACCACCGCCCTGCTCGACGAAGGCACCACCAGCCGCAATTCGGTGCAGATTTCCGAGGAGCAGGAACGGCTCGGTGCCGGCATCAGCGCGGCCAACAGCATGGATGCGACCAATGTCGGCCTCTATGCGCTCAAGCCCAATCTCGACGCCTCGCTCGGCCTGCTCGCCGACATCATCCGCAACCCCGCCTTCGATCCCAAGGAAGTGGAACGGCTGCGCAGCCAGATGCTGACCCGCATCGCGTCGGAAAAGACCCAGCCCATGGCGATCGCCCAGCGCATGCTGCCGCCGATGCTCTATGGCCAGGCCCATCCCTATGGCATTCCCTTCACCGGCTCGGGCACCGAAAGCGGGGTGAAGGCGGTGACGCGCGCCGATCTGGTCGCCTTCCATGACACATGGATGCGCCCGGACAATGCGACCATCTTCGCCACCGGCGAGACGACGCTGGCCGAACTGCTGCCGCTGCTCGAAAAGCGCTTCGGCGACTGGAAGGCTCCGGCCGTGGCCAAGGGCGCCAAGCTGTTCCGCATGGACCGCATGATGCGCCCGGCGCGCATCGTCCTCATCGACAAGCCGCAAAGCCCGCAGTCGATGATCCTCGCCGGCCAGCTCACCAACAAGTCGGGCACCGACAATCCGGTCACCCTCATCACCGCGAACGAGGTGCTGGGCGGCAGCACCACCTCCCGTCTGACCATGGACCTGCGCGAGGCGAAGGGCTGGGCCTATGGCGCGGGCACCGGCATGCCCGGCGTCAAGGAAACCATTCCGCTGCTGGTCTATGCCCCGGTCCAGACCGACAAGACCGGCGAATCGATCATTGCCGCGCGCCAGGACATCAAGGATTTCCTGACCAGCAAGGGCACGACCCAGGCGGAGCGCGATCAGACGATCAATGGCCAGATCCTGTCGCTGCCCGGCAGCTTCGAAACCTCGTCCGACCTGCTCTCGGCGATGATGCGCAACAATCTGCTCGGCCGGCCCGACGATTATTACGCCACCCTGCCGGCCACCTATCGCGCCATCACCGCGGCGCAGATGGATCAGGCCGCGCGCGAGGCGATCAACCCCGATCGGCTGATCTGGGTCGTGGTCGGCGATGCGAAATTGGTGAAGCCCCAGCTTGACGCGGTCGGCCTGCCGGTGGAAATGGGCACATTGGCTGATTGACGCTAACGTAAAGGAGAAGAGAGATGGCTGCAGTGGATGGTGCCTATGATTGCGTGGCTAAGACCCCGCTGGGCGAACAGACCGGCGTGTTCACCGTGATCAGCACGGGCGACCGTTTCAACGGCACCTTTGCCGGCATGATGGGCTCGCTCGACGTCAAGGATGGCGTGGTCGCCGGCAACAAGCTGACCTGGAAGATGGAAATGACCATCCCCATGCCGATGACGCTGGAATGCGAAGCCGAAATCACCGGCGAAAGCCTGACCGGCACGATGCAGCTCGGTGCCTTCGGCGCCGCGCCCTTCACCGGCACGCGTCGCGCATAACCCCGATCAGTTGCGGCCCGGTTCACGCCGGGCCGCAGCCGACATTACCAAAAATTCATGGCCGACCCGTTGCACTATAAAATTAGTTAGCTATCTAAGCGTTCGTGAATCGGACCGAACTTCAGCGCGCCCTGGCGCATAATATGCCGCAGATCGCGCGCCTGTGGCGCCAGCTTGCCGATTCCACCCTGGCCGAATTTGGCGTCTCCAATTCCGCCGGCTGGTGTCTTCTCTATCTCGACCGGCTGGGCGCCGATGTGCGCCAGATCGAACTGGCCGACGTGCTGGGCATCACCCAGCCTTCGCTGGTCCGCACCCTCGACCATCTTCAGGCCGCGGCCCTGATCGAGCGCACCCCCAATCCCGAGGATCGCCGGTCCAACTGCCTGTCGCTGACCACCTCCGGCCGCGACCTTGTCGGTCGCATCGAAACGCGGCTCAGCAACATGCGCAACGACCTGCTCGATGGTGTGCCAGAGGCGGATATCGAGACCGCCGTCAATCTGTTAGAACTGCTGCGACGCCGTATCGGGGAGCGCCGGGGCCAGTCATGAAAAAGGCCGCTTTGTCAGCCTGGAGCGAGCGCCTCGGCGTTCCCGCCGCGCTATTCTCGCTCAAATGTTTCCTGGCGGCGATGCTGGCCCTTTATGTGGCGCTCAGCATTGGCCTGGAACGGCCCTATTGGGCCTTCCTCACCTCCTATATCGTCGCCCAGCCGCTCGCCGGCGCGGTGATTTCCAAGGCGATCTTCCGCGCCATCGGCACCATCGTCGGCGCCGCCTTCTCGGTCGCGATCGTCCCGCCGCTGGTCAATTCGCCCGAACTGCTGACGCTCGCCATGGCGCTCTGGCTGGCGCTCTGCGTCTTCGTCTCGCTGCTCGATCGCACGCCGCGCTCCTACATGTTCGTGCTGGCCGGCTACAGCGCCTGCCTGATCGTCTTCCCCGACGTCGATTCGCCCCAGACCATCTTCACCGTTGCCACCCTGCGCGTGCAGGAAATCTGGATCGGCATCGCCTGCGGCAGCATCGTCCATGGCGTCGTCCTGCCCGGCTCGATCACCGGCAACCTCTTCGCCCGCGTCGAAGCCATGCTGCGCGACGCCGAACGCTGGTCGCGCGATGCGATCGCGACCGATCCGGTGCCCGGCCTCGATGCCGAACGCCGCCGCCTGGCGCAGGACGTCACCGAACTGCACCAGATGTCGATCCATCTGCCCTTCGACATCAGCCGCCTCGCGCCGCGCGTCCGCACCGTGCGCGCGATGCAGGACCAGCTCTCGCTGCTGCTGCCGCTCGGCGCTGCGGTGGAGGATCGGCTGGCGATGCTGAAACAGGCCAATGGCGGCATCGTCCCCGCCCAGGTCGAAACGCTGATCGCCGATGCGCGCGACTGGCTCGATCATCCCGGCACCGACAGCGCCACCCGCGCCGCCGGCGCCCAGGCGCTCATCGACCGCTGCGCCGTGCTGGAACCGGCGGCCGACAGCCATATGGACTGGGCCGGCATGATGCGGCTCAGCCTCTATTCCCGGCTCGGCACGCTGATCGCCGTCCATCGCGACTGCCGCGACCTGTTCGACCAGATGCTGACCCACAGCCGCAGCCCGGTGACGCCGCGCGTCGCCGAACTGCTGGAGGGGCGCCGCAACCGCGAACTGCACCGCGACTATGCCGGGGCCGCGCGCGGCGCCTTCGCCGCCTTCATGACGGTGACGATCGGCTGTGCCTTGTGGATCGGCAGCGGTTGGCATGACGGCGGCAGCGCGGTGATGCTGGCCGGCGTCTTCCTCGCCCTCTTCTCCGCGTCGGACAATCCGCTCGCCCCGCTCAAGGGCTTCATGATCGGCACGATCATCGCCACCTTCCTCGGCGCCCTCTATGGCTATGCCATCATGCCCCGGCTCGACGGCTTCGCCATGCTCGCCCTGGCCTATGCGCCGCCGCTGCTGATACTGGGCGCGATGATGGCCTCGCCGCGCTGGATGGGCATTGCCCTGCCGACGCTGCTTGGCCTCGGCAGTCCGGTGCTGCTCTCCAGTTCCTATGTCAGCGCCTTCGCCTCCTATGTGAACGGCTCGGTGGCACAGCTTGTCGGCATCTGGTTTGCGATCATCATGGCCGGCCTGTTGCAATCGGCCGGGGTGGAGCGCGCCGTGCGCCGCACCGTGCGCGCCGGCTGGGCCGATATCGCCGCCCGCGCCAACCTCATGAGCTCGCCCGACGTGCGCGGCTGGATCAACCGCATGCTGGACCGCATCGCGCTGCTCGCGCCGCGCCTCGCCGCCATTCGCACGGACAGCGGCAAACCGCTCTACGATGCGCTGCGCGACCTGCGCACCGGTGTCGCCATCGGCGAGCTCCGCCAGCTCCGCGTTGATCTTCCCTTTGACGAGGGCGCCCCGCTCGGCCGGGTGCTGGGCGGCGTGGCCGACCATTATCGCCGGCTCGATCCCGATGCGCCGGCCGCGGCCGACCCCGCCCTGCTTGATGACATCGACAGTGCCATCGGCGACCTTGCCGCCAATCCGGCCCCCTCGGTCCGCCGCGATGCGATCCTGGCGCTGGTCAGCCTGCGCCGTAATCTCTTTGCCGACAGCGCCGGCTATCACATGCCCCCCATGACCGGAGTTCCCGCATGACCGGCGAATTGTCCATCGACGGGGTCTTCTTCCCCACGCTGCTGGCGCTGGCGCTGGCCGCGCTCATCCTCACCTATGGCCTCACCCGCCTGATCGCGGCGTTCGGCCTCTACCGCTTTCTTGCCTATCGGGCACTCGTCGACCTCAGCCTGTTCGTGCTGACGCTCGGGGGCCTGTCCATTCTCGTTCCGATGCTGGGAATCCGCCTATGAACCGCCTGACCGGGACGCTGATCCGCAGCGCCGCCACCATCATCATCGTCATCCTCGCCGTCATCGTCGCGGTGTGGATGTGGAACCATTATGAGCGCAGCCCCTGGACCCGCGACGGCCGCGTCCGCGCCGACGTGGTGCGCGTGACGCCGGATATTGGTGGCCTCGTCACCTCGGTCGCGGTGCGCGACAATCAGCAGGTGAAGGCGGGCGACCTGCTCTTCGTCATCGACACGCCGCGCTATGCGCTGGCGCTGGAACAGGCGGAGGCGCAGATCGCCAGCGCCCAGGCCACGCTCGGCCAGGCCCGGCGGGAGGCGAACCGCGATCTGGCGCTGGGCGACCTCGTCGCCAAGGAAAGCCATGAACAGAATGTCGCCCGCGTCGCCACGGCGCAGGCCGCGCTGGCCGAGGCGCGGAGTTCGCGCGACGCGGCTGCCTTGAACCTCAAGCGCACCCAGGTCCGCGCCTCGGTCAACGGCGTCGTCACCAATCTCGATCTGCATCCCGGCGACTATCTGGGCGCCGGCACCCAGGCGATGGCGCTGATCGACAGCGACAGCCTGCGGGTGGAGGGCTATTTCGAGGAAACCAAGCTGCCTCTGGTCTGCATCGGCGCGCCGGTCACCGTCCGCCTGATGGGCGAGAAGCAGGATCTGCACGGCAAGGTCGAAAGCATTGCCTATGGTATCAATGACTCGACCCGCAGCGATTCCGGCAATCTCCTGCCCACGGTGGAGCCGACCTTCTCCTGGGTCCGCCTCGCCCAGCGCATCCCGGTCCGGGTGAAGCTCACCAATGTCCCCGCCAATATCACGCTGATCTCCGGCCGTACCGCCACGGTCACGGTCGAACCGGCGAAGAAGGATGCCAAGCCGGGAAGCTGCCGCCATGCGTAAGGGGCCACATCTGAAAGGGCTGGCCACATCCTTGATGGCACTGGCGCTCAGCGCCTGCGCCAGCGCCGGACCGGACTATCATCCGCCCGAACATTCGGCCGCGACCGCGCCGGGCGCGCAGGGCGCCTTCCAGTCGGCGCATGGCGCAGGCTTCAGCAATGCCGACCTGCCCGACCATTGGTGGAAACTCTATAATGATCCCCGGCTCGACGCGCTGATCGCCGAAGCACTGACCGCCAATACCGACCTGCGCGTCGCCAATGCCAATCTGACGGCGGCGGAGGCCGTGCTGCGCGAGACCGAGGCGGGGCGCCAGATCAGCACCACGATCAGCGGCGGCGAAACGCTGGCGCGTCCCTCGGGCGTGACCCAGCATCTGCCCGGCTCGGTCAGCTATGATTTCGGCCTCAGTGCCTCCTATCCGCTCGACCTCAACGGCCGTATCCGCCGCGCGATCGAATCGAGCGGCGCCAATGTCGAGGCGGTGACCGCCGCGCGCGACTATGTCCGCGTCAGCGTGGCCGCCGCCACCGCCAGGGCCTATGCTCAGGTCTGCGCCGCCAATTATGCGCTCGGCGTCAATCGCCGGGTCGTCTCGCTCCAGCGCGATACGCTCAACGCCACCCAGCGCTTGTTCAAGGGCGGTCGTGGCACCGCCTTCGACGTCAGCCGCGCCCAGGCGGCGGTAGACCAGAGCGAGGCGACGCTGCCGGTCTATGAAGCGCAGCGCCAGAGCGGCCTCTATCTGCTCGCCACCCTGCTCGGCCGTCCGCCGGCCGATTACCCCAGGGATGTGGAAGGCTGCGCCACCCTGCCGTCGCTCGGTGCGCCGCTGCCGGTGGGCGACGGCACCGCACTGATCCGCCGGCGCCCCGACATTCGCCAGGCCGAACGCATGATCGCTTCCGACACCGCGACCCTGGGCGTTGCCATGGCCGATCTCTATCCGCAGGTCAGCCTCGGCGGTTCGGTCGGCCTGTCCGGCCCGCTCAAGGATTTCGGCTCCGGCTCGGCTTTCGGCTTCAGCCTCGGTCCGCTCATCAGCTGGACCTTCCCCAATCGTCCGGTAGTGAAGGCCCGGATCGCCCAGGCCGATGCGCAGGTGCAGGCCGATCTCGCCAGCTTCGACGGCAGCGTGCTGGAAGCGCTGCGCCAGACCGAAACCGCGCTCGAAACCTATCGCCGCGACGCCGAAAAGGCCGCCGCGCTCGATCGCGCACGCGACAGCGCCAATGTCTCGGCGGGGCAGGCGAACAAGCTGTTCCGCTTCGGCCGCAGCGATTTCCTCGACCTGCTCGATACCCAGCGCAGCCTCGCCAGCGCCGAATCCTCGGCTGCTGCCGCCCGCGTCCAGCTGGTGCAGGACCAGATCGCCATCTTCCTGGCGTTGGGCGGCGGCTGGACCTCAGACGATGCCGGCAACCAAAGCGCGGGGAACGCGCAGCAATGACCCATGGCGCGCGCCGGCCGGCATGGTCAGGCGCGCGCTGACGTCGGTCCACGTCGCCCCATGCAAATCTGGGTCGCGCGTCATCGCCGCGCCCCAGCGACCTTCCTTGTAGACGTCATAATAGCAGACCAGCGCATCGCCGACCTGCGCGCTCATCGGCCCCTCGACCCAGCCGGGCGAAAAGGGCGGCGACAAGGGGCCGAACGGCCCGGTGGGGCTGTCCGCCTTCGCCACCTGCAGCCATTTGTGCGGCGGCTGCACCGTCTCGTCCTTGACGATCAGGTATAGGCCGCCGCCTGGCGCCTGCGCGAACGTCCCGTCGATCACGCTGAAGCCGGGATCATAAAGCGGCGCGGGCGCGCTGAACGTCTCGAAATCGCTGGTGCTGACCGACCAGAGGCGATGATTATAGCCCGATTCCGATGTCCCCGCCGTCTCGGTGAAGCGGCCCTCCACCGTGCTCGACCAGAACAGGATATGGCGGCCCGTCGCCGGATCGCGCACCGCCTCGGGCGCCCAGCAATTGCGGGTGCCCGGCACGTCCTGCATGACCGGGATGGCGCGCTGCGGCGACCAATGGACCAGATCGCGGCTGGTCGCATGGCCGATCGTCACCCCTTCCCAGGCGGTGGTCCACAGCAGATGATAGACGCCCTTGTCCTCGAACAGATACGGGTCGCGCATCAGCTTCTTCTCGCCCACCTGCGGCACCAGCAGGCTGCGCCCGCCCGCCAGCGTGCGAAAGGCAAAACCATCCTCGCTCACCGCCAGTTTGAGGCCGTCGGCCTCGCCCTTGCCGGTGGTGAAATAGGCGAAGACCAGCAGGTCATCGGCGCGCGCCGCCGATCGGGTCGCGCACCCCGCCAGCGCCAGCGCACCCAGCCCCAATGTGAAGTCGCGCCGTCTCATCAGCGATAATCCTTGGCCATTTGCGGGTAGAGTTTGATGAGGTCATTGGCGACATAGTCGCCGCCATGGCCCATCGGCCCGGTCGGTTCGGGTTTCGGCACGGCCGGCTGCTGCGACGCCAGTCCCCCCGGCGCTTCCGCCCCATTCAGCCCCTGGCTGATCAGGTCGGGCTTGGCCCCTTCGCCGGCATTATGCCCATCCTGGTCGAAAATCGCCTCCTGGTGCCGGATCGGCTCCCAGATGAAGCTGCCCCAGCCATGCTTGCCGGGCAGGGCATGGATCAGATCGTTGATATAGCGCTTGCGGCTCGAATATTCGGCGACCAGCAGCCCCTTGTCGGGATAGCGCTTCACATATTCGCTGAAGGTCGTGGCCCAGTCGCCCTGCGCCCGCTGCTGGTAGCAGGAAAAGCCGACCACATCGAAATCTACCTGCCGCGCGATCAGCGCATCGGTCCATTCGCGCACGATCGGCCAGTGCCGGCCCAGATGATTATGCACCTGGATCGCGACGTCCGGCTCGGCCCGGCGCGCGCCGGCAATCCCCGCCCGCAGCAACGCGGCAAAGCCGTCGAACCCGCCGACGTCACCGACCCTGGCATGATTGGCGTCGGTCACCGGATTGCCGGTCGACGTCGACAGTTTCACCCGGCCATGGGGCCACAACATGCCGAAGCTCGTCTCATTGCCGATCACCGCCATGTCGACCGGCGCGCCGCCCGCCCGCATCGCCACCAGCACGTCATGGGTATGTGCCTCGACCGCCTTGGCCAGCGCCGGCAGGTCATAGCCGGCCCAGGCCGCCGGCACCGCCTGATGCTCCGGGTCGGCCCAGGTGTCGCTATAATGGAAACTCAGCACCAGCCCCATGCCGGCGTCGCACACGCGCTTGCCCAGCTTTACCGTCTGGGCCAGGCCGGCCCAGCCCTTGTCCGGCTCCCGTTTCGAATAGCCCTTGGCCGGATCGACGAAGATGCGCAGCCGAATCGCGTTGAACCCGGCATCGCGCAGGATCAGGACCGGGTCCTTCTGCACGTCGCCTACGAAATAGCGCGCCCCCGCCGCCTCATCCTCGGGCACCCAGCTCACATCGGCACCGATCAGATAGGGGCCGGGCCGCGCGCCATTCTTGCTCACCTTGGCCAGCGCCGGCCGGGCCAGCAGGGGCAGGGTGGCAAGGCCGAATGTGCCGCGCCGCGTGAAACGGGTCATGCCTTCACCTCCATGCGATATTCCGGGACGATGCGCAGCGTCGCCAGCGTCGCGACCTGTTCCCCCGCCGGCAGCTTGGCCCGCGCCAGATCGTCCAGATAGATGGGTGCATCGGCGCGCAGCGGCATCACCGTCAGCGTCCAGGGCCGGCCCAGCCGCGCGGCAAAGCGCTTGAGGCCGATCCGCCAGACCCGCCCGTCCCAATAGGCATCGTCCAGCATGTCGGGGCCATCGAACAGCCGACCGATATCGCCGCGCCAGTCGATCTCAAGAAAGGCGTCGCCGCCCTCGGCCAGAACATCTCTGGGAATGATGAAGCTAAAGGCCGCAGCCGCCTTGTGCGCCTCGGGCAGGGGCTGCATCGCCGCCTTGGCCGGCCCGCCAATCTCGATCGGCGGTGCTATGCCGGCCTCGCGCGTTTGGCTGAAGGGCAGGGGCGCGATAGCTGTCGCTTTCGCCGTCATGATCGCCGCCTTGCCGGGCAGGATCTGCCAGGCGAAACGCGCATCGCCACGCTGGCGCAGTTCCAGCCCGTCCGGCCCGAACAGCGTATCCGCCGCGCTCAGCACCACGCGCCGCTCGCCGCCGATCTCGCCGACCCAGATGCGCTTTGCCGCGTCCCGGTCGATCAGCAGCAGCCGCACCGATCGCCCGTCCGCGCCGGTCACTCGCACCGGGCGCGCCGCGGATGGCGGCACCTGCACGATCACCCGCCCGCCCTCGCTGCGCGCCGGCGCATCGACCTTCGTTCCCGCCGGGAAGGCCAGCTCCACCGGGCCGGGCAGGCAGGCCGCCATCACATGGATCGGCCCGTCCCTGTCGGCGATGCGCGTCACCGGCTGGGCCGTCGCCCAGTCGAGCCGCACCCCGTCCAGGTCCATGCCGATCGGCCAGAAGAAATTGTCCCCCGGCGCGATCGTCACCGGCCGGCTCGGCAGGCGGATCGGGCCGCCGGCCAATGTCACGCTGAACTGCGTGCCGGGATGCGCCGCCGTGCCATATTGGCGGACATGATTGTTGACGAACAGGAAGCCGGTGTCCCCATGCGCCCGCACCGCCCAGCGCAGCGTCTTCAGGTCATCCTTGTCGGCCGGCAGCACGGCCGGCGCATGCACCGTCATCGGCGCCAGCGTCTCGCCATATTCGGCCAGGAAATAATGGAGCGGGCGCAGCGCCGCGCTCACCGGATTGACCTCGCCATATTGGCCGATCGGCGCCTGGAAATCATAGCCGATCGCCGGGCAGTCATTATAGCCGCCCGACCGCTGTGTTTCCTCCAGCATGCGCCCGTTCGCCATCGGGTTGGCGCCGCCATGGAACATATAATAGCCCAGCAGATTGACGCCCGACCCGACCTGCGTCGTCACCGCCGCCGCCACGTCGGCCGGCTGCAACAAGGGCCGCCGCCGATACATGACCGGCACGCCGCCGCCATATTCCGCGCCCAGGAAAGGCGTATCTTCCATGTCGCTGTCGGCGTCGCCGCGCCGACCGCCGCGCGTCTGCGCGCCCAGGTCGCCGCTCACCCGGCTGTCGAAGCGGAACAGGTAATTTTCCTTGGGCGGCAGCTTGACCGTTTTCGCCGACCAGGGTTCGTCGGGATAGCCGCCATGCACCGGCACCACCTCGCCCTTGGGATAGACGGTCTGGTCCCACCCGGTCACGGTATAGAGCGGCACGTCGAAGCCGATCCGCAGCGCCAGCGCCTTCAGCGCCGCGATATGCTCCCGGCCCTGGCCGGGGCCGCCCAGATTATATTCATTCTCGACCTGCATCCCGACGATCGGCCCGCCATCCTTCCACATCAGCCCTTTGAGCTGATCGTGCAGACCGCGCCAGAAGCGCTCGACCTGCGCCATATAGGCGGGGTCGTTGCTGCGCGTGCGGGTGCTGCCGGCGATCCAGTCGGGGATGCCGCCAAAGCGCGCCTCGGCATGGCCCCAGGGGCCGGGCCGCAGGAAGAAGAGCAGGTCATGTTTGGCACAGAGCCGCACAAAGCGCCCGATATCGCGATCGCCGGTCCAGTCGATCGTGCCGGGCGCCAGTTCGACATGGTTCCACAGCACATAGGAGGCGACGATGCCGACGCCGGCGGCCTTCATCTTCAGCAATTCCTCTTCCCAATATTCGCTCGGGAAGCGGGTGAAGTGAAATTCGCCCATCACCGGCAGCCAGGGCCGGTCGTCGCGGGTCAGATAGAGATTGGTGATGCCGATCCGCCCCTGCGGTCCGGCGCCGGTGCCCATATGGAGATGCCCGGATTTGAGCGGCAGGCCCGGCTTGCGCGCGTCCAGGCTGTTGGCCGTCTGGGCCAGGGCATCGGCGGGAAGGGCGAGGGCCAGGCCGGCAAGGCCCGTGGCAGTGAGCGCCGTGCGCCGGTCGATATCGGGCATCCGTCCTCCTGTAGTGAAACGGGAGGCTCAAGCCCTCCTCTTTGGTCAGGGTTGTCCTGCGCCCACCCGCTGGAAGGCGCAGGACGGGATATCAGCGGGCCAGCCAGCCGCCATCGACGGCCAGGACATGGCCATGGATATAGTTGGCCGCCGGCGACGCCAGGAACACGGCGGCGCCGCCAATGTCGCTCGCGTCGCCCCAGCGGCCGGCCGGGATGCGTTCCTGGATCTGTCGGTTGCGGGTCTCGTCGGCCTGCAGCGCGGCGGTGTTGTTGGTGGCGATATAGCCCGGCGCGATCGCGTTGACGTTGACGCCCTTGGCCGCCCACTCGTTCGCCAGCAGCTTGGTGAGGCCGGCGACGCCGCTCTTGGACGCGGTATAGCTCGGCACGCGAATGCCGCCCTGGAAGGACAGCAGCGAGGCGATGTTGACGATCTTGCCCGAGCCTTGGCGCAGCATGTGCCGCCCGGCCGCCTGCGCGAGGAAGAAGGTCGACTTAAGGTTCGTGTCGATCACCGCGTCCCAGTCTTCCTCGGTGAAGTCGACGCTGTCGGCGCGGCGGATGATGCCCGCATTGTTGATGAGGATGTCGAGGCCGCCCAGCTTCGCGATCGTCTCGTCGACGACGCGCTGCACCGGCTCGATGCTGGAAAGATCGGCCGAGACGATCTCAGCCTTGCGGCCGAGCGCCCGGACCTTCTCGACGGTCTCTTCCGCCGGGGTGCGGCCGACCGCCGCGATGTCGGCGCCGGCCGCCGCCAGCGACAGCGCGATCGCCTGGCCGATGCCGGTATTGGCGCCGGTGACAATGGCCACCTTGCCGGTCAGATCGAAGATAGTGCTCATATAAGCTCCAAATCCCCCTCCCTTCAGGGAGGGGTTAGGGGAGGGCATGTGAGGGGAGAGGGTGTGACAGGCTCTCCCCCTTCTGGCTCAGGCCAGCTGGCAGATGTCCAGCACGTTCATGTCGGTATAGTCCTGGTTCTCGCCGGCCATCGCCCAGATGAAGGCATAGGCCTTGGTGCCCGAGCCCATATGGATCGACCAGGGCGGCGAGATCACGGCCTCTTCATTGGCCATGACGATATGACGCATCGCGTCGCCCTCACCCATATAATGGAAGACGCGGTCGGCATCGCCATCCAGCTCGAAATAGAAATAAATCTCGCTGCGGCGCTCATGGATGTGCGGGGGCATGGTGTTCCACACCGAACCGGGCTTGAGCACGGTCAGGCCCATGACCAGCTGCGCGCTGTCGCAGATGCCGGGGATGACGAGCTGGAAGATGGTGCGCTCGTTGGATTCCTCCAGGCTGCCGCGCTCCAGCGCATTGGCGTCGGCGATGCCGAGCTTGCGGGTGGTGAACGCC